>Ga0182021_10000393_pt1 | contig 45963 bp, 54 predicted proteins | sample 612E3MmetaG_FD_120493 | JGI IMG/M metagenome (GOLD analysis project Ga0182021, IMG submission 120493) | Permafrost microbial communities from Stordalen Mire, Sweden - 612E3M metaG (Illumina Assembly) | ecosystem: Environmental > Terrestrial > Soil > Wetlands > Permafrost | place: Sweden... | reverse complement strand
GACAGTTTTGAATTGGCGATAAAGGACAGCAACAACATCGATAATCCAGAGATTGCGAAATTCAAAAAAGGACTAGAGCTCATCTATACTCAGCTATATTCAATACTAGAAGATGAGGGATTGAGGCAGATAGATACTGAGAACAAGCATTTTGATCCATACAAGCACGAGGTATTGATGGTGAAAGAATGCGAGAAACAGGATGATATGATACTTCAGGAGCTGCAGAAAGGCTATATGCTCAATGATATTGTGCTGAGGCATTCAAAAGTGATGATATCAAAACATAATTGCCCAGATAATAAAGAGGATCACGATGGAAAACCATAAGCAGGCGTTCTATTTGACATCAGAAGCGATGCTCAAGTATTTCCTAGGCACATCTGATCAGATAGACACATTGATTATGTGCAAATCCTCTGAAGTGAATATATCGACGACAGACCAGAACCTTTACGAGGCATTGGGATCTATTGAAGACCGTGACAAGTTCAATCCAGGGAAACTCGTGAAATTATTGGAAGTTGTATCTGTGGAGCATGCTCCAAAAAAGATCTTGACGCATGAGAGGGTCAAGGAATTAAGGAAACAATCCGAGGTGTAAAAATGGCTGAAGAAGAGATGAACAAGATAAATTTTTCGATAAATGATGGAGACGCATTCTATGCCAATGAGATGTCGATAACATTCGGGCCGGCGCAGTTCGCATTCGATTTCAAGAACATCAGCCCGCGAGTCGACATGAGAAACCAGGACGGATCAAAGACATTCGTGCTAAAGCACAATGTGATAATAATCGAGCCATTCCAGATTAAGCAGTTCGCAAAAGTATTGAATGATGCAATAGCAAGATATGAAGTCGAATATGGCGCAATAGAAATGCCAAATGCGATAAAGAAGGCAGAGACAGACCTGAAAAAATTGCAAAAACAGCAGGTAAACCCCAAAGGCCATGATGTGCCATCATATTTAGGATGAGTGATAATTAAAATAAATGTTAGGAGGCAGAAATTGTTGATCAATTTCTCCTCAATAGGAGGTAATTAAAATGAGCAAGATAATAGGCATTGATCTCGGTACCAGTAATTCGGCAGCAGCAGTTTTGGAAGGCGGAAAGCCTAAGATAATTCCTAGTGCTGAAGGAATGACATTGTATGGTAAGGCTTTTCCTAGTGTTGTGGCATTTACTAAGACTGGTGAATTGCTTGTCGGAGAGCCGGCAAGAAGGCAGGCTGTAAGCAATCCAGATGGGACGATAATGGCTGCAAAAAGGAAGATGGGCACAGACTATAAATACAAGATCTATGGAAAAGAATACACTCCCCAGCAGATCTCGGCATATATATTGCAGAAGATAAAAAAGGATGCCGAGGCATTCTTAGGCGACAAGATAGAAAAGGCAGTTATCACAGTGCCTGCATATTTTGATGATAACCAAAGGCAGGCAACGAAAGATGCAGGAACAATAGCAGGCCTTGATGTCATCAGGATAATCAATGAGCCTACAGCAGCAGCATTATCATACGGGCTCGACAAGACAAAGGCCCATAAGGTATTGGTGTTCGATTTCGGTGGAGGGACGCTTGATGTCACGATAATGGAATTTGAAGAAGGGGTGTTCGAAGTCAAGTCTACATCAGGAGACACCCAATTGGGCGGCACAGACATGGATAATGCGATAGTGGATTTTCTTATCAAAGAATTCAAGAAGACAGAAGGCATAGACATATCAAAAGACAAGGTAGCGATGCAAAGGCTCAGGGAAGCTGCAGAAAAGGCGAAGATAGAATTATCAACAGTGCTAGACAGCGAGATAAACCTTCCATTCCTCACAGCAAACCAGGATGGTCCAAAGCATTTCACATATAAGATAACAAGGGCAAAGCTTGAACAGATCATCGAGCCTATAATAAGGAGATGCAAGCATCCTATAGAGCAATCTATGAGTGATGCAAAACTGCAGTTCAAGGATATTGAGAAGATAATACTTGTCGGCGGGCCGACAAGGATGCCGATAGTCCAGAAATTTGTCGAAGATGTCACAGGAAAAAAGGTTGAAAGAGGAGTAGACCCGATGGAATGCGTGGCATTAGGGGCAGCAATACAGGCAGGGGTATTGGCAGGAGAGGTAAAAGATGTATTATTGCTCGATGTGACTCCATTATCCCTTGGCATCGAGACATTAGGAGGGGTCAGTACAAAGCTCATCGATAGGAACACGACAATCCCTACAAAGAAGTCTCAGATATTCAGCACAGCATCAGATAGGCAGACAGCAGTCACGATACACGTATTGCAGGGTGAAAGGCCTATGTCGCAGGACAATAAAAGCCTTGGAAGATTCGACCTGATAGGCATTCCCCCAGCACCAAGAGGGATACCGCAGATAGAGGTATCATTCGACATCGACGCCAATGGCATCGTGCATGTCACAGCAAAAGACTTAGGCACAGGAAAAGAGCAGAGCATAAAGATCACAGCGACACAGAAATTGTCTGAAGATGAGATTCAGAGGATGAGAAAAGAGGCAGAAGAGCATGCTGAAGATGACAAGAAGAGAAAAGAGGAGATAGAGATAATCAATCAGGCAGACAGCCTTGTCTATAGCTCAGAAAAATTATTCGAGGACTTCAAAGGAAAGGTCAATGATTCGAAGCTTGATGATGTGAAAAAAGATATCGACGAGATAAAGCAGCTCTTGACCCAAGAGAAGAAAGATGTTTCTGAAATCAAGAAAAAGACAGATGCTGTGAACAACAAGATACAGGAACTATCCATAGCAATGTATCAGAAGGTAGCAGAAGAGCAGGCGAAACAGAAAGGGGCAGCAGGAGCTGGGCAAGGACCAGAAGAGACAACAGAAGAGCCAGCAGGCGAAGCCTCAAGCGAAGAAAACGTCGTAGACGCAGAATTCACAGAAAAAGACGAGAAGTCAAAAGCCAAGAAGAAAAAATAAAACAATTTTTTTTTTATCTTTTATTATTTTTCAATATCAAATCATTAGATTCATATCATGCATGAAATGATCCCTACAAGAGAAGAATGTATACAATTACTAAAAGAATATGAATTGCCAGAGCCTAAGATAGGACACTGTATGCTTGTTGAGAATATATCAGTAACAATTTCTAAATTATTAAACGAAAAAGGTGAAGCAATAGATATTGATATAATAAGCAGGGCTTCACTCCTCCATGATATAGCAAAAAATGAGAAGATGAGAGGAAAAGATCATGCACTCCTAGGATTTCAGATATGTACAGAAAAGAATATAGATCCGCGAATATGTGAAATAATAAGGAATCATGCACTAGAATCAATACTCCAAGATGGCCTAAAAACAATGGAAGAAAAAATAGTATTCTATGCAGACAAGATATGCAAGTATGAAATAATAGGCATAGATGCAAGATTTGCACCATGGGAGAACCGCGATCCAAACAAGGAATTATTCATAGCAAAAGAGAAAACATTACAACTAGAAAAAGAAATACTTAATAAATTAAATATGACTCCAGAAGAAATATTAACGAAATTAAGAATTATTATTAATCAAATCAATTGAGGTAAAGAAATTGGCAGACAAAGACTATTACAAAATCTTAGGCGTAGAGAAGAATGCGTCTAAAGAGGATATCAAGACTGCTTATAAGAGATTGGCTAAGAGATATCATCCTGATGTTAACAAGGATTCTGGCGCTACTGAGAAATTCAAGGAGATAAATGAGGCTGCAAGTGTTCTTGGCGACGATAATAAGAGAGCGCAGTATGATGCTTACGGCACTGACTTCGAAAGGCAGTACCATCAGAATTTCAGGCAAGACTTCTCAGGATTCGATTTTGAGGATATGGATTTCGGGGACATATTCGAGATGTTCTTCGGCGGCCAATTCAATGCAGGGAAGTCCAGGAGAAGCAGGGGCAGGGATCTGAGATATGACATGTCCATAACATTGGAAGAGGCTGCTAAGGGAGTGAAAAAATCTATCGTGCTAGAAAAGCCAGAACTATGTGATGACTGCGATGGCAAGGGCGGAGATGATTATGAGACATGCAATGAATGCCAAGGCAAGGGAGTAAAGAGGGTGAATCAAAGGACTCCGTTCGGGGTGTTCCAGAGCACTGTCACATGCAGGAAATGCGAAGGTCGTGGAGAGATAATAAAAAATACCTGCACAACATGCAAAGGACAGGGCATCATCCATAAGAAAAAGACATTAGAGGTCAATATCCCTGCTGGCGTAGATTCTGGTGCACAATTGAGGCTAACAGCAGAAGGTGAAGCGATCAAAGGAGGGACTAAAGGAGATTTATACATATTCATAGATGTCAAAGCCCATAAATATTTCAACAGGGAAGGCGATGATATTGTTTTGGAAGTTCCGATAACAGTCACCCAAGCAATATTAGGCGACGAGATAGACGTGCCTACTATTGAAGGCAAGGCATCATTGAAAATCCCTAAAGGCACGCAGCCAGAGACTGTCTTTAGGATGAGAAACAAGGGAATCCCTCACCTCAATCATCACGGCATCGGCGATGAGCTTGTGAAGATAAAGATCGAGATACCAGAAAAGCTCACAAAAAAACAAGAAGAGCTCATCAAAGAGTTCGAAAAAGATTTAGGAAAGCCAAAGACTTTGTTCGATAAATTGTTCGGATAAAAAATGAAGATATATGTTGGATCAAAGAACCCTGTAAAGATTGATGCTGTAGGAGAGGCATTCAGAAAATATTTTCCACAAGTCGAGATAGATTCAAAAGAAACTCCATCAGGTGTTCATGCACAACTTGTCAATGATGATGTTTTTATTGGAGCGTATAATCGTGCAAAAGATCTCACTTCTGAAAATGCAGATTATTATGTAGGCATAGAAGGCGGCATCTTAAAGCAACATGGTTGTTGGTTCCTGACAACGATAGTATGTATAATTGATAAAGAAGGGAAAGCAGGCTATGGCATCGGTCCAGGCATCGAGATGCCACAATCCTTTGTCGATGAGATGCTATCCGGAGTGGAGCTTGGAATAATTGCAGACAGGTTGGCAGGCCATGCAAACATGAAACAGCAGGGAGGAATAACAGAAATATTAACAAAAGGCATAACTAAAAGAAAAGATCCTACTGTGCAGGCCGTCATACGTGCATTAGTTCCATTTATCAATAAAGAATTATACACTCTTCAATAAATTGTTCGGATGATTCTATAAAATATGAAAAAGTTGCTGAATGCATTTGCATAGTAAACTTTTTATATAACAACATCCAGGGATTATGCATGGAGGAGAGGATAGTTCTTGGCGTCGTTATAATATTATCAGTCAGCGCATTATTTTTTATCGGTAGCGGAATTACAAGCATGGTGATTTCTGAGAGCTGTTGCTTCGGCCCTAATTGCAGCCCAGAAAACCTATGCGATGCCGCAAAACCTCATCCAGAGCAGCCTGCATCGATACAGAACACAAATATCTATATCGGTATAATATTGCTGATAACATTGATGATATTTCTCTTGTCTGTCTATGGAAAATATTTCACAGGAGAGCATCACAAGCATAATTGATTAACATATTCTCTATGTTTCTAGCCCTAAATATGCACTCCAGACATTTATCTCCCTGATAGCCTCTTCATCAGAATCAGATCGGTGTATGACATTCGCAGGTCCTCTTCTCTCTTTTTTTGCAGTCTCAAGAGAATCATCAGAATATTTTCCTCGTATAGTATCTTCAGGTGCCGTTGCTGGATCTGTCGGGCCTACTTTTTCAGATATCTTTTTGACGATGTCATCTCCTTCGTAGATTGCTAGGACAATAGTCTTATTTTTTAGAGAATCCACCAGCCAATTATAGTAATATCTATCTTCAAGAGGTTGATAATGTCTCTTGATTGTATCTTCAGGGACATTGATTATCTTTTTTGTAATCAGCCTTCTTCCGATTTCATCAAGTTCGTCAAGCACAATATCAGCGATGTCTACATGCTCAGGCTTTATGAAGACTAGAGTTCTATCCATGGATCATCTTCCTCACTTTTACCAGCTGCTCATAAATATTCTCGATAAGATCATAATCTTTCGCTTGCTCAAGGGTCACCCATGCATAATCTATAAGCTCATCCGGCTGGTGCAATTCTACATTCCCTGATTCATATTCTGCATGTAGGCTCACGATCACAGTAGAAAACCCATTCGGCCTTATCAATGCGAGCGATGATACATATCCTATGTTCTTTATCTGGATATTGCATTCCTCTAAAACCTCTTTTCTCAATTGTTTCTCAAAAATGTCAAGCCAATGATCTTTTGTATCTTTTTGCTGCACGATAAAATCCTTCTGCTGCAGCTTTCCTCCAGGCACGCACCATTTCAAAGGAAATATTCTCTCTTTAGGGCTTCTTTTGCATATAAGGAATTTATCGTCTTTTCTTACGATTCCTGTTATCGATATGTAATGAGCCTTGTCTTTTATCTCTTCGATGTCCATAGAATGAAGGATGGAAGATTGCTATATAAATAATTCCTCGAATGAATTCGAGTAAACCGCTTGAACACGTCGCATTATAAGGAAAAATTTTTAATTGTATAATCATTCTCATGGCTCATAATGGGATTCATCACAGTATACACAAGACCTTGCTCAAGGTCGAATATGAGCCAGACAATATATCTGCTTCAAGAGCATCAGCTTTATGACGAATTGACATCAAGGATATTATCAGATCCTGCTGCCAGACAAAGGTTCCAGAACAGCTTTCCTGGTAAACCGTTCTATGTCCTATCTAACGAAAGTAGGGATATTGAAGATGAAATATTTACTTATGCAGCAAATGCGCCTGAATATGGCCTGTTTTTGGATATCTCAAGATTCAAGGATTTGCCTCCTGCACATAAACTGACATTTGCATTCCATGATATGGTCCGCATCGAGGCAATAAGGAATTATCTTATGGTATCAGAAGTCAAAGTAAAAGATTCAAGAGTATTAAGCTGGTGCGTTGGAGGCTGTGATTTGCCTCTAGGATGCAATGTGAAGCTATACAAGATATTTGAATTTGAAAATGAAATACACAGGCAGTTTGGTGAAAAAGGAAAGGGAAGAGATATTCAGGCTGTTCTTGAACTGTGATAGGCTCAAGTTCTCTGATATCGAGAAGGCGTTAAAGATACGCTCGAACATGGTATCTTATCATATCGAGCAGATGCAAAAAGAACAATTGCTAGAGAAAAAAGGAGAATATTATTTTCTGACTGCAGGCGCAGAAAAATATATTCCGATATTTTCTCATGTTACAGGCGAAGGGCTCGGCCCGCTTCCTGTGATGCTCGTGGCAGTTGTTCATGGCACTAAGACTAAAAGCAAGACAAACAGCAAGATATTGCTCATCAAAAGGAACAAAAGGCCTTACAAGAATTATTGGTCGATGATAGGAGGCAAGATGATGCATAGCGAAGGTTTTGAGGATGCGGCATTGCGCATGGTAAAGGACAAGACAGGCATTGATGCACGATTCTTTTCGATGAATTCCGTATTCCATGAGCGCGTTGAGGATGATGGAGTGATTAAGCATAGTTTCATATTATTCTTTGCTAAAGTCATTGTCCAAGGAATGCAGTTCAAGGAGTCGGCGCATGGAGAGTTGATGTGGTTCAATCTGGAAAATATCGAAAAGAACGAGATAATACCTTCTGACTTGTGGCTCATAAAGCATAAGCTTGAATCAAGAATTGATGTGAAGAGCGCATTGATGGATGAGAAAGAAGGAAAATTAAAAGGGTTCCGAATAATATGAATACATGATTTATCCTCTTGAAATGATCATTCTCTAAGGTATCTAATGATGAGATTATCGTATGAACCAGCAATCCCTGATTCATCATGGCTGTTCTGCGATCCTCGTCTCTGGAATGTCACAAGCTTCTTGATCTTCATCGCTTCTGGCATGACTGCCTCTGCAGGAATATTTCTTGCATAATGATTGTTTTGTATGTTTGGATCTATACTATGATTCGCTAATCCTAGGCTTGCCGCGCTGAACAATATTATCCCTGCAAGTGTTTTATTGACTCTCTGAAATTCATTCTCTGCCATAAATTCATCTCCTAATATATTTTCAAGGCTTGGAAATGCCCTTATGATATTTATATCTTTTCCTTTGAACTAAAATTAATATGATTTAATTTATTTGATAAAAAGCGCTTGCGCAAATGCTTTATTATAATTGTATAATATAATTTATCATAATTGTATAAAATATCACAACTCAAATAATTTATCACAACTAATTGATAGCAAATACTTTATAGGATTTTGTTTTCTATAACAAATATAAAATAAGCTATTCCTCGAGGCTTTATTCACTACTTAATAGAAAACTTTAAATACTACTTATGTATTAAGTCTTTTCATAAGTTGCGGTAATATCTTACTGAAAATTATTCAAAAATATGGGTGGTGTGAATATGGAAAAAACTTTATCTAATATATCTATTATCAGTCTTTTGGCAGTCTTTGTCCTTCTAATTGCGGGTTGTACACAAACGACAAACCAACCCCCGAACATCTCATTGAATGGGGCTCAGATAACGACAGGCAATACCACGAACTATGTGAACCAGACAGAGTTGAACCAGTCGACAATAATCAATCTGACAACTAAGACTCCGACAAAGCCTGTGGAAGTCTCTAATGTATCAAAGGTGATCACAGGCATTGAAGGCGACCTGATAAAGCTTGATGTGAAGGCGTATAGCCCCGACGGCGTCCCACTAACATATTTTTACACATCACCATTCAACAGCAACGGCCTATGGCAGACAAAAGATGGAGATGCAGGAAAATATCTTATAACAGTCACAGCATCAGACGGGAAGCTCAACTCATCAGTTGATGTCCTTGTCGTGGTAAATCCTAGCAACAAGCCTCCTGTGATAGATTGCCCGGTAGACCTGTATGTCAAGGAAGGCGATACTGTCGACTTGAAATGCAATTTCTTCGATAAGGAGAATGATGCATTGGTGATCGAATACAGCGGCTGGATGAACAGCCCGACATACACGACTAACTATGAATCATCAGGGGATCATAAGGTTTTTGTGACAGCATCAGATGGCTATCATAATGTTTCAAAGACAGTTGTTGTGCATGTCGAGAATGTTGATAGGGCGCCGATATTTTTGCAGCATCTGAAAGACATGACGATAACAGAAGGTGACATTGCGACATTGGCTATTAATGTGACAGACCCAGATTCAGGGGATAGTGTCAAGTTGACATATTCTGAGCCATTCAGCAGCAAAGGCATATGGAAGACCCAAATAGGGGATGCAGGATCCTATCCTATATCTGTCGTAGCATCAGATGGCACATTATCCACAAAAGAATCATTCACATTGACTGTGAAGATGCAGAATACTGCGCCAGTGATGGCAACAATAGCCAACATCACAGTTGATGAAGGAGATACAGTGACCATCAATCCTACTGTAAAAGATAGGGAGAATAATCCTATAACAATAACATACAGCGGCTGGATGAATACCTCGACATATACGACAACATTCGATGATGCCTATCCGAAAGGCTGCGACAAGAGAGGATGCAGCGCAACATTCAAGGTCACTGTCACAGCGACAGACGGGTTCTTCAAGGTCTCGCAAGATGTCTATGTGACTGTGAATGACAAGAACAGGGCGCCAGTATTCGTGCTGCCATAAATTATTTTTGTTATTTTATTTTTTTTATTAATTTTTTTTTTGAATTTTGATTTTTTTTCTAGATTAATATGGATAAAATACCTATTACACAAGCGGAATTTGAAAAAAAGATAGAAGAATTGTCAGATGCTATATATGATATCCAAGATCAGTGGAAGAAAGAAAAATATGTGGCAGAGCATAGAGTAGTTGAGAAGACCCCTAATGGCCTAGAATATTGTGCAAGATGCGACAAGTTCGGCATTTATATGAAACCTTCTTCAGGCACACAGCCGTTATATGTTCCAGAATGTGAGAACTGTGGTTACAAGCCGCATAATGATTATTGAATCAGAAGAATTTGCTCAGCGATGATTGGTCCTTTGATTCTTGCTTTTGGAATTTTTGTGGTTTTGCAAGGTTCAATTTGTCTTTTGCTTTTTCTATTGTGGTGTTTTCTGCCTCGCTGCCTACTCTTGACCAATCATAATCCTCATCACCATGTATCATCGCAACTCCATAGATGCCGTCAAATCCTGGCTTTACCTTGATCATTCCTGACCTGTTGCTGATGATGAGGTCAGCTAAAGGCTTTTCCACAATCTTCAACAATTCTTTATATCCGACGTCCAGCAAGATATTATATTCGCTCTTGAACTCTTTGATTAGCCTATAGTATATCTCCCAAGCCTTTTTCGATATCATGCTGGTCCTATGGAGACCGGCTATCAATTCTGATAATGGCAGCATCTTATAATATTTCTGTCCATTGGCCGGATAAAATCCAGCAGGTTTGTCAGCCAGCATCTCTATCCTCGCATCTACACCGATAGTCATGACATTATGGCATACTGGGCAGATATTATCCACCTTGGCAGCTTCTGATGGGCTCATGACGACATGGCAGTTCCTATGGCCTGTATAATGGTAGATCCCGTAATTCGGGTCTACTTCAATCGTCCCAAGCAATGCCCTATCACGTATAGACTTGATGAAATTGTTATAGCTGATCTTTTTCAGGTCAAACAATGTAGCTTCCCTTCCTAATCTCCATGGCCAGAAACTATGCGAGTCGCTGTTTGACACAAAAGAATAATCTCTCCATTCTTTCACCCTATAGAGCATTGATGGATCAGATGATAGGCCTGTCTCTAATGCATTGATATGCTTCAGCTGGTCTTTGAAGCATTCTTTGAGGCTGTCATATCCGGATTTTGAGCCGAACACGCCAAACCAGGGAGTCATGCAATTATGAACCGTGGCTGCTGGCGTAACATAAGAATTGTCTTTTTCAACTTCTATATTATATACTGGACCTTTATAATACTTTTTTCTAATATTCTTTATTGGCATATACACATAATCTTCATCCATCCATCCATGCTTTTTTGACAATTTAGTTTTGAATTTTTTAAAACATTTTTCTTCAAGCAAATGGAAATCATCTTCATGGAAAGAGAGGTTTTGAAAGTTATATATATCATGTGCCGATATTATTCTGCGACCATTGATGATATTTTTTCTGTTGTTGATTTTCTCTTTTGAATCTACATATATTGATGGAATTATGCCAAGCCTCAAACAAATAAATTTCATTTGATTGCAGAGCATTTCAGAAACTGTTACACCGCAATCTCCTCTCCACCATCCAATCAAAATCTCCTTTTGCTTTTGTTTCGGGAGATAAATCATCCATTGTGGAAGCTTTTTATACGCTGCCCTCAATGGCTTGTTCTTTTCATAAAATAAATTATTGAATAATTCTGAAATAATCTTAGAATAAAAATACAGCTCCATACCTCCACTCCTAATCCTCTTCTTGATGATTTCTAACCCAAAACATTTCTTCATTAATAGTGTGACGTCTGATATATATTCCTGTTCGTTTTTATTGAAGCAAAACTGGATGCAGTTATTTTTAGTTGTTACATAGCCTTCTGCAAGATAATATCCTATAAGTCTACAGAACTCAGCATTAATATTTATTTGATTCTTCAATGCTTTATCCTGCCTGCCGGATTTAACAGCAATAGCTTCTCCTTTCAGGACATATTTTGTAATGCCTATGACTTCGCTTAATTTAATAAAATCTTTGTCTATAGTCTTATTTTGTCGTGGATAGAGCAGGACATCATTCACTTCTAGTTCCCTTGCTGGCAACCATTCCGGATGATAATTCTTATAATGTTCAATTTTGCATTTATGCTTACCTTGGGCTGTGCTGTTAGGTTTGCATAATCCACCAACATAAGAGCAATTCTTGACTGTTTTTATAGCAAGAAATGGGTGTTCATCAGTTGTCTGTATGCATTCCTTAAAATAATAAGGCTGAATCTTGTATATACTGCCTTCATATTCTCTTACGTATGTTTCTGTGACGTTATGATACTCTCCTGTATGTGTGAGGACTTTGTCTCCGTTTTCGATTTTTGATATAGACTTTATGTTAGATTTACATATAATTTTCTCATCTGGTAATAAGCAATGCGCAGGGATTATCTCAATATCTTGGGATATCTTCTTCATCTCATAGACGAATTCTGATGATAGGATCTTGAATATAGGCCTGCCATCATAATCTATCCTGCCTTTGGATTTAAGATATTCAGTGATCTGGTCTACAACATCAAAATTCGGCGCTAGGACAATCAGATGGATCCTCCTGCCTTTTCCGCCATCAGTGTATACTAGAGAGATCTCTGTTGATAAGAGGAAATTATATCCAGAACTTGTCTTGAATATTCCATCCTCCCCTGTAGTGTCTTCTTTTAATTTAGCCTTCAATTCTTTGATCCAGATAGGATGGGTGTAATCAGAACTTGCTAATATGTCAATGCCCTTGACTCTGCCCCATTTCTCAAGATTCTCAATGTCAAGATTCTTAGAACAGGCACGGCTATATTTAGAATGGAGATGAAGATCTGCAATTTGCATAAAAAACCCCTTATATGATTCGGCAAATATTGCCTGTTTATATATTTTGTCAAGATATTATATTGGTCACATTAAATTCAAGTATATTAGATTGATTATCGCTAAATTTAAATATATGCAATGTTCATACAAGCATTAATCAATTGTTTAGCTTATTAGGAGGAATGAAATGGATCATGACAAATCATTTTTATACATTGTTGCTATAGTTGCTGTTGTGGCAATAGTAGCCCTTGTGATGCTGGTCATGAAATCTACTAGTAATACTGCTCAAATCTCATCGCCAGATCGGGCTGTGCAGATGTTGGATACTGTAGGGCAGGCATATTCTACAGGTTATGAGGATTATGCTGCATGCGTTCCTGATACGCTTAAACCAGAGACTCAATGCCTCATATGCAATTCTTTAGGAACAGATTATTTTGCCAATGATGCATCCTGCCCTCAAGGACAATCATGTGATGACAGGGGAGCATGCGTGGGCAATTATTGATAGAAATTTTTTTCGTTATATTTTTCGTTTTATTATAATCCATGCATTATCTTTCTTATGATCTTTATATACTATTCCATTCACTAAATTTATAAATAATTTATTGCTCCTGCATTCAAGGAGTGTAATTAGGGTGATAGAATGGCTAACTATGGTGTGAAAGGGATGTTTATAACAGTGCTTGCCTCATTTTTTCTTATTATTATAGGATTATTATATTTCATGTTTACTTTATGGATTGTCAAAGTGGGCGCATCATTCATACTTCCAGAGATGTGGAATTCAGGATCTATACAAGGAAGCTATGTAGTACTTGCAGCTGCATTGATGTCAGCTGGCTCAATGATAGCATCAGCAATGCAGAGGGGATGATCTTATTTATTGTTCTGGATATATTCTTCTATCTGCTTAACAAGTTCTGCTGTCCTATTATATTCTGGCTTAAGATCTTGCCTGATAAATCTATCACTGATCTCTTTCTCATTGGCTTTGTATACTAAGAAGTCTTCATGTTTCTCTGTATCATTCATTATAGCATAATCCCATGCGTCACCAACTATTGTAGATAGATAATCCATCCTTGCATGTATAGCTTTCTGAAGCTGCGCTGGCGTCAATCCATCAACAACACTCCTAAGATTAGGCCTATTATTTTCTGCTCTAATCGGCAATGATGAATTTTCGAAATCCAGTGCATCTACTCTTGTCTTTGGTGTATATGCCATTTTTCCTCGCATTAAATTTAATATATATACCCTATTTTAATAATCTATTAAACTGTCTTCTCTGCAAAAAGCAGTTCAGCGTGAATCTGGTCTGATAAGAACCCTTCAAGCTTCAGATCCTCTAGCACGAACAGCTCTTGTTTTTCTTCGACATTGAATCTCTCGATATCTTCCATAAATATCTGCAATTCATGCATGCCCCTAAATATTGCCTCTACAAGAAAGTCAAAGCCATTGTTTACCCTGAACACAGAATTGATATTTTGGTTCTTTATCAGATATTCCTTGAATTCTTCCCTAGAATTCCTTTCTACCTTAAAGAGTATGTTTATCTTTATGTCAAAACCAAGCTTTTTGAAATTCACAAGTGTTGTGTGCTTGCTGATTAGGTCAGTCTCTAATTCCTTTAGTCTGTCAAATATCGTGCTGACAGGGATGTGCGTGAGCCTGCTGATTTTTGTAAGGTTCTCACGTGCGTTATTGCGCAGGTAAGTTATCAATAGAATATCTTTTTTTTGAAGCTTGTACATGAAACACCCCCGAGATTGTGCATAAATAATAGATAAGTGTTTCAGGGATATATACCTTCTTTATAAAGAAATCCTGAATCATTCAAAAAAACCCTGAAGCAGTCGATTTGTCATTGGATTATGTTGCTCCATACTTTTTCAATAACATTTAAAAAAACATCAATTATATATTCTTCTATGCAAGATATTGAGCAGGCAATTTTGAATGTCTTCAAGAGCAGTCCATCCAAAGAGTACAATACTTCTGAACTCGCAAAAGAAGTCTTTTCTGAAGAATATGCTAGTATAGAGGAGCATTTGACAAGCCCAGATAAAGTGAATGTCCATGATGCCAAGAGGCGAAAGTTCCAGTTGCATAGGAAATTGCTGTATTATCTGAATAAGCTTATCGATGAGAAAATCCTCAGGATCACAAGGATACAGGAGAAAGGAGAAAAGAATTTTGGACTGACAATGGAGGAAGGTAATATCACTTTAGAAAAGGGCTATAAGAAAATAATTATCACAAAGCCTAACCTGCCCATAAACCAGATAGAGAACTATGAAAAGCAGCTCATCATGAAGAAATATGAAGAAGATACATGGATATACAGGATAAATTCCATACTGATCGAGTCCAGCAGGGTAACGACAATGGATAGGCTTTATCATATTGTGAAAGATTGCCTGAACAATGTCAATGATGTGATAGCAATCAATGATTTCGACACTTTTATAGTATCAGGGAATGATTCTGAGTCTGAGCTCAAGATATTTCTTGACAAGCTCGATGATGATACGATAAGCTTTGATAAGACAATATCATTGATTATTAATATCCAGGCCATCGAAGATAAGATAATGAGATATTTTATCGACTATTTTGCAGGCATGAATCCAAAAAAAATAAACATAATCTTCAACCTCACGAGCAAAGATTTGTCTAAAAATACATCTATATTGGAATATATATTGATGCAGTTCTCAAAGCAGAAAATAAAGATAAACATCAAGAATTCTGCATTGAATGCTGCACCATTCTTCAAAGGACGAGCAGGAGTCTATAGCTTTGATGAAGAGGACTGGAGGATATATCAGAAGAGCATAAAGGGCAATGTCCTAGGAGTGAGCTGCTCGCAGATGGCGGTAGCCATAAATATCAACAGGTTCTTTGAAATGTACAAGACAGACGCAGAATTCAGGCATGCGATATTGAATGCTGCGAAAGTGATATTGCAGGCAAATACCATCCAGAGGAGAAAATCAAACGAGTATTTCAGGAACATCAATATGATGAACACCCCCAATTCAGCAGATTTCTATAGGTTCAGCAGGAATTATATCAGGTTCTGGAACTATGACTGGCACAAAGATATAAAAGAGAACAATAACCTGTTCGATCTGATAAAGAGCACAAAGGAATTGGTGGAGAATTTCTGCTATTCTGAAGAGACCATTTTCAAGAGCTGTGGAGTGCCTATAAGATTCAAGATAGTCTTCTCATCTGCATTCAGGAATTTTGATTCAGTGTTCATGGGGGATAGGGATTATAAGAAGGCCAATGTGAAGAATCCAGAGGATTTCTATAAAGAAGAGATGAAGGGATTCATATCAGCAAGGGAAAAGATGTTTGAGATATTTGATGGAGGAGATAGGCTCAGGATATTTCGCACTTCTGATTTCAAGCAGGCAGATATTATGCACGAATGGGGCATGATCCTTGGAACATTCAAGATACCATTTTTCACATATGACTTCAGCGGCCTTAGAGGGATGGTGAAGCTGACGAATTTTATGTAGGATAAGGATTATGATATTACATATATGATATTATGATACATATATGATATTGTGATGCATCGGAGGAAAAACTTGGAGATTATCGCGCAGACATTTTTGGAAGCATGGAAGAAGTCATTGAAGTATATCATGGATTATGGAAACGATTTCAAGGACAGGGACAATAGGGTATGCAGAGAGGTGATGAATCTTATTGTGATAGTGGAAAATACAGAGGATGATTATGAAAAGCCCATCGACATCATGCAGCAATTCGAGTGGATATATCCTGCAAAAGAGGAGCTCTCGTCAATAATACTCAATAAAGAGGAGCTTGCCCCATACGAATTCAGTTATGGCTCCAGGATATTCAACTATCAGAAGAGCAAAGACCAGATAAATGATTTTGTCATACCATTGCTCAGGAAAGATCCTTCGACCAGGAGGGCAGTCGTGTCGCTATATAACCCTTCTACAGACTCTAATATTCTCTCAAAAAATATTCCTAGCATGATGTTCATGCACTTCAAGATAAAGAACTCATCTCTGAATCTGGCTTGCTTCATCAGGAGCAATGATATCTTCATCGGCTGGCCTGGAAACATATTCCAGATATTCATGCTGCATAAGCATGTGGCAGAAAAGCTTGGCATAAAGATAGGCTCGTTGACGACAGTATCTTGTTCGGCACATGCATTTCATGAGCATTTTGACATGATAAAAAAAGTTATAGAGAAATAGGTTCTGCGAATATTCTTGAATGCTGCCCTATGCGTCATGTCATCGTGTTATGCCATAGATTAACCACTCTGCAAGAAAAATTAATAAAATTTATAAATAAGGGGCTTCAGTTTTCCATCATGACAAAAGAAGAATATCAAGAGGAAGATGCAGAAGTCAAGGATGAGGAAGATAAACCTGCGGATTTGAGGGATAACGACGAGATAGATGATGCAGAAGAGGCTTTCATGGAAGGCTACGAGGAAGACGCAGAAGAGGAAGAAGAGGAAGAGGAGACAGAAGAGGACTTCGCGAAATAGGATTAATTTTTTTATTGAAATATTTTTCTAGGATATAAAATATTATTGATGTTTAAAGAAATTGTGGAACATTAATATATATTATCATATATTATAACTACGTTGATATCTATTCCAGTCCGAAAGAATCTGTGAAGTCTGCGATCAATTTGTACTTGTTGAGATAATCGAAGCCTTTCTGCGTCAAAGAATATGTCTTGCCTGTGGGCTCCTTGTTCTCTATGATGAATCCCTTTGACATGAGCTCTGCGAGATACTCTTCCATCATCTGGTGCGAGAGATTGCTTTTGTAGAGTATATGGGTAGGCCTAATGCGATTGTTTTTATCCTGTATGGCTTTCAAAATGTCGTGTATTATTTGTAGCCTATCTCGTTTTTTTGCCATGTTTAAGTATTACTATGAGGTTTATCAGGATCAGTGAATAAGCAATGAATTCGAGCAGATGGCCAAGGACATAATAAATCTCGTGCTGCACTGCAAACATGAAGTGCAGGGTGCCGAACAATAAGAATATCATTGCGACAAGCACCAGTAGTGTGCTCATCTTCTTGTTATTGATATAATTGATAAAATAATGTATTACTGTGAACAATAGGAGCACAGATGCCATGACATAGAACATGAATACCTTGTTGTTGCTGAATGCCACAGAAATTATGGTGATCGTAAGGAGCATGGCCAGCACGCGTGCATTCTTTATCCTCAATGTGACATATGCCAAAATTACAAGGCCGATAAGGAACAGCAATGCATGAGCATATGTTCCTAGGAGTGTGAAAAGATATACTGCCTGAAGCTTAATGAGCGCCGAGATCTCGTCATCAAGCCTTGCAAGAATTATGATATTCATGATAAACAGAATCACATAAGATACAGCGATGAATAGGAATGCAGTCCCAAACAGCCTGTTCTGCTTCTCCTCTGTCAACTTGTATATCTTGAAGGCATAGATGCTCACAAGAAAAGTTATGACCGCAAAAAATATCTCCAAAATAATGCCATAGACAAAGAACCATGCTGGTGTAACAAACATATAACTCATAGTCTATAAGAGTAGATGTTGCTTTTTAAACTTTATGGATTTGGGCTCTTTAAAACGCCTTAACAAGGCATATATAAACCGTCTGCATATCTATACTATGGCCATGGAATTATTAGAGGTTTATCAGGAATATGATGAGGACCCGAATGATATGGCTGAGGATGACTCATCTGGAATGTCGTGTATCAAAGATTTCAAAGGACAGAAAGTGAGATGTAATATTGATCAATAAATCACGTTAAGTCGGTTGGCTTGATAAATAAAATAACTCATTTAACCCCCCAGAGTTTGTATCAAGCCAACACTTACGACTTTATATTATCGATAGAATTAAATCATATAGGACATTCTATAGATAATCACAATTTTATGGAATAATTAAATCTCTGTCTTCAATGACTTGTTCTTCACAAGTTCGAGGATTTTTCTCAAGAATTCTTCTTTCTTCACTCCGAATTTCACTTTGCCGTCGATTGTTCTCACTGCAAGCGTCCCATTCTCGATCTCTTTGTCTCCTACGGTCAGCATCAATGGAATCTTCTGGAGCTGAGCATCACGAACTTTCTTTGCTGTGCTCTCAGTCCTTTCATCGACTTCAATTCTCAGCCCCTGCTGCTCAAATTCTTCCTTAAGCTTTTTTGCATATTCAAGATGCCTATCAGCTATCGGCAAGATCTTTGCTTGGACAGGACTGAGCCATAATGGAAAATTTCCAGCGAAATGCTCTATAAGTATTGCTATGAATCTCTCCAGTGATCCAAGAATCGCCTTATGAATCATTATCGGAGTATGCTTTTTCCCGTCCTGACCTTCATATGTTGCTTCAAACCTTAATGGCATCTGGAAATCTAATTGTATCGTTGCTAATTGCCATTCTCTATTGAGCGCATCTTTTATTCGAACATCTATTTTTGGTCCATAGAATGCGCCATCTCCCTTATTTATCTGGTATGGTATGTTGTTTTTCTTTAGCACTTCTTCAAGTTTAGATTCTGCTTTTTCCCATAATAATTCGTCGCCCATGGCTTTTTCTGGCTTTGTACCGATATATAGCTTATAGTTGAACTTGAACACATCGTCATAAATATATTTTACAAAAATTATCAGGCCATTTATCTCTGATTCTATCTGCTCTTCAGTCACGAATGTGTGGCTGTCATCTTGGCTGAATTTTCGCACTCTTGTGAGCCCAGACAAGACTCCTTTAAGTTCGTTCCTGTGTAAGGGTGCAAAATCAGCAATCCTTAGCGGAAGCTCTCTATAGCTTCTGGATTTGCTCGTGAACATCAATAGATGGCTTGGGCAATTCATCGGCTTCAGGCTGAATTCTTTGCCGTCGACATTCAATAAGAACATGTCATCCTTATAATGTTCCCAATGGCCCGATGTCTCCCATAATTCTTTATCATATAATAATGGTGTGATTACCTCTTGGTATCCTCTTAAAGCATATTCGCTCCTGATGAACTTGATCAATTCATTGTATATTATCGTTCCTTTAGGATAGAAGAAGGCGCTTCCTGGCGAATATTCGTGAAACATTATCAAATCCATATCTTTTCCCAGTTTCCTATGGTCTCTCTTCTCTGCTTCTTCTATAATCCTAAGATATTCATCGAGCTCTTTCTTCTCTGGAAAACTAATTCCATAGATTCTTTGCAATTGCTTGTTTTTTGCATCTGCTCTCCAATAAGCTCCTGCAACTTTCAACAGCTTGAACGCCTTGAGTTTTCCAGTATTCGGGACATGAGGGCCCCTGCACAGATCAAAGAACTCGCCCTGCCTATAAATTGATATTATCTCGTCACCAGGCATATCCTCGATCATCTCGAGCTTGTAAGGATTTGTTGCGAATAATTTCAAGGCTTCCCTTTTTGATAATTCCTCTCGTGACAGCTCTAGATTTTCCTTGACTATCTTCTCCATCTCTGCCTCTATCAACTTCATATCATCTGGAGTAAATTTCTTTTCAGACTCTACATCATAATAGAATCCTTCTTCAACGACAGGGCCGATAGTGAGCCTGACATCAGGAAACATCCGCATCAATGCCTGCGCTAGAAGATGGGCTGATGAATGCCTGAAAATATCCTTGCCTTCAATATCTTTCCAAGTCAATAATTGGATCTGGGAATCTTTATCAATTTTATAAGAAAGATCCTTGGCTAAACCGTTCACTTTTATACCAAGAGATGCATCTGCAAGCCTCGGCCCAATGCTTTGAGCAATCTCTTGGCCAGTTATTCCTTTGTCGAATTCCTTGGAATTTCCGTCAGGAAATGTTATTTTGACCATGTTTAATAGTGAATTAATAAGAAGTTTAAAAAGTTTGCTGGAAAATCATTATGATGCCGGTTCGCTATGAAGCTGCGCGAAAGATTTATAAACCGCTTTAAGAAATATTCTGTATGAAAATGCCTGCAATGAAAATATTTAGCAAGAAAACAACCTATCTATTCATCGCTCTGGGTCTTATGCTGATGTTCGGCAGCGGTTGCAGCAATAAGTATCAAGACATCTCTTCTGGCATCACCCAAAATCCTTTGGTTACAGAGTTTACTGAGGCAATTAATAATGCGCCTGTTCCGCACTCATACTCATTCTCCCAAATCTATGATTTTGCGAACTCTGGCCATTGGAACGGCTATGAATTGAATGGGACAGCAATCGATGAAAAGCTGGTGAATGCATCAGAGACTAAGTATAGTGGAGGATCAGGCGGTGGAGGCACAACATATCACAACAGCTCATGCAGCGGCATATCCAGCTGTGAAAATTTCGACATGGAAATACTCCTGTACAGCGACCTGATATTCATTTCGAAGAACACGAACAAATCGAGCATCATGAAAATCCCATTCGATGAATATTCTTGTTATGATATAGGTCCAATGTCACTCCCACGCTGCATCGATAAGACAGGGAACCATATCACATATGATTGTCCTGAAGGATATTGCACCAATAATCCTGGCAAGTGCTATGGTATCTCTGCCCAGGACAACATATTCTGCTTCAAGGGAGGAACTATAGTTTTCTATACGACACTCTCCACATATGGAGGATCTGTCACCAAATGGACTCGAGATCATGAATCTATTGATGTGAAGAATCTTGGAATTGCGATCGATAAAGAATATTCTGCAGAGCATCCATTGAATGCCGCAGGATAAGCTATCTGCCTAGGGATATCCTGTCTGTTTAGGGCATATACTGAAAATTCTTAACAACTGCTTGGATTTGATTACCGTCGCTTGGCGGCGTAGAATTGAATAGCCAGAGGTTTATCCTAAAATGTTCATCCCCAGGGATTGGCGCATATTTATCTGTATAGTTCCAGGATTTTACTACAGATGTAGAATTATCGACTTCAAAATATACATAAGATTTCTGCCACACAATTTTTACAGTGTAGTCTTTAGTAATATCCAGCGCAAATCTTGCAAATGGCGTGGATCCTTTCGGGCCCTGGACAGTCAATTGCGCAGAATCCTCTTCATCAACACCCCACTTCGCGGCTTCGAAATCTATCTCCCTATGGAAATAATTTATTTCAGAGGAATTGCTCAGATCATAGGTAAATAAGCCGAAGACGGCATTCTTATCAAATGTAGCTTCGCTGCCGGCTATATCAATAATATATTTACCATATCCTAGAGCCTTAGTCAGGACAATCTCGCTTGAATACCATGTGCCATTGATATTTTGTATCCTGAGATGTAACGAACCATTCTCGTCAATAAATGCTGATTCGTTGTTGTGATAGAATAGATTAGGGCCTGGGCCGTGGGGAATATCAGCGTATTTGATGAACCAATCATAGCCTGAAAAGTTTAATTCACCAATGTATAGGTCCGGTTCTTTGCCAGGGATCACGAGGGGCGTGGCATCAATGCTTGGAGCATCAGATAATATTTCCTCTTGTATCTTCAGGATATCTTTCGGATATTCTAGGCCATACCCTCTGCCAGTGCAATAGTCTCCTTGAGTATCGTTCTTGAATCCGTATTCTACCCTGCAGCCTATCAGTAGAGCGAAGCCGAAAGTATCATTCGTATAATCCCGCTCCACAGGAATATATGTTTGATCATCGGTGCATAATGGCTTCTCTGTGCAGTTCACAAATGCATAAACTGTGGAGTTGAGGGCAGAATTTTCTGTCTTGACAAATTCTGGGACATCCAAACTGATATTTTTTTGCTCCATGCTATAGAGCCTCAATGCATGATCGACGAGCTTCGAGCCCCTGTTATATGACAATAGTACAGCATAGATCCGTTGGTCGTCTGTCAATGTGATATTGTATCTGTCCGCAATCCCGTCAACAGTCCTCAGCGCATCGTCTAGCACCATCATGCCATTATGGATCTGTAGGTCAATTGTTGAACAGTCTGCACAATACTGTGTGCATCTCCAGCAGGAATCTACCTGCATTATCCCGCCCTTCCATGTCTCTCTGGTATCATTGTCGTCTCTGAAAGCCTGGCCCATCTCATCCCTTGTCTGGCATAGGCTCTCCTGATAGATCAACGAATAGATGAGAGATAAATCAAGAGTATGATACAATGCAGGATAGCTTGAGATTTCCCTCTCAAATATCGGCCTGAACCTGTCACATGCAGCGATTCTTCCAACAAACCAATCGTTGTTGTTCATTAGGATGATATTATTATCCGGAGAAAGACTTTGATTGCTAACTTCACTTGGACGAGTGCAGGAAGTGAGCAAAAAAACCGATAAAAGAAATAAAAATACGATATGTTTGGTCATGAAAGCTATCTCTTATCGACCTTGTACATGAATGTGTTTCTCTTGCCTGTATTCTTGTATTTGATTATGTTTGTCTTGCGCAATTTCTTCAGAGACATCGTCACAGAGCCGATAGAGACCTTCAATTTCTCAGAAATCTCTCTAGATGTGAACCATTTGCCCTTGTTCTTGCATAAAAAATCATAGACTTCTTGTTGACCCATTTTTATACACCCCAACTACTTATGAAGTTGAAAATTTATCCAACTATTTAAGCTTTTCCTTTTCACTCGAGCGTAGAGCCTTATTTAAAAATGAGCATTTATAAGTCCTGTCTGTTAAATTATGGGACTCAACTACATAATGTTTATTAATAATTCTCTATTTCTATCTCTATGGATGAAAGATTCACGAAAAAATTATCTAAAGAGCAGCATAATGTGATGGCTGAGAAAGGTACAGAAGTTCCATTTACTGGAAAGTTTGTCCACCATAAGGCGAATGGGATGTATACATGCGCTGCGTGTGGTATCGAGCTTTTTGATTCTAAATCAAAATTCGATTCTGGGACCGGATGGCCAAGCTTTACAGATGCAAAAAATATCGAGTTAAAGAAGGATTTCAGCCATGGGATGATACGCACTGAAGTTGTCTGCAAGAATTGCAGAGGGCACTTAGGGCATCTATTTAATGACGGGCCGAACGGGAAGAAAAGGTTCTGCATAAATTCATGCTCTTTGGATTTCAAATGAGATATATCATAATATTTCTAGTATTATTGTCATCGATGGTATTTTTTACAGGATGCTCTCAGAGCGATATGGTATCTTCTAATGGTTCGGTAATATTAGCGACGCATAATTATCTAAGCCTATCCAATGCCACACCAGAGAATCTCAAAAAAATATTGACCCCATACGAATATAGCATCATCGTCGACAAAGGGACTGAAGTCCCATTTACAGGCAGTCTTCTGCATAATGATAAGAGAGGCATTTATGTGACAAAGGGCTGCGGCATTCCAGTATTTTCCTCTGAGACGAAGTTTGATTCTGGTACAGGCTGGCCGAGCTTTTATGAGCCGATAGATAATAATAGTATAGTGCTCAAAGAAGACGACAGTCTAGGCATCCCAAGAACAGAAGTATTATCAAAATGCGGGGAGCATCTTGGCCATGTCTTTGATGATGGGCCGCCGCCGACAGGAAAAAGATATTGCATCAACTCGGCTGCGCTAGATTTTATAGAGAATGGATCATGACTTCGACTGCTTCCATAATATATTGAAATATTCCAAGAAGCTGTTTGCTATATCTGCGGATTTCATATGTATCGTGATTATTTCCTTGCCAAACACTATGATTGCCGTACGATTCTTATAGATGTTTATCGCGACAGGAGATGTATGCTGTATATATTTTGTAATAGTGTGAGGATATTTTTTTTTCGAGTAATTTTCCTTTGTATCTTTTTTCTGTCTAGTATTATATAGCATCTTTGTCAATATTCCCTTCTGTTCTCGCATGTCATGTATCTTTTGGAAGAAGGCGACGACAGAAGCCTCTTCGAAGCCCTTAGTCCCTCCTATGACATAGCATGTCTCTCCTTTTTTTAGCATTTCTACCTGTTCGCGAAATATTACTTCGAGCCCTTTCATTCCAGTCAATAATTCCACTTCCTGGGCAACTTTTGAGGAATTGAACTTTGCAAGGAGCATAGGCAATATATCTGATGCCTGTTTTTCTAGAATGATTATCTCATCTCTTTTTTTTTCAAGATAATTGCTTATCTGTCTAGGATTTACTGCCTTGAAATGCTTTACATTATCTTTAATATAAATAGCTACTAATCCCTTCTGCTGCAATTTCTCTAGGATATCATATACTTTAGAGCCTGCTATCTTTGAGCTCTTCACTATGTTCGTTCTTGTCGAGTCGCCTAATTCGAGCAAAGCAAGATATACCTTGACCTCAGAATCTGTTAATCCGATCTCTTTAAGTATATCTTCGATCATAGGTTCCCCTAAGGGGGAGCATATATTTAAATATTTCTATGATATTACTAAAAAGTAGTTAATTAAGAAAAATTATTTCAAGAATAAAAAACAAAAGGTGATAAAATGAAAAATAATACAAAACAATCATTATATGCTGCAGCAGTATTAGGCACTGCATTCATATGCGCGTTCATTGGAGAATACGGCGGTAGGCAGCAAGGCAGGACAGAAGCAGAACAGGAGATTAAAAAAAAAGTGGCAAACATTGGAACATATTTTGTGCAAGCATCAATAGACATGTCACACCAATATACAAAGAAACAGAAAGTCGCTTTGAATATGCGGGCGCGTGCAACAGGAAATATCTTGCAGGTACTTAATGAAGGATCAGGACATGAATACAATCGCAGGATGGATGTTATACTGAACGAAACACTTGCAGATACACTTGAATAATTTTATAATAGTATAACGCCCACAATTATCAATATTATCCCCAATCCTAATATCCCCCAGGCTATCTGCATATCAATCTTGAGATGGGAAAAATAATACTTGATATTATTTATTATCTTCTTGAAATCTATGTCTATCTTGATCTTCTTGCTTTCCATTTTTATTTGTTGACACCGATGGCTCTTGTAGTCTTGAAACCGCATACAGGGCAAGTGTATTCCTGGAACATGGTATTCCCAGAATTCAATTTTATCCCTTTTTTCAATTCAGCCTTGCACTTCGGACATTGATCCATAAATATCACCTTGAAATAATAATTTATTTTGATTGTATATGATATTCTGAGGGAAGGTCATTTATATAGTTTATTGAATTGCTTGCAGATATATGATAGCAATAATATGGTTGCGAGTAGTATATTTTTAGGATTAATTCATCTAAGATGTATCTCCAATACATCCTTGTCTGCCAGCCTGTGCTCTAGCATGAATCTTTGTCCTGGGAATTTTGATGACTTGCCCCAGACTCTGCAGAATTTGAATTTTGAGGAAAAATCCTTATGCAATTTATTGCATATATCGACGACTTTTGAATTTCTTCTGATGATCAAAGGGACTTTCATGTCTGCCTCTTTGCTCGGCTCTTTCAAATAAATCCTGATAAGGTCGAGCTTCTCAAATATTAATTCCTTGAGCTGCTCAGTGTATATCTTGTCTTTGGCAGAAATTGCAAGGTCTGCCTTCACATCATAGACGACCTTCTCGACCTGCTTCTCTGTTGCCAGATCAATCTTGTTGACGACAGTTATTGCAGGTATGTATTTCTTGTTTCCTTCAAGAACATCAATGAACTCATCGACATCGATATCTGTCCGGATTATTATATCCGCATTTAATATCTTGAATTCCTTGCATACAGACTTTATCATCTCTTCATCTATCTTTGTAAGCTTCACAGTATTGGCTACTCTTATGCCGCCGCTTGATGCTTTTATCAGCTTGACCTCTGGGACCTGCTGATTCAGCCTGAGATGCGCATCCCTCATCTCTTTTAGCAGCACATTATAATGCTGCGGATAGTTTACATCGACAATTATCAACGCAAGGTCTGCCGATCGCAATACAGACAATACTTCTCTACCTCTTCCTGTCCCTGCTGCAGCGCCTTTGACAATGCCTGGCACGTCAAGGATTTGGATCTTTGCATCATTATAATGCATCACTCCAGGAACAACAGTCAATGTCGTGAATGCATAGGCAGCTATCTTGCTCTCTGCATTGGTCAGATCGTTCAACAGGGTGGATTTTCCTACTGATGGGAATCCTACCAAGACAACAGTCCCATCACCAGATTTCCTGACATCAAACCCTTCAAGCTTTTTCCCGCCGCCACGAGATTCCTGCTTCTCCTTGAGCTTCGCAAGCTTTGCCTTCATCAGGCCGATCGCATGCTGGGTGCTCTTGTTATACTTTGTCTTAGAAATCTGGGCTTCTAATTCTGCAATATCTGAATTATATTCCACCATGCAAAGATGGATGTTGGGGTGTTTTATAAAATTTATTGAACCTATCAATATTGACGTGTCTATTCATTGAATCTACCAAGATTAATTTGCCGATGGATTGTGATGTTTTATGTATGCCGGTCCATTCTTAAAATGACAAACTTTAAATATATGGTTTTTATATTCAGGGTATTATCTTGATATAAACTTAAAAGAGGGTAATCTATGAAATTATTGACGGTCTTTGCATTCTTCATTCTCGCATCAGCCATCCCAGCGTATGCAGCAATAAGCCCGACAATAATCCCTGTGTGCGGCCATAATCCGGACAGCCTTTCAGGATTCGGCGAGGTCAAGGTCTGGGGACTATACATCTCCTGCGATAATTCAGCAGATGGCATCTGCCCAGAGGATTATTTGGACATTAATGCGTCGATGAATGCTGACTGCTCATCATGTACAGATCCTGATTGTACAGGAAATATTACTGGATATGTCCTGGATTCATCAGGGCTGCCAGTAGATAACGCCATTGTAGCATCCCATCCTTTAAGATGGAACCTTACAGCACCAAGTTTAGAGACATCTGTAAACGCTGTTGTCGGCGGTTATTATATGCTGGCTGCTCCGACAGGAAAATATTTCTTCGGAGCATCAAAAGACAGCTATGACACAGAGCTCAAGGAGATAACGATAACAAGGAATGGTTTGGCATACATGAATTTCACATTGCTTAACGGCACATGCCATGAGGATTGCACTAATTCCTATGGAAGATGCAATGCTGCATGTGATGGGCTGATTTTTGGGGATGGCAACTCCTGCCATTTTGACCCTGCAGCAAAATCCTTGTGTGATAATAGGGTCAAAGGCACCGAAGTATTTGTCAGCGGCTACAACAGCACGCATGCATATTTTGCAGAATGCTGCGAATCCCCTCCAAAACTCAAGTATTATTCGAAAGCAAGCGTCGATTCATCCAAAATAACCGACCTAGTGCAGATAGAGAAAGTGGCGAACCTTAATGGAGACCCGATAAAAGTCATTGTCGCAGTGTTCAACACAAAAAATTGATGCTGTCTGCTTATTTCTGAAATTTTATATAATTAAATTTATTCTATCTAATAAAATTATATATAATCAAATTTTTAAATACTTATGCTTATTATCGGCATAGTATGAAAAAAGGGGTGCATTGTTGAATTTCACCAAGAGCAAAAAAGGATATTTCTTCGTAATTGACGCATTCATAGGGAGCACCATCATATTCTTGTCATTGCTCTTGATCCTGAATTCTGATGTCAAGGCATCAAAGATGCAATATGATTATGGCATGTCAGAGGACTATAGCACATTTATCATGAACACAAAGATACAGGACCTGAACAATCCATATGCCAAGAATCTCACAGATGATGGTGTCATAGTCAATACCCAAAACACAATCATAGAGCAGATCGATACTTTCTATTACAATGCATATTATGTGTGCCTTCCTGCAAATCAGTCGTGCATCACAAGAAACCTTAACTATTCTGCAAGATTGATGCAAAACCTCACTGATTCGCTCATATCAGCAAAATACGGTTTCAGCATGACATTGATAGATACTTCACAGGCCCGTAACCAGACGATATATTCGCGCAATATCGACAGTTTCAACAGCTCAAAACTGGTCATTTCATCAAAAAAGATAACCTTTGTCCAGATAAATTCGACTACAATGTTCGGACCAAACATCATGGTGATAAAAATATGGATATGAAAAAAAAGGCAGTATTATTCACTCTGATATCATTGCTGCTTGCCTCAATGTTCATTGCATTGTTCTCTGCGCAGTATCAGTATAATCTGGAAGATCGGGCATCAGCCTCAAATACCAGAGTAAAGGTCATGGATACCTATGTCAAGAATTTTGAGACTTATGTAGATGATAGCCTGCAGATATCCTCATACAAGACATTGGATGCACTATATTCATATATCGTGGGCAGGAATTCTTTCTTTTCTGATTCGGCAGAATTCAACAATACATTCTATAATTGCCTGGCATGCGGATATCTCAATTGTACAACCAAGGCAACATCCTGTCCTGCGCCGATAGCAGGAAATGATCTCGGAACCATGCTGAGCAATATAACGATGCTGGCTAACCAAACCCTTAATATCGCCACAGACTACACAATCAATTCAGTGTCTGTCTACCAAGTGAGGCCTTTTGAAGTTGAGGTCGATCTGGACATCTCATATGAAGTTTCTGATATCAGCTCTAGCGATTATGCAGAATGGAATATCCGGAAGATAATACACCAGACAATATCGATACAGAACCTTTATGATCCATTGACTGCACTCAACACAAAAAACAATTACAGAAAAATCATTAAGCCAACCAATATATGCGCTGATGCGACGGTAAATGATACTTGTTGGAACATGAACAATACAATACTGTTCTATAATTCTCAAGAATACAGGCAATATTATAATGGAACAAACTATCTGAACAGGTTTTGGAACAAGACAGTATCTAGTGGATATTCAGGGATAGAGAGTTTCCTTAATGTGAGCTATGTAAGCGGCAATAATACTTATGTCGATACATATTATTGGAATGGCAAGTATTCATGCCCATCATCAAATATCACAATACTAGAGTTCAATTTCGTAAATCCTGGTTTTAGGCTTGATGCCTATACAGCAGGAAGATACAATATAACAGATTATGGAAAAGTTGTATGCCCGACACTTCCTCCTTAGGCGTCCATCAGATACGCAATCGTCGAATTGCTAAGGACTTATAATTGCTAAGGACATATAAATATACATCAATAAATATGCGCTGATAAATATACTCCATGCACTGATAAATATGCATCAATGGAAATACACTACTACAGAATAATCAACAAACTTTTTATACATTCATAAATGATTTAGGTATAATTGCTTTATATACGGCATTGTTAAGGGAAAATGGGTGAGGATTTAATCAAGACAGGGGTGGATGAATTATTAGATTTGCTTAAATACAGTTCTAAGATCCCGCTGTCGGAAGCTGCGCAGAAGCTTAAGGTATCGCTTGACGTTATCCAGGCTTGGGTTGATTTTCTCGTCGAGGAAAGCATTGTGGGGATTGAATACAAGTTCACGACTCCCTATATCTACCTGAATAAATCGCTCGAAACAAAGACAGAGGAGTTGCAGATACCAGATGATTCATCTGTGAACATATTCTATTACAAGAAACAGTTCTGGGAAAAGGCGAAGAAGAACAACATACCTTCGAGCAAGATTGATGTATTATGGAAGAATCATCTGCTTGCGGAGTTGGAGCTCAAGAAAAAATATTTCTTCTTTGAAGCCCAGACAAGAAAGATCAAGGATATAGAAGGGTTATGGAAAAATTATGAAGGCACATTGCTTTCAGGATGATAATAATGGAGCTAGATGAGTTTTTGGAAAAGGATATCATAAACTTCCTAGATGCTAGAATAGAAAATAAGGATAGGAGCGTGGTAGACAGAGAGGAAGAATACGGCCTTTATCTCAACAAGGATTATCTCAAGGAGCTTGATGCAGCATTGGATAATGACGAGCTGACACGGGCAAAAAAATTATTTGATGAATTAAAAGATAATTACAACAAGCTCCCGAAGACAAGCCTTGAGCGCAAGAAGATTTATACTGTGCTAGAGAAGATGTATGCAAAGATCGAGGCTTATGTAGACATGAAAGATAGGAGCAGGTCAGATACTGTGACTCATGTGATTATCGAGAAAGCCCCGGCAAGGCAATCAAGAGCATCTAATATGCAAGTGCTCGAAAATACCAATTATATGACACAGGATATAGCTTCAGCAGTCAACAATCTGGGCGAGAAGGTAAGTACTGTTGAGCGCGAGGTATTAAGCCTGAAGAGTTCTTTTGATGAGCCTAAAATTTCCGAGCCAAGACCAGTCACATCAAAGTCAATCCCACTACAGTCAGTTCCATTACATTCGGTCAATAGAGAGTTGCCATTTGAGAACAGGCCGTTTGTGGAGAATAAGATCCTAGAGCCGACAATAAATCCTAAACCTATAATAAATATCTCTAAAGCCTTGGAAATTGCAGATTATGAGAATGAACAGGATAGGCATGATAAAGGTAGCCGCGAGATTGATTTATCCGAATCGACCAGAATAAGTCCTATGCCCCAACTTACAAAATTGACTCCACAAAATATCCAGGCTCCAGAGATTCCGCAACCTGCTAAACGTGAGCTAGAGATAAGTCAGCATGAAGTTTCTAATAGGCCTAAAATCTACAGGATTCCTATCAAAGAATTAGTCCCAGAAAAAAACACAAAAGACACAAAAGATACAAAAGACACGATTCCCCAAATTAAGATCATGCCCAAAATAAATGCAATTTCAGATATAAAGCCAATGATGACGCCAACGCCAATAAAGCAGTGGATAGAAAATATTCCAAATGATAAATCTAGAGCAGCCTCACAGCAAAAAATTCCTGTTTCAATTCCTGTTTCAAATCCTTTTTCAAAAATGCAGAAGAGCCAGCTGTCAAAGACACAAATCCTAAAGATACAAAAGAGCGGTGTGCCGATATTGAAAACTTCCAAGATACACCTAGATGATGCCCCGAAAGAATCTATGACGAGCGACGCCATCACGCCTGAGGATCCCTTTATATTAAAATATAATTTGATGAAGATGACTCATCATAAGCTTGATGAACTTTATGAGGAGGGCATATACCAGATGTATCAGAGCAATTATGTTGAAGCTTCCAAGATATTTGAGAAGATAATCGAGTTGAAGCCTAAGAATAAGGCCGCAAAGATCAGATGGCTAGAGTGCCTAGAGGTAATGGAAAATGCCTGAACCAAATAATACTGCAAAGAATATTGCAAATAATATTGCAAAGCCAGAGATTCAGTATCCGACAAATTTTGCGCCAGTGAACCTGAGCAAAAAAAATGCCGAGACTTATCTTGACAGATATAAGATTAAGATCAACGATATACTGGTCGAGATCAGTATAGTGCTGTTCGAGAATGAGCCAAATCCAAAATATATTGTCTCACTGACAAATATCAGCGACGCCACCAAGCTCATATTAGAGAAGATTAGGCAGGAATTCATCTCAAGAGTAGATACCCAGGAGATAGAGAATGCAGACAATCCTGAGGATATAAAGATAAGATTCCAGGCAGAGATAAAGAAGCTGATAAAAAAATATTTTCCTTCTGCAAACGAAGAGACTGCCAACATGCTGGTCAGCTATATTGTGCAGGAAAATCTCGGACTAGGCAAGATTGAGATATTGCTTAAGGATATATTCCTAGAAGAGATCGTAATAAATAATCATCTCGAGCCTGTCTGGGTTTATCACAAAAAGCACGGATGGCTCATGACCAACATAAAGCTCGTCACCGAATCGAAGATAAGGCATTATGCGACGATGATAGGGAGGGATGTAGGAAAAGAGATCACCACATTAAATCCGCTGATGGATGCGCATCTGAGCACTGGCGATAGGGTCAATGCCACATTGAGTCCAATATCCAGCAAAGGGAACACATTGACGATAAGAAAATTCTCAGCAGATCCATGGACAATAACAAAGTTCATCAAAGATAATACTATCTCTGTACAGGTCGCCGCATTCCTTTGGCTTGCTGTCCAGAATGAGTTGTCCATTCTTGTGGCAGGAGGCACTGGCTCTGGTAAGACTTCTATGCTAAATGTGATAAGCAACTTCTTTCCTCCAAATCAGAGGATAATCTCGATAGAGGATACAAGAGAGCTTATACTGCCGATTAATCTTCATTGGGTGCCGCTTGAGACAAGGCTCCCGAATCCAGAAGGCAAAGGAGAGATTACGATGCTTGATTTGCTGATCAACAGCCTAAGGATGAGGCCTGATAGGATACTTGTTGGAGAGATAAGAAGGCAAAGAGAGGCTCAGGTATTGCTGGAAGCCATGCATACTGGCCATTCTGTGTATGCAACAATACATGCCAACAATGCTGATGAAGTGATTGTCAGATTGACAAATCCTCCTATCGACATACCAAAGCCTATGATATCGTCGCTCTCGCTCATCCTTGTCCAGTCCAGGAACAGGAGAACAGGCAGGAGAAGAACATTGCAGCTTGCTGAAGTCACAGCTTTAGGCGACGCAAAAATATTATGGCAGCTAAATGTCGGCGAGGATAGGCTTGAGATGTTCTCTAAATCCGACATTGTCATGGAAAGGCTCAAGCTTTATACAGGCCTGTCAGAAGAGGAAATAATGAATGATATCAAGCAGAAGGAGAAGATACTGAATTGGATGGTCAAGAAGAACATTGATAATGTTAACCAGATAGGTGTAGTATTATCTAGATATTATATGGGAAATCTAGTGCTTGACTGATCATGTGCCAACTATAATATTTTCCGAGCCCATTTTCCCTGAGTATGTCAGAAGAGGTGTTTGATGACTTTATCTAAGAGTATTGCGTTGCAGTTCCATGATCTTAAAGACAAGCTTAAAAGTGCAGGCATCAACAAAAAACCAGAGCAATACGTCCATGATGCTTTGGTAAATAGCCTGATGTTCGCATTTTTCCTGACCATACTTGCAATCTTTCTCATCATCAAGTTTAACTTCGATATAGCAATTGGGGCAGTCGTCTTTGTTGTGGCATACATCATATTTTTTTTTCTGCTGATGAAAAGATTGGATATAGAGATAAACAAAAGAGCTAGAGAGATTGATAAGGATGTGTTGTTCGCAGGCAGGTTTTTGCTTGTAAAGATTAATTCTGGAAAGCCTCTAATCAACTCTATCATTGATGCATCAAACAGCTATGGTGTCGCCAGCAAATATTTCAAAGAGATAGTGCGAGATATTGATCTAGGGACCCCTATGGAAGATGCATTGCATAATGCCTACAAGAACACGCCTTCTAAGAAATTCAAGAAAATACTTTTCCAGATAAACAATGCGCTGAAGATAGGCGTTGATGTGTCTGTACCACTTGAGGCTGCGCTTGATGAGATTACGCAGGACCAGCTAGTGGAGATCCAAAGGTATGGCAGAAAGCTCAATTCATTGACAATGTTCTATATGCTTGCCGCAATAGTTGTTCCATCGCTTGGGATAACCTTGTTTAGCGTCGTCGCTTCGATGGTCTCTATTGTTATAGATATGAAAATGTTTATTATTGTACTGTTTTTTTTAATATTCATCCAGCTCATATTTTTAAGCATCTTCCGTTCGATCAGGCCGAACCTGAACCTTTGAACTATGTAGGATATTGCTTATGAACCGCACATAATATTGCGTACTGAATAGACAAAACATAAAACACAAATAGATTATATGTAAGCAAATCATATGTAAATAAATTATATGTAAATAAATCATATGCAAACACATTTTATTCCAATAAATTTTATTCAATTTACATAAAAATGGAACTATTCACCAAAGAATTCGGAAAAGCATTCATCTTCAAGAAGATCAGGCCGAAGATAAGGAGTTTTTTCCTAAAAGCAGGCTATGATGATGTGCCATATGGTTTTTTCGGATGGCTATTCTATGTGACATTGGTCATGACTGCAGCAATATATCTTATCTTCATCTATCCCAGGTTGGAAGGATATGTGCCTGCCTCTATACTGCTCATCACATTTCTCAGCTGGGTATTGATACAGATCCTATTAATAGCATTAATAGTGGTATATCTATATTTTAATCTCACAATAAAGATATATAAGAGGACTAAGGACATAGAGAAAATATTGCCTGATTATCTTCAGGTGGTCTCATCAAATCTCAAAGGAGGCCTATCATTTGAGAAATCATTGTGGAGCGCCATCAAGCCCGAATTCGGGGTGATCGCAAAAGAGATTACGATGGTATCGAAAAAGGTCATGACAGGCAATGATTTGACTGAGGCATTAGAGGAATTCACAGAAAAATATGATTCTCCGTTGCTGCGCAGATCCTTTGATCTGATAATCGGCGAGGTCGAGTCTGGCGGAGAGATAGCTATAATAGTTGATAAGGTTATAGAGAATATCAGGAAGACGAAGGCTTTGAAAGAGGAGATGTCAGCCTCTACTTTGACTTATATGATATTCATAGGCGCGATAGTCATCCTGATAGCTCCAGGGTTGTTCGCTCTCTCTTATCATCTGTTGACTATAATGGCCGGATTTAGCGCAAAGCTTGCAGATGTCAGCTTGCAAGGAATGCCAGTCAAAATCTCTTCGAATTCCATCAATACAGGAGATTTCAAGACATTCTCTGTGCTCTCATTGATTTGCATATCATTATTCTCCTCGATGCTGATATCTATCATCGAAAAAGGGGATATCAGGGGAGGCCTCAAGTATATACCTGCATTCATGATTGCAACAATATTCTTTTATGTGCTGTTCATGTTCATATTAGGGCTGCTATTCGGAAACTTGCAGATGATGTTCGGCACATGAGTATTGTGAAAGCAGTCATCTAAAAATATAACTAAAAACATAACTAAAAACAAAATTTATAAACATAAAAACTTAGGTTTGATCAATATCATACTGATTTGACATATTGGCGGATAATAAGAGATGATTGTTAATAATTATAAATGATTGCTGATAATTAGATATGTTGGTGAATATATCATGAGAAAATCTCAAGTGGCATTGGAGTTTTTGATAACATATGGCTGGGCAATACTTGCATCGATGATAGCTATCGGTGCATTGACATATTTTGGGATATCGAATCCTGCAAAGACCTTGCCAGACAAATGCATATTTTCAAACAATATCGAGTGCAATGATTATATCATAACAGCGCCTAACCAGGTTTTGCTCAGACTTTCGAATGGTCAGGGCCAGACAATATATAATCCTGGCGCTACTGTGATGAATGCTACAGGCTCACCAATACCATGCAATATGACATCTGTTAGCGATTGGGCTCCAGATGATATATTGAATGTCAATTGCACTGTTCAGGGCGCACAATTCTTGTCAAAAGACAGGATCAAGGTGAGCCTTACTGTCAATTATTCAAAAACACCCACTGGTTTTAACCAGATAGCGACAGGAGAATTATATACTACAGTGCAATAACTTATTGCAGCGCAATAACTTCACATTTGTAGATTGTCAGTATAATAATTTCAATGTTATGATTTAATATTTATGGATGATGGTAAATTATATTTGGGGTTCTATGAAAGAGAATTATGAAAGAAAATTCGGGAAGAAATCTCAGTCAGCCCTAGAATTCTTGTTGACATATGGCTGGGCAATACTAGGCTCTATGGCAGCTATAGGCGCACTGAGCTATTTTTTGATAGCAAATCCTGCCACCACCACTCCTGGCAGATGCACATTTCCAGCCGGACTGCAATGCATGGGGTCACAATACACATCGAGCAATGCGACTCTAAAGATCAGAAATTCTCTCGGGCAGCCGATCTATAGCCTAAGAGCCGTAGCAGCTGATAATTCATTCAATTGCTCAGTCAGCCCAAGTCCATGCAGTGAAGACTGCATCATCCAGATCATCTGCAATAAAACTATTGTGCCTTCGGATCAGGGCACTAAACTAAATATAAATCTCTATTATAAGAAAACAGTAGATGGGTTTGACCAAATCGCGCAAGGTGAAGTGCTACAAAGATCCAAATGAGATCATGGATTAATACTGTAAGACACGATTAATCCAAATTGGATCAAAGATTATGGCCAGGATATCCAATACTTTTCATATCAGGCGTACTATGCAAAGAAAATCACAAGCAGCGTTGGAATTTTTGATTACCTATGGATGGGCCATCCTTAGCGTTCTTATTGTAGTCAGCGCACTGGCGTATTTCGGGATATTCAATACATCAAAATATGTCAATGACGTCTGCCAGTTTGGCGACCAGATGACTTGTGAGGATTATGTACTTTACAGCAATGCTACAGTAGCGTTCCAGCTGAGAAATAATCTTGGGGTTCCAATAGATATCACTAACTTGGTTGTCAAGTCAGACTATGGCACAATACTATGTCCGTTGTCTGGAATAGTTCCTAATACAAACATCCAACCAGGCACATTATTTTCTTCAGGATGCAGCATCACAAGCAAGCCATTATCCACAAACGACAAGCTGAGGGTAAGGGTAGTAGTGGGATTCAGGAGGAGTGGAGCAGGGAATCCTGTCCACAACCAGACAGGTTCGATCTATGTCGGCGTTAGTCCAAGCTAGAGCGTCAAAATATCAAATAGTTATGCAGATAATTATGCCAATTAGATATGCAGATAGGCATGTAAATAGATATGCAAATAGCCTATTTGTCCTATAGAAGAATAAAACATAATATTTATAAATAAGGAGGCATTCCTTCAATAATCTTATTTGAATATCATTCTATGATTTTATGACTACTAATGATTTAGAATGAGCAAAAGGTGATATCATGGAAGGCGTAAAGACAGGGACCACTACTCTTGGCATCGTTTGCAAAGATGGCGTAGTTTTAGCTGCAGACAAGAGGGCTACAGCTGGCGGATTCATAGTCCAGAAAGATGTAGATAAGGTCATTCAGATTAATGAGAATCTTGCGATTACTACCGCAGGGTCAGTCAGCGACATCCAGCTTTTCATAAAATTATTTCGTGCAGAATTGAAGCTGAGAAATATAAAGTCTAGCAGGGCCAATACTATAAAAGAATGTGCAAATCTTGCAGCCAGGATGGTATATGAGAGTGCAAGACAATATTTCCCAAGTATAGCACATATATTATTAGCAGGCTTTGACAAGCAAGGCACTCATCTATATGAATTATATGCAGACGGCTCATTGAATGAAGTCAAGGATTATGTATCAAGCGGATCAGGAAGCCCGATGGTGTATGGGATATTAGAGAATTCATTCAAGGATTCAGTCTCGGTCAAAGACGCTGAAGACCTAGCAGTGAAGGCAATATCTGCTTCTATGCAAAGGGATAGCTTCTCAGGAAATGGTATCGATGTCATGGTAATATCGCGTGATAGCATAAGAAAGACAGTCCAGAAAAAGGTGTCTGGGATACCTGTATAAACTTTTTAATATTTTGATGGAGTACGATGAATCCAATGCGGAAAATTTCATTGAATATTTCATTTGGAATATCTAATCGATTATTCGGAAATTATTTATGATAAAATATTTATGATAAAATAATCTACAGAAATGATAACTAAATGCAAAACGCATTCTAATAGGGGGAATTAATCATGCCTAGTGAAATAGTAAAAGAGATTCTAAAAGCAATACCAGAAGGGAAAATAAGCGATGTCAATTTTGAAGGTGCAAATATCGTGCTCTATACCAAGAAGAAGGATTTTTTCTTGGACAATGGAGGCATCATCAAAGGCATAGTCGATGTGATAAAGAAAAGGATAGAGTTAAGGCCTGATCCGAGCATCTGTATCGAGATGGAGAAGGCTGAGAAGGCGATAAAAAAGCTGATGCCTGATGAGGCTAAGATAGGAAACATTATTTTTGATCCTCAGAGAAGCATTGTGATAATCGAGGCTGAAAAGCCTGGCGTTGCCATAGGAAAGGATGGAGAAATACTCCAGGAAATCAAGAAAAAAACCTTATGGGTGCCTATCATCAGAAGGACCCCGACAATAAGGAGTCAGCTTATAGAAAATATCAGGGAAGTGCTGTATCAGAATAATGATTATAGGAGAAAATTCCTTCACAAGACTGGCGAGAGGATATATAATGGTTGGCTGAGAAGGCAGAAAAAAGAAGAATGGGTCAGGCTAACATATCTTGGGAGTGGAAGAGAGGTCGGCCGATCATCGATACTTTTGCAGACTCCGGAATCAAGGGTATTGCTTGACTGCGGGATAAATGCGGGTGCAGACAGTCCTGAAGACATGTATCCTTATCTAGAAGCTCCAGAATTCAATATATCCCAGCTTGATGCTGTGATCGTCAGCCATGCACATCTTGATCATAGTGCATTAATCCCATATCTTTTCAAATTTGGATATAGGGGACCAGTTTATTGCACGCCACCGACCAGGGATATGATGGCACTCCTCCAACTTGATTTTGTGAAGATACAGCGTGAGGAAGGAAAAGATCCAATATATTCCAGCGATGATGTAAAAGAGATGGTCAAGCATACCATAACATTGGAATATGATGAGGTTGCTGATATCACTCCTGATGTAAGGATTACATTGTATAATGCAGGCCATATACTCGGTAGTGCAATGGTGCATATACATGTTGGCAATGGTCTTCATAATTTGCTATATACTGCAGACCTTAAATATGCAAAGACATCCATGCTAAGCCCTGCTGTGACTCAGTTTCCAAGGCTTGAGACATTGATGATCGAATCTACATATGGTGGAAAAGATAATATCATGCCGCCAGCTATCGAGGCTGATGAACTGCTCGGCCAGATCATCGGTGATACTATTAAGAGAAATGGTAAAGTATTGATTCCTGTACTAGGCTCTGGTAGGGCGCAGGAAGTGATAGTATTGCTTGAAAGGCTTGTCAGGGAAAAAAAGGTTCCAGATGTCCCATTATATGTTGATGGAATGGTCTGGGATATTACTGCAATTCATACTGCATATCCTGAATACCTGAACAATGATGTCAGGCAGCAGATATTTACTAAAGATAATAATCCTTTTTTGATGCCGAATATCAAAAGGGTCGGCTCAGCAAAAGAAAGAGCTCAGCTATTGGAAGAGTCAGGCTCTTGCGTGATACTTGCTACATCAGGAATGCTTGTTGGTGGACCTTCTGTGCAATATTTCAAGGCGCTTGCTGGAAATGAGAGAAATGCATTAGTGTTCTCATCATATCAGGCAGAAGGTTCTTTAGGATCAAGGGTCCAGAGAGGAGAGAAAGAGTTCATGTTCAAGAATAATGGGCAGCCTGAGATGGTTACTGTGAAGATGGAGATAGTGAAGCTTGAGATCACAGGACATAGTGATAGGAAGGAATTGATGAATTTCATCTATAAATGCAATCCGCGGCCCAAGAAAGTCATAGTAAACCATGGAGAAAATTCTCGTGCATTGAATTTTGCCAGCTCAATACATAACCAATACAAGATCGAGACGATAGCGCCTAGGGATCTTGATGCTATTAGGATTAGATAGAATCAGCATTATTGACAATTGTGAGCAATCAAAATCTTATTATTATATCCCTATTACATTTTATCCTTATTCTATTTGTTGCCCATGGTTAATAGTAATATTTATATATTGGTTTCTTTAGTTTTATGTTTATGGCTCCGCCTAAAGAAGCATTCAGTGTCATGGACAGCGGCAGGATTCTTATCAGATACAAAGGAGTATTTGATTTTGAAGGCTTGTATAGGATGATGCATGCATGGCTCATCAATAAGAGGTTCTATTTTCATGAGGATCTCTATAAGGACAAGGTCGCAACACCATTCGGCAATGAGCTAGAGATCAGATGGACTGCAGAAAAAAAGGTCACAGAATATATCAAGGAATATGTTACTGTATATTTCCATTTATGGGATTTTTCTGAAGTCGAGATTATCAAAGACGGCAAGAAGATGAAGATGACACAGTCTAGGATGGAGATATATATGGATGCGATGCTGGAGATGGACTATACGAAAAAATTCCAGGATTCAGGAAAATTCGCGCAGCAGCTAGGAAAGTTCTATCAGAACAAGGTACTCTACTGGGAATGGCGCATCAGATATGCGGGTGCTCTTGTGTATTCAGTTTATGACCTTCATGCAAAAGTAAAAAAATATTTAAATGAAGTATCCGCAAGTAATGCATACTAAGCTTGATAGTGCGGCAAATATGCATATTGTTAATCAATTCGAGAATTTATGGCAGAGATCAAGACATTAATCGACGGTAAATCAGTATCCTACGAAGGAGTATTCAATATAAAAGAATTGTATAAGCTTATAGATAAGTGGTTCAAAGACCATGGATATGAGAAGCAGGAGATAAAGAATTGGGAGGATGTATCAGAGAATGAGAAGCAGATCGTGCTCGAGATCGTCCCATATAAGAAAGTGTCTGACTATGCAAGGATCGATCTGAGGATATTTATGATATTCTCAAAACTCGTAGAAGTTGACTTGGAAAAGGACAATATAAAGATTCACATGAACAAAGGCAGGGCAGAATTCTATTTTGACGCATATGTGGTCACAGACTATGAGAATAAGTGGGAGACAAAGGCAGTATTCTATTTCATAAAAAATGTGTTCGACAAGTTCATCTACAAGATCTATACGTCAAGCTATGATGGCGAAGCCATAAGAGACTGCACAGAAGTAGAGAATGAGATAAGGAGTTTCCTGAACATGAACAGGTTCTGATGTATGGTTTTTCAAATTCATTATTCTTGATAATTGAATGATATTTCATTATATTCTTCTGTATCATATACTGCAATTCCATCTTCATGCCACAACACAAATTCCTTTATCCCGCTATCCAGGGCAAGTTTGCTGCAATGCGTGCAATACGGCTTGCCTGCAACAGCCTTTTTCCCATCATCTCCGAGCCTGATGAAATAAAGCTTAGAGTCGATAATCTTTTCAGGATTGCTCCTTAATGCATCCATAATGGCTCTCTGCTCTGCATGCACACAGCATGTCTTGTCTGTTATCTTTTTATGATATTTATCTTTATCATTGACGCATCTTCTCTGCGATTCAAGGCCGCCAGGAGGAGAATTGAATCCCTGTCCTATGATCTTTTCATCTTTCACTATGATGCATCCGCACTTTGCACGTTGACATGAAGAATTCTTTGCGATCTTTGCAGCTTCATCAATAAAATGTTCAGCATGTTTTGCTTCTTGTCCATTCAAATGCTTCATTATATAGATATTTTATTCCTATATAAAATTCTTGTGATTTCATCAAATTTAAAAACTCCCTAGAATTCTGTTTATTCAATGCATAGGCCGTGGTGGCACAATCTGGTACTGCGCAAATAATTTTATACATGAGAGTATAATTAGCGTATGCCTGGAATTTACTTCCAAGAGAAGTACCATAGAGCTTGTTCCGCAAGGTTTCCCGGTTCAAATCCGGGCCACGGCGTTTTTATCCTAATATTTGTAATAATAGTTTCTCTGTCCTGCGGAATTTCTTTCCAAACCGCTTATGTTCTATCAATGAGGCTAAGCGCCACACCATGTGACAAAATGTGTAGAACCTTAATTCTTCCATATTGATTTTTCCGTAGCCTTCGACCAATTTATCGAATTTATAGTCTCCAAAATGATATATATACATGTACGAAAAGTCTTGCATCGCAGGACCGACCATGAGATCTCCGAAATCGATGAATCCTGCCACTTTATTATTGTCTATTACTATATTGCCGTCTGCCAAATCTGAATGAAGAAGTACTGATTCATCGCTGATTAGATGAATGTTCTTTTTATAGTGCTGAAGAATTTTCTTCATAGTATTCTCGTAATAATAATTGGTATTTTTCAGTCGAGCATATTCTTTTGGAAACCATGATTCTATAAACTCTTTATATGTCTGATATTTGCCGACGAGCTTATTTTTTATCACAGGCCCATATGAGCTGCCTTTGATGCTATGCATCCTTTTCATAAGCTTGCCGATCTGGAAATATATATTCTCAAAATTCTTTCTGGTCGTCTTCAGCTCATCCAAGTCTTTTCCTTTGATGTGTGTCTCTATAAGCAGGTTACAGTTTGAGAAAATCACTTTAGGGACAGAAATATTTTTTTTATGGCAAAGCCTTGTTGCTACAATCTCTTTTATTATCTTGTCTGTTTCAGTTTTGGGTTGTTTTACGACATAGACACCCTTATCGGTCTTTATGATGCTGACTTTCTGGTCGACGCCTTTGGATTTATCAGCGATAGAGATTACTTTCCTGTTCAATTCTTCCAGAAAAATCCTATTGATTTTTCTATCGCCTGAGGTCATGTTATTCACAGATAATATCCGTGTGCATACTAATATAAATCTATTGAATTTGTCAGAAACAGGTTACGGCGGATTTTTTATTTTATCTTCTTGGTATTCTTGAACTTTGATAGCATCTCTTCTCTTATCTTTTCTGCCAATATCTTGTTTTTCATCAAAATTACTTTTATGCTTGTTTTCTGCTTGAGTATCTCTGCTATCTTCTTCAGCTCTGTCGTGTCCAGGGTTTTTGCTTTATGGTAGAACTCTTCCATTCTCGAATATATCTCTTCAGGATAATCATATTGTATTATGAAGTCTCCGAATACACCAATGACTGATTTCATCTCTTTTGGCGGATTGTTTATTTTGTATTCTGCATAATTGTTGTAGAATTTTGCTGCCCATTGATCTATTAGTGTGTTTCCGTTTATTAGGTAGTATAGTTTTATGTTGTGTGATTTTAGTTCTGCTAGATAATTATATTCTAGTGCTAGGTGTCCGAATATGTACCAGCAGTGTGGTCCATGAAATAATACTGTGTGTTCGTCTTGTTCTTTTAGGTTTTGCATCCAGTCTAATACTATTTCTGCCCAGAATTGGTCTACTTTTATGAAATCTTCAAACTCGTATGTTGATATTGTTTCTGTTTTTTGTGTTGGTAGGCTTTTGTTGTCTTTGTGTCCTGAGAAATAGTTTTTCATTATTTGATCTGTTATTCTTTTGAGTTCTAGTGCATAATTTTTTTCTATGGAATATTTTTTATTATTTATTGTTAGGATTTTTCTTTCAGCTAGTATGTTTAGGCTTTTTCTTACTGCTTGGAAGCTTACTGTTATATGGAATTCATTTTGTAATATGCGGCATATTTCTCCTATTTTTAGCGGGTATTCTTTAGCTAGTGTTATTAGAATTAAGTCATTTAGTTGTTTCTTATATTCTCCATATACTGAATCTATTACTTCTAATGCCATATTTTGTGCTTAGATAATCCTGTATTTAAACCTTTCGTATAATTAAACTATTAGTTCAATAAATGTTTAACCAAACATTTATATAAATCTAATGCTACTTATTAGTAGTCAAAAGTTGTTGGAGGATGAAAAAATGAAAATAAATGAAATGTATAATAACGGAAAAGCGTGGCTTAAGACAAAACTCGAAGAACATACAACTGAATACAAGCAAAGAGAGGAACAAAACATTGTAGATATATTATCTACAAAAATAGATTCTCATAGAACAATAACAGATCCGGGTGAATTCAAGAAAGGAATGCTGGTACAAAGAATAGCACTTGCAGAACAAGAAACAAATATAAGACATGCCACAGACAACTCATTAGCTATAGTAAGCGATAACTATCCCAACGGAGGGTTTATAGATATGTATTATCTATCTTGTGTTAAAGAACCAGTAAATTCAGTACATACAAACAGATTTCCTGAACACATATATGGCTCAATGTGCATATATGAGCAAGTACCACACACTTTATTAGATACATGGTATGATGGAATAGATCAATGCCTCATGCATCCAAATGAAAATCTAAATGGTGGAGGAACAACTCAACCAGAACCAAATCCTCTTATTAAGCCATTCTCAAAAAAAGAAATAGAGGCAGTAAAAAAATTAGTTTATGGAAAATAATTATTTTTTAATTTTTTTCTTTTATTAATATTTTTAGGTAACGGTTGACTATAAGGTTTATATTTTCTAAATTCTTTATTTGTTTTATCGCTTGAATTGCGAAGTCCCTTCAGCTTCTAAGAATTTGAGCAACATTTGAATAGAAGAATAGATTTACTTAGTTATAAAAATGCAATATATAATACCAAGGCATAGCGCATCACAGGTCAGAGACTAGAGAAGGGGCTACGGCGATGTACTTCTTTCTATCGTATTATCTTTCTTAATAGACATTACCTACTAACTACAATGTATTGCGTTAGCGTCTTCAACTTTTAGTATACTGCTAGGATTTATTTTTTTTTGATCTGCGAGCTTTTCTTCTCCTTCTTATGATGAGCAACAATAGAATAATGATTATTACTATAACTATCCACCATGGAAATCCGGGAGCAGAGTGATACGCTGGGGTAGATGATATATCTGTTTGAGGTGAAGCTGCTGGAGTTGTAACTTTTGGACTTGAAGCAGCCACAGATGTTGAAATAGATGTGATGTTAAAAACATCTGATATTACATAGACGGTGTTTTCGCCATTGTTGGCCATATATATCTCTCCTTTACTAGAATCATATGCTATCGCACCCGCCGACTGAACAACTGCAATCATCGCATCATTCGAATCTGATATAACTCCTGATCCTATCCATACTTGTCCTTTGCCAGAATCATAAGCAGCAGCATGCGCATAACCACCAACGCCGAGAAAATTGTTCGTAACCATATTGTTTTGATCAGATAATATTGAGACTGAGGCAGCACAATAATTGGCTATGAATATCTCGCCTTTTTTAGGATTATATACCATCCCTTCAGGACAAGCGACCCCATCCGCTGTTGCAACGACCTTATTGTTGCTATCAGATATTATTGAGATACTGCTGGATACCTCATTGGATACGAAGATCTCACCTTTCGCAGAATCATACGCCATACCAAGCGGTCCAGCACCGACATCAATCGTGGCTATCACATTGTTCGTGCTATCTGATATAACTGAAACCGTGCAAATAGTAGAAGCGATCGCGTTATTATAATTCGAATTCGCGACGAATATCTCTCCTTTCGCAGGATCATAAACAATAGCTTGTGGCTGAGTCCCAACCGGTATCGTGGCGATTACGGTGTTCGTGCTATCCGATATAACAGAAACTGTGTTATCGCCTGCATTCGTTACGAACACTTCACCTTTGGCTGAATCATAAGCGACGCCTGATGGGAGGTTTCCGACAGTGATGGTTGCAACAACACTATTATTACTGTCAGAAATGACAGAAACAGTACCGTCACCAACATTGGCCACAAGATTTGAGACGAAAATTTCACCCTTTCCTGAATCATACGCTCCCGCACTTGGAAATTGCCCAACAGTAATTGTTGCAG
>Ga0182021_10000391_pt1 | contig 45987 bp, 40 predicted proteins | sample 612E3MmetaG_FD_120493 | JGI IMG/M metagenome (GOLD analysis project Ga0182021, IMG submission 120493) | Permafrost microbial communities from Stordalen Mire, Sweden - 612E3M metaG (Illumina Assembly) | ecosystem: Environmental > Terrestrial > Soil > Wetlands > Permafrost | place: Sweden... | reverse complement strand
CGAGCTCCGGATGAAGAACATTGAGCTCGAGGGACAGACACAGAAGACTCTCGAGGCAAGCGACTCGCTGAAGAAGTTTCTCGCAACATTCAGCCACGAGCTCCGTTCCCCCCTGAATTCCATCATCGGGTTCTCGGAACTCCTGACGACACAGTTTGAAGGCCTCCCCCCGGAGACGGTCCGGAATTTCATGAAGAACATCAATACGAGCGGACGGCACCTCCAGCAGATCATCAACGACATACTCGACCTCTCGAAGATCGAGGCGGGGAAAATGGAGCTTCACGTGGCGAGCTATCCCGTCTCCTACTTCGAGGAGAGCGTCATGCGGGTGCTCTCCGCCGCTCTGGCGGAGAAGAAGATCAACCTGGAATTCAGGTTCCCTCCCGACATAGAAGAGCTTGTTGTGGACCAGACCCGTTTCAAGCAGATCCTGATCAACCTGGTGTCGAACGCTGTCAAGTTCAGCCACCCGGAAGGGACCGTCTGCGTGAGTTTCCAGCGGGTGGACAACGACCTTGAGTTTTCCGTCAGAGACTCCGGCATCGGCATTCCGCCCGAGGATGTGCCCGGACTCTTCAGGCCTTTTAAGCAGTCGGCGAGCGGCAGGGAGATGAACAGGGAGGGGATAGGGCTCGGTCTGGCGATCACGAAGAAGCTCGTCGATCTTCACGGGGGGACCATCTGGGTGCAGAGCAAGGCGGGGGAGGGGACGGACTTCCGTTTCCGGATCCCTATGATCGTGGATGCGGGCTCCGAACGAATGGTCCAGGCGGGAATGCTCCTGGAAGCGCTTGAACGGCAAAACCGTTCCACGGTGGAAGGTGCCGAAAAACCGCTAGCGCTCGTCATTGAAGACGCCCAGCAGGCCGGGGAATTGCTCCGGCTCCACATCGAATCCGCGGGATACAGGGTGGAGATCGCCCGCAACGGCTCGGACGCCGTGGATATGGCGAAACGCCTCCGGCCGAACGTGATCACGCTGGATCTCCTTCTCCCGGTGAAGGATGGATGGCAGGTCCTGAAGGAACTGAAGCGCCATCCACTCTGCAAACACATCCCCGTCATCATCGTCTCGATAATCGACGAAAAGAGTCTGGGGTTCAGCCTCGGCGCAGTTGACTATTTTGTCAAGCCGGTCAGCCGGGACGACCTGGTTCAGGCGCTGGACCGCGTCCATATTCTCCCGCGGAGCGCGCGTCAGAAGCCTTCCGTCCTCGTCATCGACGACGACAGGGCGGCGACCGATCTCATTCACGTGATCCTGGAGAACGAGGGATACCAGGTGTTCAAGGCGTATCAGGGGAGGGAGGGGGTGGAGATAGCGACGCGTGAGCGGCCCGACCTCATCATACTCGACCTTATCATGCCGGAAACCTCCGGGTTCAACGTTGCCTACCAGCTCAAGCAGATCCCCGCGACGCGGGAGATCCCGATCATCATACTGACGTCGATGGAGATTGACGACCAGACGCACGAGCAGCTCGGCGCCTATGTGTCCGGGCTGATGAACAAGGCGGCGTTCACGAAGAAAGACCTTCTGAGGGAAATCGGCAACATCGAGAGCGCCCGCTGGCACTGAACCGTCCTGCCTTGACACGCAGACCGTGAACAGCTATATTATGAGTTCACACGGACTGCGTACCCCCCATGGCCTCTTCGGACGATGAGCTCCGCCAGGAGCTGCAGAACCTCAAGGCAGACATCCGCACGATCGTTCACGACATCGGCAATCCTCTCGGGGTGATCCGCATGACGGCGTTCTATCTTCAGAAGGGGGTCGTGGAGAAGGAGAAACAGGGTGAGTACCTGACGATGATCACGGACAACATCGAGAAGATCGCCGCAGGCCTGACCCGCCTGCGCGATATGAGCGACGACTCCCCCCGCGGTGCGCCTCCCCTGACCGATGGTCCGGGGGGGGGCGGAGCCTCATGAGGCTCGCGCGCCGCGCCCCCGCCGTGTTTCTTACCTTCCTCCTCCTCTCCGGCTGCGGCGGCGAAAAGAAGCTCACCTCTGGATCCTCCGAAGCCGTACGTTCATACCGCGAAGGGGTCTCGCTGTGGGAGAAGTTCTATTACCCGGAAGCGAAGAAGTCGTTCGAAAACGCCATCAGGGACGATTCCGCATTTGCGATGGCGTGGTGCCGGCTTGCGATGGTGGACGCGGCGAGCGGAAGCCCGGCCAACGCCGCGGGGGCGATGAAGGAGGCGCTCCGGCTCTCAGTGGGGACCACGAGGCGGGAACAGCTCTTCATCACCATGTGGCGATGCCGCCTTTCATTTGACAACGCCGGTGCTGCCGCCGCCGCCGATTCGCTCATACGCCTCTACCCGGATGAGAAGGAGGCGTATCTCTTCCGCGGTGCGATGTACGAGGAGATCGAAAAGGACTACGACGCCGCGCTCGGCTGCTACATGAAAGCGGTCGGCGCAGACTCGTCCTATGCGCAGGCGGTCATGTCTCTCGGATACGCGTATTCCACGCTCGGCAATCAGCAGAAGGCGGTGGAGCTGATGCAGCGGTACATGCGCCTTGCGCCCGATGCCGCCGACCCGAGGGCAAGCTACGCAGATCTTCTGGTCCGTGCGGGAAGATATAACGAGGCGCTGGAACAGTACCGGAAGGCCCTGGATCTCAAGCCGGACTACTGGTACGCCGTCCGCGAGATCGGGACCGTGTACAGCATCCTTGGCCGCCTGAAGGAAGCGGAAGAGCAATTCCATCGGAGCCTTGCGCTCCTTCCCCCCGGGCCCGAAACCGAGGCGGCCTATCTCGTCGCCGACGCCCAGATAAATTATAAGAGGGCGAAATACGTGGAGGCTGCCTCCGGGTTCCGTCGCGCGCTGGGAATCGACAGCGTCAACTACGCCGCCGGGGAAGGACTTGTCCGCACGCTGGGACGCCTCAGGGATTTCGACGGGGCGCGCGGCGTTCTGCACCGGATTGCACTCCTCCTGGCGGAGCGCGGCCTCACGAATTCCACCGCAATGCTCTCGTATCATCTCACGCATGCGGGGCTCCTCACGGAGAAAGGGGAGTACACCCGGGCGCTCGGGGAGTGCGACAGCGCCGCCGGATACTCGCTCCCGCTCACCCGCGCCGCCGTCGAGCGCCAGAGAGCGCAGACGCATTTTGCCGCAGGCCAGATTGAAAACGCGCTCGACGACTGCGGGCGCGCCCTTGAAGTGAACCCCAATTCACCCGTTGTCCTTCTTACGCTCGTCAGGATATACAACCGCACCGGGGACAGCCGAATGACCCGGGAAATCGGCGATAGGCTCGAGTCGCTCTGGGCCGCGGCGGACCCCGATTTCGAGGATAGGAACGAGCTCCTCCGGCTCATGGCCCCGCTTCCCGGAACCGGAGAGCATGACGTCCCGCATCCCTGATGGGATTCAACCACAAAGGGTTCATACGGGCTGAAATCATCAAATCCGGTGATCTCGTCAGGCTCGGTTCGGAAGCCGCGGCGAGGGAGGCTGGACTCGTGGCGATCGAGGGGAAGGGATACCTTATGCAGGACGGGGATATCGCCCACTTCCGGTTCACCCCCTCCGCGCCCTGACCCCCCAACGGAGATTTCCATCCCCGGTGCTTGAGTTTAATCGTTCGGTAGTGTATATTTTTTCCACTTCGTCTAAATGCCTGGATTCTCCTGTCTCCTGCTTGTGCCGGACTTCTCGACGTTCTTTCTCTCATGAAATGTACCACAGTCTCCATCCGCTCCAATTCCACCCACACAGAAGGAGTCATCATGACGCGCGTACGACAAATCGGAGAGAGTGTTCTCCTGACGCTGATTCTGGCATCCGTTGCGCTGGCAGGAGGTTTCCAGCTCAATGAACACGGAGCCAGTGCCATTTCGCAGGGAGGGGCGTTCGCGGCACGCGCCTCGGATGCGTCCGCGATCTATTACAATCCCGCCGGCCTCGGCTTCCAGTCAAACGGCTCGATCATGCTGGGCGCGACCGGGATCGACCCGACGATCTCCTTCTACGGGCCGCTCCAGAACAACACGAACGCAGAGACCAAGATGAATTCACAGTTTTTTACCCCCATCAACGGGTACGTCGTCTACCCGGTGATGGACCGCCTCATGGCGGGTGTGGGGGTGTACAATGCATACGGTCTCGGAACGGACTGGCCTGCAGACTGGTCGGGAAAGAACATTATCACGAAGGTGGATCTGAAGACATTCTGGCTTACGCCGACGCTCGCATACCGCATTTCGGACGAGCTTTCTGTCGGCGTTGGTGTGAGTTACGTGTCGGGGACGGTTCTGCTGGAGAAGGCCGCACCGTTTGACTCGCGCGTTACGCTCGACATGAACGCCCACGGATGGGGATTTGACGGTGGGATAGACTACAAGCCCCTTCCCCGGCTCACGGTAGGACTCTCGTACCGGAGCAAAGTAAAAGTGGATGCGAGCGGAAGTGCCGGATTTGTCCCTCTTATCCCCGTTCTCCCCGGGGGAGGGGTTACAACGACAATAACGCTTCCCGCCACCGGGTATGCGGGCGTCGCGTACAAGTTCTCGGACGTCCTTTCGCTCGAGGCGGACTACCAGTACATCGGCTGGTCCTCGTATCAGAACCTCACGTTCACGTTCACGAAAGACGGGTCGACACAATCGGCGCCCAAGAACTACAACGATACGTATATTCTCCGTGTGGGGGGGGAATACCTGATGGGGTGCATGAAACTCCGCGCCGGGTACTACTTTGACCACACCCCCGTTTCCGATCCGTATGTTGATCCGCTCCTGCCGGACGCAAGCAGGCACGGGCTGAGCGCAGGGATAGGTGTGAACATTACAAATCATCTGAGCGTCGATGCCGGGTACCTTTTCATAAAATTCCTGGACAGGACCGTGACGAATACGATTGCCGCCACGAGCTTTGACGGCACGTACAAGAGCTATGCGAACCTCTTTTCGCTCGACCTGGGCTACTCCCTGTGACACAACCAACCAAGGAGCGTTGATATGAAAGTGACGAAATATGGCATCGTGGCGCTGGCAGTGGCGATCGCCCTCCTGTACGGCGGTTGCAAGAACACCGCGCCGAGTGGTCCTGTCGCCGGCCTCGGCGGGGCGACGGTGGGCAAATACGTCTCTATCGGCAACAGCCTTACCGCAGGGTATCAATCCAACGGACTCTTTGCGTCCGGGCAAGCGTACAGTTACCCGAATCTCATCGCGGGACAGCTCCTGGTGGCCGGGTCGAATGTCGGCACGTTCCAGCAGCCTCTGTACAGCGACCCGGGGACCCCGGATCCGGTGACAGGGAAGGCCTCCCGGTATGAACTGATAAGCTGGGCAGGCCCGGTGATCGGACCGCGGGGGCTCAACCCCGGGTCTCCGGTCAACTTGACGCTCCCCCGGCCGTATGACAACCTGGGCGTCCCGGGGGCGGTGATATTCGATTTCCTGGACAGCACGGATGTAAGTCTGAAGGCGCAACCGCCGCGAAGCAACCCGCTGTTTGCTCTTATCCTCAGGAGTCAGGCCGCCTTCGGGAAGAGCATCTTCCAGCAGGCGGTCGCACTCCATCCCGATCTGGTGACGTTCTGGCTGGGAAACAACGACGTTCTCGGGTTCGCCACGAGCGGCGGCGTATCACCAAGTTCCCCGACTTCGACGGCGATATTCACCGGCCTGTACACGCAGGCGCTGGGGACGCTGCATGCAGCGTTGCCGAATGCCAAAATAGTTGTGGCGAACATTCCAGATGTCACCGCAATCCCGTTCTTCACAACGCTCGGACCCAAGATCAAGGCAGAGATCCCGGCCGGATTGGTGCTCCAGTACCAGAAGCACGGCACGACGGGCGTTGCGGACGGCACGACGAATTTCACCGAAGCTAATCCCCCCCTGATTTGCCTCACCGGGTCCCCGTATGCCTCTCTTCTCGGGCACCCGACCGGAAAATGGTACAGGGATCACAGCTACCCGGCCCTTCCGGCGGGGATTGACACAAATCAGGCATTCGGCTTTGATCCGCGCAACCCGTGGCCCGATGCGCTCGTCCTCGACGCATCGGAGCAGGCAACCGCGTCGGCGTCCGTCCAGGCGTTCAACTCCGCCATCGCCTCCGTTGCCGCCGCGAACCACGCGGCCGTTGTCGACATCAACGGGTTCTTCAACAGAATCAAACTGAGCGGCTACCAGACCTCAGGCATCTCGTTCACCGCGGACTATGTCAGCGGAGGCATATTCAGTTTCGACGGCGTGCATCCGTCGGATCAGGGAGCGGGCATCATCGCAAACCAGTACATACTTGCGATGAACGCCGCGTTCGGCTGGTCGATACCCCTTGTCAACGTCGCCGCTCTTCCGGCGCTCACCGTTCCGCTCAGCAAGGGGTCGAACGTATATCCTGTCATCCCGGATGGGGCGTTCAGCGAGCTGAATATGCTCTGGGGCGCACGCTGAGTATTCCGTTCCGGATCATCTGTGGACAAACAGAAAAGGCTGCCCTCGGGCAGCCTTTTCTCATCTCGACCTGGATGAACTACTTCACACGTTCATGCCGAGCTTCTTTTTCGCTTCGGCCGACATGCGCGCCGGGGACCATGCGGGGTCCCAGACGATCCGGACATCGGCTTCCTTCACGCCGGGGACTTTGAGGACCCTGTTCCTGACGTTCTGGGAGATCATCCCGCTCATGCCGCACCCGGGGGTCGTCAGTGTCATCTTCACACCCACCCAGTCGTCGATGATCTTGACGTCGTATATGAGCCCGAGATCAACGAGATTGACCGGTATTTCCGGATCGTAACATTCCTTCAGGGCTTCGAATACCTGCCCCTCGGTCACCGCGACGGTGTTCTGATCTTCCATGCTGACGCTCCTTCCGGTATGATTGACCGCTCAAAACTACACCAAAGATACGCCATTCGCGCTGCAGATTCAAGCCGAGGGGCCGGCGCACTTCGGCGGCCCCGGAGCCGGAGGTGGCGCCGCTCTCGGGCGCCAGTGGCGCCGATTTCTGGCGCCACAGTACACCGGTCTTCGGTGAGATCGGAAGTCCCGGCGCCACCTTATGGCGGGGGTGCCCCCTGGTCCCGCGTGCCGGTGAGGAGTTCACGCTCCGTCGCCCCCTTTATCCCGGCCGGAGCGTTCCCCTGTTCCTCCGCGCCGCCGCAGCCGCAGTCGGATCCGCAGGCGCGCGCGCGCGCCCTTCGCCGGAAACGGATCTCGCGGCGGATGAAAAGGAATCCCGCGAGTGCAACGATTGTGAGCGACGCCGGCTGCTGCCAGTCCATCACACGCCTCCCCCTGCTATCGCCGTCCCGATCCGGAAGACGATGAATGTCACCCCGTAGGCGAGTGCCGTCATGTACGCCACCTGGAAGAGGGGCCACTTCCAGCCGTTGGTCTCCCTGCGCATGACGGCAACAGTCGAGAAACACTGCATTGCGAGGACGTAGTACACCATGATGCAGATCCCGGTGAGCGGCGTGAATGAACCCGCCCCTGTTGCGGGGTTCTTTGACTCCCTGAGTCTCTCCGGGAGCCCCCCTGCTCCGCTGCTCTCTCCCGACCCTACGTCGTAGATTGTCGCCATCGTGCTGACGAAGACCTCTCTCTGCACAAGCGACGTGATAAGCCCGATCCCGATTCTCCAGTCAAACCCGAGAGGCCTGATTGCCGGTTCCACGAACCGTCCCGCCATCCCGACGAAACTGTGGTTGAGTTTCTCGGAAGGGGTCCCGCCCTCGAGTTTCGGATAGCTTGCAAGAAACCAGAGAAGTATCGACGCGCCGAGTATGATCGTCCCCGCCCTCTTCAGGAACAGCCAGGCCCGCTCCCACATCAGCATGAGCGTGGAACGGAGGGAGGGGATCGTGTAGGGGGGGAGCTCGATGATGAACGAAGGGGGGCCGCCCCGGAGGAGTGTTTTCTTGAATATCCAGGCCATAAGCAGCGCCATGACGAGACCGAGAAGGTACATCGAGAGCATAGTAAGTCCCGGGAGCGAGAGAAACCCGAGGATCTTCAGGGGGGGAATCACCGCCGCGATCATGAGCGCGTACACGGGCAGCCGTGCGCTGCAGCTCATAAGAGGTGCGACGAGCATCGTGGCCAGGCGGTCGCGCGGATTGTCTATTGTCCTCGTCGCCATGATTCCCGGGATCGCGCACGCGAATGATCCGAGCAGTGGGATGAACGACTTCCCGTGCAGTCCGACCCTGCTCATCACTCTCCCCATGATGAACGCCGCGCGGGCCATGTACCCAGTATCTTCGAGAAGCCCCAGAAACAGGAACAGGAAGAGTATCTGAGGGAGGAACGCGACGACCGCCGCCACGCCGGCGATCCCCCCGTGGACTATCAGATCCCGCAGATCGCCCGGCGGCATCGCGGAGGCGGTGCGGGCTCCCAGCCAGTCGAATCCCTCCCTGATCATGTCCATCGGGAGCTGTGCCCATGAGAACATCGCCTGGAACACGATCGCCATGAGCGCCAGAAATATGACGACCCCCCACACACGATGCGTGACGACTGCGTCGATTCTGTCGCTCAAGCTCATCCCCGCGGCGGGGTTCCTCGCAACGGACTGCATGCAGACCGACTTGATCCACGCGTACCGTGATTCGACGAACACGGATCGTCTGTCGAATCCAAGAAAATCGAGCTTCGCGTGGTCGCGCCTGACATGGGCGATGACTTCGGGGGAGAACCTGTCCATCCGGTCCAGGAGCGCGCTCTCTGCGGTGAGGAGCGTCATCGCCTCGTGCCGGGCATGCGCTGGGGCGATGTGGTGGACATCCTCCAGAATTCCCGCCAGTTCGTCTGTCTCCCGCTCCACGGGTGCCGGGAGCCGCCACCCGTTGGGGGGAGCATTCGCTCCGCGCAGGTCGGACAGCGCCGCAATGAGCTCCCGGATTCCCTCCGATCTGCTTGCCACGGTCGGAATGACGGGCACCCCGAGTTCGCGCGCAAGTGATCGGACGTCGATCCGGATTCCCGACCGCTCCGCGATATCCACCATGTTCAGCGCGATAACCGTCGGTATCCGGTGGTCGATGATCTGGCTGACGAGAAAGAGGTTTCGTTCGAGGTGGCTTGCGTCCACGACGCAGATGACGATGTCGGGAGGGGGGGTGTGCCGGGCCGTTCCGAGGAGAATGTCCGTCGCGATCTGCTCGTCGGGTGAGCCCGGTGTGAGGCTGTACGTCCCCGGGAGATCGAGAAGCGTCGCCTCCGGCCCTTCCGGCATCCGGAGCCGCCCTTCCTTCCGTTCGACGGTTACGCCCGGGTAATTGCCTACCCTCTGGCGGAGCCCCGTCAGTGCGTTGAACAGGGTGGTCTTGCCGGAATTGGGGTTCCCGATGAGTGCGACAAGGCGGAAACGCGGGGCTCTCCGCGCGTCATGCACCATGTGTCTTCCTCCCGTCAAAGCGCCGGTCGGATGTTCCGCTCCCGGCAGACCCTCTCACTCAGACACCGAAACATGGATGCGCCGGGCAATCCCGCTGTCAAGCCCCACGCGCGTATTATAAACTTCGCAGATGATGTTTCCGTATCCTTTCATCACGCAGCGGACGATGGCGTTCTCGCAAAATCCGAGTTCGCGGAGCCTTGTTGCAATTTCCGGGCGTGACGTGAGGTGCCGTATCCGGACGCACGTACCTACCGGTGCGTCGATTAATGTCATGTGATCATCACTTGCCATCTGTTACCCTTTTTTCCTGCATTGAGAGCATTTCCCGAATATCTGGAGCGTCGAGCTCTGAGGCGTGAACCCCTTTTCTCCGCACACTTCATCCTGCAGCCGGTCGAGGTTATCGTTGACGAACTCGATAATGTCGCCGCATTCCAGGCATATGAGATGGTGATGCTGCGGCCTTCCGAACGCCTTTTCATACCGCGATGTGTTTTCTGCGAACCGGTATTTCGAGACAAGTCCGCATTCCTGAAGAAGGTCGAGCGTGTTGTAGACTGTAGCCTTCGAGATCTTGACCCCCTTTGTGATCATCCGGTAATACAGGCTGTCGGCATCGAAATGCCCCTGTATCTGAAGGACCGTGTCGAGAACGGCGAATCTCTCCGTTGTCGACCGGAGCTTCCTGTCCGATTTCAGGTACTTCGTCAGTATCTCGCGAGCCCCCTCGACGTCCATCCACGCCCTTTGTGCTCTGTTTAGAATTGTTCTAAATAAAAATAAGCAAAGAAATCCCCTCTGTCAAGTGGATTCAGCCATTTTTTGCCCTATATTCACGCCGAGGGTGACAGATGCCACAATATTTCGATATCATCGAATTCAATCAAAATTCCCTTGCTATTTTGACTGTTTTTCGCGTACATGATTTTGCAGATGGTTACAGCATTCCCCTAATTCATCCACTGAATGAAGCCCCGCAAGAATAGATATCTTAGTGGAACGCCTGCTGGGACACACCCCGACAATGCGCAAAAAAAACGAAGTCGTGCAGATCAAGGAATTTACTCACCATAAACCCAAGGAGGGACATCGATGAGCAGACTTCAAGAACTGAAGGACCTTGTCGCTTCGTTCGAGAAGGACTTCGTGAAGTTCTATGACAAAGGGAACAAATCCGCGGGGACCAGGGTGCGGAAAAACATGAACGAGCTGAAAAAGAAAGCCCAGGAAATCCGCAAGGAAGTACAGGAGATCAAGGCCCAGGCCAAGGGGGACGAGGAACCGGCGTCCGGCTCCTGAGCGGGGGCTCCTGATTGTTCGAACAGGGAGGCACATTCCTGTTGGCCGTGGTGGGATGGCCAGCTGCGGGTGTGTCTCCCTTTCTTTCTGACGGCTCTCCTCTCGCCGCCGGAGGGGAAAATCTGTTCCCGTTTTCACAATTGTCTTTCGCACAATGAACCTGCCTCCGGCTCGCCAGAAAGTATTACTGGCCGCAATCCTCGTTGCCGCCTCCACATTCGTCCTCTACGCCGGATCTCTGAAGAACGACTTTATCGGCTGGGATGACGATTTTTACGTGCTCTCTAATCCCTACATCACCCCGCTTTCCGCAACAACCGTCGCGGGGATGTTCAGTCATTTCTATTTCAAATCTTGGACCCCTCTCACACTCCTTTCGCACGCCGTCGATTACAGCCTGTGGGGTCTCGACCCGAGGGGACACCACCTGACGAACATGGTCATCCATTCGCTCAACGGCGTCTGGATGCTGTTGCTTTCACTCGTGCTTCTGAAGGGATACCGCCGGGGGGCGGACGCCGGCCTGCCTGCGGATGAGGCTCCGTTGTGGGAAACCGCACTTCTCGTTGGGAGCGTGGGATCGGCGCTTATGTTCGCATGGCACCCCCTCCGGGTGGAAGCCGTCGCGTGCGCCTCAAGCCGGAAGGATCTCCTTTCCACGTTTCTGGCCCTCCCCTCGATCCTTCTCTACCTCGGGTATGCGGGTCGCCGGGGAACGCCCCTTTCCTGGCGTCCGTATGCGGGATCGGTTGCTCTCTTCGCGCTCGCACTGCTTGCAAAAGGGTCGGTGATGACAATGGCCGGGTTACTCCTTCTCATCGATCTGGCCACGGGGGGATTTGGCGGCGGGTGGCGGCGCTGGCGAAAGCTGATCCTCGAGAAAACTCCGTTCGTGATACTCGGTCTTGCCTCCGGCGCGGTGGCATATGTCGCCTCCGAAGGGGGCGGGAACATGGCCCAGATCCTCCGCTCCAGGTCCGAGTATTCGAGCATGGAGCTCGGCGTGTACAACTGCTCGTTCTATCTCATAAAGACGATCTGGCCGGAGCGTCTGGCGGAACTGTACACATACCCCCTTCGGGGGGATTTTCTCCTCTTCGCCGCCGTCGCGCCCGTCGTAACGATACTGTGCGCTGTCCTCTGGTGGAAGGGGAGCCGGTCGTGGCTCTACGCGTGGGGAGCCTATATCGTTGCTCTCCTCCCGATGGCGGGATTCGTTGCCTCCTCCATACAGGTGATCGCGAACCGGTATGCGTATCTGGCGGCCGCTCCCTTCTGCATGATGTTCGGGGCGGGAGCCATGTGCGCCTGGCGCGCTGCGCGCGGTACCGGCAGGTCATGGGTGATAGCCGCAGCCGCGATCGCGCCATTGATCCTCCTCGTCGCGCTTGCGGTGACGACCGCACTCCATGTCGGGGACTGGCGCGACGCCGAAACGGTCTGGCGTCATACGATTGAAGTGAGTCCGGGACACGCGCTGGCGCACAACGAAATGGGGCTCGCGCTTCTTGAAAAGAGAGATTTTCCGGGCGCGATTGCGAGCTTTGCGCGCGCCGTCGCGATCTACCCCCAATTTTCCGAGGCGATGTGCAACATCGGAGCGGCGTATGTCTCGGAGGGGGACACAACAGATGCCGAGCGCGTGCTCCGTCAGGCACTCGCCCTCTCACCGGGGGATTACGCGACCTACACGAATCTGGGGAACGTCCGGATGGTCCAGCGGCGCTTTGCGGAAGCCGCTGCGTTCTACGAGAAGTCTCTTTCGTTCAACCCATCGGCGTCTGTCACGACGTACGATCTCGGGTACGCGCGAATGCTCATGGGCGATCAGGGTGCGGCCGTCGATATTCTCCGGCGCGCGATACGCCTGAACCCGAATTACAGGGATGCGTATTTCCTGATGGGGGAGATACTCTCGACACAGAAAGAGCATGGAGAAGAGGCGCTCCGGGCGTACCGGCGCGCGGCGCGGCTTGGGCACGAACAGGCGCAGAAGGTGCTGGCGGGGAGGGGGCTTGACTGGTAAGAGGCGGATGCCGCGTCTCCCCCCTGAAATGCAGAACCCACTTTTCAGTGGGTTCCGGTTTTTATGATGGTCACGCCGCTTTTGGCGTGAAGGATCAGGGCTGCTCTGCCAGTGTCCGCTGTGCCCTGCGGATGGCTTTGACCTTCTTCATCCTTTTCTTGACGGAGGGTTTCGTGAAATACGCCCGCTTCTTGAATTCCTTCAGGACGCCGGAGCGTTCGTATTTCTTCTTGAAGCGCTTGATGGCGCGGTCAATGGGTTCATTGTCCGAGACGATGATGCCGACCAAACGAAATCACCTCCTTCAGCGTTGCTTCAATTTGTGTCCGGTTCACCGACGACGTTCTCCAGCAGCTTGCGCTCGCCCAGCTTATCGAAGGCAACGACGATTGCCCGGTCGCCGCCGGATGTCCGTTCTTTGGAAACGACCTTCCCGATGCCCCACTCGCTGTGGAATATGGCCTCCCCCACGGTGTACGTATTTTCGGGGCGGTAGTCCTGGCATTGGTCCCGCTCGGGTTTCCTGGCTGACTCCTCTGCCTGCAGGCGCATCGCGGCGACGTCGACGAGCGTCGCGTGCCGGCACCGGGTGCATCTGTACCAGCTCTTTTCCGGCTGGGTTTCGACCGGACCGATCACTTCCATCTTTGTGATCCGCTCACAATGGGCGCAGTGTTGGAGTATGCTTTTACCCTTGGCCATAGAATCCCTCCTGCCATGAGAATGACATTGAGATCGATCTTCTGGAGCGGAGGTCGGAATAACTGAACAGAGGATAACCGAGGCTTAACTCCTGTAGAGAATATAGATGAAATCAGGCTGGAAGTCAAGCATTACCTCAGTACATCTCCAGGAGGATTTTCTCGTACGGCTTGTTGTCATACTGGTAAATGATCCGCCGGATGACGGTGAGGGGGTAGATAAATGTCCTTTTGTCTGTCGCTGTGTTCCTGCTCACAACGAAATAGTCGGATTCGACGTCATTGAGTGTGAGCGTATATGCCTTTGAGGGATCCCCGGTCGCAAACTGCTCGGTTCCCCCGGTCTTGTCGATGATCTGGACGTCCTTCCCTTTGTACTGCAGAAGAAATTCGCGCAGCTGCGCCGGACGCTTCTGCGCGGTACACACTGAAACGGGAATGAGGAGAAGCAACGCGCAGGCGGCGAGGAGAGCAATCCCCGCACTTGATCCGGACGTTCTCATTGAAGTTCTCATGGGAGGCACAACTCCTTCCGTCTCGTGATACGCAGTGGAGCAGTGGTCATGTGACAAAGCACGGACTACGGGGCAGGGTGGAAGTGATACAGGGCAACTTGCGTTCCCCTGATATATAGGAAAAACAGGGTAAAATTCAAATCCTTGTTTTTTCACCCCTCTCTGTCTATATTATCGCGCGGGCCCTTAGCTCAGTTGGTTAGAGCAGCAGACTCATAATCTGCGGGTCGTAGGTTCGAGCCCTACAGGGCCCACGAGAATGAGCGGTGCGGGACCGTCCCAAGCCGTTGTTGCTCCTCACAAATGCAGGTATGCCATGAGAATACTGCTTGTCGACGACGAGGAGGGGTTTCTGAACATCATGGAGTCGGTACTGCGCGAACACGGTCATGATGTCGTCAAAGCACAGGACGGGAAACAGGCCCGGGAAGCCCTGGAGGGGGATAAGATGGACCTGATCATCTCCGACGTGTTCATGCCGACGCTCGACGGCGTCCGATTCCACAGCTTTGTCAGGGAGTTTACGGACTCCAAGGATGTTCCGTTCATATTCATTTCGGGGTATGACGACGAGCACACGAGGGGGCTTGCGGCGGAGTCGCCGAACGATTATTTCCTCGGGAAGACGACGCCGATGGAAGACATCCTCGCGCTCATCGAAAAGGTAAAACGCTCCGCAACCAAGGGAAGCTCCTGAGATGCCCAGATTCGAGACGCCTCCCGAACCACGGCAACAGGAAGACGAGCAGCGAAGAACGGGCGCGGCATCCCCGCCGAAGACGCAGACAGGTACCCCGCGTCCGTTCATGACCTCGTTCCTCGAGCACCTGGTCCGCAACCGGATTATCTCCGAGGAAGTTGCGATGCAGGCGGCCGAATGGAAGAAGCACAATGACCGCGACAAGCGGAGCCTCGTCGAGATATTGAAGGAGGAATTCGGCCTCTCCCAGGATGTTCTGCACTACCAGGTGGCCCAGTTCTACGCCTTTCGCGTCATCGATATCAACGAGCGAGGAGCGCGGCGGCTGCTTCCCAGCGATGTGCTGAAGATCCTGCGGGGCCTCCCGGAGTCGATCAGGCAGGTGGCGATGCGTCACAAGGTCCTGCCGTACGACCTGGCGGAGAACCAGCCCGACAAGATCATCGTCGTCACGCCTAACCCGGCGGACCGGGAAATCTCGGATGTTGCGCGGGCGCTGCCGTACAAGAAGTTCGAGATCTGTTATATGAAGGAGCGCGACTGGGCCGAATACTGGCGCCAGCTCACGCTCGAGAAGGACCAGTCCGGAGGGAGCACCCCCGCGCTTGCCGACTCTGTCGTCGAGGAAGAGGAGGCGGATTTTGAAGGGGCGATCGACAGGGACATCTCCCGCGGACAGCTCCAGGGTCTCGTGGAGAACATCTTCTCCGACGCGGCGCGAGTCGGCGCCACGGATATTCACGTGATCCCGAGGGGGGCGCGGAAGACGGACGTCTGTTTCCGCATCGACGGACAGCTCGCGCTCTGGTACTCGATCGAAGACACGCGCGCGGAGGCCGTCGCTGCCGTCATCAAGACCCGTGGGCAGGGGATGGACCGGTTCGAGCGGATGGCCGCGCAGACCGGCGCGGTCCAGAAGACTGTGGACAGCCAGATCATCCGCTACTCCGTTTCCGTCCTCCCTGTCGCTTCGCGTGAAATCAGCGGAAAGCTCGAATCCGTCGTCATTAAGGTCCAGCGCGATCCGGAGGCGGACGGCATCGACGTTTTTGTCACGCAGCCGTATGCGCTCCGCGTTCTGCGGGACGCGCTCGCGCGTCCGCGCGGGCTTATCGTTCTGGCGGGCCCCTCGGGAGGGGGGAGAACGGCGACGCTCGTGGCGGCGCTCCGCGCGGCAATGAAGCCGGGGCTCAACACCGTCACCGTCGAAGATCCCATGGAGCTCTTCCTCGAAGGGGCGCGCCAGGTGAAGGTTAATCCGAAGCTCGCATTCGACGATGCCCTTGACGCGATCCTCGCGCACGATACCGACATCGTTTACATCGGCAGCCTGGACCGGTCTGCGGCATCCGCGACCGCGCTCCGCCTTGGCGTTGCCGGACGGCAGGTATTCGGCAAACTTCACGCGCGGGACACCGTGACCGCCGTTGCGCGCTTCCTGACGATGGGGAACGAACCGTTCCTCCTTTCGGAAGGAATAAGCGCCGTCATCGCGCAGAGGCAGGTGCGGAAACTCTGCGAGCGATGCAAGGAGCCCATGACGAAAGTGAGCAGGGAGCTCGTCACCCGGCTCGGGTTTGAGGAGGACGAGGCATCGGCCACGAAGTTCTACCGGGCGGTCGGCTGCATCAACTGCACCGGGGGGTACAAAGGGAGGATTCCTCTCCACGAGGCCCTGGAATGGACGGATCAGATCCGCGACCAGATTCTCTGGTCCGGCACGACCCTTGACACGAAAGCGCTGAGGGATTCCGCAGTAAAGCAGGGAACAGTGACGATACGGCAGCATGGCGTGGAGCTACTCAAGAAAGGGGTTACGACGCTGACCGAGGTTGCCGCTTCACTGGCTTGACCGGATGCAGGTAATTGCCCTCCGGGGCGGGTAAGAGTTACATCCCGCCGGTAAGAATTACCGGGTCAATCCTGATTGCCCATTGTTTTTGGTCTTTCTCGCTCCTTTCGCTCCCAGGTTGTTTGGCATAAGCCTTGATGTATAGGTAGCGAACGAAGACTAAGAGCGTTAGGATTTAACCACTTAATTACCAAACAACACACATCATCAAAGGAGCAACGTTATGGGACAGCAGCAACTTCTTCTGATCATCCTCGGCGTTATCGTCGTCGGTATCGCGGTCGCGGTCGGAATCACGATGTTCTCTGACAGCGCGATCAATGCGAACCGTGATGCGCTGAGCAACGACCTTGTGAACCTCGCGTCGCGCTGCCAGCAGTTCTATCGCAGGCCGACTTCGCTCGGCGGAGGCGGCAACTCGTTCAGCCTTCTGACGACAAGTGCGATAACGCTTCTGACGAACAAGCCGTCGAACGCGAATGGCGTCTATGCGATCACTACTGCCGGAGCCGGGACAGGTTCCTCATCCCTGGTCGTCATCACGGGCGTCGGAACGGAACTCTACAACGGCAGCCCTGTTTCTGTGAAGGTGTGGGTGTATCCTGATCGGGACAGCATGGCTACTGTTAACTGATCACAAACCGTCACAAGGCCCCCTGTGAGTGATCCCGGGGGGCCTTTCCTTATTCTCTGAGAGAAGTGAACAATGGGCAGTCAGCAGTTACTTCTCATAGCCGTCGGTTTGGTGATTTTGGGGATCATGATTTCAGTAGGGATAACGATGTTTCACGACCAGGCGGCGTCGACGAACCGGGATGAAGTCGCGAATGACCTTGCCCACTACGCCGCGATTGCGAGGGCCTACTACAGGAAGCCGACGACGTACGGGGGGGGAGGGAACACGTTTCGCGGTCTGTCGATGGCGCAGATAACGAGCAGGCCTGTCAACGACAACGGGGTGTACTCGCTGACGCCGGACCCGGTGAACGGGACGCCGGATCACATAACACTGATGGGCGTCGGAACGGAGTCGGGCCTTGACGGGTCGAATGTCAGGGTGGTCATGGAGGTGTATGCGGACAGCGCCCTCGTCGACCAGAACCTGATGAATTGAGATTGCCGGGAAGTACCGGTGTGTTTGGGGAGGGGGTACCTCTTGTAATCGTTCCGCGCGGTGCCGGGTGGGGGATCCGGCAGCCGTGACCTGCGGAGCGGTGATGGGGGGCTACCCTTTCTCTGTTTGATGGAGAGCACAAAACATGTCCGGAGAATGAACCACATTGTACCCATGTCTGTATTGAGTCAAGGGAGGGCTACGGAATGCCGGAGTTTCGGATAGAGGGCGTGACTGGGGCAGGGAAGCCTGTCCAGGGAATTCTTGAGGCCGATTCATCCCGCGCCGCAAAGCAAAAAGCATCGCAACTCGCGACGCAGCGCAACTTCAAGCTTCTGCACATTGTACCGCGCGCGACGTGGGTCTACAAGGTCCAGAAAGGGACCGAGAAGCCCATCACCGGAGAGCAGAAGGCGTTCTCCAAAGGGGAGGTCCAGGAAGCCCTTCAGAAGATGGGGTACCGGGTGATCCGTGTCCAGCGCCGGCTCCTGGATCTGAAGGGGAAGCCCCCCGCAACCGAGATCGTGACGTTCGTCCGCGTCAGTGCGGACCTGATCCGGCAGAAACTGCCGTTCAACGAAATCATGCAGCTCATGGTGAATGACATCCAGAACCGGACGCTGCGCGAGGCCATCAAGGACATCAACACGGAACTGAAGCAGGGGAAGGACAGCGAGCGGGCCTTTATCAAGCACGAAGCGGTCCTGGGACGTTTCACCGCCCACATGCTCGGGCTCGCCTCCAAGAGCGGGAACATGGCGGAGATCTACGACAGTACCGCAAAATTCCTGGAGCGGCAGACGGATTTCAAGAAGAATCTCAAAAGCGCGCTCATCACTCCGGTTGTCACTCTCGTCGTCCTGTTCGGCGCGGTTGTCTACTATGTCGGGTACATCTTTCCCGCAACGGCAAAGCTGTTCGTCAAGTTCAAAATTGATCTCCCGCCGATGACGCGGGCGACGCTTGCGCTGAGCGATTTCCTCGTCAGCCATATAATAATCATTCTCATCCTCATCATCGTACCGACGATATTCGCCTTCCGGTTCTTCACGACCGAGCGGGGGAGATTCATAATGGACAAGTACCTCTGGTCCATCCCCGTGATGGGGCAGCTCCTTCACAAGACGAGCATCGAGATCTTCTGCAGGGTCTTCTACGCCCTCTACAGCGGTGCGGGGGAGAACATCGAGGTCATCCGCATGGCTGCGGAGGCCTGCGGGAACAAGTTCATGGAACACCAGATCAAGACCGTCGCCCTGCCGATGATGATCCAGAAAGGGGCCGGGATCACCGAGGCGTTCGAAGCGACGGGGGTTTTCACGAAGACTGCGATCTCCCGGTTTCACTCCGGGGCCGAGACCGGAACGGTGAAAACTACCGCGCTCCAGCTCGCCGAGTACTACGAGAAGGAAACGTCGTACAAGATGAAGAACGCGATCGACTTCATCCAGCTCTGGATCTCGATGATAATCATGATCGTCCTGACCGCGCTGACTCTTGTCTCGTCGGAGACCGCGACGATAAAACCGAAGAATCCGGCGATGAGCCAGGCTGTTGTCACCGCCGTGAAGGAACCATTGTCCTGACAGTGCGTTGAAGAAGTGCCATCCCCCACAACGGGCATCGTCCAATGGCGCATATCGATATTACCGATAAAATCGGGTTCGCCCTCCTGAAGAAGGGGATCATCGATTACGAGACGCTGGAGAAGTCCCTCAAGGTCAAGGAGTCCGAGGAGAAAAAGAACCGGCGGAACCTCGGGCAGATCCTCGTCAACGATTTCAATGCGGACCACGACGCCGTCTTCCGCGAGGTAGCCGACCTCTACGCCTTCCGTGAGGTTTACCTGTCGGACGAAAAGCTCGATAAACCGAAGCTCGATTTCATAAAGAAATACGTCGACGGCCTTCCGTCGAACGTCCGCGACATGCTGATGGCGACGAAGATGCTTCCGCTGAAGTTTGACGAGAAGCAGCCCGACAAGCTCATCATCGTGGCGGCGGACCCGACAGACAGGCGGCTTCCCCTCATCGCGCGGAACTTCGGGGCGAAGAAGTACGAAGTGGCGTACTGCCGGCTCAAGGACCTGCAGAGCCTCTTCGAACAGGTGATACCGCCCGAGAACGAGTTCCTCAAACTCCTGGAGAATTCGCAGGTCGGCCTCCAGATGAAGGAGGATGACGAGGAAGCGTCCCTTGACGAAGAGGCGCTCGAGGCCGAAATCAGCAAGAGCGCTCTTGTCAACCTCGTGGAGGGGGCCCTGGTCGAGGCGGTGCGCCAGGGTGCGAGCGATGTTCATATCCTGGCAAAAGAGGGGAACCGGACGGAGTTCTGGTTCCGCGTGGACGGTTCGCTCAAGCTGTGGCACGTGCAGGACAAGACGATGCCCGAGGCCGTCGCGGCGGTCGTGAAGGACCGATCCAAGAACGTGGACCGTTTCGAGCGCGAGATGTCGCAGGACGGGTTCATCCAGCGCCTTATCGACGACACGATGATCCGCTTCCGCGTCTCCATAATGCCGATAGTCGGCGTGGAGTACCGGCACAAGTTTGAGAGCATCGTCATTCGCGTTCTCGACGACAGGAAGGTCATCACCGACCTCAGCAAGCTGGGGCTCATGGGCCCGGCCAGGACGTTTTTCGACAAAGCCATTAGCAAGCCGCAGGGAATCGTCATCCTCACCGGGCCGACGGGAAGCGGCAAGAGCACCACGCTCGTCGCCGCCCTGCACCAGGTCATCGACCCCACGCTGAACGTGCTGACCGTGGAGGACCCCGTGGAATACATTATCAAGGGGGCGCGGCAGCTCAAGATCGGCCCGAAGATGAATTTCGACCTTGCGATTCGCGGGATCCTGCGCCACGATCCGGACATCGTCCTGGTAGGCGAGATGCGCGACAAGGCAACGGCGGAGATCGCGATCAAGCTCGCGAACACGGGACACCTGACGTTCTCCACGCTGCACACGAACGACGCGCCGAGCGCCGTCAGCCGTCTGTACAAGATGGGGATCGAGCCGTTCCTCATCGCCTACGCCATCAACATCATTGTCGCCCAGCGCCTGATCCGGACCCTTTGCCCCGCCTGCAAGCGGCCGGTGCCGAAGAACGAGATCGACGTGGAGACGTACATAAAATTCGGCTTTCCGCCGGAGGATATGGATAAGATCTCCATATTTGAGGCCGCGGGGTGCGACAAGTGCAACGGTGGGTACAAGGGGCGCGCCGCCATCCACGAGGCCCTGTATTTCACCCGGGAGATCCGAAACCTCATCACCCGTTCCGGGGAAGATGTGGACGAGGAGTCCGTCAGGGCGCAGGCGGCAAAAGACGGCATGTGGGACCTTCGCCGTGCCGGCATCGAGCGGATTAAGCTCGGCCAGACAACGCTGGAGGAAATTGCAGCGGCGACGACTTCCGACTGACGCCGGCAGACTCGCCTGGGAGGGACTCGGACATGAACCTCGGTCAGATGATGATGGTCACGGGAGCGATAGTGCTTCTGGGCATCCTCGTTCTCAACGCGAACACAACTGTGTACCAGGCGAACGACACGATGTATACGAGCGAGTTTGGCGTCACCGCCGTCTCACTTGCGACGTCGATCGTGGAGGAGGCGATGGGGAAGATGTTTGACGTCGTGGTGAGCGATTCCACCTCCCCGTCGCTCATGGATTCCACGAAGCTCACACCCCCGGCTTCTCTGGGGCCGGAGGCGACTGAAAACGAGAGCTACCGGGGCTATCCCCCCCTGAGCGGTAAGAAGGACTTTGATGATTTTGATGATTTCAATAATCTGAGTATCTGCTATCACAGCGAGGTCCCGGCGGACGACGATGCGACGCCGGGGTTTATTCAGATCATTATCCCTGGTTTGCGTGCGAAATATTACCTGACGTGTGCCGTGACGTACGTGAAGCCCCCCAATCTCGACGCGGATTATACGATTCGGCAGACATGGCACAAGAAGATCACCGTGACTGTCTGGAGTCCGTCTGCGGTAAAACTGAGCCCGACGGGCATCTCAGTCCCGGACACGCTCGTGTACCCTGCAATCATGAGCTACTGGAACTGACCGGAAACGGCCGGAAGGGAGATTCAATATGTCTGTAATGCTCGATCTCATAGGCTCCGTTGTTATCGCGGGTTTCGTCATCCTGATGGGGCTTCGCCTGAACGAGACGATAAGCGGGAGCGCCGATGCCACGATGGCGGGTCTCAACGTGCAGGAATCGATGGCTGAGCTGGTCCGGAATCTGGAATCCGACTTCAGGAAAGCCGGTTACAATGTGCCCGACCCCACGAAGACGATCGTCATCGCGGACACTTCCCACATCAAGTTCTGCGCAGACATGGACAGGAACGGGACCATCGACACCGTGGAGTGGTATGCCGGACCCCCGTTGACGACGCTGCCGAACCCGAACGTCCGCGTCCTGTACCGGAATGTCACGGACACCTCCGGCGTATGGTCGGGGGGTGGCGCGGCGGGTCTCGGCGTGACGCAGTTTTACCTCAGGTACTTTACACAGACCGGGGATTCAGTTCGTCCCCTCGATGTGGCCAATTATTCGAAGATCTGGGTGATTGAAATCGCTCTCCGCGTGGAAAGCCCGTACAAGGTCCAGGATGCGGTGAATACCGACAACACCCAGTATGCCGTCGCGTTCTGGAAGCAGACGCGTCTTGCGTCAAGAAACATCAAACGACACGGATAAAGGGGGAGCTCAATGGGGAGGTCCAGCATCATCTATGTGATCGGCCTGACGCTGATCGTCGGGTTGGTGCTCAATAACATCACGCACAACAGCCTCGGCTCGATGGACACCTACACGGAGTACTACGGCTCGACGCGCGTCCATAACATCGCGGTGTCGGGTGCGAACGTGGGGTCGTCTCTTCTCCTGAACTACTCGGTGTTCCCTTCGAATTTCGGCGTCGATTTCTTCGGCGGGCATGATTCCATCATCTACATGGCCAATACTCCGCAGACCGACTGGGTGACAATCAGGAGCGTCTCGCAGGTGGATATGATGATCACATCCACGATGGAACCTGAGAAAATAGGGCTTCCGTTCCGCGACACCGTCGAAGGGGTGTTCAAGCACGTGCTGTTTGCGAAATTCAGCTGGTTTACGGAACAGGAGAAAAACGGCTATCTCAACCCTGACGGGACACACGGACCGTATTACGGCGCGAGCGACTGGAAGATCACCGGCGACTCCGTCTATGGTCCCGCGCACACGAACGGGGCGTTCAATATCGACGGAACGCCGTTCTTCAATCAGAAAGCAACGTCCGGCTCCCCGCCGAACAAGGGACCGACCTATGCGCCGAACTGGCCGGGGATCGACTATCCCGTCCATAAAGACCGTCCCACGACGACGAACCTCCAGGCGAACCTTACCTCAGCGGCGACTCTTGGGGGGGGGTATTTTGACGAGACCTCGGGAAATAACGATGTCGCGCTGACGTTCAGCAACGATCAGGTGCGTGTCCAGATCCCGCCGAATGGGAGCGTACGCGACACCACAATGGCGATAAGCGCGCTTGCCTCCAACGGTGTCATCGTCGTGAACAACGCCGACGTCCGAATCAAAGGGACCTACCAGGGGCAAATTACGGTTGCAGCGTTCGGGGGAGCCGGTGCGGCGACAAACAAGGGGAATGTCTGGATTGACGGCGACGTCGTCGGAAAAACCGACCCGTCAGTCAACCCGGCTTCGACGGACATGATGGGGATTATCGCCGGCCGGATGGCATACATTACGGAGGATGACACCCGCGGCCCCTCATCTGTCGTGAATATTGACGCCGCCGTGTACTGCCAGAACGGGGAGCTCACTGCTCAGAATTTTTGGACCATCCCCGTGAGCGGTCGTGTCAATCTCTACGGTGGCGTAACACAGTCGACAGCCGGGAGCCTCGGACTCTTCAATCCAGGCCCCCCCCTGACATTCCTGAATGGGTATTCGTACAGTATACACAACGACCCCCGGTTCGAGACGGTGCAGCCCCCCCACTTCCCCACATCGAGCAGTTATGAGATGGTCTCGTGGTGGGAAAACTAAAAAAAGTGGGTTTTTCGCAAAAATTGATGAGCACACATAATCCCTTCATTCTTAAGCTGATGGTTGCCGGGAATGAAGTCTCAGCTCATGTGATGGTCAATGAGCTGTGTCACAGTGTAACTTGTTGACAATGGGGATTTCATTGAATATATTGCGCGTTGATTTTCAGTTCATTCATTCGTCAAATCTCGCGATATGATTGAGACTGCGATACGGACGTTGCAGGAAATTGCCGGAGCCATCCCCGACACAGTGCCGGGAATGGAGAGGCAGATGCTCATCGGCGATCTTCTGACGAAACAATCGCCCGCCGAACGGACAGCGCTCCGGAAACTGATGGACAGCTATCTTATGAAGATGTCGAAGATCAATGCTTCGGACATCGACATGGGAGGATACGGGACCGGCGGAAACGTCTGGTACCGTGTCTACGGCGAAAAGCGTCCCGCAAAAGATCTGGGAAAATTTACGCTTGATGAGTTCAATGTCCTGATTCAGAGCATACTCATCGAGAGGCAGCGCCTCTTCCTCTACGAAAACCGGAGCCTCGATCTCTCCTACAGCATCATCGAGGACGATCAGATGTACCGGTTCAGGGCGAACGCGTATTTCGATCTGGACCATCTCGCCCTGAACATGCGCGCAATCCAGGCGACTGTCCGGCCGTACAAGAATCTGGAATTCCACCCCAACGTCACGAAGATGCTCAGCCTCGCCCATACGGAACAGGGGCTGACGCTCGTCACGGGGATTACGGGCTCCGGGAAAAGCGCGACGCTTGACAGCATCATCGATGCGAACAATCATACGGTCGACGGTCACGTTGTGATCATCGCATCACCTGTGGAATACGTACACAGGCCCGACCACTGCATTATACGGCACAGGGAAGTCGGCCGCGACACGCTCTCCTTTAAAGAGGGAGCGATCCAGTCTCTCAGGCAGGACCCCGATATCATCGTCATCGGTGAAATGCGGGATCCCGACACGATTCTGACGGCGCTGGAGATCACAGACTCCGGACACAAGGTCTTTTCCACGCTGCATACCGCCTCGGCGGTGGAGACGATCGACCGTATCATCGGCGAGGTTCCCGTGAACGAACAGGAACGTGTCCGCATGAGGCTCGCCGACACGCTGACCGCCGTCATATCCCAGAAACTTGTGCCGAGCCTCGACGGAAAGCGCCTCCTGGCGAAGGAAGTGATGGGGATGATACCGTCCGTCCGGGCTGCCATCAAGAACAACAACACGGGCGAGATCTACCAGATGATGGCCGAATCGGCTGATCTCGGCATGACGACGCTGGAACAGGATCTGAAGAGGCTGTACATGGCGAAGAAGATCTCGCTGGAAAACGCAATCGTCGCGGCGAACAACAAACGCCGCTTCTCGCAGATCATGAACCTCACCCAGGTGGGTGATTGAATGTGTCTCCATTCACAACAGGCATAGTCCCCCTATGGCAACGGTAGCAGGACGAGGGAAATCGGTCCTGGGCGTCTTTGTCGATGGTCTGGATGTCAAGCTCGCACACCTGACCATGCGCCAGAAGCGCGTTGTCGTCCAGGAGCTGAAGTCCGCCACGCTTATCACAAAGCTCCAGGAGCAGAAGCTGGCGGAGACCATGGCCCCGGCCATGGGCGACAGCACCGACGCATTTAGCCTCGGCGAGGGCACGTCGACGGATGCGGTTCCCGAAACGCAGACGGAAGACAACAACGCGGTCCTTCTGGGCCTCCTTGCCCAGTACCCGGCGAACAAGTACTCGCTCACGTACAGCCTCGCCGAACCGGCGATCTATTATCATGTGCTCGAAAGCGACTTCGGCCTGAAGGGGACGAAGCTCAAGGACCGCATACTCGAGGAGCTGAAGAACATCCGCGCGTTCCAGCCGGCCGCCGATGCGGTGGACGCGATCCGGACGGACGAGGGGAACCTGCTCTGTATCGTCCGCGAGGACGGCCTGAGCCTCATCAACTCTCTCGAGAACATCAAGGGCTTTATGGGCGGGCGCATTCCGTTCATCCCGGCGATTGACAGCGCCGACGTGTCCCTGATGAACCTGGTCCGCCTCAACTACGACCTCCAGCCGCAGGAGGTCTCGGTCATCATTTATGTGGGGGTGGAGTTCACGCGCCTGATATTCATGCGCGGCGATCAGTTCTACCAGTTCGCCCCTATCCTGGGCGAAGGGTACGATTCGCCGAACCTCCTGAATACGGTCTACAGCCGCCTTCTCCTGGAACAGGACAACCTGGCGATCCCGCGGATCAACAGGATCATCCTCGCGGGGGAATCAAAGCGGATAGGATTCCGCGACTTCCTGCTCCAGCAGCTCCCGGACCAGGAGGTGGAATACCTCCTGGCCCCACGGCTCGATACGTCGCAGCTCAGCGCGGAACAGCAGGAGACGATCTCCGACTACGCCGTCCCGATCGGCGCGGCGTGGAAGGTGCTGGATCCCAACAACGCAAGCGTCTACAAGATCAACCTGCTCCCGGCGGAGGTCCGCGAGGGGCAGCGCGTCTTCAAGCTGGCGTGGCACGGCTACTTGCTCATGCTGCTCCTGTTCCTCTCGACGCTGTTCTTCACGTGGACGATCGCGCAGAAGACGAAGGAGATCAAGGAGCTCAAAGAGGTCCTGACGCTGAAGGAAGGCCAGCGCGCGGAAAACCAGACGCTGGCGAGCTCGATCGACGCCCTGCAGCTGCAGCTCGTGCGGTACAAGACCTCTCTTGCGCTGTACGATTCCCTGGTCCCGGGATCCGAGCGGTGGAGCAAGGTCCTGACGCAGATCAGCCACGGCGTGGAAGATCTGAACTCGATCTGGCTCTCCGATTTCACCGCGGGGGAGACCAGCGTCCTCCACATGAACGGGTTTGCGGTGTACCGCACGCGCATCCCGCGGCTCTCAACTCTCTTCGACAATTCTCTCCTGAAGGAGGTTGACGTGCAGGCGATACGCGAGCAGACCGTCTACCGGTACCAGATCGAAGTCCCTGCGCCGGCCCCCGGTCAGTAATCACTCAGGAAAAGGAGAACCGTCGTGTCATATAAAATCCGCAACAGCATCGCGCTCGGCTTACTCTTCCTTCTGATCCTGGGGGTGGGGACGTATATCCGCGTGTTCAACCTTCCCCGGAAGGCGAACACGATCCAGAAACAGGTGAAGCAGATCGACGATGAGCTGCAGAATACGCCGAACCTCGTCAACCAGTTCAACGACCTGAGCGCGCTTCTCACCGACACGCAGAAGCGGTGGGAGAACAGGAACAAGGACATTCCCCCGGTGGATATCACCTCACAGAGCTACGCGTATTTCAGCCGCCTGATCGACCTTAGCGGCTACGTGAAGCTCGACATGGTGTACAACGGCCTGCAGTCGCATGGGAACTACGGGTACAACGTCTACAATCTGAAAGGGGAGGCCCCGTTCGACAATTTCTACAGGTTCATCTGGTACCTGGAGAACGACAGAAAGCTCTACAAGATACAGACCATCTCCCTGAAGGGGATCGAGGTGGCCCCGACCGAGAAGGAAGAGGGGAAGGTGCTCGTGACCTTCGACATGGTCGTGCAGGCCTACTTCTCGTCCGTGGCCGAACTCTCCAGCTCGATGGGCGAGCGCTCGATCACGCCGAACACGCTGAACGTGGATCCATTCACGCCCGTGATCTCGAGCGGCATCCCGCCGAACACCCGCTCGCTCGTGGAGCTCGAGCGCTCCGATCTCAAAGCGGTGATCACCGGGAAAGCGTATGTTCTCGACCAGGACAACAATATCCGGACCCTGCAGGAGGGTGACGAGATTTATCTGGGGTATCTGACAAAGATCGACCCCGAGGGGGGGCGCGTCGAGGGGACCCTGAACAAGGGAGGGATCATCGAGAAGGTTGAGCTGAAGATCCGGTACGGACCACTTCAAACAGTTGTAAAAAAATAGGATCGAGGGAATCATGAAGAAGATAGCGTTGTTGGCGCTTCTGACAATCGCGTGCAGCGCAGGGAAACCTGCCTATGCCCAGGGTGGGGGGGACCAGGCATGGAACAAGCAGACGCGGCCGTACACGTCCCCACAGGAGCTCGTGTCCATAGCACCGACAACGCCACTGGACAGGGCGCTCACGGCGATAAGCGAGATCAGTAAGAAATTCACGGGGAAGATCATCGTCGACACCGAGCACCGCACGATGCCGATCAACGTGGACATCCAGGGGATGCAGTGGAAGGACGCCCTCGAGACGATCTGCAGAAAGAACGACATCTGGTTCACTGAATATGAGAACTACATCCAGATAGGCGTAGGCACTCAGGAGAGTGGAAAAGGGCAGCCCGGCGCCAACATCACGACGACGGGACCCGGTGGCGGAGGAGGAGGAAGCGTCGACATCCAGAAGGAACCCGCCAATTTCAGGAGCCGCGAGGTGAAGATCGAGACGGTGTTCTTCGAGGTCAACCTGACGAAGCTCGACGAGGAAGGAATCGACTGGAAGTTCATGAAGAGCACGAGCAACGTCGACATCAACTCTTCGTTCCTGGGAGCGACGCAGGTCACAAGCACGATCTTCAAGACCGAGGTGACGCCGCACGTCAGCTTCGCAAATCTTGATTTCATTGCGAGCATCTTCTCGAATTACCAACTCGGCGATATCATGAGCAGCCCGACGCTTGTCGTCCGGTCGGGGATGCAGGGGCGCATACAGGTCGGCCAGGACTTCTCCATCCGTGAGCGTGATTTCGCGGGGAACCTCCTCGATAAGTTCTACAGCGCGGGCACGATTGCGACGATCACCCCGCAGGTGATCACGGAGCAGGGGGTGAATTTCATCCACATGAATGTGGACGTCGAACGGAGCTCGGTCCAGCCGGGGGCGCTCAGCACGATCATCAACAAGACCAAAGCGACGACGAACCTCCTCCTTCTTGACGGTGAAGAGACGATCATCGGCGGCCTGTACAACTCCGAGACCGACGTCATACGGGAAGGGGTGCCGTTTCTGAAGGACCTTCCCTGGTACGTCTTCGGCCTCAGGTACATATTCGGTTTCAACAGCGACAACCTCGTCAAGAAAGAGCTTGTGATCCTTATAAAAGCGGAGCTTGTCCCCACGCTCCAGGAGCGGATCACGCAGAAGACGAAGGAAGACGGCATATTCGACAGGTGGCTGCTTGATCAGCTGAAATACGAACGTCACGTCGTTAACAAAAGGGGAGAGTGACGGCGCTGACAGGTCCCCAAAACTAAAGGACGGCAACCTATGAGCAAGACAATCCGGGGGTTTTTCTTCGCTGCGGCGATGGGGATGCTCGCCGTGTCGTGCAACAACAGCTCTTCGAATGGTCCCGCGCCGGGGCAGGGTACCGTTGCCGGCGTCGTCACGGATGCGACCTCGTCCGGCAATCTCGCCGGCGTGACGGTGACGGCGCAGCCGATCGGCTCTGGCGCCTCGTCGACGACGACGGACGCCAACGGGAAGTACAGCTTTACGTTCACGATCGACAGCACCTCGTCGGCGCAGCTCACGTTCCATCTGTCCGGTTACCGGGACACCGCCATCGTCGCGCCTCTGTCATCGAACCAGATCACACAGCTCAACGTGGCGATGGCGCGCAGGTCCCAGATCATCGGCGGCACCGGCAGCGGCATCGCGCAGACGGTTGCCTTCCTCGGAGCGGCCCCTCCCGAAATCCAGGTGAAGGGGGTCGGCGGAACGGAGACGACGACGATGACGTGGGAAGTGAGGGACTCCCTCGGTCTTCCCGTGGACATCACCCATGCGATCCAGCTTGTCTTTACGATCGTTAACGGCCCCGGCGGGGGTGAGTTCCTCTCCCCGGTCGCCGTCACGACAAACTCTAACGGCCAGGCGATAATGACGCTCAGCTCCGGGATCAGGGCCGGCGTCGTGCAGGTCGTCGCCACCGGGACAGTCGCCTCCGGTACCGTGAGTACGTCTCCCGTCCGCGTCGTCATCGACGGGGGCTTCCCCGACCAGACACATTTCACGGTCGCGGCGCACCTCTACAATCTCCCCATTCTGGGGACGATGGGCGTCCATAATCCTATCAGCGTCCTCGTGGGAGACAGGTGGAGCAACCCGGTAGCGGCGAACACGACGATCTACTTCAGCAGCACGGCTGGCGTGATCGAACCAAAAGTGTTCACGAACAGCGACGGCCAGGGATCGGCGGATCTGATAAGCGGGAACCCCGCTCCCCTGGGCGTCCATGCGGCGCCTGTGAACGGCACCCGTCCCTCCGGTGACGGCTACCACTATATCGCGGCAAAGACGGTCGGACAGGCGGGAATATCCGTCCAGGACAGCATACTTGTCCTCTGGAGCGGGCCTTCGATAATCTCGAATTTTGCGCCGGGGTCGTTCAATATTGCCAACGGGGGAAGCCAGACGTTCACCTTTACCGTCGCCGATGCCCTCGGGCATCCGCTCTCCTCGGGGACGACGATTTCTGTCATCGCGGCGATCCCGCCCCCCCCCGATCCTACTGCGCCGCAGAACGTCGTCATCGTGACATTCGGTCTGGGCGGCGCTCTGACGCTGAATGACGTTCTTGTCCCGGGACCGGGGGCGACGCAGTTCACCTGCAAGCTGAGCGATGGCAACACCGAGCTCGTCGACACGCTCGGCACGCGGACGACGCTGACCGTGTTCGTGAACGGACCGAACGGACAGGCATCGTATACGATCGACGGTCTCGTCCACTAGATTCCGGACATACGCTTCCTCCAGGCCCCCGCGCTCTTTCCGCGGGGGCTTGTGTTTTCACCCCCGCCGCCGTAGCTTAAAGATTACGGCATTCCGCCGCCCGGGGGATCACCCCCCGGCGCATGGTTCAGGACATCGTGCAGGTATATGGAAACATCGATCACGATCCGCGGTGCGCGGGTCCACAATCTGAAAAACGTCAGCATCGATCTTCCCAGGAACGCGCTCATCGTAGTCACGGGAGTCAGCGGCTCGGGGAAATCCAGCCTCGCCTTCGACACGATCTACGCCGAGGGGCAGAGGCGCTATGTCGAGAGCCTCTCGTCCTATGCGCGCCAGTTTCTCGAGCGGATGGACAAGCCGGACGTCGACCTCATACAGGGGATAGGCCCGGCGATGGCGATCGAGCAGAAGACCAATACACGGAACCCCCGCTCCACCGTCGGGACGACGACGGAAGTCTACGATTATCTGAGGCTGCTGTTCGCGCGCGCGGGACGAACGTACTGCCGCAAGTGCGGCCGGATGGTGACACGGGATTCCGTCAGGACCGTCGAATCCGCGCTCCGCGCGAAAATCGCTGCGGAAGGGAAGGAGCTCAAGGTCCTTGTCACATTCCCCCTTCCGGTCCATCCCCGGGAGCCGCTGGCGGACTCGCTTGCGAACATCAAGAGGGAGGGGTTCTTCAGGATCGTCCTGGGGGAGGAAATCATCGACCTGAACGAATCCGCGGGACCTGCGAAAGCGCCTGCGGGGGGGATACACGTTCTCGTCGACAGGCTTGTGATAAGGGATGAAGAGAGAAATGACCGCCTGGCCGACGCGGTGGAATCCGCGTTTGCGTCGGGGAACGGGATGGCGTCCCTGATCGTGCCGGGGGAGGGGGGCGCGCTCGCGTTCAACCAGAACTTTGCCTGCCCGGACTGCCATATCGATTATGAGGAGCCCGACCCCCGCCTTTTCTCCTTCAACAATCCTTTCGGCGCGTGCCCGGAGTGTCAGGGGTTCGGGAGAGCTGTGGGGATCGACATGGACCTTGTGGTGCCCGACAGGAAAAAAACGCTGCGCGAAGGGGCGATTCAACCCTGGTCGACCCCGAAATTCAAGGAATGGCTCCGCGCCCTTGTCCGGGCTTCCCGTAAATGGGATATCAGGCTCGACGTTCCCTTTGCAGAGCTCGACGGGAGGGAGGTCCGCCTGATACGGGAGGGAAGTGAGGACTTCGAAGGGGTGGACAAGTTCTTCCGGATGATCGAAAAGAAATCGTACAAGATCTACTACAGGGTGCTCCTGAGCAGGTACCGGGGGTACACGACGTGTCCGGCGTGCGGGGGGGCCCGTCTCCGCCCTGAGGCCCTCGCAGTCCGCGTGGGAGGAAAAGGGATCGCCGACGTGGTGGGCCTCACGATTGCCGGCGTGCGTGGGTATCTCACCTCGCTCGGCCTGACGGCCGAGGAATCCGCCATCGCGCGCCGGATCCTGGAGGAGCTGAAGAGGCGGATCGCGTACCTTGATGACGTCGGGATCGGCTATCTCACGCTCGACAGGCTGTCAAGTACCCTCTCGGGGGGCGAATCGCAGCGGATCAATCTCGCGACTTCACTCGGCTCTTCGCTTGTCGGGGCGGTCTATGTCCTCGACGAGCCCAGCATCGGGCTCCACCCCCGTGACAACGACAGGCTCATACGGATCCTCAGGGCGCTCAGGGATGCGGGAAACACGGTGATCGTCGTGGAGCACGATGCCGACATGATGCGGGCTGCAGACATGATCGTGGACATGGGCCCGCGTGCGGGTGAACATGGGGGCGAAGTTGTCGCCGCGGGGACGCTCGGGGAGATCCTGAAAGACGCACATTCGCTCACCGGTGCGTACCTGAGCGGGAAATCGAAGATCCCGGTCCCCGGGTCTCGCCGCGTCCCTTCCGGGCGCGAGATCCGGATCGAAGGGGCGTCCCGGCACAATCTCAAGGGGATCAATGTCGCAATCCCTCTCAACCTGCTTGTCTGCGTCACCGGCGTCAGCGGCAGCGGCAAGAGCACGCTCGTCCATGAGGTTCTGTACGCCGGAGTAAAGCGCGCGATGGCCGGCACGGGGGTTCCTCCCGGAGTCTGCCGGTCGATAACGGGGCAAGAGGAACTCTCAAGCGTAGAGCTCGTGGACCAGTCTCCGATCGGCAGGACCCCCCGGTCGAACCCGGTGACGTACATACAGGTCTTCGACCAGATACGGACGCTTTTCGCCGCAACCCAGTCGGCGAAAATCCACGGCTATACCCCGGGGATGTTCTCATTCAATGTGCCCGGCGGGAGATGCGATGAGTGCGAGGGGGACGGGGTCGTCAAGGTCGAAATGCAGTTTCTGGCCGATCTCTTCCTCCCGTGCGATGTCTGCAAAGGGAAGCGCTACAAAAAGGAAATACTCGACGTCCGTTACAAGGGGAAGAACATCGATGATGTCCTGGGTCTGACAGTCACGGAAGCGATCGCATTTTTCGGCCAGGATGCCCAGGGGAGGAAAGTGGCGCAGCGGCTGAGCATCCTTGACGAGGTCGGTCTCGGGTACATCCGGCTTGGACAGCCCGCGACGTCGCTCTCGGGGGGAGAGGCGCAGAGGATAAAGCTTGCTGCGCACCGTGCGGCCCCGGCCGCCGACAGGCATGTGCTTTTCATATTCGACGAGCCGACGACGGGGCTTCATTTCGACGACATCGCGAAGCTCCTCCGTTGCTTTAACGCGCTCATTGAAGCCGGAAACTCCGTCGTTATCATCGAACACAATCTGGACGTCATCAAGTGCGCCGACTATGTCATCGATCTCGGGCCTGAGGCGGGGGAAGGAGGGGGGAGGGTCGTGTCCGCGGGGACGCCTGAGGAGATTGCGGCGGATCCTTCGTCACACACGGGGAAGCATCTTCAGGCTTCGCTTTCCCCGTGACATGCGTCACCAACGGGAAACCGGGGTCTTTGTAGGTTGTTCACGCCGTAACAAAGAAAGGCATTGGTACTGCTGCGGATGAAGGGGATTTCCGGAGTGTGTGCCAGTGCCTTTCGCCATTAATAGCCCAGCCCCACGTTTACCGTGATGAAAAACCCGCCGAAGTCATTCTTCGTCCCGGAGAGGAGCCCCGTGTTTGTGTCGTACAGCGAGGGGAGCCCGTTCCCCAGGAGATAGGTGAAGTAGTAGCGGAAGTTCACGCCGAATACCCCCGAGTGTTCCCCGCCGAAGTTCGCCCCGAAACCTATGTACGCCGACGCCGTGTAATGCGGCGTGCCGCGGCCGAAGCTTTTGAAGAACTCCACCTCGTTGACCGCAATGCTCCCGTCAGCCTGGGGGACGAGGTCGACGAACGGTGACATATAAATAAGCGTCGGTCCGACCGCGACGTTCACGTACGGCCGGAATGTGTCGACGATGTCCTCGCGGAACAGCCTGTACTGGACGCCGAACATGAGGGGGAGGACCATGAACCGGTTCAGCTTGCCGGGCACCGTCGAGTTGCCGTAGATGTCGTACTGTTCGATCTCCCGCGAGTCCTTTGCCTCGGAGACCGAGAAATTGACGAATCCGAACATATCCGGTGTGAATTCCCGCCTGTAAAACGTTCCCAGTCCGAACCCGTTCGAGGAGATCATAATGTCGACCCCCCAGGTATTAAGGTACTCCCCCTGGTCGTATGTCGTCGTTACGGTCTCCCGGGAAGCGCTGTCGGCCCGTCCCGGGTACGAGCGTGACTGTGCGGTGGCGGGGTTCCCCGCGGCGATGAAAAGGACGAGAAGGAGGGGGATGGCATAACCGGTCCGGCGCATTGTCGTATCACTCCTCGTGGCGTTTGTTGTGAGCTCAGAGAACACGGAAGAGGCCCAGCTTGAGATATCGGGTTTCGGGAACGGAGGGGAGAACCGGGTGGTCGGGAGCCGCCCCCCGCCATTCGAGAAGCTGCAGGCGGCGCCCCCCAAGCCGTGCGGCGTCATCAACGATTCCCTCGAAGACCTCCGGGAGTATGTGATGGGAGCAGGAGGCGGTCATGAGTATTCCCCCCTCCTCGAGAAGGGGGAACGCCGCCATGTGGAGCATCCTGTACCCCTTTTTTGCCGACTGCACGTTTTTCCTGCTCCGTGTGAACGAGGGGGGATCCAGAACGACAACCCCGTACTTCCGGCCCGAGGCGGCCAGCTGGGTCAGTCTCGTAAACACGTCTCCCTCTTCGAATGAGACGTTGTCGATTCCGTTGAGTATGGCATTGGCGCGCGCCCTGGCCACGGCTTCCGCGGAGATGTCGATCCCCAGGACCGACTTCGCCCCCGCACGCCCTGCCGTGAGGGAAAAGCCCCCGTCGTTGCAGAACGCGTCCAGGACGTCCGCCCCCCTGCTGAAACGCTCCAGCACGCCCCGGTTCTCCCTCTGGTCGAGGTAGAACCCGGTCTTCTGGCCGTCCCTCAGGTCCACAGTATACCTCAGACCGCGCTCGGTGATGAGCGTGGGGGAGGGCTCTCCATACAGAACAGCGCGCTGCATCGGAAGGTTCTCGAGCGCCCTGAGCGGAGACTCATTCCGGGCGACGATGCAGGACGGATGGAAGAGTTCCTTCAGGACGTCGCAGATGAGCCCGAGGCGCTGCTCCATCCCGTACGAGAATGTCTGGACGGCGAACTGGTCGTTAAACCTGTCGATGACGAGTCCGGTCAGGAAGTCTCCCTCGCCGTGGACGAGCCGGTATGTGGTTTCTCCCGGGTAGAGCTTCTCGCGCAGATCGCGTGCCGCAGCGATCCGCCCGAAGAAGAAATCGTGATCGATCCCGACGATGGTGTTGGAGAGAAGGCGGAATGCGATGAGCGAGTGGGGGTTGTAAAGGCCGACGCCGAGCGACAGGCCGCTGGCGGCGACGAGCTCGACGATGTCGCCGACGGCCGGGTTTCCCCTCGTCTCCCGGACTTCGTTGCTGAACGCCCAGGGGTGGCCGGCGACAATCCGCCGCTCTTCCTTGTTCTTGAGAATGACCTGTCTTGCCAGATGGGTCTCGTGCATGAGATAAGTTATTACAATGCTCCGCGAATTGCAAGGCGGCTCCGTTCGTTGAAATTCGACGGACGTATGGGTATATTACTTGTCTATGGAGACAAAACCAGACAGCACGCCTCACGGCGCCGGACCGCTTGCCGTCGGCGGAGTCCTCTTTGACATCGACGGCACGCTGACGAGGACGAACGAGCTCATATTTGCGACATTCAATTTCATTGCCACGAAATACTGCGGGCGGACGTATGAGCCGCGGGAAATCATCGCCCTCTTCGGCCCCCCCGAGGAAGGCGCCCTTGTGCCGATCGTGGGGAAGGACCGCCTGGGGGCGGCGATGGACGACCTGTGCGAATTCTACAGGGGGCACCATCATGCGATGGCGTCGCTCCATGCGGGGATGGACGATGTCCTTGCGTTCCTGAAGACGAGGGGGATTCCCCTGGGGATCTTTACAGGCAAGGGGAGACGGACGGCGATGATCACGCTCGAGGCACTGGGGATCGAAGGGTATTTCGACATGATCGTCTCGGGGAACGACGTCGTGAGGCACAAGCCCGATCCGGAGGGGATACGCAAATTCATCGACGCGTACTCCCTCCTCCCGGCCGAAGTCGTGATGGTGGGGGATGCCGTCGGAGACATCACGGCGTCGAAGGCCGCGGGGGCGACGTCCGTAGCCGTGTTGTGGGATTCCTATGACAGCGCGCGGGTCGCACGCGCCGGTGCCGATGCCGTGTTTTATGAAGTGAGCGGTTTTCTGCAATGGCTGAAAACGGACGTCCGCTATGTTCCCGGCGGCGTCTGACTGACACACACGATTTTCCTCGAGGAGCATACGTGGACCCCTATCGTATCGGCGTCGTCGGCGTCGGTCATCTTGGATCGCTTCATGCAAAAATGCTCGCGGACATGCCGGGAGTTCGCCTGAGCGGTGTGTACGACACGGACCCGGCCAGGGCGGCGGATGTCGCCCTCCGGTACGGCACGCGCGCGGAGGAGACGCTTGACGCGCTCCTTGACTCCGTGGACGCCGTCACAATCGCCACGACGACGAACGCGCACTGCGCCGTGGCGCTCAGGGCCCTGGAACGCGGGAAGCACGTGTTCCTGGAGAAGCCGATAACGCAGACGGTGGCGGAGGCGGACGCGCTCTGCGGCGCGGCCTCCGGGCGGGGGCTGATCATCCAGGTGGGGCACATCGAGCGGTTTAATCCCGCCATCCTCGCCCTCGAGAAGTACAAAATCGAGCCCATGTTCGTCGAGTCGCACCGACTCGCGCAGTTCAACCCCAGAGGGACTGACGTCGGCGTCGTCCTCGATCTCATGATCCACGATATCGACCTGATCCTTGCATTCGTCCATTCGCCCGTCCGCGCCGTGGAGGCGAACGGCGTCGCCGTGGTGTCCGACACCGCTGACATTGCCAACGCGCGGATCCAGTTCGAAAACGGCTGCGTGGCGAACGTGACCGCGAGCAGGATCTCCCAACGGAAGATGAGGAAAATGCGCCTGTTCCAGAAGAGTGGGTACATCTCGATCGATTTCTCGGAAGGCACCGCCGAAGTGTTCCGGCTCGTCGGTGAGGACGAACCGGACACGAAGGGGACCATGATGCTCGGCGAACTCGGCTCCGGAAAGCACAGGCGGAAGATTGTCTACGAGCTCCCGGAGGTGAAAGAGGTGAATGCCCTCCGGTACGAGCTTGAGCTTTTCGCCCGTGCGGCCGTCTCCGGCACGCGCCCCGTCGTGAGCGGCGAGGACGGCAGGCGTGCCCTTGTTGTCGCAAATGCGATAATGGAGAAGATCAGCCAGCAGTCGTTTTCGATGTGATGGACCGGACCGAAGAGCATATCGCGCTCGCACACCCTCTTTTCGGGACGATCGGCGGCATCGCCGACAGGTCCGGGACGGAAGTCTACGTTGTCGGCGGGTACGTGCGCGACGCCCTCCTCGGCGGCGGGGAAGGGGACATCGATATCCTCGTGATGGGTGACGGCGTTGCATTCGCGCGGGAGGTATCGCGGGAAACGGGGATCGGGACGGTCGTGGCGTTCCCGAGGTTCGGCACCGCACGGATCCCGTCGGAGAAGGGGAACGTGGAATTCGTGGGCGCCAGGAAAGAACGGTACGATCCCGATTCACGGAACCCCTCCGTCGCTCCCGCGACGCTCGCGGAGGATCTCCTCCGGAGGGATTTCACGGTCAACGCGATGGCGGCTTCCCTGAACCGGGAGACGTGGGGCCGTCTCCACGATCCTCTGGGCGGAAGAGAGGATCTTGCGCGCAGGCTCCTCAGGACTCCGGTCGATCCCGGGAAGACATTTGAGGATGATCCTCTCCGGATGATGCGCGCCGTTCGTTTTGCCTCGCAGCTCGATTTCCGGATCGACGCGTCCGTTCTCGAAGCCGTGGCCGGCATGCGCGACCGCCTCGCGATCGTCGCGGCGGAGAGGGTCACCGAGGAATTCCTCAAGATCCTCGGCACGCGGCTCCCCTCCGTGGGGCTCCGCCTGATGTTCGACACCGGTCTCCTGCATCGCGTGTTCCCCGAGATCGCCCAGATGGCGGGAGTGGACCAGAGGCGCGACCATCACCACAAGGATGTGTTTCTTCACACGTGCACGGTCGTTGACAACGTCGCGGTGGTGTCGGACAATCTCTGGCTCCGGTTCACCGCGCTTGTGCATGATATCGCCAAGCCGAGGACAAAGGCATTCAAAGAGGGGACGGGGTGGACGTTCCACGGCCACGAGGAGCTCGGTGCCCGCATGATGAAGAAGATCTTCCAGAGGCTGAAGCTGCCGCTGGAGCATCTCCCGTACGTCGAGAAGCTCGTGCGGCTCCATCTCCGCCCTATGGCCCTCGTCGACGATGGCGTCACGGACTCCGCGGTCCGGAGGCTTGTTTTTGAAACCGGGAACGACATCGACGACCTGATGATCCTCTGCCGGGCCGATATCACGTCGAAGAACCCCTCGCTTGTCGCCCGGTACCGCGAGAACTACGAAATCGTCATGAAGAAGATCGTGGAGGTGGAGGAGAGGGACCGGCTCCGGAACTGGCAGCCGCCGGTGAAGGGGGACGAGATCATGGCCGTGTGTTCCCTCAGTCAGGGGAGGGCAGTCGGCGAGCTGAAAAAAGCGATCGAGGAGGCAATACTCGACGGGAGGATCCCCAACGAGCACGACGCAGCGCTGGAGTATCTCCTGATAATAAAAGACCGGATACTCGCTCAGGAAGGGCACTTTTGATGTCTTTTTCTGAAACTTTCATTAATTCACACCGTTAAAGAGGTACCGTCAGCAACTGCCAACCCAGGAGCATCTTATGCGATTTATCAAAGCAGTCATAGTGACCGCAGCAGCATTGTGTGGTCCATTCCTTTACGGTCAGTCGACCAATCTTACGCTGGACCAGGCGACGCAGGTCGCTCTTCAGCACAACCTCAGCGTCGTACAGGCCGATGCAAACGTCGGGGCGGCGCAGGCTGGTGTTCTGGGGGCGTACGGCGGGTATCTCCCGTATGTCTCCGCCTCGGGTAACTGGGGGCGGTATGCGACGGACAAGACGGGCACCACGCAAACGAACCTGGGAGGTGGGACATTCCTTCTCCCCCCCAGCAAGAGCACGATAAACCAGTTCCGGAGCGGAGTGAATGCAAACATGACCCTGTTTGACGGGTTTAACAGGCAGGGGCTCGTGGGGCAGGCGACCTCCCGGTCCGTCTCGGCGGAACAAACGGCCGTACGGACGCGTCAGTCGATCGTCTACCAGACGGAGAGCGCGTATCTGAACATCCTGAGGAACCAGGAGCTCGTCAAGGTCGCAGACGAGAACCTGAAGCGTGATAATAAACAGCTCGAGAGGATCACCGAGTCCGCCCGTGTCGGCGCATCGGCGCAGGCGGATGTGTACAGGCAGCAATCGATCGTTGCGGCCGACCAGTTTGCGCTCATACAGGCGCAGGTGACGTTTGACAAGTCCAAGACCGACCTCGTCGACCTGATCGGGCTGGAAGTCGGCACCGAGTACACCTTCATCGACCCGACGATCTCGCTCGTGATCACCCCGGCCGAGCTCGATTCCACCGCTGCCCTGTACAAGAATTTCATGGACCTCGAGAAGCGTTCGCTCATCGCGCGGCCTGATTACAAGAGTGCAGTCGAAACGTATAACGCCGCCTCGTCCGGCGTCACTTCGGCCAGGAGCTCGTACTTCCCTTCCGTCTCGGCCAACGCCGGGTATTCACTCGGGACCGCCGATCAGCTTGCAAACCTCTCGGATACGAAGACGATCAACTGGGGTCTCACGGTCTCCTGGACGCTGTTCGACGGATTCACGACAAATGCAAACGTCCAGTCGGCGGTTGCGAACCGGCGGATAGCGGAGATTACGGTCGCGCAGACCGAACGCGACATATACGACCAGCTCAAGAAGGCGCTGCTGGACTTCGAAGCGGGACGGAAGCAGTACGAGGTGAGTCAGGACGGGGTCAAATCGGCGACGGAAGACAGGAAGATCGCCGAGGAAAAATACAATCTGGGCGCCGGGACGCTTCTCGACCTCCTGACGGCGAACGCGGGGCTCGTGCAGGCCCAGGTGAACCTCGTGAACTCCGTCTACAACTACATCACTGCAAAGAAAAACGTCGACTACATCATTGGTGAACGAACGTACTGAACCCGCCCCCGGGGGCACACTAATCAAGGAGCCTGGAGAATGGCAACGAACGGGAAGAAGTCGCGGAAGAAGCTGATAATCATCTCGGCAATCGTGGTTGTGCTGGTTGCCCTGGGGCTCGTCGTGTTCCTGGGAAGCAAGAAAGAGCCGGTCCTCGCCGTGAACGTGGAGAAAGTGACTGCCAGGACGCTGACGCAGGTCGTCACCGCCACGGGCAAGATCCAGCCTGAGGTGCATGCGCAGATCTCGCCGGAAGTGAGCGGGGAGATCGTCCTTCTCCCGGTGAAGGAAGGGTACCGGGTGAAGAAGGGGGACATTCTCCTCAAGATCAAGCCCGACATCTATATCGCGCAGAGGGATCAGTTCAAGGCCGGCCTCCTGCAGGTGAAATCGTCGCTCGTGAAGGCGGAGGCGGATTACAAACGCGCGCAGGGGTTGATGACGAAAGGTCTCATCGCGCAGTCCGATTTCGACCAGGCGGTCTCGGCCTACGAGGGGACAAAAGCGCAGTACGCGCAGGCGGAAGCGTCGCTGAACCAGGCCGAGGAAAGCCTCAGGAAGACGACGATCACCTCGCCGATGGAGGGCACGATAAGTCAGCTCAACAACCAGCTCGGCGAGCGGGTCCTGGGGACGGCGCAGTTCCAGGGGACAAACGTGATGACGGTGGCCGACCTTTCGAAGATGGAGGCGGATGTAGACGTCAGCGAGAACGACGTGACGCTCGTCCATGTGGGCGACACGGCGCGGGTCTCCATTGACGCCTTCCCCGACAGGAAAGTGAACGCGGTCGTGTACGAAATTGCTAACACGGGAACGTCGAAGAACCTGGGGACGCAGGAGGAAGTGACGAACTTCACAGTGAAAATGCGCATCGTCGATCCGGGCGTGACGCTCCGGCCCGGAATGTCGATGACGGCCGACATTGAAACGATGACGAAACAGAACGTCCTCACGGTTCCCATCCAGTCCGTCACGACGCGCGCCCCCAAGGTGGAGGTCAAGACCGGACAGTCGGACGGTCAGAGCGGCATGGTGCTGACCTCGGGGCAGTCGCAGAAGACCAAGAACGAAAACAAGCCGAAGGAGATCGTCTTTGTCGTCGACAACGGCGTGGCAAAGGCGGTCCCGGTCAAGCGGGGAATCGCCAGCGACCAGTACGTGGAGATCGTCGACGGAGTCTCCGAGGGGGCGCAGATCGTCTCCGGAAGCTACAAGGCGATCAACAGGGAACTCGAAGACGGGGCGAAGGTAAGGATTGAAGAGGTGAAGAAGCCCGCACCCGGCGCTCCCGGTCAGTCATCCTGACGGGCACACTCCCAACGCATGCGAGGATCGAACGCGATGGAAAACATAATCGAGCTCAAGAACATCGTCAAGACATACGACATGGGGGGCGCCGAACAGGTCCTGGCGCTTCAGGGGGTGTCGGTGAACATCGGGAAGAATGAGTACGTGGCCATCATGGGCCCGTCCGGTTCGGGCAAATCGACCCTCATGAACATCATCGGGTGTCTCGACACGCCGACGTCCGGCCAGTACCTCTTTAACGGGATCAACGTCAGCGAGATGAACGACAATGAGCTGGCGAAGATCCGGAACAAAGAGATCGGGTTCGTCTTTCAGACGTTCAACCTCCTCGCCCGGTCCGATTCTCTGCACAACGTGGAGCTGCCGCTGATCTACGCGGGGGTCCCCTCGGCGGAACGGAGGCGGCGCGCCACGGAGACGCTCCAGCACGTCCAGCTTGGCGACAGGATCCATCACAAGCCCAACGAGCTCTCCGGCGGGCAGCGGCAGCGCGTCGCGGTCGCTCGCGCGCTCGTCACGAAGCCCTCGATTATTCTCGCCGATGAGCCGACGGGGAACCTGGACTCCAAGACCGGCGAGGAGATCATGATGCTCTTTCAGGAGCTGCACGACCAGGGGAACACGATAATCCTCGTCACGCACGAGCCTGACATCGCCGAGCATGCGCACAGGACGATACGGCTGCGCGACGGCCACATCGAAAGCGACGAGCCCGTGACGAAACGGCGCACCTATACCGCGGCGAAGGCATCCTGACGGAGGAGGGGCATGGCGTATTTCCTGACGGAACTTAGAGAAGGACTCGTGATCTCGATCCGGGCCATCCGGGCGAACAAGATGCGCTCCGTCCTGACCACGCTCGGCATCATCATCGGCATCGTTTCCGTGACGCTGATGGCGACGGCGATCGAAGGGGTCAACAGGGCGTTCGAAAAGAGCGCCGAGGCGTTCGGGACGGACGTCCTCTACATCCAGAAGTTTCCCTGGGTCTCCAACGACGATTGGTCCACGATCCGCAACCGGCGTATGCTCGAGGTCTCGTACGCCGCCAGGATTGAGCGGCAGTCGATGTTTGCCGCGGCCGTGGCCCCGGTCGTTGCGACCGGGCGCCGGGTGACGTACGGCGACAACAGCATGGAGGGGGGGTTCATCAGCGGCACGACCTCCCAGTACCTGGCCACCGCGGGGGTTTCCCTCGGTGACGGAAGGTTCTTTACGGCGGAGGAGTCAAACGGCGGTCGGCCCGTCTGCGTCGTGGGCGCGACGGTCGTCGAAAACCTCTTCCCGCGCGGGGATCCCATCGGGAAGACGATCCGCGTTTCGGGATTCCCCTATACAATCATCGGGACGTTGGAGAAGCAGGGGGGTATCTTCGGCCAGTTCACCGCGGACACGCGCGTGTTCGTGCCACTCAATTCGTTCCAGAACCAGTTTGGCGGCAGGCGCGACGTGACGATCCAGGTGAAGGTCGCGGATCTCAAGCAGCTTGACGACGCCAAGCTTGAGCTCGAAGGGATCATGCGGACGATCCGGGGGCTCACGCCGGGGAAAGCGAACGACTTCAACATCAACCAGCAGGAGATCCTGACGCAGACCTTTGCGCCGATCAGCCTCGTCATCGCCTCGATCGGGCTATTCATCACGGGGCTCTCCCTCTTCGTGGGGGGGATCGGGATCATGAACATCATGTTCGTGTCCGTAACGGAACGGACCCGGGAGATCGGCATACGGAAGGCGATAGGCGCGAAACGGCGGACGATCCTGATGCAGTTCCTCTCCGAGGCCGCGGTCCTCTGTCTTCTCGGCGGGCTCATCGGGCTCGCGATCGCGTTCCCGCTCAGCCTCATTGTCGACCAGTTCCTCCCCACGGCGATGCCGCTCTCCGTCGTGTTCATCTCCATCGGCATCTCGCTCGTTGTCGGACTCATCTCCGGTTTCCTCCCGGCGTACAGGGCGGCGAAAATGGATCCGGTGGAGGCCCTCCGCTATGAGTAGACTCGTTCTGCAGTGGGACAGCTTCCGCGAGAGCCTTCTCATGGCGCTCGCGGCGATCCGGGGGAGCAAACTCCGCTCGGTCCTGACGCTTCTCGGCGTGGCGGTCGGCGTCTTTTCGATCATCTCGGTGATGACCGCGCTGGGTGTCCTCCGGAACAGCATCGAAGAGGGGATCACGCAGCTCGGCGCCAACACGTTCCAAATGCAGAAGTTTCCGGCATCTTTCGGCGACAACAACCGCGGCCGGTACCGCAACCGGAAAGACATCACGTACGACCAGGCCCTCCAGGTAAGGGAGAAGGCCACCCTCGCCGAGGCGGTCGGCATCGAGGGGTGGCAGTTCGGCCGTGTGGTGTTCTGGCAGGGGCAGAAGACCAACCCGAACGTCCAGATCTGCGGCGAAAACACCGAAGGGGTGATCACGAACGACTGGGTGATCGAGAGCGGCAGGAGCTTCTCGGATGCCGACCTCGATCAGGCCCGCATGGTGGCGGTCCTGGGGAGGCCTGTCGTCGAGAAGCTGTTTCCGGCGTACGTGGATCCGGTCGGCCAGTCGATCCGGGTCGACGGAGCCGTGTACCAGGTGATCGGCGTCTTCAAGAAAAAAGGGGGGTCCCTCGGGGGAGACCAGGACAATTTCGTGTGCACGCCGATCACGGCGTTCTTCGGCAGGTACGGCAAGGAAGGCCGCGACATCCACATCATGGTCAAGGCGCGCAGCCGGGAGCTCGTGGAGGACGCCGTCGAACAGTCGCGCATGATTCTCCGCGCCGCACGCAATGTCGCCCCCGGGGCGGAGGACGATTTCGGCTGGTTCTCGAACGATTCGCTCATCAAGGAGTTTAACGACCTCACGCTCTATCTCCGGCTCGGCGTTCTTCTCGTCAGTTCCATCTCCCTGATCGCGGCGGGGGTCGGCATCATGAACATCATGCTCGTGTCCGTCACCGAACGGACGAAGGAGATCGGCGTCCGCAAGTCCATCGGGGCTCAGAGATCCGACATACTGACCCAGTTTATGATCGAGGCGGTCATCCTCTGCGAAATCGGCGGCCTGATCGGAATCGTCCTCGGAGTGATCGGCGGGAACGTCGTCGGCGTTCTCATGGAGGTCCCTGCGGTCATCCCCTGGGAGTGGGTCGGCATCGGCATCCTCGTCTGTTCCGTCGTCGGGTTCGTCTTCGGCGTGTACCCCGCGTGGAAGGCCTCGAACCTCGACCCCATTGAAGCCCTTCGGTTCGAATAGCACTGCAGTAACTTCCTCCGCCGGCTGCGCCGAAGGCGGCACCTGTGGCGCCGAAGGCGGCACCTGTGGCGCCGAAGGCGGCACCTGTGGCGCCGAAGGCGCCATTGAATATCCCCGCCGAATGTGGTACATTCCATACTATCGATCTTAACGCGCACACCCCGCAGCATGAAAACGCACTATCTGAGCTTCGCCAACTTCAAGGAAAGCCTCCTCATGGCCCTTGCGGCGATCCGCTCCAGCAAGCTCCGCTCCGTGCTTACGATGCTGGGCATCGTCGTGGGCATTTTCTCCATCATCTCCGTCATGACCGCGCTGAGTGTCCTCCAGAACAGCGTCGAGCAGGGGATGACGCAGCTCGGCGCCAACACGTTTCAGGTGCAGAAATACAGCATGGACTTCAACACCACGCCGGAGCAGCGGAGGAAGATGCGCAACAGGAAGAATGTCACGTACGAGCAGGCGCTCCAGGTGCGCGATAAGACGACGCTCGCCGCTTCCGTCGGGATCGAAGGGTCCGAAGGGGGAAAGATCGTCTGGTGGGCTGGAAGGAAGACTAATCCCAACATCGGCATGTACGGCGAGACGATCGAGGGACAGGAGACGAATGACTGGTCGGTGGCGCAGGGGCGGGGGCTTACGCCGCAGGACCTTGATATGGCGCGGCCTGTGGTGGTCCTGGGGTCTGCGGTCGTGGAGATCCTCTTCCCGCAGTACGTCGATCCTGTGGGGGAGACGGTCCGGGTGGACCAGGGGGTCTATCAGGTCATCGGCGTCTACGCAAAGAAAGGGACGTCGCTTGGAGGGAATCAGGACAACTTCGTCGTGACCCCCCTGACGACCTATTTTCAGAAGTACGGCAAGTCGGACCAGAGCCTGCATATCATGGTCAAGGCGCGCAGCCAGGAGGTGATGGACGACGCCATCGAACAGGTCCGCGGCATCATGCGGACCGCCCGGAACGTCCCGCCCGGCGCGGAGGACGATTTCAGCTACTTTTCGAATGATTCGCTGGTCAAGCAGTTCAACGATTTCACGGTCTACGTCCGGATGGGGGTGCTCCTTGTGAGCTGCATCGCCCTTCTCGCGGCGGGGATCGGCATCATGAACATCATGCTGGTCTCGGTGACCGAGCGGACGCGCGAGATCGGGATCCGCAAATCGATCGGCGCGCAGAAATCCGACATACTCTCCCAGTTCATGATCGAAGCGGTCATCCTGTGTGAAATCGGCGGAGCATTCGGCGTCCTGACGGGAATCCTGGGGGGAAACGTCGTCAGCATCCTGACAGATTCCCCGGCAGTGATCCCCTGGAACTGGGTGGGCATAGGTCTTCTCT
>Ga0182021_10000390_pt1 | contig 46035 bp, 39 predicted proteins | sample 612E3MmetaG_FD_120493 | JGI IMG/M metagenome (GOLD analysis project Ga0182021, IMG submission 120493) | Permafrost microbial communities from Stordalen Mire, Sweden - 612E3M metaG (Illumina Assembly) | ecosystem: Environmental > Terrestrial > Soil > Wetlands > Permafrost | place: Sweden... | reverse complement strand
TAGCTCGTCGGGCTCATAACCCGAAGGTTGCAGGTTCAAGTCCTGTCCCCGCTACACTCTTCTACTGTAAAATCCCTTACCGGCTCTGCCGGTAGGGGATTTGCAGTTAATGCCGGAAAGGATTAGAATCCACCAATGCGTGAAGGAAAGAGGCAAATGACGAAGAAGACAATCCGGGCCGTCTGCCGGATATGCAACAACGACTTCCGGGGACAGGCCGGTTCATACCGATGCCCCCGCTGCAAACAAGAAGACCAGCGGTACAAGGCACACAGAGAGAAACTCAAGAAGAGACTTCCGTTCTATCTGAAGACTGATATGTGAGTCTATTGGGGTGTGCGATGAGAATTCTACTTGTCGACGACGATGAGGGCTTCCTGGACATGATGGAGGGGGTTCTGCGCGAGAAGGGATATGATGTCGTCACCGCGCAGGACGGAAAACAGGCCCGGGAAGCCCTGGAGGGTGAGAAGATGGACCTGATAATTTCCGATGTATTCATGCCGACGCTGGACGGTGTCCGGTTCCATAGTTTCGTCCGGGCATACACGGACGCCAGGGACGTACCGTTCATTTTCATTTCCGGGCACGACAACGAGCACCTGCGGGGCCTGGCGGCGGAATCTCCGAACGATTACTTCTTGCGGAAGCCCGCACCGATCGAAGACATACTCGCGCTGATCGATAAGGTGATTCGCACCTCGACGAAGCGAAATTCCTGAGATGCCCAACGGGTCTGCGGCAACGACTCCCGTGCGCAGGCCAACGTCTACCCTGCCCCCGCTGCAAGGAGGAAGAGCAGGGGCCCGAACGATTTGGGCGGCCGCGATCGACGATCATATCCGGAGATAAACCGGTGACTGAAATTCCCCGACAGAGTCGTCTTGTTTCTCTCGATGCGTTCCGTGGCGCAACAATCGCAGGGATGATCCTGGTCAACAATCCCGGATCGTGGTCCGAAAGCTACAGCCAGCTCAAGCACTCGGCCTGGAACGGATGGACGTTCACGGATATGATCTTTCCGTTCTTCCTCTGGATCATGGGTGTGGCCCTGACCTTCTCCTTCGCAAGGAGGCGAGAGTCCGGTGCGAGGCCGGGCATATTGACGGTCCATATCCTGCGCAGGGCGCTCATCATTTTTGCACTGGGGATCGTGGTAAACGGTTTTCCGTTTGGCGCAGGCGCCCCCTTCTCGCTGGCGACGCTGCGCATTCCCGGCGTGTTGCAGCGGATCGCCATCTGTTATGTCCTGGCGTCGGCTCTTTTCCTTACCGTACGAGTGCGCACGCTTGTCGGGATGTGCGTCGGTCTCCTGGGAGTCTACTGGGCGATGGTGATGCTTGTGCCGGTTCCCGGGTATGGCCCCGGAGTGCTCAATCCCGTGGGGAGCCTCTGCTGGTTTGTGGATTCGAACCTCCTGAAAGGGCACACATGGATCTATGCGCCGGCCGAAGGATTCGATCCTGAAGGGATCGTGAGCACCCTCCCCGCCCTTGCCACAACGCTTTTCGGCGTCCTCACCGGATGCTTCCTGCGATCCGATCGTCCCCGGGTAGAAAAACCCTCACCGATGTTTGTCGCAGGGTTCGCGATGGTACTTGCCGGAATCGTGGCGGATGTCTGGCTCCCCATAAACAAAAACATGTGGACGTCCTCTTATGCTCTGCTCATGGGAGGCTGGGCGCTCATCTGTTTTGCCGCATTCTACTGGATCATCGACGTCAAAGGCCGTGCAGGTTGGACCACGCCGCTCACGATCTTCGGGATGAATGCAATCACCCTCTACGTCCTCTCGGAGCTCCTGGCGACCCTGCTGGAGGTTATCACCACCGGTATGGCGGGAGGCGGGCCTGTCTCGCTCCACGCGAAGGTGTATTCATTGCTTTTTGCACCGTTCTTCGGGCCAGCAAACGCATCGCTGGCCTATGCTATCGCGTTTGTCGCGGCCATGTTCGCGGTCGGCGTGGTAATGTGGAGGAAAAAGTGGTTCCTCCGTGTGTAAGCCTGCTCGCCTCGCCTGGGGGTGATTCGCAATGGGCTCCCGGAAATCTCATTCAACGTACAGCCACACTTCGGTCTCCTCCTTCTCAGTGTTGATGTAGATTGCTCCGCCTTCCTTCGCAAGGAACGGAAGAAGTCCCCTCCATTGTCTCATCGGACTCAAGGAGCAGCCGCGCAATGGGTTCCGTCATCGCGATCGTTGTTTTGTGGTCTCCCTTTTCCTTCACCTCGATCCAGAGCACCTTCTCTCCGAGCGGGGATGCGGGCAGGATACTGGAAGAGAATTTCCTCGATGGATTCCCGGTGGTCAGGGGGGTGGAATTCCTGATGAGTTACACGTCATTTCGATCACCGTGTATCTCTTCTTGAGCTCCTTGAGTTCATCCTCCTGGCGTTGCATAATCTTCAGATAGTCTGCCGGTGGATTTCCCCAACATCCCGTCAGGTGATAGAAGTGAATCTCTTTGCCCCGTGAGTCGACGAGCTTCCCGTGACGGCAATGCGCCCGCAACTGATTGAGTTTTTGCCTGACTGTCGTCGTTTTGACCGTGCCACTTCCATTGGAGGACACAGCAAGCGCAGCGGAGACAACATCGGTTGCTTTGATGTCCGGTGGCAAACAGGATTGCCACCGCTGTTGTGCAGAGGCCAACGCTGGCAACGACAGTAGAAGTACAATGCCCAGAAAACGAACGTTTTTCATAACCTGCAATTTCCTTTCGGAAGAACCGTCCTTTACGCATAATACATATAAAAATAACCACGCACAGACGCCGCTGGCGGGTCTGGGCAACTCAGGAGACCGGGGTCAAGAAGTAACAGGGGGTTATCCCCAAGTCACAAGGAATCCTGACTGAACCATGTCAGGGGCCCGCCACAGTCTCCTCCTGTAACAACCCCTATCGGCACTGCCGGTAGGGGTTTTGCAATCTATCATGATATCCTCTCAGAGATCCCCACCTTCACAGGATTCCCACAGGATTCTCCCGGATTATCTGGTGCTAACGCCGATCCCCGAGGACTGAAAGGGTGGTCTCCCATGTTCAGAAGGGGACCAATGTCGGGGAGCAGTCCAGTTCCATGACACAGCGCACACTTCCGCAGATTCGAATGCCTTATTTTGAATACTGATAATTGCGTCTTGGGACAGTCGATTGCCGTTCTTTTCAGGGTCTTATCGTTGGAGGGAAAATCCACCATGTCCTTTCACATGCCTTTCCCGGCGGCCGGCAAGCCCGGCACTCACCGCAAAAGCACATCACTCTGGTTTTGCTTTCTGAATCCCCTCAAGGCTATTCTCCTGGTTTTGCTGCTGACTGAGGCATCCGGTCTGGCGGCAGGACAACAGTATCGAAATGCCATGTTCCCGCATCGTTCCGTTGGAACGTGTTTTTGGGATCGGCTTCGTGTGTCATATCTTACACCTCCGACAACCATTCCAAAGGAAATCGCAAGCTATAATACATCCCATAGCTACAGCGGGTCAAACGCAGTGAGCATGACCGAATTCGACCTGGAACCCGATCCTAATCTCTGGTATGGCTGGGATGCAGTTTTCGCGGGAACACATGCCTGGAGTTCCACATTCTATGCCCTGATGGACACCTATCCGGTCGTGATCGTCAAGACCGGATATCCCGCCACACAGTATATGACTGCCCCCGAGTCTCTTGGTGTATGTCAAGCTAGATGGCGGCGGATTATCGGCCATATGCGTGATCGTCCCCAGAATTTTTTTATCATCACAACGAACTATCCTGCGGCGACAGATGTGCAGGGAACATACCGGGATCAGCAGTCGAATCTCTTTGCCACATGGTGCAAGAACACGCTTGCAACGGGGAATGACAGCTTTGGTCCTTTTCCCGCCAACGTTTATGTGCTGGATTGGTTTCACATACTTGCCAGTTCGGTCGACGGTTATTGTGACCCGATATACGGGTCGTTCGACGAAGGACCGGGAGGCGATCATCCGAGCAATGCGGCCGTTGCGGTGATCGACCCACTCTTTGTCCAGCAAATCTACGACGCGGCAATTGCCTATGAAAGTACCTCTCTGGCGGCGACCTGGGCGGGGCCACCATCTGTAACGGGAAATCTTGGGAACCGGGTGCAGGTGGAATGGGAGACTCTTTCAGAAATCAATACTTACCGGTTCTATGTTCAAAGGAAAGGCCAAATGTGGCAAACGATAGATTCCGTCAATGCGGGGGGAACCAGTCTTTCGAAACGGCACTATGCGGTCACCGACTCGAATGTGACTCCGGGCACCTGGATATACAGAATCAAGGAGGTGGATCGGAACAGTTCCATCCATTATTCGCAGACAGTCTCTACTACTCTCTTGGCGAATGCACCTGATCCGCTCGTCACCGCCTACGCGCTGGATCAGAACTACCCGAACCCCTTCAATCCGAGCACGACCATTCAATATGCACTGCCCACTGCTGCGAACGTGAAGCTCACTGTCTTCAACGTGCTGGGGCAGGAAGCGGCCACGCTGGTGAACGAAAACAAGCCGGCGGGCACCTACACCGTTCAATTTGATGGTTCGCGACTCGCGAGCGGCGTGTATTTTTACAGGCTGGAGGCGGGAACGATTGTGGAGATGAAAAAACTCGTTCTGCTCAAATAGTATCACCTGATGCTTTTTAAACATACCGTCTGACTAAAAATATCAAGCCGGACTGTTCCTGATCATAGCGGCTGAGTGATACACAAGGGCCCGACGCGAGAGTGTCGGGTTCTTTGTTCTTGTCCTCAATGTCATAGACGATGCTCGAACAATTCGGCAATCCTCCCCGTCCTGAACAAACGCCTGTCAGGTACCTGGCTTAATTATCAGATTTTTCTTGACTTTATCCTACCTCCTGCGTATAATCGGTCGTTTTGACTCCCACCTGGACTAGGGCCCGGAGAGAAGGAAGTTGATGGCAGTAACAATCCGGGGGGAGTCACATCAGGTCCCCTGATGCCGATTGCTCGAAGCCGCACCAACACACATCCACTCACGTTCTGGAGGAAACAATGAAGAATCCCTTGGCCGTTATGGTTGCCCTCTTGCTGGTGACGTCCCTGGTAGTGCCCGCTTCCGGGCTCTCGTCCGAGAAGTTCGCAAACAAGGGGCAGGTTGAGCTTGGCGGGATGCTGAATTTTACCAGCAATACGCACGTCACCGCCGGCACGACCGGAGATGCGGCTACAACGTTCGCGCTGACCCCGTTTGTGGGTTACTTCTTCATGGACCAATTGGAGGTGGGCTTGAACCTGCGGCTGAACAGTACGACGTTCAGGGGGAACACATCGAGCGATTACACGTTCCTTCTGTCTCCGGCCTGGAATTTTAGCATCCGGAACAGCAACGTGACCCCGGCCGTTGCGTTCCTGATCGGTTACGGCTCTACAACGACCAACAGCGGGATCACCTCCAGTGGCCTGAGCGTCGGCGGCCGCGCTGTAGCGAAGATCCAGGTCGTCAGCAATGCAAACCTCCACGTGGGGCTTGAGTACCTGATGAACACCCGTAACCCGAGCGGGTACAGCGGCGCCCGCGACGGAGACAACATCCTAAATGTCGACGTCGGATTCGCCATCTTCTTCCCCTGACCTCACGCAGACAGAAGCCAGGGGACGACCGTTTCCTTCGCCATTCGGAGCGGGGTGATCGCGTAGCCCATTCCCGCCGGAGCAACGTTTCCATCCCACTGGCACACCAATGCAATGAAAGTTGACGATGTGAAGAGGAGGGGGCCGGGCTCCCTCCTCTTGCGTTTTAGGGGGAGACGAGATGAAACTTCTATTATGCATCGTCGTATATCACAACAGACACTCCCCTGATTTCCCTCTCTTTCCCGAGGCACCCATGACCACATTGCGCAGACTACTCATTGTTGCCGGAGCGACATTGTTCTTGGCGGTGCCTTCACTGAGCGGTTCCGTGACTGAAGACGCCGGGCGCGATGGCGAGAAGAATTCCCCAAGGCAGGTGGAACTTCCTGGGACGAAGCTCCTCACGATCCGTTCTTCGATCGTCGGACGGGACTACGACCTGTACATCAGCTTCCCGAGGAGCTACAATGATACGACGAGGAGGTTTCCCGTGGTCTACCTTCTCGACGGCCAGTACGATTTTCCCCTTGTCAACGGGATCTACGGTGACCTGTATTACGACGGGTTCCTGCCGGAACTGATCACGGTGGGAATCACCTGGGGAGGGGAACATCCGAACTACGACAGCCTCAGGACACAGGACCTCACACCGACGTCGATCAAAGAGGTCCCATCCACGGGAAACGGGCCGAAATTTCTTGCATCCATCAAGGGAGAATTGATCCCGTACATCGATTCACAGTACCGGACTGACAAAAAGGACCGGACACTCATGGGGAGTTCGCTCGGAGGGCTCTTCACACTGTACACCATGTTTCACGAGACTGACCTTTTTACCCGATACGTCCTGACGAGCCCTGCGATCACGTGGGACAACAACGTTCTGTCCTCATACGAGGAATCCTACCACACGCAGCACACCCGACTCCCGGCCAGGCTTTTCATGGCCGTATCTGCTCTTGAGGGAAGTGAAGCAACATTCGGGAAGTTTGTGGACCGGCTGAAGTCGCGGAAGTACCAGGACTTACAGATTGAAACAAGGGTCCTCGAAGGGATGGGACACGCAGGGAGCAAACCTGAGGGGTATACACGTGGCTTGCAGTCGGTATTTGCACGGCTTTCGAAGAATATCAATCCATCGAAGCTCAATGCTTTCGTCGGAAAATACCGGCTCAACCCGCAGGTCACGGTGAGAATACTGGTGGAGAATGACCACCTCGCGCTGCTCGCCCCCGACAGCACCAAAATCGAACTGCTGGTTGAGTCCGACAACGATTTCTTTGTAAGGGGGATGTTCCTCTTTATCAAGTTCCACAGGAATGATGCGGGCGCGGTCACCGGCGCACACGTCGAACAGTTCCAGGGAGGGTTCGACCTGACAAAGGAAGAATAGTTGCATTGGAGAAGACTATCCTTCTGTCGACGATTCAGCGGGTCCCCGCGACAGGGTTCCTCCTGCTAAGATCCTTCTCTCCTGATCAGTTTGCCGGGTTGGACAACAGCCTGGCTACTTCTCCCAGCAATGCATCCTCTTCAAAAGGAAGCGGGAAGAATTCATCTATCCCTTTCTGCTTGAGGTCCTCCGCATAGCTCTCAGAAAAGTAACCGGAGAGCACAATGATGCGACCCTGCGGATGCCGTGCTTTGATTTCAGGAACGATACTGGGAATGTGGACAGGCGGAATACTGGTGTTCGTTAGGATCACCAGGTCAAACCTCCTGCGCACTATGAACTGAAGGACATTGGAGAATCTGCCGTAGGACTCCGAGATTGTTGTATGGTAGCCGTGTCCCTGAAGTACCCCCTCAAGACAGGCTCCCAAAGCCTGCCTTTGCGCAATGACGAGAACGTTGTGAATCGTACCACCTCATGTAAAAAGCGAAGCCGGCACCCAAATCGGACACCGGCTGAGCAGACCGATGGACAGATCGTGAACTGCGGATCACATCATGCGTTCCGCTAATTGAAATGCCTTCAGCTTCAGTTGCTCTCCGCGGCCAAACCAGATTGATTCTAACCGGGTGGCTGGATCACCCTCCATCCCATGGTCCGTGTATTCGGTTACGCTGTTGAAGGCTCCCCACAATGTCCCGCGCGAGAGATCGGCACCCTGTCCGGACTCATGCAACTCAAGACATGATTTTCGGATTCCCTGGTTCTTCTCGTTGTCCTCGTCATTGTCCGGGACAAGCGCATTCACATAGTCCAGCAGTTGCTTCTCGCTGATCTTCGTGAGCGCCATGCGGTTGAAAACAGCGTCGAGTTGCTCATAGAGGGAATTTGTCAATTCGAGCAATGAAAGAGCCTGTTTCATATCCTCAGCTGCATCTGCTGTATGCCGGATATTGATTTCCCCCGCACCTTTTAATGCAGCAGTGAGTGTATTGTTGCATACCACGCGGATAGGCGTGAGCTTTACTCGAACAAGCGAGCTGCCGTCGTGACTGTTTGAGAGCAGAAGGTATTTGCTGACAATGTCTTTTCCGTGAACTTTGATGAAGCCGGGAAGTTTCGCCAGGATCCAAATCCGTTCGCCTTTTCCAAGTGTGCCGGCTGTTTCATATATCGCTTCGTCGGCACCGACCAGGTTGTCGAAGAATGTGAAGGCATCTCTATTCTGTACCGGTTCATAGCTGTCTTCAACAATGCCCAGAACATCTCCGGTATCCGTTCGCACAGTTACCCAGCGATCAGATACGTCGGCGGCATCGTTCGGCTCCACGAACTCCTTCATTGGCTTCTTGGCGACCGTGTAGTCTAATCCCGCAGATTCGATTGCTTCTCTTGCAGTTGCCGGATTGACCAGTTCATTACCCAGCGTGTGCCAAGGAGATGGTGCCACACCCTGATAAGGAGACGGGGTCCGAGGGATTCGTAAGTGCTGTGCCTGGAGGGTCTTTTCGGTTACAGTAGAGAGATATAATGGATGTCCTATTTTAAGGATATTGTAGAGCGGATAAATATCTCCCGAGGTTGTTTTCTGCCATCCGAGGAATACGACTTCCTGCTCTTGAACAACTCGCGCCCGGAAATAGTCCGGGGGAGGGGGTGGCGAGTGCGATGTAATCGTGCCGCCTAGCGACCTGTTGTTCTTGAACACGTCGGCCTCCTTTGGCTCGTTGAAGCCTAAACCCACTCGTGGGGGCGGAAAGAACCCATCTCACCGCCACAGGATACCGCTTAGTGCGGGTGAATTACATGCCCCCGAAGGATGATAAAGGAGTTAATCCTAATCTGAAGGGAGCGGAGCCGAATCTTCTTGACGAGATGAATCCCGAATCCCTGCGAAAAGCTGATTCCGCTCAGTTTTCCCACCAGGAAAGGAGCTCATAACTGTCCGAATACGGAAAATACGGTGGTTGCTTCGTATCAAAGCGCGGGTCATTTCTGATACTGTACAAGAATCCATTCAGCATTGTAACAGGAGGACCGGCTTTGGACAATCCCAGGCTTCCTGCGGTTATCTGCGTCACCCCACCGAACAAATTGACCCTTCCGCTCACGGGGATATTCCAGAAATTTTCCGCTGTCAGTTCCCCGTTCTGGCAATAGACGACTGCATGTATATTGACCTCCGTCGATGGGCTGCGCGTGAGGTCCTCGGTGATGTACGCCATGCGTTCCGCGACGATACCGAGCATATCCGAGGAGGCGGGATTTCCAACGGGACTCGTCTTTGCAATTACATCGCCATCGATCCAGACATTCCCCTTGTTTGTCGCAGCGCCCGTTCCGCCGAAAGCGGCCACGGTCATGTCACCGTTATAGGTTCCCTTTATGTGCAGGTCCGCGCTCTTCACGACGATTACCCCGTTCGGGGCGAGCGCGCTGATAGCCAGCGTCGTATCCCTCAAACTCCCACCGGGGGGAATCTGGACATGAACCTGGTCGTTCATAAATGTCAGCTCGACGTCATTTGAGGTCGAGCTTTCATCAAAGAGGCCGCCTCCCAGTGTTGCAGCCTCGGTAAGGTTGGCCTGGAGTGTCGCTGTATTGGGTCGCTTCTGCAGGACCGGATACTCAATTCCCCCATTGAAGAACGGGTTGGCCGAGGGTCCGAGATTGGGAGCAAGTCCCGAGGTCACTTTCTGGTCAAAGTACGGTGTGCCGTCCAGATTGAACCTGCCGTTGGTGTGTGCCGAGCCGTAGACTGAATCACCAGTGATTTTCCAGTCGTTCGAACCATAGAACGGCCCCTGACTCCCGTCAGGAGCCTTATACCCGTTCGTTTCACTCTCGGTGAACCAACTGTACTTCGCAAACTGGACGTGCCTGAAGACTCCTTCTACAGTGTCGCGGAATATGAGGCCGTTCTTGTCGATCATGTTCGTCCACGCAATGCTCTTGAGCGTCACCCAGAGAGGCTGGGGAGTATTTGCGAGAAAAATGATCGAGTCGTGACCGCCAAAGAAGTCGAGACCGAAATTTGCCGGAAACGCGCTGTAATTGAGAAGGTAGCTTGTTCCGACGTTCGCGGTGGATACCGCGATGTTGTGCACCTGCGTCGATCCGTAGTATTCCATGTACACGTCCATGGAACTGGCGCTGGTGTGGGCGACATTATTGAGTATCAGCCCGGTTATCATCGTCAATCCTATGACATAAACGATGCTCGACTTGCCCATAAAACCCTCCTTCGGCTATGCATCGTGCCGTTCGATGTTGCGCGGCGTCTGACGACAGAATTGCGCGGCGAACCCGCTGATTTCGCTGTTGACAACCTCCTGAACGCTGTACGGGCTTTCATCGGCTGGATGGGGGCACCCAGGATGCAGTGAATAACGACCCCCTCGGTGCGAAAGTTCATATATCCATTATGACGAAGTGTACCGGACTGAACGTCAGGATAAATCGTCTGAAAGGATGAAAAAGGAGTTAATCCCTTCTTCGGGGGATACTTCAGCTGTCGATTAAAGATGCATTCAAAAGGCACCGGCACAGCTCACCATCTGCCCCGAATCTCGAGTTTATCCGTCAAAACGCGGGGTATCCCGTCCGTTGCCAAAGGTCGGCGACTCCTATCAGGTTATTCGGTTCCCCGGGAAGATTGAAGGTCGCCTTCTCGTACTTTCAGCCGCCAGGACAGTCCCCCCCCCCGGGAAAGGTCCGGAGTTGACTCTGACGTGCAATGTTCGTTTACTCTTTCAGCACTATAGTCGAAGGCACACGATGAGCGATACCCCCCCGAATGAATCGATACCGGTAAGGTGCCCCTACTGCGGCTTCCGGCTGGAAAAACAGATGAGTTACCTCAAGGAACACGCTACATTTCCTTGTCCTAAATGCAAGGGGTTACTCAATTCTCACTCGGAAGAAATTGCGAAAGCGATTGCTGCCGTCATGCAGCAACGGGACAAAGTCAGAAAACTCCTCGGTTTCGGCCACCGCAAGTCGGATACGTGACAACCGCTTCAGAGCCCATCGATGTACCTCGGGCATGCAATTGGAAGGCTTCTCCCTGGCTCGAAGATGCGGTCGGCCCGTATGCCATTGTTGTGAATCCTGGCGGGCTCGAGGCAAGGCCACTCGGTCTCTTTACGCCGGGGAAAGACTGGAAGCTTTATCCTCAGATTGGTCGCGGAGAGTTGAGCGGGAAGCCGGAGAGTCCGGATGACATGCGGGAGAAGGCTCTTCAGAATGAACGAGTTGTCCCCATCGTAGCCAAGGTGCTCATTCATTCAAGCAGGAGCGCGAAGCCATCGTGCGCGAAGAGTACTCTAGGCTTTCGATAGTTTCTTGATTCTGTGCGCCTCCAGTTCGGGTTTCACGTACTTCTCAAGGCAGCTGGGGCAGCATCCGTGGGAGAACGTCGCTTCGGTCCGGTTGCTGAGGTAGCCTTCAATTGGTTGCCACGTGTTCTTCTCATCGCGAATCTGCTTGCAATACGAACATATGGGAAGGAGACCTTCAAGTTGTTTCATTTCGGTATGCATGGCGAGAATACGTTCGGCAACGCGGAGGCGTGCTGTCAGTTCATCCATATCCACCGGTTTGTTCAGGAAGTCGTCCGCACCGGCTTCCATGCCTTCGTGGTAGTTCTTCTTCCCTGTCAGGGCGGTGAGAAACATGATGTACGCATACTTCTCCCGAACGTGTGACCGGATCATCCGACAAAGGTCCAGGCCGTCAAGCTTGGGCATCATCCAGTCCGTGATGATGAGCTGGGGTCGTTCCACCAGAAATGAATTCCATGCGGATTCACCATCTTCCCTGGCAATGACCGTGTGCCCCAAGTTCTTAAGCTTGGTAAGCAGGATCAACCGGGACACGGCGTCGTCTTCAGCAATAAGGATCTTCATGGTTCATGCCTCGAGTAATGAGTATTTCGTGCGAAGTAGTTCCTTTGTTTCACTGAAGATGTGCTCAAGGTTCGATATCCATTCTACGCAACCCTGCATATCGTCAGATCCTCCCTGATCTTCGAGTTTCTGGCAGATTTCAGCCATCGCGATCAGGCCGAGCTGTTTGCACGTGCCTTTGAGCAAATGCGCGGTCTCACGAACTCCGCGCGAGTCGCTCATACCTGCGGCTCGGCGAATCGTCTCAATCCGTCCCGGCGTCTCAATCATGAATATCCTGAGGAGCTGCTCCACAAAATCCGGTTCATCTTCACTCACAAGAGCATGCAGTTCCTGCAAAGCGGAGTCATCCACGAGCTGCACGTTTGTGGTCGCCTTCGCTGAGTTCTGCTGCGCGACCTTCGTGCGAGACAAGCAACGGTCGATTGCGCCGGTCAGCTCGTCTTGCCTGATCGGCTTTGCAATGTAATCGTCCATACCTGCAGCAAGGCATTTCTCCTTATCCCCCTGCAATGCGTTCGCCGTCATTGCGACAATGTGGGGGTGTCCGAGCAGTCCCTCCATTGTGCGGATCTGACATGTCGCTTCAAATCCATCCATTTCCGGCATCTGACAATCCATGAGCACGATATCATACGGGAGGTGAGAAACGGCGTTTACCGCCTCGATTCCATTTCCGACGATGTCGGCCGCGTAGCCAAGTTTCTCGAACATCCGCGCAACCACTTTCTGATTCACAACATTATCCTCTGCAACCAGTATCCGCAACCGTTTTGCCCGCTTCACGGCAAAATTCCCGGCTGGAGGCCCGAGGGCGATAGTCCCGATGGACGCGCCGGCCTTTTCATTCCCTCCATCTCCGGCGATCGCCAGAGTATCGGCCATGACATCGGCAATGCAATCGAACAATTGTGACTGCCTGATGGGTTTGGCCAGACCCGCCCTGAAACCTGCTCCTTCCATGAGCGCGACCTTCTGGTTCCCCATCGATGTCAGGAGAATGAGCCGGGTTCCTGCAAGATCGGGATCGGAGTTAATGGTCCTGGCGAGCTCGGGCCCATCCATCCCCGGCATCTGCATATCAAGGATTGCAACGTGATAGGGAGAGCCTTCCCGCACAGCCTGTCGCAGGGTCTCCAATGCACGCGGACCGTTCTCCGCCGACCCGTTCCCCATCCCCCACGATGTGATGTAGTGATGCACAATTGTCCGGTTGGTCTTGTTATCATCCACGATCAGACATCGCAACCCCGCAAGACCCGTGCGTCGCTGGAGATGCACAGTGTTCGCCGGTTGTTTTTCGAATGCCGCTGTCCACCAGAAGGTGCTGCCTTTGCCCGGAACGCTGTCAACGCCGATCGTTCCCCCCATCAGCTCCACCAGTTGCTTCGCGATTGCAAGCCCCAGACCCGTGCCGCCATAGGTGCGCGTCGTCGAACCATCTGCCTGAGAGAAGGAGCGAAAGAGGCGTTTCTTCGCATCTTCGGAAACGCCGATTCCCGTATCCGAAACGGCAAACCGAACCACGACACTTTTTTCTGATTCCGCGTCCACCAGCGCGCTGACAGTGATTTCCCCCTTTTCAGTGAACTTGATGGCGTTCCCCACAAGGTTGGTCAGTATCTGCCGCACGCGTCCTGGATCGCCGCGCAACCCATGCAGCACTTCGCTGTCGAGCAGGCATCCAAGCTCGAGACCTTTCTCCTGGGCATGAAGCGCCTGGAGTTCAATCGTCCCTTCCACAACCGATACCAGGTCGAAGTCGATGGACTCCATGGACAACTTGCCCGCCTCGATCTTCGAGAAATCCAGTATGTCGTTGATGACGACGAGGAGCGAGTCCCCCGACCGGCGCACGATCTCCACGTATTCACGCTGTTCCGCAGAGAGGTCTGTATCGAGCAACAGACTCGTCATGCCGATGATGCCGTTCATGGGCGTGCGAATTTCATGGCTCATATTGGCGACGAACTCGGATTTGAGCCTTGACCCTTCGAGCGCTGACTCACGGGTGGCGATGAGTTCTTCAGCCTGGACTTTCAGAAGTTGGGCCTGCTCTTCAGCTCGTGCAGTGGATTGGAGAAGGCATTTGTTCGTCTGTTTCAATTCACGCGCTTGACGAATCAACTGGTTCTCTGCATGCTTCCTATCGGTTATGTCGACAACCGTCCCCTCGTAATAGAGTATCGAGCCGTCGTCGCCTCGAGCTGCACGAGCGTTTTCCAGCACAACCATCTCTTTTCCGCTCTTCGTGCGCATTCGCACCTCCGCTCCGCGTACCTCACCCTTATCCCGGAATGTTTGCGTCAGCGTTACTCTGTCGTCGGGATTCGCGTACAATGCGGGACCGATATCGATCCCCAGGATATCTTCCACAGACTCATACCCGAACATCGTGACGAACGCAGGATTCACCGTGATGAGCTTCCCTTCGGGCGTGCTCTGATACACCCCCTCCCTCACGTTTTCGAACAGAGAACGGAACCTGGCTTCAGATTCCCGCACAGCCGCTTCCGCCTCTTTCCGCAAGGTGATGTCGCGACCAATACCAATGAGCCCGACATTCTCCCCTTTGTCGTTCTGTAGTGGCAGCTTCGAGGTGAGCAACCAATGTTTCTCACCCTTGGCGTCGAGAAAATACTCCTCCCTGTTAAGCACAGGCCAGCCAGTTTCGATAACCGAACGGTCATCAGCGAAAAAAGCAGACGCCACATCCGCCGGGAACAGATCAAAATCGTTCTTACCCAAAACCTCTGCTTCTGAGTGGAGGCCCATATTGCGCACGTCGGCGAGATTCGCAATGGTTTTGCGGCACGCGCTGTCCTTTACATAGATCGCATCGGGTAGACTATCAATCAATGTCCGGAGAAGTCCGTGTTCGTACCGGAGCTCTTCCTCCGCCCGCTTACGCTCGGTAATGTCTTCGTACGTCCCCAGAATCCCTGTGACCTTGCCCTCCCCGTCATGCAGTGGGACCTTGTTTGTCCTCACCCAGATTCTACTTCCGTCGGGCTTGCTCACCGGTTCTTCAAAGCTGAGCTTGGGGGTATCAGTTGCGATCACCAATCTGTCGTCGTCGTTATACAGCTCTGCTTCATCCTTCGTACATCCGAGCTGGGAATCCCGCTTGCCGGTGATCGCACATGGATCGTCAAACCCGGCATCCATAGCAAACAGTCTATTGCAGCCGAGATAGGTCAAATTGCCATCTTTCCAAAAGACGCGCTGAGGTATTGAGTCCAGGACCAGCTGGAGCATTCGCTGGGCCTGGCATGAATCCTCTTCTTTTTTCCGGTGTCCTGCCGCGATTGTCTCCAAATCCGCAATGCGCCGACGCAATTCGGCCAGTTCCTCCTGGAGCTCTGCGGGTGTCTTGAGGGTATCGTCCATCATGCGCCTTTCTGGTTCCTGAGGAAGTGAGTTGCCGATCGTCGCGCTGCGGGTAATGCGATGATTACACATCATCCCACTTTTTCGCGGGTTTACACATCTGACATTTTAGCAACATGTGTGCCACACATTAAGCCGATTCTGGCTAAATGACGTCAGTAAGGCAATAAGCGAATGTGTCGTCAGAGGAGAATTCTACAAAGAGGCATGTAAAAAGAGGTTGGCAGGGTTGCACCGGGCATATTGAAGAGTGCAATCCGGGATTTCACCGAGCTGGTGGATCTCCCTTCTCAGGCGCCGGTCTATGTGCCGCGTCTGGAGCTTTTCAGTTGACCGCGGAGGGAATAAACGTACGATTGATGGTGGGCGGGACGGATGCACCGGGCGGAGATTCCGGGGGTCAGCCCCTTGTCTGGCCGGTTCCATGCACGATGAATTTGCTCGATGTCAATTCGGCCAGACCCATGGGGCCGCGAGCATGAAGCTTCTGCGTGCTGATGCCGATTTCAGCGCCGAGACCGAATTCGTAGCCGTCCGTGAATCTCGTCGAGGCGTTCACGTAGACGGCGGCCGAATCGACCGAGCGAAGGAAGCTCTCACCGTTCGCTTTGCTTCCGGTCACGATCGCGTCTGAATGGTGGGAACCGTAGTGGTTGATGTGATCGATAGCCTCACGCAGGCTCCTGACGGTCTTGATCGCTATGATCAAATCAAGGTATTCCTCAGACCAGTCGGCTTCCGAGGCGTTTGCTGCGTCGGGGATAAATCCCCGAGCCCCGTGATCACACCGCAGTTCCACCCCCGCGTCTCTCAGTCTCTGTGCGATCCGGGGGAGAAACTTCGCGGCGATCTTCTCGTGCACGAGCAGCTTTTCCGCCGCGTTGCACACGGAAGGTCGCTGGACTTTTGCGTTGTAGACGATTTCCTCGGCTTCACGAAGGTCCGCAGAGCTGTCGACAAAGACATGGCAGTTTCCTTCTCCATGAGCGATGACCGGCACCGAGGAGTTTGCCCGGATATAATCGATCAACTGCCGGCTCCCACGCGGTATGATCACATCGAGGTATGTGCTCTGCTTCAGCATCATTCCCACCGATTCTCTGTCTGTGGAATCGATGAACTCGACGCTGCCCGGTGGAAGATCCACGTCCCCGAGGGCCTTTCTGACGAGATCCGCGAGGATCCTGTTTGTGCGCAGTGCCTCTGATCCCCCGCGAAGCAGGACCGTGTTCCCTGATTTCAAGCAGAGCACGGAAGCATCGATTGTCACGTTCGGGCGGGCCTCGTAGATTATCCCCAAGGCCCCGAGCGGAACGCTCATCTTTTCGACCCTGAGCCCGTTGGGACGTTTCACTCTCCCCAGTATGCGTCCGACGGGATCGGGGAGTCCGATAACGTCCCGCACGCCCCGTATGACCTGCTGGATTCCGTGTTCGCTCAATGTCAGCCGATCCAGAAGTACCGGCGAAAGACCGCCGCGGCGGGCGTTCTCGACGTCCTCTCTGTTTGCTGCCAGGACAGCGGAAGCCCCTCCCCGCAGGCGGGAGATAACCGCCCGGAGCAGCCGGTTCTTTTTCGCCGTGGGGCAATCGTACAGAATCCTGCTCGCGGCTTTGACGGACCGTGCCTGCGATTCAATCCTCTCTTCTGTCATTCTCATTCTCTCAGGCTCATTTGCTCAGGAGGACAAGGTTATCCTTGTGAATGACTTCGCCGTGCGCCCGGCGACCGAGTATTGTTTCAACGTCGTCCGTTTTTCTCCCCCTGATCATGGCGAGTTCCGCCGACGAGTAACCGCTCACACCCCGTGCAATCTCGTTCCCCGTCACATCCAGCACCGAAATCGTATCCTTTTCGTTGAACACACCTGTCACTTCGAGAATGCCGGAAGGGAGAAGGCTCTTCCGGTGATTCGTCAGGGCCGCCTTCGCCCCCTCATCAATCCTGACGGAACCTCTCGGATGTGACACGAAACCGATCCATCGCTTCTTTACATTCAGCCGGTGTGTGGCGGGAAGGAACAGCGTCCCCCTGCATTCGCCTGAAACGATCTCCTGGAGCACGCGGGGATTGCTTCCGTTGGCAATGATCATCGCGATCCCCGCGGAAGTGCACAGTTTCGCCGCCTGGATTTTGGTCATCATCCCGCCGGTCCCGAGCCCCCCTCCACTCTTCTTCGCCTGTTTCTCAATCCGGGGGGTAATCGTCTCCACGATGGGGATGAGCTCCGCGTGGCGGTTGTGGGAGGGATCATCCGAATAGAACCCGTCGATGTCACTCAGTATGATGAGGAGATCCGCCTCGACCAGATTCGCCACCATTGCGGAGAGATTGTCGTTATCCCCGAGCTTGATCTCTTCGACAGCGACCGTGTCGTTTTCGTTTATGATCGGGACGACCCTGTTCTCAAAGAGTACGGCCAGTGTGTTCCTGGCGTTCAGGTACCTCGCCCTGTTCACAAAGTCATCCTTCGTCAGGAGGATCTGGCCCACCGTGATCGCTTGAGTGCGGAATGCGGCTTCATACGCTTCCATGAGAATAGGCTGACCGATCGCCGCCGTGGCCTGTTTCTCCGGCATCGTCATCGGACGCTCTTTGAGCCCACGCGCTGCCACCCCCGCCCCTATTGCGCCTGAGCTGACCACGGCAACATGGTAGCCGAGCGACTGAATATGCGAGACTCCCCGGGCCAGGGAGTTGATCCGGTCATGATTCAAACCAGAGAGCTTGTCGGTCAGCAGGTTTGTGCCGATTTTGACGACAATCCTGGTCTTCTCGTGTAATGTGGTCGCAATTCGATGCATTTCATGTTCAGTATAGCACAAATCGAGGTTAAGTCAAGGTGCTCCACGGAGTTCGGGGCGCGTGGGGAACTGTTGAGATTTGCTGCCGGCGGTTTGCAGGAATCGAAATTCTCGTCTCAACCTTTAGAGCTATTTCTGTTTGTTTTGCCGCTTCGTAAGCTCCATTATGCAGAGTATATTCCAAAACGCAATGGAAGGAAGAACGATGCAGCGAGCCCCTGCAGCAGAAGAGACGGTCTGCCGTGACACTGCACGTACATGTGGTGTGCGCGAGCTGGATATAACACTTATCCGTCCGACAAACTACACGGATGATGGATATCCGATCCAGATGCGCGTCGGTGTGATTCGCAGCAACACGCTGACTCAGATGGGGACGCTGGCGCGCGACCTCGTGAGCTATCCATTTTTTGCGGGTTTGCCGGTCAATGTCCGTTTGATCGACGAGGCGATTCAGCGGGTTCCGGCAAAGGAGATCACGCGGCGATCACGAGAGCCCGGCGTGAAGACGATTGTCATGCTCGTCGGCGTTCAATCGAATCAGTTTCCCCGGGCGAAGGACATCGCGTCGTGGTTCTTGCCGCAGGGCATCCCGGTCATGATCGGCGGCTTTCACGTCAGCGGCATGCTCGCGATGGTGGGGCTGACATCGGACCTCAGAGACGCAATGTGCAGGGGAATGGTACTTGTTGCCGGCGAGGTGGAAGGTGAACGCCTGCCTGCTGTTGTAGAGGATGTGCTCAGAGGACGGGCGGAGCCGCTCTACAATTTCCTGAATCCCACTCCTGATCTTTCTAACATCCCCACACCCCGCCTCACGAAGGCTGATCTCGGGGGGTTTGCGTCGCCCTACAGCACCATCGATACGGGCCGCGGGTGCGTGTTCGCCTGCGACTTCTGCACCATCATCAATGTGCAGGGTCGAACGATGCGTTGCCGGGAACCCGGCCAGGTTGTCGAATTCGTCCGCCGGAACTACCATGAGGCGGGAGTCGTTCACAGCTTCTTCACGGACGACAATATTGCGCGCAACCCGCGCTGGCGTGAACTCTTTACCGGGCTCATCCGATTGCGTGAAGAAGAAAACATTCCGTTTACTTTCATGATGCAAAGCGATCTCGCGGCTCGCAAGATCCCCCCCGGCGACTTCTTCAAAGTAGCGGCGCGTGCGGGATGCAATCAGGTCTTCTTCGGGATCGAGAGCGTGAACCGGGACAACCTCCGCTCCCAGGGGAAATTCCAGAATCAGGTCACGGAGTACAAGGATCTTGCGGCACATCTTCATTCGCTCGGCATAGCCTGCCACGCGGGATACATACTCGGACTGCCGTTCGATACACCGACGACGCTCAAACAGGACATCGCCGAACTCCAGCGCATAGGATTCGATTCTGCTTCGTTCTATATCCTGTCTCCCCTGCCCGGCTCGAAGGATCACCAACGATGGTGGCATGAGCGGCGGTGGATGGATTCGGATTTCAACACGTACGATTCAGCCCACGTTGCGGTAGCGCCCGAACGAATGACGCGGGACGAGCTGATGGAAGCCTACCGAAGCGCGTGGGATCAGTTCTACACCATTGAACACATGGTCGATGTCCTCAAGGGATGGCGCCACGATTGGTCGACATACTGGAACCGGCTCTTTTTCTTCGCGGCATATCTCTACGCATCAAGGATCGAGGGCTTACACCCGATGAATTGCGGCTTCTGGACCGTGCGCCATCAGAATGATCGACGATCCGGTTTTCCCCGTGAGGGATTTGTTCCCTTCTGGTGGAACCGATTCACGACAATCAACGACCGGCTGTGGGGAATCATGAAGCTCTTCTTGCAGCTCGAAGAGGTCTGGCTTCGCAGCCGTCCCAGGAGCAACGCGGAGGAGGCGCTCCACGACCTGCTTGTAAGGACGAGGAACGATGTCATCGACTGGCGGGACCTGAAGGCACGCGAGCTTGTCGTGCTCTACAGGAAGCTCGGCGATGACATGCCGGAAATGAGGGTCCCCTCCGTCGTGCAACTCTGGTTCAAAAAGCACAATCCGTTCGCCGCTGCGTATACGCGATCATACGTCCAGCGGGTCTGGAGACAGTGGTATCTCCATGCCTGGAATCCTTTGAAATGGGTCGAAGTCTGGCTGTTCGAATGGGTAAACGGCATTCGGTTCCTCACTCATCTTCTCGTTGAAGGGAAGTAATGTGGAGAGGTCCGGGTTCGCCGCGACAATAGCCCGACTGCCGACGGCGAATCCGGTCCGGCCATTGTCACGTCAAGCCACTAGATGAGAAAAGGAATGATTCTCTTTGTTCGTTTGGCGTATTCCTTATACTCCGGGTAGCGCTCGACGAGGAGTTTCTCTTCAGCGGCTATTCTCAACCCGACACCTGTAACCACACACATGCCCAGAACCAGGTTCATCATCGAAAAATGTGAAAGGATACCGGTCCAAGTGAACAAGAGCGCAGCTGCGTAGATTGGATGGCGAACGAATCCATAGGGCCCGGATGTCACTACCCCGCCGGCCGTGGGATTTGCCGCTGCATGGAAACTCCTTCCACCAAATGTCATCCGGGCCCATATCATCAGAGAAAAAGCCAGAATCTGGAGCCCGATGGGGATCGGATCATCAGCGAGAAGAGAATGACCCGCAATCAACGCGATCAAGACCGCGATCATGATCGCAAGACCAACAATCGAAGCCAGTTTGAAAGCCATCGAGAAGGTCCCCTTCGCTATCCCCCTTTGAAGGCATACCGGAGGAAAAGATGGCTTTCGCTCTTCCTCAAACCATTCAACCTCCCGGTGAGCAGGCGTTCCGGCAGAAAGACCCGCCCGGCGACCAGACCGAGCCTTTGGCTGTGACTGTCCCGGCCCGCGATCCGTGGCGAAAGCGTCAGAAACAGCTCATCCAGTTCCCCCTGGTCAAAGAACTGGCCGATGAGATGAGGTCCACCTTCCACGAGGAATATGTTCCCGCCGGGGAGAAGGCGCAGAAGCGCGTCGAGTATCTCACCGATTGTGAGCGTCTCACGGTCGCCCGCCGGGATAACCTGGACCGCGGGAGGAACACTCTCCTTTCTGATTTCTTTTTCGCCTATCGCGGTCGTGATGATCGCGACCGGAGCCTTCCCCGCGGTAAAGACCGGCAGCGCCAGGTCAAGCGTGCCTCCGGCGCTCACGACAACACACATCGGCGGTTTCTGCTTCCCCATCCGCGCCCTCAGCGTCCTGTAGGATCCTTCCAGGGACGGGAAGACAAATTCCGGAGTCCATACATGGTGCGGCGACTGGCGCAGAGTTCCCGCGCCAATAAGTACCGCATCGGCGGCCGCCCGCAGCAGGGCCATGACCATGCTGTCGTGCCGGTTCGACCCGCTTATCTCATCGCCGTTGCTTTTGCCGTCAACGCCGAGAGACACGACACCGTCAAGTGTCGTCACGAAGTTGCTGATCACCTGCGGACGGCCTCCGAACGGGGGAAATTGCAGACGTCCATACAGGGTCTTCAGATCGTCCGGAAGCGGCAGATCGATCCCGCAGTCGTTGTCGACCAGAATCTCGAGGGGAGTGAGAGGGATCATAGAGGGGGGCATAATAGAGAACACATGACAGAAAGACAAGACCCGAAGGGTAAGGAGCGGGTTACTCTTCCGAGGAAAAAAGATGAAGCGGTTCCATGGCGTGTATGATCTGACCCGCCATTTTCCGGTGCGTGGCCACCGTGGGGTGTCCGTTGGCTACGTACCCGCCTTCAAAGCGATCGTATTGAGCATAGAAAACGTCCTCTCTCCCCTCCGATCGCTCGCTGTCAACAACCTGCCTGACGTTCAGACGAATCCATTCGGCAAATGAGGCGACGGCGACTATCTTCACGTGCGGATACACACCTCGCAGGGTCGCGAGGAACCGCCGGTAGCCATCCCTGAACATGGCGGACTTCTCTCGCGGAACGACGCCGGCACCGTCTCGGAGTCCGGAATAATCGTTCAAGCCGAGGCAGATGACAACCACCCCGGGGACCCAGCGGGCAAAGTCCCATTTCGGCAGGGCCGCATCCATGAAAGTCCGGTCAAACCGTTTCGGGATCGTCATCTCCGGATTCCCCTGCCAGTCGCAAACCATACCGCTCCCTGAGCGGCACGTCATGTGCGCCTCTGCGCCGAAGTGGCGGGCGATGACGGCCGCAAACCCCCCGTCAATGTTCGTTAGGGGAAATCTCGCTTCCCAGGGGAGCTCCTGTTCCTTCGCTTCGTTGCTCTCGGCGGCCGTGAACGAATCTCCGATGAATTCGATCCTCCGTTGAGGCAGCGGGGGCAGAGGAACGAGCGAATCGACATCATTCAGAATCAGCCCGCAAAACGTGTAGACTTCATCAAACGTGATATTCCGCCTGCTGAGCGTGAGAGTGTGGCAAGTGTCTGAGAGTGAATCGGCAACGATGTAGTCCGTTTCACCCTGTTTCACCGGGTGGAATACCCCCCGGGAGACACCGTCGATGTACACATTATAGTAGTTCGTGTGATCGTCGAGTCGCACGCCGATCTTCGTCCCTTTGAATGCCGCCGAGATACTGACTCCGGGCCACGAATACCTGGGGTGGAGCGAATCGCTGAATTCCCAGCGTCCCGAATACCGGATGAACGGGTGATTCGGGGGGATGGATTTCATACCGGAGATTGCAGGAGAACCCCCGCAAAGCACGAAGGAAAGGAGGAAAAGCAGCGAGAGGAAACGAGATTTATCGGTCATACGTAATCATTGACGAACGGATGGAATCCCACGAAAACTCATAACTGAATGAGAGATCATAATCTTCATGTTATCCCGTTCGGGGTCGAGCTGTTTGATCTGCTCGAGTACGTCGAAACGACCCATGATAACTTTAGGATTTTTGGAGGAGATAATCAAACGTAAAATATCAACTTCCCAGCTTGCATTGGTATGGAAAATCCTATACCTTCGCAAGGTCCCTGCTGCGGATGCAGGACTTACCGGGACTCCCTTCGTCGAGTCGGATTCTTTCTCATCAACTGTTCCACAAACTATCCGGAGGTTCCATGATCTCCATGATACACCATGTGTGTAACGCGTCCGTCCGTCGCAGGGGTTCCGGGAACGGGAATCTGGCGGGCCATCTTTCCCGAAATTGAGACTCGCTCCGGAACCGGCGTTTGGTTCCGTTCAATACCGCAGATTTTTCCGACAGATTTTAGTCCAGAAACTGGCACAAGAGTTGAATAACAATAGTCCTCGCCCCCGGGGGGAGGCTCCCGTTCCTCCAATGATCCAGAGGTCGTAATGACACCCGCAATTGGCATCGGATTCCTCTCACTCAGCGGCATCCTCTTCGTCGCATATGTATTGTTCCTTATCGAACAGCACAAAATCCAGGACGAGCTCGCCAGGCACCTGAAGCAGGAGGATGACGAGCGCTGGAACCCGAAAAACGGACTGAACCCCCTCTGAGACTGGGTTTGTACCAATGATCTGAGCAGACCGGGTCAACTGCCCGCCTACTTTCACAGCGGCCCGCGAAAGCCCGGAGCGGATGCGCGCAGATTTTTCATCCGCTCCTTCAGCGCGAGAGGATCCCGCGCACGGAAAAACAGCCCCCCGATACCCGTCACTTTTTCCATTGCCTCCTCCGGTTGTCCTGCCTTTCAGATGACAGCGAAATTGCGCGCTTCCCTCGACCACCGCGGCGCATGGAGAATTGCAGGGATCACCTCCTCCACGTCGGTGACGACTGTCCACATGGCTTCGTGCTGACGGTCCATGAACCTCTCCCGGATGCACCGGTCAAGAAGTGCAAGGAGCGGGTCGTAGAACCCCCGCATGTTCACAAGAATGATCGGATTCAGGTATATGCCCAGGCGCTTGAGCGTGATCGCTTCAAACAATTCCTCCAGCGTCCCGGTGCCGCCGGGGAGCGCCACCACGGCATCGCTGTCGGAGAGCATCAGGTGCTTCCGCGTGCGCATGTCCTCGACGACGCGCAGCTCAGAAAGACCGCCGTGCGCCCACTCCAGCTCCTTCATGAAATTCGGGATGACGCCGGTTATCTTCCCTCCCCCGGCGATCGCCCCGTCGGCCAGCGCGCCCATCGATCCGTACGCACCCCCGCCATACACGACGGTCCATGAGTGCCGTGCCAGGAGAATGCCCAGGCGACGTGCCCCCCGGTGGTATTCCGGGTCACAACTCCTGCTCGAAGCACAGTAGACGCAGATGCGCAGGCTGACCGGCGTTCCGGCCGGCGGTCCTTCGGGTGTCATGGCATACCGTGGAGAATATCACCAGCGCCGGATCCTGTGGAGAGCCAGCGATTCTACCTGAGCAACGAGAGCCGTTTCGTCTGCACAAGACCCGCGGACCGGAGTCGGTAAAAATATACACCGCTTGCCAGCGAAGTGCCGTCGAACCTGACGTCATGGAACCCGCCCTCTTGCTCCCCTTCCGCAAGGACTGCGACACGCTCGCCGAGTACGTTATACACCGCCAGTTCAACGTGCGACCGGGAAGGGAGACTGTAACGGATCGTCGTTTCCGGGTTGAAGGGATTCGGGAAGTTCTGCCCGAGGGAGAACACTGCGGGCACGTCCAGAGCAGTTCCGCCCGCGCGCACACCGACCTTTGCCGGGTCACTATAGTGGATTGCACCGTCTAGGTCGATCTGTTTCAGTCGATAATACCACGTTCCCGACGGTGCACCCACGTCAGCATATGAATAGTCCTGCGGGACCGTCGTCGTGCCGTGCCCCGGAATGAACGCTCCGGAAACGGTCACGAAGTCTCCGCCGCTTTGGGCTCCCCGCTGAATTTCGAACCCGTAGTTGTTTACCTCGCTGAGTGTCGACCACCGGAGGAGAACGCCGGCGCCGGACGTGTTGGGCAGTGCGTTGAACGAGATGAGCTGTATGGGGAGAGATGGGACCACCTGCCGGTTCCAATTGGCGCTCGGTTCTATCTGGATAGTCCCGCTTTCCGGCTGCGAAGTATTGGCAGCGGTCACCTGAACTGATGCCCCGTCTTTTGCCAGGAATATGTAGCCGACGTAGATACCCTTCGCCGTGGTATCATTCTTTTTTATCCTGAGAGCATCGTGAACCGATCCTCCCGGGATTGTCATCGGGCCGTATGCGTCGACGACATACGAGGTGCTGTGTGACACACTCGTTTGCTGAACCACGGAGCCATTGAGAGAAAAGACCGAGTTATTTACGTATGTGGATGTCCATGTCGTCCCCAGCGTCATGGGGAGTGAGTAGAACACATCTGCGGGGGTGTTTGAAATCAACGCCGAGCCCGGAAACGGCCCCAGGCTGCCGTTTGCCCCCTCGCCGAGATTCAAAAGATTGCCAGATAACTGGAAGTAGACATATGCCGTCACCGGTATCGGTATCCCGGAGTAGACATACGTAAAGCTCGTCTGAAATGCATTCGTCGCTCCCGAGAATTGGGCGGTGAACGGGGTACCGGAAACCACAACGCTTTGGAGTGTCAGCGACGAGTCCGAGCGAAGTGAACTGAAATCCCAGGAAGTCTGGCCTGGCACGCCGATGGCAAGGGTTGAAGTCACTTTGTCGATCTTGTAAGCAAGCGAGTCCCCTACCGCCAGCTGCGCATTCACATCAGAGGAAGTGATGGTAATCTGTCCGAACGCGGTCGCAGCAAGTAACGTCAGCGCACACATGAACACGAGCGAAGTAGCAAGTGTTTTCATGCATCCTCCATGAGGTTGTGGGTTGTTTGGTATCCGATACTCACGTCTTCAACAATTCATTCACGTCTGCCTCGATTTCGTTATCGCGCCCGGCAGCTAATTCAATCCCAGTGCAACAAGTGTCCTCGTGCGCATTGAACGATCTCCTTACCGAAGAGGCGGGTACGATGTGTCGAACCGGGTATTGCTACGCGAGCAAGCGATTCCCCGGGGAGATGCAGGAAGCGACGGGCCACGGGAATACCATCTCCCGGGGATCCCCATCGCTACATGTGGGGAGAAGAGATGTCGGGCAAAGAACGCGGCCTCTAAAAAATGTACTGCCTGGGGATTACAATAGCAAGGCACGCTGAACAGGGATGGGTGACAGGAGCGGGCGATGATGATGCGAGGGGGGGGACGTCAGTTCTTGTTCAGAATCCTCGCGTATTTTTTTTCGTTCGCATCAAAGTATGCGGTGTCCCGGGGATGGTAAACATCGAGATCGAAGGAACCGGCGACAATCTTCCTCCACGCCGGATAGTCCGAGACTATCCCCCGGGCGACGGCCTGCACGCCGATATTCCCCACGATCGTCCCTTCTATCGGACCGGCATACACCGTCAGGCCGGTCGCATCTGCGGCGAACTGCGCCAGCAGATCGTTCTGAATCCCGCCCCCCACCGCATGGAGCCTCTCGATGTGCATCCCCGTGAGTTCCTCAATCTCCCTGATCGTCGCCCTGTAACTGAAGGCAAGGCTCTCGAGGACGACGCGGATGATCCATCCGGGCCCGGCCTTCGTTTCCCCGCCGGTCTCCCGCACGTAACTCAGGATCTTCTTCGGCATCTCACCCGCCTTCAGGAACCTCGGATCGGAGAGGTCTACCCAGGCCCCGGCGAATCCGTCCTCCCGTGCCAGATGGGTCAGCTCGGGATAACTGAATTCCTTCTTCTCCTCCCTCCAGCAACGGCGGCACTCCTGCACGGGCCAGAGCCCGGCGATGATCTTCAGAAACCGTATGGTCCCGTCGACTCCCCCTTCGTTTGTGAAGTTGAGCCTCATCGAGGCGGGAGAAAGGACGGGCTTTCTCAGCTCCACACCCATCAACGACCATGTCCCCGAACTGAGGAATGACCATGACCCTTCAGTGGCAGGGACGGAAACGACGGCGGAAGCGGTATCGTGGCAGGCTGTCGCAATTACCGGGATGCCGGGATTCAACCCCGTCCGGGAGGCAATCCCGGGGAGGAGCGGTCCGAGAATCGTCCCCGGCTCCACGATCCCGGGGAATATGTGCCTCCCGATCCCGAATTTCTCAATCAGATCCCACGACCAGACTCTCTTCGCCGGATCGATGAGACCCGTCGTGGAAGCAACGGTGTATTCCGATTTCACTACTCCGGAGAACATGAAGTTGAAGAAATCCGGGATCAGCAGCATTGCCCACGCCGGATCCAGAAGGTTCAGGCGCCTCTTCTTTTCGGCAAGGAGCTGGAAGACGGTATTGAACTGCATGAACTGGATCCCGGTCTTCCCGTACAGCGCCTCTTTCGGGACGACCGCGAAAGCTTCGGGCATGATGCTGTCCGTGCGGTCGTCACGATAGTGATACGGATAGCCCAGGACACGTCCCTCAGGGTCAACAAGAACGTAATCCACACCCCAGGTATCCACCCCTACCCCGTCGAAATCGGGCCCGTGAGATTTCCGTGCATTGACGAGCCCCTTCAGCATCTCCTCGGCAATCGCCAGGATATCCCAGTGAAAGCCCCCGTGAAACCGGACCGTGTGTGTGGTGAACCTGTGGACCTCGTCCAGCGTGACCTTTCCGTCCCGCAGGATCCCGACGACGCACCGTCCGCTTTCCGCCCCCAGGTCAAACCCGATGAATCGTGTCGTCATAGAAACTTCTCACGGATATCGGTGAAAGGAAGGGATATCCGGAAACAGAATCAATCCTGCGATGTCACTCCGGGATTGTGAACATGCCGGTACTCCTGTCCCGGCGGATCCTGTTCTTGTTCTCGTTCCACCAGGCGCCCAGCTTTCCCGGCCGTTCATTCCCGGACCCGATCCTGACATGAGCCTTCAGCGCGTCCAGCGCGTCGTCGGCGAACACCCCGCCGTCGGAGACCACATGTATCAGTCCCGGGATCGCCCCGGGATTCCCCATGGCGAGCGCCGCTTTCAGGATCTCGGTCTTCATTTCCGGGTCCGCGACGCTCCCGGCCTTTGCAAGCAGCCGGGATGCATCGGCGCTGTCCCCAAGGACCTGCGCGGCACGGAGCACGCCGAGAACCACTTCGTCGGAACCGTCATCCAGGAGGTCAAGCACGGTGGGGAGAGCGGATTTCTTCTTCAGCTCCCCCAGAAGATTCACCGCGTCGATCCTGACCGCCGCATCCTGGTCATGGAGCAGCCGGACCACTGACGGGAGCCAGAGACTGTCACGGTCGCCGTACGTCCTCAGGTTCGACAGGGCAGCCTGGCGATCCGTGCTCAGGGGACTCCCCAGCATGTGGAGCGTGTGTGTCAGGGGGTCTTCCTCCGGGTTGCCGAAAAAGAACAACCCCCCGACGAACAGAGCGACGACTGCGACGGCCCCGGCCATGTTCCTGACAGCCGTCAGTTTCACGGGGGCGAGTTTCAGGTACCTGAACACGCCGGTCAGGAGGAGCGCAGCCGCGAAGAGGACCACGATCAGGGGGCTGGTCGGCAACCCGGTGCTCCAGGAGAGCTTCACGCCGATGAAGCTTATGATCGAACTCCCGATCCATCCCAGCGCGAGGCGCGTGCTTATCTTCTCGGCAAGGAGCATCGCGGCGACGGAGGGGATGACCAGGTAGCTGAACACCAGGAAGACGCCGGCGATCGCCACCGAGCTCGTGATGACGAACCCGAACGACATATAGAAGAGAAAATCCCACAGCCGCACACGGATTCCCGCGGCCTCCGCGGCATGCACGTCGAAGGAGATCGCCAAGAAGTTCTTCCGGAACGCGAAATGGAACAGCCCGACCGCCGCATAAATGAGGGCGGTCTTGATGACGACCGCAGACTGGACCCAGAGGAGGTCCCCCTTGATTATGTGATCCAGCTCCTGCGGTCCGAGCGCGCTTTTGGATAGGACGAGTATCGTCGCGGCGAACGTCACCGCATAGACGATCCCGATTATGGCCTCGTGGGGGACTCTTTCCCCCCTCATCCGCGTGATGGAGAAGATGAATGCCCCGAAGAACGTGAACGCGAGCGAGTATAGATAGAGCGCGTTGATGTCCTTCCCCGCCTCGTAACCGAGAAGGACACCCGTGACGGTCCCCAGTGCGGCAATCTGCGCGAGCGCGAGATCCACGAATATCACCTTGCGCGCAATGACATGGACCCCCAGGTAGACGTGTATGCCGGTCAGGATGAGACAGGCCGCAAGGGGCCAGATCATCGTGGAAGGGAAGGAGAAGATCTGCTCGATCATCTGACTGCCTGCGTGATATTCTGGACCAGAAATGTGATCAGCTTTTCATAGGTATCGACCTCAGGGAGCGCACCGACGTCGAGATAGGTGATGATCACCTTCGCCCCCGTCTTGCTCGCGACGTAGTCCGCCGCTTCCCGGGAGTAGAAGTTGTCATTCAATATCACCCGGATCCCTTCGCGCTTCACATCTTCGACGACCGCATCCCGGTGCTGCGGGGGCGGGGGGATTCCCGGTTTCTCCTCGAGCTCACCCGTGAGCTGGAGACCGAAACGGTCTGCGAAGTAAATATAGGTCTTATGGTACGAGATGACCTTCATCCCGTTCAAGGGGGCCGCCTCCTTCATCCATCCACCCAGCTTCCCTTCCAGACCCCTCAGTTTCAGCCAGTCCGCCAGCTCGTTGTTTATCGCCTTGCGCACCAGGACATCTCCCCCGGATTTCCCAAGTGCCCGCACAAGCTCTTCCCCGAACATTGCGGCGTCCAGCCGGCCCCTGAACTGTTCGAGCCTGGTCTGGTAGTACGCGGTGTTCGCGGGGTCGAGCTGCTTCAGCCTCTCCGCGATATTCCCAGCGACGATCCTGATATTCAGAGGATCGAGCCAGATATGGGGGTTCCCCTGCGGGTGGATATCCCCCCAGGCACGGGAGACCTCGGTCGGGAGCTCCTTCACGGGGACATTAACGGTGGCGACGAGATGCCCCGGATTCCCCGGCTGGATTGCGGGATTCCCCGACGCGTCCACGACATTCTTTTGCCAAATGTCGAGTGAAAGCCCGTTCTCGATGAAGAGGTCGGCGTCCGACGTGAGCTGGTTCATGGCAGGCGTCGGGGTAACATAATGGGGATCCTGCCGCGGGTTTGCGAGCGCTACGGCCGTCACCCTGTCCCCCCCCACTTCCTGCGCAACATAACGGAGGTAGCCGAGCGTGGTGACGATCTTGAGTTTCCCCTCCCGCGCCGGGGACTGAGGGAACGCGCAGAGAACCAGCAGGGGGAGAAGGAAGAGTCCGGATTTCTTTTTCATCATATGTTCCTTTCGAAGGAAATCACTTGTTCACCCAGTACGGTTCAGTCGGGTGCGACCCAAAGACCAGATTCACCTCAAGAAGCACCGTGTTCACATTGTTCTGCACCGGGATGTCGCTCGACCGGTGTTCGAAACCCAGCCTGAGGCGGAGGAACTCCGTCGTGTAGTAGCTGGCATACGTCCCTATCGAGCGGGTCACGAGCCTGTCATTGGAAGGCTCTTCGACCCAGTCATACCGGAGGCCGAGATAGACCCAGTATGATGTCTGGTACTGGAGATACCCGTACCAGCCTACAGGGGAGTTGCTCGAGACCGCTACGGCGCTGTCCGTGAACACATGCCGGCCCGCAAAAACCTCTCCCCCGGCGACAAATGAATGGGACTCCCGTTCTTCCAGCGGAGCCCACTTGTACGTGAGATCGGCGCCGTAGAGGCGCGTCGTCGCGCTCCCATGTTCCTCGTACGCACTCAGGCCGAGAATCAGCAGGTGCTGATTGGACCAGTCTCTCGAAAGATTCAGATGCCCGACGTACGCAGGTTGTGAGCCTCCCCGCCCCCCCGAGAGCGTCAGCTCCCCCGCCCGGACGACGTCGAGGTTCATTTCCATCGTCGTCTGCGGGATGGGATTCGGGACGTAGAAATTCATGTCCATCCCGGTAGGGTTGAATCCTGATTCGAAAAAGTCCCCGTGCTCCGTCCCGAGATAGCGCGCCACGGCGAGGGGCCGGGTCGTCCAGGGGAGATCATGCATGTGGATCCTGTTGCTGACGCCGAACGGAGCCCTGTACTTCCCGATCTTCACTTTCATACCCAGGGGCGCATCTTCCAGAATGGGGATCCTTTTGAGGAGACCGTACGCCTCTTCCGCATCTATTGCGAAGTCCTTCCCGGCCTGGTTTTCGATGGAAATCACGGCGACCGCGGAGGCATAAGGGTCCACGGCGCCGAGCAGCTCCATCTCCACGGTGCGGAGAAAAGGACGGTTGCTTATCTCATTGGCCGGGTCCGCCAGATCGTAGACTTTCCTGCTGTCCCCGCGAGCGGCAAAGTTGATGAACGCAGTCATGCCGGGGTTGAACGCCACGGGGGCCGTCGCCCGGGACACGGCGTCAATTTTTGTTTCGAGATACGTCAGGCGTTTCTCCAGGGTCTCCTCCAACCTGTCCAGCATATCGCCCTGTGTCAGGAGGTCCGCCTTTCGGAGCGTCTTCAGGCTATCGAGGTCATGGCGGAGCCGTGCAACTTCTGCGTGCAACTCTTCGATGGTCTTGTTTTTCGATGCCTCAGATTCCTGGGCTTCCCCCCTGAATATGAAAAGGAATGTGAAACAAAGGAGCAGCATTGTGCTTGAACGCATGAATCCTCCTCGAATTTGCGATACCCGTCCCGGTTTCCGGACCTGAGGGTTCATGCGGGTCCGGCGGATCTGGTGAGCAGGAAAGAAGACGGAGGCTAGGCGCGCGCGGGGGGAGGGCCCCGCTTGTCGGGAGAGAGGTATTGGACGGGAACGGCCTGTGCGGTGAATACCGGCACGTCGAGGAGCCAGACCAGACGGAGGGCTGATAGATGATACGATACCGCAGGCGTCGTCGTCCTCTCCGTAAGCTGCGTGCAGATTGCGCAAGTGTGGGATAGATCGACGGGAAAGCGGCGGTTCCCCTCTCCGGGGGCATGGATCATCAGCCCCGACCCGCTCCCCGAACAGAGGCAGAGGGATTCAGAGTGAACAGCTCCTATCACCGGGCCTGTCAGCAGATACAGACAGAGCAGGACCCATGTCGCGATCCGGCGCCAGGAGTGGGGCAAAGCCTGTGATGAATGCACGATCCGGATGGTCACCCCGAGGGGAATATGGCTCTAATGTATCAACTAACCAGAATCTTTGCAATAAGGTTCCGCCTTCTCCAGCCTGTGACTCCCATCACAGAATGAGGTCCGCACCTTCCGCAAATTACTATTCCCCCACCACCTCGAAGCTCTGAAGGAACCAGCCTGTGGGACAGCAGCAATTCATGCTCATCGTACTCGGCGTGATCGTCGTTTCGGTTGCTGTGGCTATCGGCATCTCGATGTTTTCCGATAGCTCGGTCTCGACGAACCGGGACGCTGTCATCAGCGACCTGGTAAACCTCGCCGGTCGGGCGCAGCAGTTCTACCACAGGCCCGCCTCTATGGGCGGGGGCGGATATTCTTTCGACCTGCTTACGGCGGGCTCGATCTCACTTCTGACAGCCAACGCAACCAATGCGAACGGGTCGTACTTTATCGAAACTCCGGGATCGGGGAGCGGGCCGAACGCCGTGGTCGTCATCAAGGGAGTGGGGACCGAAACAATCGCCGGGCTTCCCGTCGCCGCGCATGTCTTTGTGTACCCGGATCGCGACAGCGTGGCCATGCTCAACTGACACCGGACGGTTCGATCAACGGCCTCCCGCAACGACCTCGCACGTCACTGTGCAGGAATCACGCGCCGTCCCTTCCTTTCCGGCACCGACCGCACGGATGCTGTTCTTCCCTTCATGAAAATCCACAGCACGCCAAACGACAACTCTCGCACTGCACTCCTTCGCTCCCGCGGGTGCACCGTTGACGAAAAGGGAGACGCTGTCGCAATTCGAGTAGACTTTCACGTCTGAGGGACCGGATCGCCTGGGGGTGAAGCGCTTCCCCGTGATGTGCACCAGGGGAGAAGGGTTCCAGTTTGCCCTGTACCAGAAGAAGGCATCTTTCTTCACTTTCCTGTCGTAGGTGACAAGTCCCTTGTCATTCCTCCCCGGCAGTTCCCCTTCCGAACGGCCGTCCGAACCGAAATCGAACATGTTCCAGACGAACGCCCCCCAGATCCACGGCCGTTCCGCGATTGCTTTCCATGTCGATTCATGGAGAATCGACTGCCACTCTTCCGGATGCCACGTACCTCCCGGCTCAGGTTTCATAGCAGGGAATTCGTGCTGATGGATTCCCGCCCCCGCCCCGTATTCGCTGATACAAAAAGGGCGCCCCGGAAGGCGGCGATGGAGCGTGTCGACACAAGGACCAAAATCCTCCACGGCCTTTTCGTACCACCCTTTGTAGAGGTTGTAACCGATCACGTCCGTGATGTTGTTGATGCGGAGCGACCAATCGTAGTTGCTGCGGCTCGCGAGCGTGGTGTATCGTGCGGGATCAAGGCTTTTCGCGAGAGCGTTGAGGCTCACGACAAGATCCGTGGTGATCTCCTCACGCCCGTCGGGGATCAGTTCGTTCGAAAGACTCCAGAAGACTATCGAAGGATGGTTGAAGTTCTGTTTGATGAGTTCGCGGAGCTGGTCGCGGCAGCAATCAGCGAACTGAGCAGATGGATGAACCTCATCCACGAGCGCCAGCTCGGCCCACACCACGATCCCCCCCCGGTCGCAAAGTTCATAGAACTCCTGCGCGTGCTGATAATGAGCGAGGCGTACCGCCGTGCACCCCATATCCGTAATCAGCCGGAAGTCCTCCCTCTGCTCTTTCATGCCGATGGCCCACCCCATCCCCTCCCTGTCCTGATGGCGGTTCACGCCGCGGAGAGGGTACGGCTTCCCGTTGAGGAAGAATCCCTTCTCCGGGTCCACGTTGAAAAAGCGGAGCCCCAGCGGCTGTGCCACGCGGTCCTTCACCTCCCCATGCGACACGAGGGATACCTCGGCACTGTACAGAAAGGGATCTGCTCTCCCCTGCCAGAGGTGAGGGTGCTGCAGGACGAAATCGGGGATCGCGATGGAACGGGAGCCCGGTGGAACCGAGAAAGGAGATTCACCGCCAGTGACCGGACGCCCGCGACGGTCCCTGATCACGCAACGAACTGTCCCTGTTCTTTCTTCTCCCGTGGCATTCCGGAGTACCGTCGTCACGGAAACTACGGCGGCACTGGAATCGACATGCACCTGCCTGATGGAGACCCCCGGCGATGCATCATCGAGAGGCGAGACAGACAGCCTGTCGAGCACGAGCAGGTGGACACTCCGGTAGATACCGCCGAATACGGTGAAGTCCCCGCGCAGCGGAGGGACCGCCGTGTCCCGGGCATTGCTCACCTTCACGGCGATCACGTTCGATGCCCCGAAGCTCACACGAGAGGAAATATCCACGCAGAAAGCGCCGAACCCGCCCCTGTGCTCGCCCACCGGTGCTCCATTGACAAAGACGTGTGTTACAGTGGACACGCCGTCGAATTTCAGGAACAGGCTCCTCCCCCGGTATGCCTCAGGGAGAGCGATATGCCTTCGATACCAGCCCACCCCCCTGTAATAGTTATTCCCTCCATCCTGCCCGTCCAGAGCGTTCCAGGTGTGAGGGAGTGAGATCCTCTCCCAGCGGGTCTCCGGGCAATAGCGCGCCGCCGCGCCGGGCGCGTCTTCCCGGGTGAACCTCCAGCCGGAATTTATGACTCTGTCGACGCGAGGTTGTGCGGCGGCGATGGAAAGTGAGATGCAGAAAAGAACTGCGGGTCGCGAAATATTCATCGGGATCAGTTTTGAATTGCCGGGTGAATGAATATACCCGACAATTCGAGAAAATCAAACCCCCGCTTGCCCGCAGTCAGCATGGCGGGGAGTGCTCCTCTCAGTTGGTCTGCGGCCTTCGCGGGTAGCCTTGACCCCTCTGCATCCGCTGCTTCTTCATATCCCCGTACTTTGCCTTCTGGGAGTCCGTGAGCAAAGATTCGATTTTCGAATCGGTGCTATCCATGACGCTGCGCATAGCCGCCATCCTCGCATCCCGGTCATCACCGGCCGCCGCGAAGGCTGCTTCACGTTTCTTGTCACTCTCCTGGTAGATGGGGAGCAGTTTTGCAACCTGGTCTTCGCTGAGCGCGAGAGAGTCCTTCAGCCGTGCGGCACGCTGCTCGGGGGTCATCCGCATCCCCTGCTGGGCATGGGAGAGGGAGAGTGAGCAGGCAAGGAGGAGGAGGGCAATCGAAAGGAGAGCAACAGGGAGTTTCATCGCAGAGACCCTTTCTTTGTGTTGGGAACGAGGACGGTGTACTCATGATTTAGACCCCCTTTTGCCGGGGGGGTTTAACATCCCACCCGACCCGGGAAGAATAACCGCGAAGGGGACTAAACTTATGACCCGCGTGGATGTCTAAAAAGGAGCGTACCGATCGCCAATGACGCAGCACCTCGCCATGAACAGGTTTCACCCCGTTCTCATCATCATACTTCTCGCGATACTTCTCCCGGCGACGGCCAGCACGCAGAACGCCGTTGTCAACGGACGCGTTGTGGACGGGATGATGAAGTCCCCCCTGAAGGGGGTTCACGTGAAGCTGACGAACGAGAGCGATACCACCGAAGTATACATCGAAACGACGGACGCGTCAGGCGCATTTTCCTTTACGAGCATCAGGCGCCAGACGTGGCGTCTCGAGGCCACAATTGTCGGGTTCGTCGGCCTGAAGAGGATGATCGTCATCGACGGGCCGTTGCTCACTCTGGGGGATCTCCCCATGACGGTGAGGCTGATACCGCTCGGGGAGATCGTGGTCCAGCGGAACCCGCCCCCCACGGTGCAAAAGGCAGATACCACGGAATTCAACGCGAGGGCATTCAAGACCCACCCTGATGCGACAACGGAGGAATTACTCGCAAAAATGCCCGGCATCACTGTCGATAACAGCGGCACGGTCTCGGCACAAGGAGAGCAGGTCCAGCAGATACTCGTTGACGGGAAGCCCTTCTTCGGCAACGATCCCACGCTCGCCATCCGCAACCTCCCGGCAGACGCCATCGAAAAAATACAGGTCTTCGACAAGATGAGCGACCAGGCCGAATTCACGGGCTTTGATGACGGCCAGGCGGTCAAGACGATCAACATCATCACGCGCCTCGAGAAGCGGAACCAGGGCTTTGGAAAACTGACCGGGGGGTATGGCGATGACTCCAGGTATCTCACGGGAGGAGATCTCAACTTATTCAGCGGCGGCACAAGGCTCTCCCTCATCGGGCTCTCGAACAACGTCAACCAGCAGAATTTTTCGACACAGGATCTCCTGGGTGTCGGGAACTCCTCCAGCCAGCGTGCCGGTTCGTTCGCCGGAGGAGGGGGCCTGGGGCGAAGAGGGGGGGGAGGCCCCGGCGGCGGGGGCGGTTTCGGGGGAGGAGGTGGCGGTGGAGCGGGCGGATTCATGAGCAGTTTCCTCGTGGGACAGCAGAGCGGCATCGCGACAACAAACTCTGCGGGGCTGAACTACAACGATACCTGGATGAAAAACCTCGAGGTCAACGGAAGTTACTTCTTCAATCTGACGCACGCACAGAACGATCAGCGGCTCAACCGGCAGTACTTTGCGGCGGGGGATTCCAACAGCCTGTACGACGAAAACACAGACGCGGCGAGCAGGAATTACAACAACAGGGTCGATATGCGGATGGTGTACACCGCCGATTCCTCGAACTCATTCCTCGACCTCCCACGCCTGTATTTCCAGACCAACAATTCGACGAGCCTGGTCGGGGCGACGAGCACACTCCCGGCGTCACTGATCACGAACATCGCGGGGAACGACAACTCTGCGCACACCGCCGGGTACAACTTGTCGAACCACCTGATCCTCAGACACAAATTCGACCTCCCGGGGCGGACGATCTCTCTCGACATCGGGACCGGGTACAACCATAAGACGGGTTCCAGCACCCTGCAGTCGTCCGCAGACTATACGCAGGGAACGCTCACGCAGAGCGACACTCTCGATCAGCAGGCGACACTGCTGACAAGCAGCTCGTCACTCTCCACGCGGCTCGTCTACACCGAGCCGCTCACTATTTCCAGCCTCGTGCAGCTCAGCTATTCTCCCTCCTGGACGCGCAATACATCCGACAACCGGAAGTACAGGCTGGACCCGGTAACGGGGGAATATGCCGCGCTCGAGGAGAACCTCTCCAACACGTACGAAGACTGGTACACGACTCATCGAGCCGGAATCGGCTACAGGTACAGGGACAAGGGGTTGAACTTCATGACGGACGTTTCGTACCAAATCGCGAGCCTGAAGGGGAACCAGCAATTCCCCACGTCGAGCGGCGTCGCCCGTGTCTTTTATGACTTCCTGCCGTCGGTGACGATCAACGACGTCATTTCCGATCACTCGAACCTGCGGATATTCTACAGGACATCGACGTCACCGCCGGCTGTCACGCAACTGCAAAGTGTCGTCGACAACACGAACCCCCTCCTTCTGACCGCCGGAAACCCGAACCTGAGGCAGTCGTACAGCCACAACTTCGTGACGCGCTATTCCGAGGCGAACCCCGACAAATCCCGGAGCTTCCTTGCGTTCTTCGGTCTGAGCTATACGGGCGGCTACGTGGCCAATTCCACCATCACCGCGCTGCACGACACGCTCCTCGCGGGGGGAGTGCCCATGGCACAGGGGACGCAGCTGACGGCTCCGGTGAACCTGGATGGGGACTGGAGCGTACGGTCATTCCTGACGTACAGCCTCCCGTTCGGACTGATCGGGAGCACCCTCAACCTGACTTCCGGCTTCACCTATACGAGAACGCCCGGGCTCATACAGGGGGACCTGAGCATTGCCAACAGCTACGCCATGAGCGCCGGCGCCGTGGTGAGCAGCAACATCAGTCCCGATGTCGATTTCACACTCTCGTACACGGGGAACTACACGATCTCCCGCTATTCACAGCAGCCGCTCTCCAACGGCAACTACTTCTATCACACGGCGGGAGTGAGGATCAACCTCATATTCCTTGAGGGGATCGTCCTCAGAAACGACCTCAACAACACGCTCTACACGGGGCTTGCAGGGGGCTACAACCAGGACATCGTGATCTGGAACGTGGGTCTGGGGAAAAAATTCCTTGGAGATCAGCGGGGAGAATTGAGGCTGACGGCGAACGACCTCCTCAACCAGAACAAGAGCGTCAGCCGGACGATCACCGACTCGTACGTCGAAGACACGCAAACCCAGGTGCTCCCGAGGTACGTCATGCTGACATTCACATACACGCTACGGTAGCGGAAGGGAGCGGCGAATCCCGTCGACATCGACGATCCGGACACCGAGGGGAGGATTCTCCACCGCACCCAGGAGCGTATTGCCGGAGCCGGGTGAGCGACCCTGACATAAACAAGGAGCGGGATCAGGCGGGAACCGATGTCGCCGGTTCCCCCGGTGATGAAAACCTCGCTCACCGGGGCCGGACCCGCGACAATTCACCGTGCCTGAAACACGCCACGACGTGGTCGTTCACCATGCCGGCCGCCTGCATGAAGGAGTAACAGATGGTGGACCCGGTGAACCGGAAACCATGGTGCTTCAGATCCTTGCTCATGGCGTCCGAGAGAAGGGTCCTCGGCGGAACCTGCTTCATGCTCCTCCGCCGGTTTATCACGGGCTCCCCTGCAACGAATCGCCAGATGTAGGCGTCAAAGCTGCCGAACTCATTGGCTACTTCAAGGAACGCTGCCGCATTGGAAACCGTCGACTCTATCTTCAGCCTGTTCCTGACGATCCCGCTGTCTGCAAGCAACGAACGGATCTTCACATTCCCGTATCGTGCGACAACCGCCGGGTCGAAACCGTCGAACGCCTTCCGGTACGCATCCCGCTTCCTGAGTATCGTGGACCAGCTCAGGCCCGCCTGTGCTCCTTCCAGGATGAGAAGCTCGAAGAGCCCCCGGTCGTGGTGCAGAGGAACTCCCCACTCCGAGTCATGGTACCGCTGCATCAGGGGATCGTCTCCCGCCCAGGCACACCTGTTTCTTTCAGGCCGCGAAATCAATGGGGCAACGCCTCCCCGGCCTCTCTCATCCGGAATGTGCCGGGACGGGAGAGAGACACTATTTCCTTTTCCCCTTCCGCGCTTTCCTCTTCGGTTTTACAGCGGCCTTTTTCTTCGGGGCGGCTTTCTTCTTCGGGGCGGCTTTCTTCTTTGGGGCGGTTTGTTTCGGCGGGGTCTGGGGGCCCTTGATAATTCCCACGATGTTCCCTTCGGGGTCCGCGAACTGCGCGAACGTCACCATGCCGGGCACATCGGTCAGAGGGACGATCACCCGTCCGCCGAGCGCCGCTGCCCTCTCAAGATGCGATTGCACATCCTCAACCTGGACGTAGAATGTGACCCCGGCATGCCCTCCCTCCTGCGTTTGCCCGATGCCGCCGTTGATCCCCATCTTCACGCCGGTGTTGACCATGCCGTATACCATCGCCGTGGGATCACCCACGGTCTCGATACTCCAGCCGAACAGACTGGAATAGAACTGGTTTGCACGTTTGGAATCCCGGGCGTTTATCTCAAAATGAGTAACCGGTGCAGCCATGGCCGACTCCTTTCAATGTGGTGGGTTGTTGGGAGAGAGAAGGAAGAAGGTGGAATCACGAATCTCGTTGTGAGACTGTGGGATCACGCATGGAAAAAGACACCCGAATATAGCAACGGGCTCTTTCGAATGTCAAGCGCGCACTCATCATCCCCGGAAATAAATAACTTCCGCCCCGGACATGCCCACCCTCCTCACCCCCGGCGGGATCCGGGAATCGGACCGGCCCAAAACGGCCTTATTTCGCGGATATGCATGAGGAATTCGGTCATTCTCTCCATAATGGGAAAATGGCAGGGGATGAAAATGTGAAAATGAACACGAATTCGGAACCGGCGTACGGCGCAGCAGCACTGAAGTCAGCATACAGGAGATTCCTGGCGCTTGGGCTGGCCCTCGCCGTCGCCATTCATTTCTCTCTGATCGGTTTCTACTATTTCGTCGAATTCGTCGTCGGAGACGAACCTACGGCTATCCACGTCAGGTTGCTGAGGTACTCGGAACTGGGCCCCCCCCCTTCGATTGGAGGTGAAAACTCACCTCCTCCCATCGCCGTCACCGCACCGAAGGCGAAGCCGGATGCGGGGCTACCCGTGCCTGTCCCCGATGTCGAGGCGAGCCCGGAACAAACGCTGGCAACGCAGCATGAAATGAACCAGGGGAAAGGCCCCGGCGGGGAAGGGAGTGGGAGCGAAGGGGGGACAGGGCTCCCGGGGGATATCAGGATATCAGACGACGAATCACCCCCGGCCGACTATGTGGCCGTCGAAAAAGAACCCGTGATCATCAGGAGCGTGGAGCCGAAATATCCGGATATGGCCGTCAGGACGGGGCTTGAGGGAAAAGTCTGGGTGAAGATCTGGGTCGACAGGGAAGGGAAACCAAAGGAGGTCGTGGTACTCCAGAGCGATGCGGAAATCTTCAACAACCCCGCCATCGAAGCTGCAAAACAGTTCCTATTCACTCCCGCCTACATGAACGATGGACCGGTCCCTGTGTGGGTGACATTCCCGTTCAAGTTTGAACTCTCCGGGGAGACTCGGGACGATACGGGTCCCGACACTCATGACGGCGGGGGACAACGATGAGTGCTCCGCTGCGGGTGCGCACGAAATGAACGGGCTCATACCTGACACAAAATCTGTCATTTTGCCAAGAGCGGCCATATGACATTCGTGGACCAACCGGGGATGTTCATAAGAGCCGTAAATGACTTTCTTCGATAAAAGTGCGGATTCAAGACGAGATAACGGCGTGACCTGACAGCCAGCTACGTGTTTCAACGTATTTCCGCCGAAGTTTGCAGATCTGTGTGATTCATCACGTCCCGGTGTGATGGGAATGTGCACTTTGTGACATCACATACTAGAGGATCACACCAATGAAAAGCGTTACGATTGCCATCCTTTGCCTCCTGGTAGTAGGTCTTTCCAGTGCGCAACACACACAGGGAACATCCGCCGGGCTCACGGTCGTATCGACGGTTCCTGCGAACGGCACCATGAACGTCTCTCCCAGCACAACGACTTTCAGCCTCACGTTCAGCGATCCGATTGACACGACAATATTCGTGCTTCAGAACGACGGCCCATCGGCCGGATTTTTCACAAGCCTCGACACCGTCAGCGCAATCACCTACAGCGCTGACCATAAGACGGTGAATCTGCAGGTGCGTCTCTCGGCCGGCAAGCCATACTTCGTCTGCCTGTACTACGCGAAGAGTGCATCGGCTGTCCAGCTTTCAACTCCCTACGTGTTCTATTTCACGACAGGTGCATCGTTCCCTGCATTCTCCGTAAGCGGCAGCGTCCTGAGCGGATCGAGCGGTGTGGCGACGGCCGGCTCGCTCGTCGTCCTGAGCTACACACCCGTTTCACAGGGGAACCCCGTCTTCGCCATGGGTGCGATTGCGGACGTCGCCGGCAACTTCACAATCCCGTATGTCCCGAACGGGACGTTCTATCCGATCGCGGCGAAGGACGTGACCAACCGCGGGCAGATAGACCCGAACACCGGGGACATCGTCGGTACGGCACCTGCCATCGTGATGAATAACGCGAACCTCACCGGCGTCGCGATCACATTCCAATCGCTCCTCCCGTTCAGCTTCAAGGATGCGGTGGATTCGGTCAACGCGCACGTCGCGGAGCTCCCAATCCCCCGCGTCCTCCGGGCGATCCAGGCGAGCTCGGTTGATTCCACCGGGAAGGCACCCTACTGGGAATTCGATTTTACGGGCGCGGATCTGTCACACAGCTTCACGGTCGATGTCGAGGCGTTCGGAGTCAGAGTGCGCACGATGGACGCGGGCCAGTACAACTGGGTCGTTCAGGCCAAGCCGATCGGCATACTCCCCGATGTCGCAGTGGTGGACACGTTCCTTGCGAGAGCAGAGCGGCAGGGGGGAAAAGCCTACAGACCAGTGCCCATGACGTGGAACGGTTTTGACGTCCGGGCAAGCATCGGCGGGCTCGCAAACTTCGGATTCAACGACATGATCTCCGACACCTCAAAACTCTACCTCGGCGTGACGTACCTGTACGGCGTGCAGAATCAGAACCAGCAAATCATCTACGGACAGCGGAGGTTCCTGGGGGACTACAACACCGGATCGATACTGGTAACGACAGGGGTATCGCCGGCAGGGGAGAAGGGGCTCCCGGCCAGGTATTCACTGGAGCAGAATTATCCGAACCCGTTCAATCCTGCAACGAAAATCGAGTTCTCGCTACCGGCGACATCCTCCGTCCAACTCCGGGTGTACAACATGCTCGGGCAGGAGGTGGCGACGCTCGTGAACGGTACCGTCACGGCCGGCCGGCACACGGTGAACTTTGACGGCTCGCACCTGGCAAGCGGGATCTATATATACAGGCTCATCGCCGGGACGTCTCTCAACACGATGAAGATGGTCCTCGTGAAATAAGTATCGTTGATAGGGGGAACGCAGGGGCACCCGCGAGGGTGCCCTTTTGTATTGTGCGGGAGCGGGAGATACGCAAGAACCATTCGCGCGGGGGAAGTGGCGGGGACGCTTGATGAATTCGAAGCGTCCGGGGTGAAATACTCCGTCGGCGCAGGCATCAGGTTCCTCGTCGTACCTGATGAGCGGATCGGGGGTGACGCCCGGCACTGAGCGCATCAGACCCGGAACCCAACATCGGTCAGCGTCTTGCGGAGCGAGGTGTCCGCCGGGTCAGGAATAACCTGTATGCTTGCAAATTCGCGCCGAAGGCGGTACCCGGTCCTCAGCCCCATGAAATATCGGCCCCGTTCTTCGGGGGGAACCACGAACAGCCCGCGAAGGAGCCGATCGTCATACTCGATATCGTAACAGGCTTTCACCGCCGCTGCGAGACTCTCTTCTGTCATGCCGCCTTCCCGTAGCGCAATGGACGGTACCGGGGGGGGCGGGATTTCCCGCGAGGGATCCCACCCGGACGCATCGTTGAGGAACCGGCACAGGGCGGCGCGGATCATGCCGGCAGCGCGAACTTTCCCGTCGGTCGAATAGCCCGCGATGTGCGACGTCCCGAGCGACGCCTGACGGAGGAGTGCGGCGTCGATGGCGGGCTCTCCCTCCCACACGTCCAGGACCGCGGCAGCGAGACGACCTTCACGGAGGGCGGCCTCCAGCGCACGCGTCTCGACGACGGCGCCGCGGGAACTGTTGATCAGAATCGAACCCGGTTTCATGGCGCCGATGCGGCGCGCATCGAAAAGATGAAATGTCGGATCGCTCCCGGTCCGCGTCAGGGGAACATGCAGAGTGATGATGTCGGCCCCCATCAGGCCGTCGAGCGGGAGAAAGCGTCCCCCACCCCCTCTGCGGGCAAGCGGAGGATCGTTCTCCAGGACCGTCATCCCCAATGCGCGTGCCATTGCAGCAACGCGCCCGCCGACATTGCCGACACCGACGACGCCGAGCGTCCTCCCGAGGAGCGCAAAGCCCCCCCGACGGGCCAGCGTCAGGAGCGCGGCAAGAATATATTCTTTCACCGAGTTCGCGTTGGACCCCGGCGCACTTGCAAACGTTATCCCCTTTGAAGCGAGGTAGGGAAGGTCGACGTGGTCCGTGCCGATCGTCGCGCTCCCGACGAAGCGTATCCCGCTCCCCTCCAGCAACGCGGGGCCGACTTTCGTTTCGGAGCGGATGACGAGGGCACCGGCGTCCCTCACTGTCCCGGAATTGATCGCAGTTGTCTCAAGGAGCGCCACGTCGCCGAGCAGACCGAACGCGGAACCGGCAAGCGGGATATTCCTGTCGACGGCGATCCTCATCACTTCTCTTCCCATTGCGTATGAAAAACACCCTCCCTGTCGACGCGCCTGTATGTGTGAGCCCCGAAATAGTCCCGCTGCGCCTGGAGGAGGTTCGCCGGGAGCGTCGCGGTCCGGTAGCTGTCAAAGTACGCGAGGGCGCTCGTGAATGCCGGGATGGGAATTCCCTGCTCCACGGCGGTGGCAATCACATTCCTCCATGCGGATTGATACGTCGAGAGGATCCCTGAAAACCACGGATCGAGGAGGAGGTTGGGGATCGCCGGATCACCCTCGAACGCCCCGCTGATCTTCCCGAGAAATCGTGCGCGGATGATGCAGCCTGCACGCCAGAGCAGGGCGATCCTCCCGAAGTTCAGTCCCCACCCGTACTCGGCGTTCGCGGCCCGGAGGAGCTGGAAGCCCTGCGCGTATGAGCAGATCTTGGAACAGAAGAGAGCCTTCCGGATCAACTCCAGGAACTCCGTCCTGTCCCCGTGGAACGACACCTCCGGACCCTTCAAGATGGCGGAGGCGGCGACCCTTTCTTTCTTCAGTGCACTCAACATGCGCGCGAAGACGGCGTCCGCTATCGTCAGCGCGGGCATCCCGAGGTCAAGCGCAACCTGACTTGTCCACTTCCCTGTCCCCTTCTGCTCCGCGGTATCGAGGATCACCTCCACCAGGGGCTTTCCGGTGTCCGGGTCCTTTTTGCGGAGTATCTCCGCGGTTATCTGTATGAGGTAGCTGTTCAGCTCTCCCGTGTCCCATTGCGTGAACACGTCGGCCATTGCCCCGGGTGACATCCCCAGGAGCCGGTCCATCAGAAAATACGCTTCGCAGATGATCTGCATGTCGCCGTATTCGATCCCGTTGTGCACCATCTTGACAAAGTGCCCGGCTCCACCGTTTCCGATCCAGTCGCAGCAGGGGACCCCGTCCTCGGTCTTCGCCGCGATCGATTGGAGAGGAGATTTCACCATCGGCCAGGCCGCGGGATTTCCCCCCGGCATGATCGAGGGACCCCAGAGGGCCCCTTCCTCGCCGCCGCTCACACCCGTCCCCACAAACAGAATGCCCGTCCCCTCCAGCGACTTCATGCGGCGTTCGGTATCGGCGAAGTACGTGTTCCCGCCGTCGATCAGTACATCACCCGCAGAGAGGCCCGCCTTGAGGTCGTTGATGACGGCATCGACCGCCTTCCCGGCAGGAACCATGATCAGGACGCGCCGGGGGGACTCGAGCAAAGAAAGAAACTCCCCCACGGTGCGTGCCGGAACCCCGTTTTTCCCGGCCATCACACGGGCGAAATCGTCCACCTTTTTTGCATTAGCGTCATACCCTACCACGGAAAAACCGTTCCGCTCCAGGTTCCGGGCGAGGTTCTGCCCCATCACGCCGAGTCCAACAACTCCAAAGTGATACTTTGTCACAGCGTGCTCCTTCTGTCGTGCCATTGCATGTCCCCGCCGGTTTCCCCCCTCATAATGTACGGAGGTTGGGGCGAATGAGCAAGAATCACCGAGGGGTTGACAAACCGGGTAATTCTCAGTAAGGTTACAGGCGCGGAGAAATCCGCTCTGGCTCCATCGCGCAAGTTCTTTGAGAGTCTCAACCGGAGAGAACGACATGACCGAGGAAACAGAACACGGAGACACACGCGAAGGAAAAGCCGGCGGCCGGCTCACACGGAGGAATATCCTGAAACTCTCCCCGCTCGTTCTCCTGGCCGGCTGCGACATGACTCCGGAGGGCCCGGCGGAATCGTTCCTCAGGTCGTTTCAGAAATTCAACGACTGGTTCCAGTCGAAGGTCTTCGACAAATCCCGCCTCAGCACCGAATACTCCCAGGCGGAGTTGACGCCCGAAGAGGGATTCCGCGTCAACAGTAAAGACGAGGATGACCCCGACATCGATTCCGCGACCTGGACGCTGGCGGTGGAGGGACTCGTCGCACACCCCGGGACATACACTCTCGCCTCGATCGCGTCGCTCCCGAAACGGGTCATGAACACACGCCACTGCTGCGTCGAAGGGTGGAGCATGATCCCCCGCTGGGGGGGAACGCCTCTCGGTGAATTCCTGCGCATGGCGGGAGCCGACCCGCGTGCGAAATACCTCTCCGTCGAATGCGAGGACGACTACACGACGTCCTAC
>Ga0182021_10000389_pt1 | contig 46042 bp, 35 predicted proteins | sample 612E3MmetaG_FD_120493 | JGI IMG/M metagenome (GOLD analysis project Ga0182021, IMG submission 120493) | Permafrost microbial communities from Stordalen Mire, Sweden - 612E3M metaG (Illumina Assembly) | ecosystem: Environmental > Terrestrial > Soil > Wetlands > Permafrost | place: Sweden... | reverse complement strand
GGAAAACGATATCATCTTTACACCGGATGATAAAGAAATTTACCCCGTAGAAGATAACCGTGTATTCCGGTTTGGAAATCTCGACAACGTAATGGAGGCTCTTCAACGACCAGGTCATTTTAAAGGGGTTGCTCAGGTTGTCAGCAGACTTTTTGAAATAGTCAATCCGGATATTGCATTTTTCGGACAGAAAGATTTTCAGCAACTGGCTGTAATCAAACAACTTACAAAACAAATAGCCAGTAAAGTAAAAATTATAGGTAATCCTGTAAAACGCGAAAAAGACGGATTGGCTATGAGCAGCAGGAACATTCTCCTCGAACCTGCTATCCGGAATGATGCATCCATTATTTATAAAACATTATTATCTGCCTCTTCTATGAGCAGGGAACATGAAATAGCCGAAATCAAATTGCTGGTTGAAAACAATATCAATAATGTACCCGGATTCAAAGTCGAGTATTTTGAGATTGTTGATGATACTGAGCTGATTCCTGTAAACAACCGGGCTGATATGAAAAAAGGGACCAGGTATTTTGGCTGTATAGCAGTCAGAGCAGGCAGAATACGGTTGATAGATAATATTGAGTTTGGATTAGTCTGAATCAAAAGGTTGATTACCTTTGCAGATTAATTAGTCTGAAAAGATCTGTTGCTATGTTGATAGAAGTAATTAAATCAAAGATCCATAAGGTTTCAATTACAGGCGCAAACCTTAATTACATCGGGAGTATAACAATCGATGAAGATCTCATGGATGCCGCAAATTTAATTGAAAATGAAAAGGTCCATGTTTTGAATCTGAATAACGGTGAGCGTCTCGAGACTTATGTAATTAAAGGCATCCGGGGATCAGGGGATATTTTTCTTAACGGGGCAGCTGCCAGAAAGGTAATAATTGGCGATATTGTAATAATAATGTCATATGCTTTTCTCGACATTCAGGAAGCGAAATCATTTAAACCTGCATTAGTCTTCCCTGATACAAAAACTAATAAACTGATCTGAAGTTGAGAAAAAGTTTCGTACAGACGCTGAAGTTTCTGGCATTTCTTGCACTGGGAATTTTATTGCTTTGGTTTGCGTTCAAGAATGTAAACTTTAGCAAGCTCAGAGCCGGATTAAAAGAGGCAAATTACTCATGGCTTCTTTTGTCAGTCCTTTTCGGACTGTTTGCATATGTGAGCAGAGCCCGCAGGTGGATCTTGCTTATTAACGCTCTTGGATTCTACCCTTCCACAATAAACACTTTTCATGCAGTCATAACAGGATACTTTGCCAACCTGGCTTTACCAAGGATTGGAGAGATTACCCGTTGCGTGGCATTGGGCAAAAAGGAAAAAATACCTGTCGATCAGCTGATTGGAACCGTATTAATCGAAAGAACAATCGATATACTGTGCCTCCTGTTAATAATGGTAATACTGATATTCACAAGCGGTAAACAGATTGGACTTTTTCTTAAGGAAAGTATTTTGATTCCTATACAACAGAAAGTTTTCGCCATATTTGGTAATACATGGATTTTATGGGTGATACTTTTCCTCCTGGGAGCGACCTCAATATTTCTGATGATCAGATACAAAAAAAATCTTCGGAAGATCCGGTTCTTCTCCAAAATTTTCGACCTTGCCCATGGCGTTATTGACGGGCTGAAAACAATTACGAATCTTAAGGGTAAATGGGAGTTCGTTTTCCATACTGTTTTTATCTGGATCAACTACTCTCTAATGACCTGGGTTGTGTTTTTTGCCCTGAAAAGTACTTCACACCTTACTTATGGAGACAGTATATTCATACTCGTTATAGGCGGACTGGCCATGTCGGCTCCGGTTCAAAGCGGACTGGGGGCATATCATTACATTGTTTCACGGGGATTACTGATTGTTAACAGCATACCAATCGAGGACGGTCTGGTATATGCTCTTCTGGATCATGAATCCCAGCTGATTTTTATAGCAATTATGGGAACCATCTCATTTTTTATAATGTTCAGAAAAGACCGTAAAAAAGAGATTACCTGAGCTTTTTATAATCCCGTCCTCCCGGCAGAAGGGTTGATAAGAATTTATTAATTAAATTTCTTTAATTTTAGACCTGAAAAGCTATCCTTAATGAGGGTTGGGAGGTAAAAAGAATGTCAAAAAATAAAACAACTTTTGTATGTCAGAATTGTGGCGCCGAATCTGCAAAATGGATTGGGAGATGCCCGTCATGCAAGGAATGGAACACCTATCAGGAAGAGATTGTAGCGCCGGCATCATCCGGAATAGCCTCTTTCGTAATCAACCGGGAAAAAAGAAGACCTGAATTACTCGACAATGTCGAAGCTGACGAACACGCCTATCGCAAAACCGGCATAGCGGAACTTGACCGGATCCTGGGAGGAGGAATTGTGAGCGGTTCACTTATCCTGCTCGGTGGAGAACCCGGCGTAGGGAAATCAACTTTGGCACTTCAGCTTGCTCTCGCACTGAAAGGGGAAAAAATCCTTTATGTCTCTGGCGAAGAGAGCGAAAAACAAATCAGTATGAGGGCACAAAGAATGAAATCTTCAAATCCTCAATGTTATATCCTGAGTGAAACTGAGCTTGAAAGCATCCTTGCCCATGCCGGAAACATTAACCCCGGATTAATAATAATTGACTCTATACAAACTATAAACACCAGTATGCTGGAGTCTTCTGCCGGATCGGTTTCTCAGGTCAGGGAGTGTGCCGCGCAGCTTCTGAAGTATTCAAAAATAACCGGTATCCCGGTCGTCCTGATTGGACACATTACCAAAGATGGCACGATTGCAGGCCCGAAAGTGCTCGAGCATATAGTTGATGTAGTTCTCTATTTTGAAGGTGATAATAATTATGTTTACAGGATATTGCGACCGGTAAAGAACAGGTTTGGCTCAACCTCTGAATTAGGAATTTTTGAAATGGTTGAAACAGGTCTGAGAGAAGTTGATAACCCCTCTGAAATGTTTATTAATCAGCATGATGAAGCTCTGAGTGGAATCTCAATAGCTGCCACTGTTGACGGATTAAGACCATTTTTGATAGAAACACAGGCTCTTGTCAGCAGCGCTGTATATGGAACACCTCAGAGAAGTTCCACAGGATTTGATCTCAAACGGTTGAATATGCTCCTGGCAGTTCTCGAGAAAAGAGCCGGCTTCAGGCTTGGTATCAAAGATGTTTTCCTCAATCTTGCCGGCGGTATTAAGGTGAATGATCCTGCAATTGACCTTGCAATAATCAGTTCGGTATTATCCTCTAACCTGGATATACCTATCGGAAGAGAGATTTGCTTCTCCGGAGAAACAGGGTTGTCGGGTGAGATACGACCTGTTTCCCGTATTGAACAGCGAATAAGGGAAGCATCAAAAATGGGATTCACCAGGATATTTATCTCAAAATATCACAGGAGTATTTCTACAAAAGGTTTAAATATTGAAGTAATTCCTGTAGGAAAGATTGAGAACCTTGTCAGGGCATTGTTCAGTTAAGAAAAACCCTCGGGAACAACTTATAAAAATATGATTGCACCGGAACCCGCCCGTTTAGGGTGAAATGCCATTGTGCCATTGTGCCTTTGTGCTTCTACGCCTTTGTGCCTTTGCACCGTTTTAATATCTCTCCCTGTGGTAACTATCCCTTCTTGAACTAGTTTTCTTAACCTTATTGCAATCGAGTTCAACATTGAAATTGGAAGGGCGTTCAAATTCGTCTGCTTCCATTATCCCAAGCAGGGGATCGGAATAAAGTTTTTTCAGAAATATTGCGAAAACCGGCAGTGCCATAGCAGATCCCTGGCCCTCTCCGAGTGTTTCAAAATGAATTGCCTGGTCTTCCCAGCCGCTCCATACACCTCCGACCAGGTTGGGAGTTACTCCCATAAACCATCCGTTGGAGTGGTTTTGCGTTGTACCGGTCTTGCCTCCGATCTGGTTTGTAAAATTATAAGGTGCTGCCCTTAATCTTCTTCCTGTACCTGTATTTACAACTCCCTGCAGGAGGTATAGCATAAGATATGCCTGGTCTTCACTTAATACCTCTTCGATTTTTGAAGTGAACCTTGAAATTGTGTTTCCGTTTTTATCATCTATACGGGTCACATACATCGGCCGGGTATAAACACCTTTATTGGCAAAAGTACCGTATGCCCCAACCATCTCCTCGAGCTTAATATCTGACGTTCCTAAAAAAATTGATGGTACGGGATCGATAAAACTTCTTATCCCCATCTTACGCATAAGATCAGTTACTGCTGTCGGCTTGAATTGCTGCATCAGCCAGGCTGAAATGTAATTTTCCGACTGAGCCAGTCCCCATGACAGCGTGACCATCTTTCCATGGAATTCTTTTGGTCCTGAACTTTTTGGAATATAGGGAACAGAATCACCGGGGATATCAAAAGACCTGGGAATATCCTCAACTTCATAACAGGGAGAATATCCGTTTTGCATCGCTATTGTATAAAGAAAGGGTTTTATTGTACTTCCAACCTGTTTTTTCTGCTGCGTTATGGCATCATATTTAAAGTATCTGAAATCGGGCCCTCCTACATAGGCTTTAACATAACCGTTATGCGGATCTTCTGCCATAAAAGCTGACCGGATAAAATATTTGTAGTACCGGATTGAATCAAGAGGGGTCATAGTTGTATCCCTGTCTCCTTTCCATGAAAAAACTCTCATTTTCACCGGAGTATTGAATGACAGCATTATTGAATCTTCAGGAACACCTCTTGCTCTTAAAATATAGTACCTGTCACTCTGTTTGATAGATGCCATAATTAAATCATCTATCTCCTTCTTGGTCAAATCATCCGAATACGGAGGATTTTTAAAACCCCTGGCCCGTCTATAAAAGTCCGGCTGTACCTCTTTTGAAAGATGCTCAGTCAGCGCTTCCTCTGCAAATATCTGCATACGGGAATTGATTGTGGTATATATTTTTAACCCGTCTTTATAAACATCATAGCTTAATCCGTCAGGCTTCTTGTTCTTGCTGCACCAGCCATAAAGCGGATTGTTATCCCATTCCCATAAAGCATCTTCATATGAAGCAACCTGAACATATTTATTTTTATCAGGCTTAGGTTTCCTCATGATGTTGGTAAGGTACTGCCTGAGATATGTTGCATGTCCTGTATTGTGATCTTCAACACTGAAATTAAGCTCAATTGGCAACTTTTTTGCAGAGTCAGCAACTGAAGGTGTTATATACCCGTATTTTGCCATTTGCGAGAGCACAACATTTCTCCGATTAAGCATGAGTTTAGGATTTCTGACGGGATTATACTTGACAGAATTTTTAAGCATCCCTATGAGTACTGCAGATTGCTGAAGATTGAGTGAATCGGGAGTTGTGTTGAAATATACCCTCGCTGCCGATTTTATACCAATTGCATTATACAGGAAGTCAAATTTATTCAGGTACATGGTAATAATCTCCTCTTTGGTGTAACTTCGTTCAAGCCTTACTGCAGTCTGCCACTCCTTGAATTTCGAAACACCAAGTTTGAGCATTCCCACGAATGATGAGTTTCTGGCAGTATCCCTGGGGTAAAGCTGCTTAGCCAGCTGCTGGGTGATCGTACTTCCGCCACCGGTGCTCTGACCAAGTAAAACAGTACGCACTGCTGCCCGTCCGAGTCCGCGTATATCAATACCTGAATGCCTGTTATACCTTATATCTTCAGTTGCGATAAGTGCATCAGTAAGATGATGAGAAATATCTTTATATTCTGTCCATGTTCTGTTCTCAAAACTGATTTTCCCGAGAAGAACCCCGTCTTCGGCAAAAACTTCTGCCGCCAGGTAATATTCGGGATTTTCAAGTTCCCCGAAAGAAGGCATGGGTCCAAGCTTTTCCATTGATATGAGGACGAACAGAGTAATTATAACAACGAATGGAAAACTGAATAACGCCCAGAACCAAATCAGATATTTTTTATTGCTTGTATTGTCTTTCATTTATTTGAAAAATTTGTTCCAAAAATAGCAAATTATAAAGAATCTTACCTGTTTATTTTGAAGTTTGGTGTCTAATTCATTTACTTTGCCGTCTGATAAAAGAATAAATATCTTCTGCATGATCGAAAATCTTGTAATTGTTGAGTCGCCCGCCAAGGCGAAAACTATTGAGAAATTTCTGGGAAAAGATTTCCGCGTTGTTTCAAGTTTCGGACATATCCGCGATCTGGCTAAAAAGAATCTGGGGATCGATATTGAAAATAATTTCGCTCCGGATTATGAGATACCAAAGGAAAAAGCAAAAGTCGTCAGCGAATTACGTAAAGCTGCAGCTGGCTCTAAAACTATCTGGATTGCCTCTGACGAGGACCGTGAAGGCGAGGCTATAGCCTGGCACCTTGCAAGTGTGTTGAAGCTTGATCTGGCCACTACAAAGAGAATTGTATTTCATGAAATTACAAAAGAGGCAATCACTCATGCTATCGAAAGTCCAAGACAGGTTGATATGAATCTTGTAAATTCCCAGCAGGCCCGTCGCATTCTCGACAGGATTGTTGGTTTTGAAATATCCCCTGTTTTGTGGAAAAAAGTTCAGCCATCACTCTCAGCAGGCAGGGTTCAATCAGTTGCTGTGAGGCTCCTTGTAGAACGGGAAAGAGAGATAATCTCGTTCGTTTCAGAATCTGCTTTCAGGGTAACTGCAAATTTCCGTATCGATTCAGATCCATCTGAAAATGCAATATTAAAGGCGGAAGCATCAAAGAGATTCCCTGAAGAAAAGGAGGCTCTGAAGTTTCTAGAGCTATGCAAAGTCTCAAACTATTCAATTGTCAATGTTAGTATCAAGCCCGGAACCCGTTCTCCCGCTCCCCCGTTTACCACATCAACACTGCAGCAGGAGGCTTACCGTAAACTGGGATTTTCAGTTGCCCAGACAATGGCAGTAGCCCAGAAGCTTTACGAAGCCGGGCGAATTACATATATGAGAACCGACTCAACAAATCTTTCAAATCTTGCACTGGCCAAATCGCGTGAAGTGATTATTTCGGAATATGGTGAAAAATATTCCAGGACACGACAATTCAAAACAAAGTCAAAAGGCGCTCAGGAAGCCCACGAGGCGATCCGTCCTGCATATCTTGACCATCCGGCTACTGCGGGCAGCCTGAATGAGAAAAAACTTTATGACCTGATCTGGAAAAGAACCATTGCCTCACAAATGTCTGATGCAGAAATTGAAAAAACAACCATTTCAATTGACATGAATAATTCTCCGGTGACATTTCAGGCCAATGGAGAAGTTATTAAGTTTGATGGGTTCCTGAGGGTGTATACTGAATCGAGCGATCAGGAAAACGGAGATGAAGACAAGTATGTGATACCTCCGGTATCCATAGGGATGTCACTCTCGTACGAAAATATAACTGCCATTCAGAAATATACTTCTCCGCCTCCGCGGTATACAGAAGCAAGTCTTGTAAAGAAACTTGAGGAGCTGGGAATCGGAAGGCCTTCAACCTATGCTCCCACCATCTCAACTATTCAGAACAGGGGTTATGTTTCCCGTGAGGACAGGCCGGGAGAAAACCGTCTGATAAAAATTATTTCACTTCAAAACGGAAAGTTGGCAACATCCACAAAGACGGAAGTTGCCGGGAAAGAAAAATCAAAACTTTTCCCGCAGGATATAGGAATGATCGTAAATGATTTTCTTATTGAAAATTTCTCGGAAATAGTTGATTATCACTTTACAGCTGAAGTTGAGGAGCAGTTTGATGAGATTGCACTTGGCAATCTCAAGTGGACAGGAATGCTTAAAAACTTCTACTCTCCTTTCCATAAGACTGTTACAAGTACTCTGGAGAAAACAGAGAGAAAAACGGGAGTAAGAATGCTCGGGAATCATCCGGAAACAGGAGAACCGGTATCGGTAAGGATGGGAAGGTTTGGTCCTGTTGCTCAGATAGGTGATTCTGCCAACGAAGAAAAACCAAAGTTTGCCAGTCTTTCAAAAAACCAGCTGCTGGAAACTATTACTCTTGAAGAGGCTTTGAATCTCTTCCGGCTTCCCCGTTCATTAGGTGAATATGACGGCGGGGAAATGATTGTCGGTACCGGAAGATTCGGACCATATGTACGGCTTAAAAGCAAGTTCTATTCTTTGAAGAAGGGTGTAGATGACCCTTATACCGTTTCCTTTGACAGAGCTGTTGAGATAATTCTCGAGAAAAATGAGAACGATAAAAAGAAGGTTCTCAAAGATTTCGGCGAAATAATGCTCCTGAATGGAAGGTACGGTCCTTACCTTGTCAAAGACAAAATCAATTACAGGCTCCCGAAAGGAACAGTCGCAGATAAACTTACCAAAGAGGATTGCATTAAGATCATCAAGAGCAATGATAAAACCAAAAAGAGTTCTTAAGTGACTATGTTAAACCTTAACGATTATTTTGCTCCGGTAAGCATAGAAGAACCTTATTTTATGCATCTTACAGGACAGGCTGTCTTTCCTCACAATATTGCTGTTCATACTGATAATAACCCGATAAAAGATGTAAGTAACTATAAGATTGCAATATTAGGAGTACCTGAAGGCAGAAACTCTCCCAATACAGGTTCTTTTAAAGGGCCTGACATGATCAGGAGTGAGTTATACCAGCTGGCAAAAATCCCGGGGAAGTCTAAAATTATTGATCTTGGTAACATGAAACAGGGTGTCACATTTAATGATACTCTCACCGGGCTCGCAGATATTCTGTATTTTTTGCTCGGGGAAAATCTCTTCCCGGTGATTATAGGAGGAAGCAGCGCATTGGTTCCGGCAATTGACAAAGCTTTTTCAAAACAGAATAAAAAATATACACTCGCTGCCGTTGATCCAAGAATTGATTTCAGTAATGAAAGAAAGGATCCTGATTCTTTTAATTATCTGAATACCATTTTCAATAACCATGAAAGCACATTATACCATTATATAAATATAGGTTATCAGACTTATCTTAATGATCAGCAGGTAATAAACCGCTTCCTTAAACAGGGGTCGGAGCTTGTCAGGATCGGAGATGTAAGACAGGCTATCTACCTTACGGAACCTCTTTTAAGAGATTCAGATGTTGCAGTATTTGATATTTCCGCAGTAAGACAATCGGACTCTCCCGGGACTATCAGTCCATCCCCCAATGGATTCTACAGTGAAGAGATCTGCCTTCTTTCAAGATATGCAGGTTTATCCGACACACTTAAAATTTTCGGCTTATTTGATGTAAATCCTGAATATGATTTACGATGTCAGACAGCAGGCCTTGCGTCACAGATCATCTGGTTCTTCCTCGAGGGTTTTTCACAGAAGCAATTTGAAGCGCCTTCTTTAAATAACAACACTTCGGGACGATATATTAAATATCATGTCAGAATTACCGATCTTGATGATGACCTGATATTTATTAAAAGCAACATGACTGACAGGTGGTGGATTGAACTTCCAGGTGAAACAGGACAGAGCCATTATGTTGCATGCTCGCATGAGGATTATCTGAAATCAAACCGTAATGAAGTTCCTGACAGATGGGTTAACGCAGCGAACAGATCAAAGCAATGATCTTTCGATATTAATTTTTTGATTCTCCCTGATTTGCAGTTTCTTATTAAACAATGACTGTCTGCCCGACATTAATGCTTTAAAATAAAAAACATAAAATATTTTTTGATACAAGATTTTTAATTATTTTTACTGATTGAACTTAAGTGCTCGGCACTTTGATATTAAGAAATGAAAAAATTCAATGTCGCATTTCTTTTTTTAGTTTTAGCATTACAGCCGATCTTATCCCAGCAAGATCCGGTATACAGTCAATATATGTTTAGTACACTGACATATAATCCCGGTGTTGCAGGAACCTCGGGAATGATTTGCGCGACTGCTTTGAACCGGCAACAGTGGCTCGGTTTTAAAGGAGCTCCCGCAACAACAATGTTTAATATAAGTTCTCCTGTTTCTCCCTTCGGTATCAACAGCGGTGTCGGGTTGGTAATCGAGAGTGATAACATAGGGTTTGACAAAGACATTAAGTTGTCAGGAGTTTATTCGTATCTTATGGATATGGGGCAGGGGAAACTGGGCATTGGATTAAACCTTGGAATGCTTAGTAAAACACTCGATCCTACATGGCAGATACCTTCAGGGGATGCTCACACTCCTGCTGCCGGAGACCCGCTGATTCCTGAAAGTAAAGAAACCTACGTTGCTTTTGATGCGGGACTCGGACTGTATTACAAAGCCGATAAATATTATGCTGCATTTTCTGTAACTCACCTCAATTCGCCTAAAATCAAATACACCAAAGGTATTACATATGTCAGCAGACATTACTACCTGACTGGAGGCTATACTTTACAGTTACCAAATCCATCACTTGAGTTCCTTCCGTCATTTTTTGCCTATACCGATGGAAAAGTTTCCCAATTTACAATTACTTCATTATTGCGATACAATAAAAAGGTATGGGGAGGCGTTTCTTACAGAGCAGGCGATGCAATAGTGTGGAGTATCGGACTGGAATTATTTAATGGTATCCGTTTGGGTTATGCTTATGATTTTACAACCTCTGATATAAGAAAAGACAGCAACGGATCTCATGAATTTATGGTTAATTATTGCTTCGACCTGAATCTGGGCAAAAGCCCGATGAGATATAAAAGCATCAGGTTTTTATGAATATATAAAATTTTTAGCTTACTTGCAGTATAAAATTCTTAAGTAATATGAAAACGGTAACCCTATCTGCTCTGATACTGATAATCTTGTTATCAGGTTGTGGTTCTTCAAATAATGGGGAACTCACAGGTGTTTTGGACAGAAAAAAATTCTTCGAACCGGAGCCTTACGAGATGGCCTTTATTCCTGCCGGGAATTTTATGATGGGACCAAGCGATCAGGATGCGGTATTTGCAAATAACAGCATATCAAAGTCTGTTACGGTTGATGCATTCTGGATGGACCAGACGGAAATCACAAATAATAAATATCGTCAGTTTGTTTATTATGTACGTGATTCAATTCTAAGAACGAAACTTGGTAATGCAGGTATTGCAGACCGTGAGTATTTTATGGTTGATCAGGATGGAAATGTCATTGAACCCAATGTTATTAACTGGCAGGAAAAAATCGATCTGAGAGATGAGACTACAAAAGCTACAATGGAAGAAATGTACTATCCCCCCGAGGAAAGATATAACGGCAAAAAACAGATTGATATCAGGAAACTTAACTATTCCTATTTCTGGGTTGATTATCAGCAGGCTGCAAAAGCAAATTATAAATTTGATTATGCAAATAATACCGGTAAGTATGAAGGTCAGGTCACAAACCTTGACGGAACACGCACTCCTGTAAAAGACCGTTCATCATTCATAAAACGCAATATCATAAATGTTTACCCCGATACACTATGCTGGATAAGAGACTTCACCTATTCATTCAATGATCCTCAGGCTTCGTTGTATTTTTGGCATCCGTCATTTGATGATTATCCGGTTGTCGGTGTCAACTGGGTTCAGGCGACTGCCTTCAGTATATGGAGAACCGATTATATGAATACAGCTCTCCGGAAAAACGGGATACCTGATGTAAGCCAGTACAGACTACCTCTGGAAACGGAATGGGAATATGCTGCACGTGGTGGCCTGGATCTTTCAATGTATCCGTGGGGTGGACCATATACACGAAACTACAAAGGCTGTTTCCTTGCCAACTTCAAACCGTTACGGGGAAATTATATCGACGATGGTAACGTGTATGCCGGAAAAGTAGGATCGTACGAACCAAACGAGTATGGGTTATACGATATGGCTGGAAACGTTTCAGAATGGACATGCTGTGCCTACCATCCTTCAGCTTACCTCTTTCAGCACGACCTTCAGCCAAACTACGAATATAATGCAACTCCTCAGGATCCTCCTGTAATGAAAAGAAAGGTAATACGTGGCGGCTCCTGGAAGGATATCGCTTATTTTCTTCAGACAAGTGCAAGAGACTATGAATTTCAGGATTCCTCAAAATCATTTGTCGGATTTCGTAATGTAAGATCTTATATTGGTGTAAATTAATAAACTGAAATAACTTAAAATCAGGTATATGAACCTAGCAGAATTAGTACAGAGCAGCGGGTGGAAATCATTTATGGCTAAACTTTATGGTTTAGGTGCTTCCGTCGTAATTATTGGTGCATTATTCAAAATAAATCACTGGCATGGTGCAGGTACAATGCTTGCTATTGGCCTCATTACCGAAGCAATAATCTTTTTCTTTTCGGCCTTTGAGCCATTACATGAAGAAATTGACTGGACCCTGGTTTACCCTGAACTTGCCGGTATTCCTGAAGACGAAACACTTGGCCTTTCATCAGCTGACAGCAGGTATCGTGGTACCTCTTCAATTGGCACTGGCGGTGGTGGAGCCGGATCATTTGCTCTGGCTAAGTTCGATGAAATGCTGGAGAAAGCTGAGATTACTCCCGACCTTTTCCAGAAACTTGGCGGTGGAATGAAAAAACTTGGTGAAGCAACTGCAAATATGAATGCAATGGGAGATGTCACTGCAGCTTCTTCCAAATACATGAATACGATCAACGTTGCAAATGATTCACTCGGTAAATTGTCTGATTCATACCAGTCAACCGCTAAATTAATAAATGAAACAAGTTCTACATACCGTAATATGGCTGATTCATTTTCAGTTATTGAAGTAGGAGGAAAATCATATCAGCTGCAACTTGAATCTCTAAATAAAAATCTTTCAGCTCTGAATGCTGTTTACGAACTCCAGAAGAAAGATGCCGATAATCATCTGAGAGAATCTGATTCACTGTTTAAAGGAATTCAGGGAATTATGAAAGATCTTTCAGAATCAGCAGGAGATACCAAAAAATACCGGGAACAGATTACAAAACTCAACGATAACCTGTCAGCACTGAATAATGTTTATGGAAATATGCTTGCTGCAATGAATGTTAAATAAAATAGCTTTTTATATCAACTAAACTTTCTACAAAATGGCTCACGAAAAGCTATCTCCGCGGCAAAAGATGATTGGTATGATGTATCTGGTGCTTACTGCCATGCTTGCACTTAACGTATCAAAAGAGGCAGTTGAGGCATTTAAGAGAGTTGACAATGGTCTTACGCTGACTATCGCTAATTATGCTATCAAAAATAATCTGATGTATACTGAATTTGACAGGGCTGCTGCCGAGAACCCTGCCAAAGCCGGAAAATATAAAACTGCAGCATTTTTGGTCAAAGAACGTGCAGATGAAGCGTTCAATTTTGTTCAGGATCTTAAAATAGAAATAATTACGACCGCTGAAGGTACAGATTCTCCGGCAGTTAAGGGTCGTGAGGTTATTATTGAAGAGGTAAAAAGAATTGATGAAAACAACATTCCTTCCCAGATCCTTATCGGAGCTAACGAAAATGGTAAAGCCAATGAACTGAAGGCTGTGCTTAACGAATACCGCGAATTTCTTCTTACAACTCTGGAGGGTAAAAATCCCACCGCCGAGGAAGTTCTGAAGAAAAGCCTTAATACCGATAATGGTAAAGACCCCGACGGTCAGCCAGCCCGCTGGGAAAATGTGACTTTTCAGACACTTCCTCTTGTAGCCGTTATTACCATACTATCAGAAATACAGGTTAATATAAGAAACGCAGAAACAGAGGTTCTTAATAATCTTTATACGCAAATCGATGCCTCTTCGTTTAAATTCAATAAACTTAACCCTATTGTCATCCCAACTTCAAATTATGTCACTCTGGGTAACGATTACGAAGCTCAGGTATTTATCTCTGCAACCGATACAACACAGTCTCCCAAAATCACGGTTGGCGAAACTGTCCTCCCTCTTGATGAGGCAGGAAAGGGAATCTACAGGGCCAGGGCCTCTTCTGTAGGTAGTAAAAAGTGGGGCGGGGTGATTGCTCTGAGAGCTCCTGACGGAACGATTATCAACTATCCGTTTGTTGCATCCTATGTTGTTGGTGAACCAAATGTCATTGTTTCTCCAACTGCAATGAACGTAATGTATAACGGTATCGCAAACCCCATCGATGTTTCCGTTCCCGGAGTCAGCCCTGATAAAATAAAGATAAGGGTAATTAACGGAACTTACTCAACAGATAAAGTCAAGAATCCCAAAGGTGAATATTTCAAGGGCGCATGGGCCGTAACACCCAATGCTCCTCCCGGACAACCTGTTCAGATCCTTGTAACTGCCGATTTGAATGGAAAACCAATACAATATCCACCTTATATTTTCCGGGTAAAACCACTGCCAACTCCGGTTGCAGAATTTGCACAGAGAAGCACAGGTTCAGTTCCCAGGGCAACAGCTGCAGCTCAGCAGGGAGTCTTTGCGGTAATGCGTGATTTCGACTTTGATCTCCAGTATCAGATAACAGGTTTTACGATTTTGTATTCTGACAGCAGAGGAGACTTTGAGGAAAGAAGTTCAAACAGTAACCTGACTTCCCGGCAAAAAGACCTTATAAACAGGCTTACGAGAGGTAAATACTTAACAATAAAAGACATTACTGCAACCGGCCCGGATGGCAAAACAAAAGAACTGCTGCCAGTAATTTTGAAGATAGACTAATAAAAAAAATACTGCCATGAATAAAAAAATTCTTTTTGGAATTATCACACTTTCAATCTCAGCCATGGCAAATGGACAGAGTTTCGGTGATATTTACAAGAAATCAATACCGGAGGCAAAAAAGATTGAATACCCCTACCTCAGAGAGGCAGATGTTCTGAATTCGAGAAAAATATGGCGGCTTATAGATCTCCGCGAGAAGATTAATCAGCCTTTATATTACCCGACATCGCCTACACTCGACGGAAGAAAGAGTTTTATAAATATCCTGCTTGATGAGATAAAGGCAGGAAGGCTCACAGCTTATGATCCTCTGAATACCAATGTAAGTACTACTTATAATGATATTGCAGGAAAAATGGGATCTACCACGAAAGTAGAATCCATAACTATAAATGCGGCAGGAGATACTAAAGATACGACCATTACACAGGATGCCAAACCTGAAGAGGTAAAACAATTAATGCTTTACGAAGAGTGGTATTTTGATAAGAAGCTCTCCACATTTGAAGTGAGAATAATTGGTATTCAGCCATTTTATATGGCCTTTGATGCCCAGGCCAACAGAGTACTAAGAAAACCATTGTTCTGGATAAAATATGACGAAGTAAGAGATGCTCTTGCAAAACAGGAAGTTTATCTGAATAACAATGATGCCCAGAGGATATCCTATGACGATCTCTTCATGCAGCGCAGGTTCGGAAGTGTTATTTTTGCCGAGTCAAACGTTTACAACGACAGAAGGATCTCAGATTACGAGGTTGGGAAATATACACTTTTTGAAGCTGAGCGCGTCAAAAATGAACTTTTCAATTTTGAGCATGATCTTTGGGAATACTAATAAAACAAACCCTCATGGGGGTTTTTATCAATAAACAAAAAGACGGATCGATGATCCGTCTTTTTGTTTCAGGTATATGCTCATTTACATGTATTTTTCTTTGGTAGATTTTTTCACGTCTTCAAGATATTGTTTGATATTTTGTTCTTCTTCCTTTTTAACTATCAGGAGCACATCATCGGAATCGACTACAATATAGTCTTTAAGACCCTGCAGAACAGCAACTTTGCCGGGAGCAATATTAAATATATTACCTTTGTTATCATAAGAGAATACATCACCCCTGATTATTGCATTGCCCTTTTTGTCCAATGTGGAATGCTCTGAAAGCGAACTCCAGGTTCCAAGGTCAGACCAGCCTATATCAGTGCACATAACATAGACATTATCAGCCTTTTCCATAATTCCATAATCAATGGAAATACTTCTGCACTCGGCATAGATCTTCCCGATGAAGTCCTTTTCCTGCATCGTCCCTAAAATATTTCTTCCTTCATCAAATATATGATATGTATCCGTCAGATGCTTTTCAAATGCTGCAAGGATCGATTTTGTATTCCATATGAAAATCCCGGAGTTCCAAAAAAAATCACCGCTCTCTAAAAATCTTTTTGCAAGATCAATATCGGGCTTCTCAGTAAATGTCTTAACTTTTAACAAATTATTATGACCCTTCACAGGTTTTTTCCGATCAGCCTGTATATATCCGTAACCTGTTTCAGGTCTGTCAGGTTTAATCCCCAGAGTAATGAGAGCATCGTTTCCCTCAGCAAACTCAAAGCAATTATTCAATATCTCGCAAAACTTATCCTCTTTAATAATGAGGTGGTCTGCCGGTGTAACTACTATCACTGCATCCGGATTTTCCTTTAAGATCCTGAACGTCCCATAAGCTATACAGGGCGCAGTATTGCGCCGGAAAGGCTCTCCGAGTACACGGGACGGATCAATCCCCAGCTGTTCAACTACAAGCTCTTTATGCTCAGCACTGGTAACAACAAAAATATTTTCCACCGCACAAGCTGTTTTAAAACGTCTGTAGGTTTGCTGGATCAGTGTCTCCCCCGTACCGAGTATATCTATGAACTGTTTTGGCTTTTCAGTACGGCTAAGAGGCCAGAAACGGCTTCCTATCCCACCTGCCATTATAATAGCATACCTGTTATCCATAAGAGATCTGTTTTTGTGATATTTTCTGCAAATATATGATTTATTAAGTATTCTGTTTCAAAAATCAATGTAACGTAAATATCGTAAATATTAGTAATTTTGATGTACAATAAATAATATCATGATTAAATTTTTTACTCAGCTCGGACGTTATGTTATGCTGCTGAAGAAAGTTTTTTCCAAACCGGAAAAACCTTCGATTTATTACAGGCAAACTATGAGGGAATTTGTTTACCTGGGACTTAGTTCGATTGGTATAATTGCCATTATTTCGTTCTTTATGGGTGCAGTTATAACATTGCAGACAGCTTATAATACCGAAAATCCGATATACCCTAAGTATCTTATTGGTCTGGGTTGCCGCGATTCCATCATTCTTGAGTTTTCTTCCACAGTTGCTGCTCTTATTCTTGCCGGAAAAGTCGGTTCCAATATTGCTTCTGAAATAGGAACCATGAGGGTTACAGAACAAATAGATGCACTTGAGATTATGGGAATCAATTCGGCTTCATACCTGATACTTCCCAAATTAATAGCTACTGTTATCTTTAACCCTATATTGACATTAATTGGTATAATAGTCGGGATTTTCGGAGGATGGATAGCGGGCACTTTATCAGGGGTGATCACTTCAGAGAACTTTATTTATGGAATTCAATATGCATTCATACCTTATTATATTACATATTCATTGATAAAAACTGTATTCTTTGCATTCATAATAACCAGCGTTTCATCTTTTCAGGGGTATTATGTCGACGGCGGATCACTTGAGGTTGGACGGGCAAGCACAAAAGCAGTTGTATTCAGCAGCGTATTGATATTGCTGTTCAACGTTATCCTTACTCAACTTTTATTATCATGATCACAATAAAGCACCTCAATAAATCATTCAATGGAATTAAAGTCCTGAAGGATATTTCGATAACTTTTGAAGCGGGAAAAACCAATCTTATTATAGGCAGAAGCGGTTCGGGAAAAACAGTTCTTCTTAAATCAATTGTTGGTCTTCATGAAATTGACAGCGGAGAGATATGGTTCGAAAATACCCTTTTTAATAAACTTAATTTCGCAGAAAGAAAAGAGGTCCGCAGCCAGATAGGAATGCTGTTCCAGGGCAGTGCCCTTTTCGATTCCCTGACAACCGAACAAAATGTCCGCTTCCCTCTTGAGATGTTCACTAATAAAAGTTCCGAGGAAAAGGATGAGAGGGTTAATTTTTGCCTGAACAGGGTCAACATTATCAATGCCAATAATTTATTCCCATCTGAGTTATCGGGAGGCATGAAGAAGAGGGTGGCGATCGCAAGAGCAATAGCGTTAAATCCCAAATACCTTTTTTGTGATGAGCCAAATTCGGGTCTCGACCCGTTAACTGCAATTCTTATCGATGCTCTTATCAAGGAGCTCACCGAGGAATATTCAATGACAACTATCATAAATACTCACGATATGAACTCAGTTATGGAGATCGGAGAAAAGATAGTTTTCATAAGCGAAGGTGAAAAATGCTGGGAAGGGAACAAAAATGAGATTCTTAATTCGGATTGTGAAAAATTAAATGACTTTGTCTTTGCAAACGCTCTTGCAAAAAAACTGAGAGACTCTTAGAGGTGATCCTGAACGATTATTTATCAATCTCTTCGTAATCAATATATTCGCCGATCTTCCCTGAAACTTTCTTATTCTTTACATTGCTCCTTTTCTCAGATCCATCGATATGTGTTCCTGACTTGTTCCCTTCACCAAACCTCATAAACGATCGGGCTATAAGATAAACTATCAGCCCAATTAATATAAAACGAATTAAAATCATCCTTAGAAATATAATTATTCTACAACTACCATTGGTTTGTCCTCCTTCTTCCTGGTACTATTGCCAAAGACAATGTTCATACCTAATCGCAAATTTATTGTATTCCAGCCGGCAGGAATAGGTATAGTATTTTCTTTATCAACTTTTAATTTATCCCACACCAGAGGTATCCTGTCGGCAAGAGCATAAAACTGAAATATCCCCGCCCTGAATGCTATTCCGGCACCTAAATTATCGTACCTGTTATTGGCAAGAGTATAACTCAGACTTGAAGAAAATGCATTACTGAAATTTGCATTGGCCGAAAAAGTCAGAGATTCATGTATCAGCTTCTCAATAACTTTGCTATATGATAATATTCCCAATGAAATACTCTTTGTAAGGTTATAGCTGCCGCCTAAAGTCACTCCAAACGGAAGATATGTAGTAAACGGAACATTTGAAGCAGTAATATTAATTGAGTTCTTCAGCGAATCCAGCATCTCCTGCCCTAATTCATCAAAAGTTTTTGTCCCGTTGACAACATCCAGTATATTTAATCCGCTGAACTCAAACTGGCCATTGGCATTTATGTTTGTAACATCTTTATTCCATCGGATAAAACCCAGGTCCGTTATTGCTGCGGAAACCATTAATCTGTCTGAAAAATTATATGTTGCCCCTATATCCAGACCTAAGCCCGGATTATTTTTACCTAAAATAAAATCTGCAGTTCCTTTGCCTGTTTTAAACCTGTTATCGTCAAAAACAATGCTATCGATATCCTGATCCTTACCTACATAAACATTTAAGGGAGCACTGACATTAAAAATCATATCGGCATCGATTGAATGGGTATAGCTTACAGTATTTACCGGATCGGTATTCAGCGCATCAGCAACCCTCTCGTTAACATTAATACTTAATGCCCTGTTATCTATTGAGGCTGTTGCGATTCCGAATAACATTTTTGCCTTAACCCCGATACGCAGTTTACTTGTAAAATTTCTTGAAAAACCCAGTCCGATCTCGCGGTAATATGTCAGATCACCTCTTAAGGATGAGAAATCAATTTTGCTGCCTGCAAATTCTTCATTTCCTCTGAGAGCAAGCTTGAACAGATCTCCGGGAAGCACAGCATTACCTGCAACACGATCGTTTATATCGAGAAATATATACATGTCCTTCCCTGCGGAAAATCCCAGGCCGAATAACTGTACAGAAAACTCAGGTTCAAGGAAGTTCTTGTCTTTTATTTTAGCAAGGAATTTATCAACATCATAATCGGGATGAAGAATTGAGATAACAGAATCCGAATTCTGCCTATTCATAAAAATATCTGAAAAATTGACAAAATTGTTGTTTATATTTAGGTTAATACCTGATATTACCGGCAATCCGATGTATACTGAATTTGATGGTCTTAATGCCGGATTTAAATTATGGTTTTGAGGAAGGTTCATATAGTACATAACCTGACTGTTTTGAGCTGAGGCATCAGTGATTATCGTTGCCATAAGTATAATCAGCAGACCTTTTAGTTTCCCTGTCATTTTAAATATTTTATTTTGAATCATTTAAGCTTTATGTCGGGGTTAATAACCAGTGCAGTATTAAAATCAATCCTGTAGTCGGAATAGATCTTAATACTTTTTGTTTCATTACCAGTAGTGTTAAGAGTGAACTGGAATATGATTTTATCAGCCAGGTCAATAGAATTGAAAAACTGGCTGGTGAATTCTATGCTTGTTGAAGTTTCAGTTGTTCCCGTAACTTTGCCATTAATATCCACCGGTGCGGGCAGCAGAATCCCGGTAGCTGTAACGGAACTCTTTATAACATGAGTATTTGAATCATAAAGACTCATTTTTGAGGATACTCCGAAAGGGAAACTGTTCTTTGCAGTAAGGTCAACGCGTAAATATTTGAAATTCTCAGGCTTGACCTGAACATCATCATCGCCATTTTCATCTTTCAGAAAATTATCTACGGTATCGGCAAACGACAGGTTGTTCATCTTCAAATCCAAAGGTACCTCAACCTCAATTGATCCGATCAGTTTATTCTGTGCTAAAAGATTGTCAGCGGACAGGCTTTTCTTCCCCGCAAGAGTCATAATAGCATTCCCGGAAAAAGTAATCTCTTCTGGAGGTAATGAGACGAGTGAGTCGAGAGTATTGCTTTTATCTATCAGGATATAGGAATTTACATTGAGATAATCAGGGGCAACAGGAGATACCAAATGAAATGGGGGAAGATCCAGATCAATCGTTTTGGTATTCCTCTTCCCTTCAATATCTAATGTAACCTGTATCGGATTGACAAAAGAGTTTGTATAATATAATCTAATGGAAGGATTTGTAGCAAAAATATCACCTGTCAGCCTGTTCAAAATGTATTCAATTCCCAGATTGAGTGTGTAAGGGTCAAATGTTGCCATGAGTTTACCGGCTGGCAAAGAACCTGAACTATGAAAATCAGCCATACTCATATCAATAAGCGAATCTCTTTTATAAACAAGATAAACTAACTTGTTCTGGTCGATTACGAAATTATCACGCGATTCCACAATATCTTTAATCGAAATATCTCCTTTTATTACAGGAATAGCTATGGTCGGTGAAAGATGGGCTTTGTTAGAAAGTTTGTTCATATCGTAGGTCTCTTTTACACATCCAGTGATTGAGAGAACCATGATCATTGAAAAAAACAGTAATGATCTTCTTATCATATTCTTTCTTATTTAATTTCCGGTTCCAATTTATAATTATAAAGAAACCTGTCAGTCCCTCCAACTATAAGATGCCAGCCGCTTTTGTCCGACAGCTTTCCGATTGAGAACATAGATGCGCCTCTCAGGGGGAATCCATTCATAGTTTCTCCGTTTTTGCCAATCAGATATATGAGTTTTTTATTTATATCAAATACTCCGATCTTCCTGTCAGAAGCCGAGAATATAAAACTTATCGGGCCTCCAAGGTCAACAGAGCCAAAATCTCTTGAGAATATCTCTGATATGTTATGATCGTAAAGATATAACATACCCTTATCAATAAAAATATATTCACCAAAACCATTGCCATCTACGTCAAAATAATCAAATGAATGATCAGCCGAGAATTTTCTAATGCTGAACTTTTTGATACTGCCGTCGAAATAAATATGGAGAATTGTGCCATCAGGAGATGTACATATAAGGTAAGGATCTGAACCCGGACTTAATCTCATTGCTGATCCGCGGGCTTTAGTAACAGGTTCTTTCAGTTTAAATCTCTGATTCCCTTTTCTGTCGAGGAAATAGATCGAATATTCATCAGAAGCCACCAGATAATCTTTACCCGAAACTTTAAAATAATTGAGTTCTGCCTTAATGATACCTGTTGTCCGGAAAGGATTCCATCCTTTTACAACACTTCCGTTTTTTTCATAGGAATAGATCATTTTGTCATCGCCCGCGACAAATAGTCTGTAATTCAGGTTATTGTCATAGTCAAACATGACCATTGGGTTTGATGCAGGAGACCGCAGTTTAACAGGATACCTCTCGACATAATTTCCGTTTCTGTCGAGAATATGAATAAAATTCCTTCCGGAAAACAGCAATTGATATTTCCCGTTCCGGAAATAGTCAATCATATAAATTGTGCTTGTAATTCTTTCGTTCAGAGGGACTTTCCAGAGCACCCTGCCTGCAGCATTTATAAGGTAAGTGCTGTTCTTCATGTCCTGAATGAAAATCTCTTTAGCTCCTGTTATGTGATTTGTAAAAAAGAATGGCTTTATGCTTGCAGTAGTGTCAAGAAGTGTCTCCCATTCAGTCGGGGATTCTTCTCTGGCATTCTCTTTATACCTTATAGATAAACTATTATATATCATGCCGTTGCTTGCAGCCATCTGGTAGCCGACTGCCTGAATTTTATCAATTGAATTTTTATTCGATCTCAGAGCTTTGATGATATCGTCATTAAAAATCCCGGTGATGTAATCTGTAATATGTGAAGGAACACAATAGAAAAAATATCCTGCACGGCTTGGCAGAGTACTTTCGAAATCGCGATAAGAAAGTTCATTTGCAAGCGTCTTGTTCAGAAGATTGTCATACAATAATCTTGAAATTGTAAGAAATGAACTTCCGGTTATCATGAAATTATCATAAAAAGCAAACCAGGAATCGTTGAGATCCCCTGCAAATCCCGGCAGGAAGAGCCTTGAAAAACCCTCAAAATCAGTCTTATAAACCGGTATTTTGATCTGTTCATCAGGCTCAAAATAAGAAATAGATTTCTCCGGGCCAAGTTCCTCCAGAAATATTTGCTCAGCCTGTACCCGGTTATTTAATTCATATATAATGAGTGTGTTATCATTAACCGGATTCTCTTTAATGTCAACATATGCTCTTGTGATTTCCTCTCCGGTATATCTTCTTAATTTATTTGCAAGATCAACTGTTTTCAGCGAATTTGTATTTCGCGATTGTCTGTCCCGGCTAACGGAAGGCAGAACACAAGTCTCGAAAAGCATTGTTGCTGAAGGAAGGATTTTGGAAGTATGCAATTCCCTGGGCAGAATATATTTATATCTGTACAGAAATTCCGATGAATCCACACTTTCGGTATATCCGCTAAATACAAGCCCATCTTCATTTATATAGATATCCCCCCCTGCGGTTCCTGCCATCCTGGCAATTTTGCCGGCAAAACCCTTTCCCTTACTTCCCATAATTGTTTTAAAAAGTTGTCGGAGGTTGGCAAAAACAATGAAGACCTTATTTTCGTTTTTTCCTGATGTCATTAAAACCCTTGAAAAACCCGGAGCCTTTCTCACATCATCTGTCCTGTTTGTCTGAAGAGTGGCCTCATCTATAATCTTTTTTGAATTACTGCTGAGGAGTAATCCTGAAGTAAGAGAGAGATATACAGTGTCTTTCCGGCTGTCAAAAATAAAAGGGATTTCAATGACAGATTTACCGCCTGATTTAGTATCAATCAGATTTTCATATCCGGCAGAACGCAAAATATCCCTGATATGCCGGTATCTGGTCCGGCCGGCAACAGTCATTGAGAGAAGGGGAACAAGCTGTCCCTGATCACCGCAGTAAAATGATAATAAAGCTGCCGTGTTACCCAGCAATTTCATAACCTCCTTTTTATTCAGGAGATCTGTCAGGAATTTTAGCTTCCTGTTAAAGCTCTCAAACTCTTTGACTTTACCTGCCTCGCCAAACAATCCTTTTTCACTTGTCAGCGAATTCATGAAACTTTGAAGATCAATAGTTTCAATTACTATACAGGCACTTTGTGAGACTGACTTATAAGGATCAGCTATTAAGTTTTTACGGCCCTGCTGAATAAAATATCCAATTACTGCAAGACCAGAAATAAGAAGTATAACCGATATGATTGCTATGCGTTTACTCACTTTCAGATCATCATGTATTGATCTGCTTCAAAAATACTAAATTAAGATTATAACTACTGCAGATTGGCAAAGGATATGGAATACCTCTGATGGTTATTTACAAATCTTACCTGCAGCCAATCTTTTGGCACATATTTTGTACCTTATATTAATGGAAATTCAAACTCATCATATCCTTGATCAATCAAGGCAGCCAGGCAGAAGCCTGGCTTTCATTTTTATCAGAACGGCCTGTATCCAATAATTTCCCTTACCTCCCGGATAGTTTTCCGGGCGCTTTCCCTGGCCCTTTCAGCGCCTTCAGAGACAACCTTTGAGAGATAGTTATTATCAGTAAGCAATTCATTGATCCTGATACGGATAGGTTCGGTGAGTTTTATAATATCCTCAGCCAGTTGCTTTTTCATATCGCCATATCTTATTTCGCAGGAAGCATGTTTTTCTTTGAAATATTTAACCGTTTCCGGGTCGGAAACCACATTCATAATAGTAAAAAGGTTCTTCACCGGTTCGCTGGGCTTTTGCCCGGGCGTCTCTGGACCGGTATCTGTTACCGCCCGCATCACTTTTTTCCTGATTTCCTGGGGAGTATCGAAAAGAAAAACTCCGTTACCTTCACTTTTCCCCATCTTGCCTGTACCATCCAGCCCGGGAATTTTTAACAGCTGTTTTCCGAAATTATATGCATCGGGCTCAGGAAAATAATTAACATCATACATCATATTAAATCTTCTGGCAAAACGCCTTGTCATTTCCAGATGCTGCTCCTGGTCTTTTCCAACAGGTACCTTATTTGCCTTGTGAATTATAATATCGGCAGCCATAAGTACAGGGTAAGTTAATAATCCTGCATTAATATTATCAGGTTGTTGTCTTATCTTTTCTTTGAATGAAGTAGTCCTTTCAAGTTCACCCACATAAGCATTCATATTCAGCAGCAGATATAGCTCAGAGACTTCCGGTACATCGCTCTGAATGAAGACTGTGGCAATTTTCGGGTCAATACCGCACGCCAGATATTCTGCCAGAACCTGTTTAATGTTCCCATGAAGGTCGCCTGGTTTCGGGTGTGTTGTAAGAGCATGATAATCTGCAATAAAAAAATAACAATTATTCTCTGTCTGCATTTTGAGAAAGTTCCTGATAGCACCAAAATAATTTCCCAGGTGCAGGTTTCCTGTCGATCTGATACCACTAACTACTGTGTCCATTACTTTTTGGTAAATTTTGCCCGCAAAGCTAATCAAAAAGGCGTTATGGAACAATGGTTAAAGGGGATAATGGCGCAACACCTTTGCGCCATTGCGCCTTTTTTATTACCTTTGCCCGATTAAAATAAAACAGGCCATGGAATCAACAAGACAGAAAAAAGTATCCCGGTTAATTCAGAAAGAACTGGCCGACATCTTTCTTAAAAGAGGTAATGAATTTTCTCACGGGAAGTTAGTATCAATAACCAGAGTAAGAGTCAGTCCCGATCTGTCTTTTGCAAAAATCTATATCAGTATATTTCCGGCAACAAACCAGGATGATATTCTGCAATCTATCAAGGAACACAGCTCAAGGATCAGATTTGATCTGGGTCAGAAGGTCAGAACCCAGCTGCGCATCGTTCCCGATATAGTATTCCATATAGATGATAGCCTAGACTATATTGATAAAATAGATAAGCTGCTGAAATCCTGATTATTATGCAGTACGAACCTATAAAAAGATCATTGGGCAGAGTATTGTCAGGGTCATTGTTTATGCGAAAAACCCTTTACTTTCTTCTCGATCTTCTTCTGTTACGTACATGGCATGTCAAAAAGGCATTGCGGAAGATCTCCGGTCAGTTCCCCGGAAATGCTTCAGTTCTGGATGCCGGTTCAGGATTTGGCCAGTACACCTGGCGAATGAGTAAAATGAACAGAAAATGGAATATTAAAGCTACCGACATAAACAATGAACAGGTGGATGATTGCAATATGTTTTTCAGGAAAACGGGTTTGTCTGACAGGGTAACTTTTCACACAGAAGATCTTACTTCTCTTTCCGATCTTGATTGCTATAATGTCATACTTTCCGTTGATGTCATGGAACATATTGAAGAAGATGTCCTGGTTTTCCGGAACTTTTATAATTCGCTTAAAGAAGATGGTATATTATTAATATCAACTCCCTCAGATAAAGGAGGCTCTGATGTGCATTCCGATGATGAGGAATCATTTATTGATGAACATGTAAGAAACGGATACAGCATTACAGGGATAACTGAGAAACTGGCCCGCGCAGGATTCAGGAACATTGAAGCAAGCTACACCTATGGAAAACCAGGGAACATATCATGGAGATTATCAATGAAATACCCTGTGAAGATGCTCAATACTTCATATTTGTTTTTTATCCTTCTCCCATTTTACTATCTTATCTTTTTCCCTGTATCGGTTGTCCTTAATTATTTTGATCTCACCCTTACTCATAAAACCGGTACGGGATTAATTGTTACCGCCAGAAAATAATAATAGTGAAACTCTCATTTTACATAGCAAAAAGATATCTGTTCGCTAAGAAATCGCGTAACGCAATTAACATAATTTCAACTGTTTCAGTTGCCGGTGTTGCCGTAGGCACAATGGCATTGATTATTGTCCTCTCCGTATTTAACGGACTTGAAAAAATGGTAAATGTAATATTTAACACCTTTGACCCGGATTTTAAGATAACCGCATCCGAGGGAAAAACATTTATTGCCGATACTTCGCGGCTTAAACTTCTTTCAAAGGTCGAAGGGGTTTGCTGCTATTCACTTACAATTGAGGAAAATGCTCTTTTAAAATATGGCGACCGCCAATTCATCGGTACCATAAAAGGTGTTGATGATAATTATACAAAGGTTTCCAATATCGACAGTTCAATGTGGGAGGGTGATTTTATTCTGAGATCAGAGAAGGGCCGTCCATATGCTATCCCCGGAGTTGGTGTTGCTCAGTATCTTGGGATAAGAATTAACTTTATTACTCCGTTGAATATTATCTTCCCCAGGAAATCAAATGATAACACTATAAGTACCGAAACAGAATTAAATCAAAAGTTTCTTGCTCCGTCGGGAATTTTTGAGGTTGAAAAAGAATATGATTCCAAATATGTATATATCCCTATTGAAGTGGCAAGGGAACTGACTGAAATTAAGGATGGTGTAAGTACTATTGAGATAAAAATGACAAATCAGGCAAATCCCCAGCAAATACAAAAAACTATTTCAAAGATATTTGGTAAAGGTTTTGTTGTTCAAAACAGGTATGAACAGCAGGAAATTTTTTATAAAGTAATGCAATCGGAAAGGCTTGCAATCTTCTTCATACTTACATTGATCCTGATTATAGCATCGTTCAATATAATTGGTTCCCTCACTATGCTGATAATTGAAAAAGAGCGTGATATTGCAATACTTAAGAGTCTGGGAGCCGACAACAACCTGATCAGGAAGATTTTTATCTTTGAAGGCTGGCTGATCTCCATAATCGGAGCAATAGCAGGAATCATACTGGGTTTTATTATCTGCTGGCTGCAACAGACTTTTGGATTTGTAAAGCTTCAGAGTGAATCACTCATAATGGATTCCTATCCGATATTAATGAAGGTCAAAGATTTTATAATTGTCCCCGCAACAGTACTGCTGATCGGTTACTGGGCCGCATGGTACCCAGTAAGATTTCTTACAAAGAAATTCCTGAATAAGGATGTATAATTATCAGTTACTATATTTGCACTGAAATACAAGTTAATACTATCAGTAATTATCAAATGAGAACAGGAAAAAATATTCATAGAACTATGATCCGTGTTACGGTTCTTCTACTGATATTTTTTTTATTGTTAGCCGGTTCCTGCTCAAGCAGAAAGAAGAAACTCGATCGCAGTGGTCTGATACCTGATAAAGAGCTGGTTTCAATTCTGACTGATCTTTATATTGCAGATGGACTTCTGACCCTTCCAAAAGTTCATGCCTGGTTTCCGACTATTGACACGACTTCATCATATAACCATATTATAGAAAAACATGGTTACACCAAGGATGCCATGAATAAAACCATGAAGTATTTCTTCATTAAAAATCCTAAAAAACTTATTCATATATATGATCTGGTTCTTGGTATTTTAAGTGAAATGGAATCACGCATAGAAAAACAAGCTGCCCTTTTTCAGGATCGGATTAATGACCTGTGGCCAGGGAAGGATTTTTACTATTTACCCGATCAGAAAGGGGACAATTCAACCGATTTCAATATTCTTCTTGCAAACCGGGGAATTTATGCACTTACCTTTACTGTCACCCTTTTCCCTGATGACCAGTCAGTGAATTCTCGTTTTACGGCTTTTACCTGCCACCCTGACAGTTTAAGCACAGGCAGGAGGAAATATTATGAAACACTCGGATATATTAAAGACGGGAAACCACAAACTTACAAAGTAATTATTAAAGTGCCCGCTCTGACAACCAGGCATTTGAGTGGCAGGTTATTTGATTCTGACAATATACCCGGTGAAGCAGAAAAGAATGTAATATTAGGAGACATTTCAGTTATCTATACCTTTATGGCGGAATGAGAAGTTTTTCAGCCCAGTATCTTATTACAAACTCGGGGCCTGCCCTCAAAAGGGGAGTAATAACAACTGATGATGACGGTACTATTCTAAGCATAACCGATACAGGGAGCAATCTCGAAGAAAAGCATTCAATAGAATTCTATAATGGTATCATTATACCTGGTTTTGTAAATTGCCATTGCCATCTTGAGCTTTCACACATGAAAGGATATATTCCCAGGGGCACTGGTCTTGGTGTATTTATCGAACAAATCAGGAACAGACGGATTATTGATAATGAAAAAATCATCAATTCTGCATATTCGGCAAATAATGATATGTACAGAGAGGGAATAGAATTATGTGCCGATATATGTAATTCATCCATTTCATTTAACATAAAGAAAAAAAACCTGATCAGATATCTGAATCTTCTTGAGGTATTTGGAATTAACCCGGGAAAAGCAAACCACCGGCTGGACGAAATATTGAAAATTTCAGAAATCGCCTGCGACCTGAACCTTTCTTATTCGATAGTGCCTCACTCAGTTTATTCAACTTCTCTTCCACTATTAAAGCTCCTCCGGAGAATTAGTGAGAATAATAAGGTTACCTCTATACATTTTATGGAGACTGAAGGAGAAAAGACCTTCCTCGAAAATCATTCCGGTCCGGTCATGGATTCATTCAGAAATTCAGGATTAATACCCCCAACCATCGAAACGGTTAAGAATCATGCTGATGCGGTTCTAAATGAAATAACACCTTCCGGCAATCTTATCCTTGTACACAACACCTATACCGACAGGGAGACCATCAGATTAGTAAAGAAAAGAAAAAACTTATACTGGTGTCTGTGCCCGAATTCAAATATCTATATCGAGAATCAAATTCCGCCTCTTAATCTGTTTATGGAGGAAGGTTGTGAAATTGTTATCGGAACAGACAGCCTGGCTTCAAATAATAAGCTTAGTATCCTTGAAGAGATCAAGACACTCCAGTTGAATTTCCCGTTGGTTCCAATTGAAAATCTGGTTTTGTGGTCTACTTATAACGGTGCGAAAGCTCTGGGAGAACAGGAGCGGTATGGAAAGATCGAAAGAGGAAAAAAGCCCGGATTGATTCTTCTTCAGGATGTTGACCTGATCAATATGAAACTTTTGCCTGAAAGCTTTGCATCCAGGTTGATATAGAAAATCCTGCAGCAATTTCAACTTTAGTTTTTACCTGCTGTCACGATCCACCCAGTTCAGCTCTACATTATGCATGAACTCACCCCCTTCCTCAATCCCCATGAACTCACCCCCTTCCTCAATCCCCACGAACTCACCCCCTCCCGATAGCTATCGGGACCGCTCTCTGCTACGCAAAGAGGGGGCTATAACGACCTTATAATTAGTAACTTCCCCCTCGTTGCGTAGCAGAGAGGGAGATTAAAGGGGGTGAGTCCATGAGGTTGTTTTCTAAAGTACAAAAGACAGTAAACCCCGATTATGCAAAAGTATTCTGCAATTATGTTAATTTTGAACCCTTAAAATGGTACAAAGATGTCCACATTCCTTTTTGACGATATAGTATTCGGACCTGTAAAAAGCAGAAGACTTGGCGTCTCTCTTGGATTGAATCTATTGCCGGTCAAAAGAAAAATCTGCAATTTCAATTGCATCTACTGCGAATGCGGATGGACAGGTAATATTGAAAAAGCTCTCAGTCATCTTCCTGGCCGCAGGGAGATATATGATGCCCTTGAACTGAAACTCCTGGTCATGAAAACTGAGAATAAGTCACCCGATGTAATAACTTTTGCAGGTAATGGTGAGCCAACTCTTCATCCTGAGTTTCCGGGGATAATTGATGACAGTATCTCTTTAAGAGACAGGTATTTCCCTGATGCAAAAATTGCTGTTCTGTCAAACGCCACCACAATACAAAAACCGGTCATCAAAGCAGCTTTGTTAAAAGTTGATAAGAACATTCTTAAATTAGACTCTGCAATTGATTCAACCATAAAGATCCTGAACCAGCCAAGGATTAATATTAATGTGGAAGATCTTATTAAAAACCTTACACTGTTCAATGGAAAACTGATCATTCAGACACTTTTTATACGCGGAACTCATAAGGGATTAATTATCGATAATACTACCAGCGAAGAAATTAACGCCTGGCTCAAAGCACTTGAGAGGATAAAACCTGCGGAAGTTATGATTTATACCATTTCAAGGGATACCCCGGAAGGCTGGCAACTAAAAAAAGTACCTGTCAGAGAACTAAATGGAATAGCTGCATTGGTAGAATCGATGGGTATTAAAACACAGGTTTCAGGTTAGATTTGAAGAGAAGTTATAATATACTTATCTGTCCCCTGGAATGGGGATTAGGTCATGCAGCCAGAATGATTCCTGTTGCAAGGAAACTTCAGGAGATGAATAACAATATCTTTATCGGTTCAGGAGAAGAGCATTTATCCCTGTTCCGGAATGAATTACCCGGTGTGTCATATATTAAGTTCCCGGGATTCAAACCCTCATACTCCCGCTATATTCCCCAATATCTGGCTCTCCTGCTGAAAACCCCGCAATTGCTTTATCATATAATACTTGAACATTTCAGGCTAAAAGGCATCATTAGGGAAAATGCAATCGATATTGTAATAAGCGATAATCGTTTCGGTTTGTGGAACAGGGATGTCACAACTGCATACGTGACACACATGCCATTAATCCCTTTCCCGAAAATGTTCAGATTTCTGGAGTTTGCCGGAGTATTTCTTCACGGGATAGTTATAAAAAAATATACTCTCTGTTTTATTCCTGATCTCCCCGGAGTGGTGAATATTTCAGGAAGGTTATCACATGGTATTAAAATCCCTGAAAACACAAGATATATTGGTATTTTATCGAGATTTAATACCCCGGAATCAACTCAAAAAGAAAATCCGGTCCGGTTTCAGCATAACACTGTGATATTATCAGGGCCTGAACCACAAAGGGAGATCCTTAAACAAAAACTTATTTCAGTTCTTAAGGATGAAAAAATAATTACCGTTCTACTTGAAGGAAAACCAGGCAAAGCAAATGAAACTGTAAAGTGCGGAAATGTAATCATATATAATCACCTTCCTGCCAACGAGATGAGAGAGATAATTTCCGGGAGTAAATTAATAATTACACGATCGGGATATTCAACAATTATGGACCTTATCAGCCTGAATTGCAATGCATTATTAATTCCTACTCCAGGCCAGACCGAACAGGAATACCTTGCTGAATACCTTTCAGAAAAGGGATGGTTTTTTTCAATTTCACAGAGTGCCTTAAAATCCGGAATCTCATTCCCATCATATAAAACTACTGAGCATAGAGAAATTATTGATCAGAGTTTTGATCTCCTGACTGCAGCATTAAATGAGTTATTAGAAAACCTGCATTGAAAGGTATAGTCCAAGAAATCCTGCAAGAAAACTCAACCAGATCTGCAATGGGTTGTGTAAATTCAGTTTTAATCTTGAGGACAGAATTATCCCTGAAACAATAATCACAGCAATCAAATACCATACATGAGGAGAATACATCCTGAAAGAAAGAATGCATACAAGCGCAGTTAGCGCACCGGACCCAACAGAGTGGATTGATATTTTCCACCAGAAATTTACTATGGTAACTGCAAGTGAGAGAACGAAAACAGCTATAAGATAAGATTTCAGGAACACCGGAACCGGAAGACGATAAATGATGAACGAGGTAACCAGATAGAAAAATGTAGTTATTATAAGAGGGATGTTTCTTTCAATCCTCTTTTCTATGGTCCATGAACTGATTATATTTCTGTACCTGAAGAAAGGCAATAACGAAACTGGCAATAAAACATTATTTATTAGTACTATAAGTAACAATAATTTCTTTACGCCAAAAGGAAGATACCCGTAAATAGTGGGAGCTGAAAAAATCATCAGCAACCCGTAAACAGGCAACAGCAGGGGATTAAAAATGATTGATATTATTTTTGCCGCTCTTTCGGAAAAATCCTCTGATTCTTTTACTGACATTATATTTCCCTCCTGAGCCTTGCAACCGGAATATTCAGCTGCTCCCGATATTTTGCGACAGTCCGGCGTGCGATCTGGTATCCCTTTTCCTGGAGAATGTCTGTGAGCTTCTCATCAGTTAACGGCCTGCGCTTTTGTTCATTTTCAATACAATCCTGCAATATCCTTTTGATCTCCCTGGTTGATACCTCTTCACCGCTGTCAGTCTGAAGTCCTTCCGAGAAGAAAAACTTCAGGGGAAATATTCCAAAATGAGTCTGTATAAATTTACTGTTTGCGACCCTTGAGACAGTTGAGATATCGAGCCCGGTCATCTCGGCAACGTCTTTAAGGATCATAGGTTTAAGCTTTGTTTCATCACCATCTACAAAATAATCCTGCTGATATTCCAGTATAGCATTCATTGTCAGAAGAAGAGTGTTTTGCCGTTGTTTTATTGCATCGATAAACCATTTAGCCGAATCGATTTTCTGTTTTACAAACAGAACGGCATCTTTCATTTCTTTTTTCTGACTTTTATCTTTGCTGTACGAATGAAGCATGTCGCTATATGCCGAGTTTAGCCTGAGTTCAGGCAGATTACGCGAATTAAGATGCAGATCAAAACCATCCTCCGAAAGCTCAAGTATGAAATCAGGAATTATAGGCTGGGAAGTTTTATTAAACGGATCACTATAAACACCACCCGGTTTGGGATTCAGCTTCAGAATCTCATCTATTGCCTCTTTAAGTTCATTTTCCGTTACACCGATTCTCGCTATTATCTTATCATAATGTCTCCTGGAGAACTCTTCAAAATAGTTTTCAAGGATTTCATGTGCCAGCCTGATGGAAGGTTGTGATTTGTCGCGTTTTTCAATCTGGAGCAACAGGCATTCTCTCAGTGATCTTGCACCAACTCCTGCCGGTTCCAGATCATGTATAATTTTAAGAACCTCTTCCAGTTCACTTTCAGTGGTTTCGACATTCTGAAGGAAAGCAAGGTCATCAACAATGTTTATAAGCTCTCTTCTGAGATATCCGTCCTCATCGATGTTCCCCAGAATATATTCTCCAAGAATTTTTTGTTTTGGTGTAAGATCCCTGAGCCCAAGTTGTGACTCAAGGTGTTCATGGAAAGAGAACCCGACAGAAAATGGGATCTCGCTCCTTTTATCTTCGTCTTTACTGTAGTTTTTGGCCTGAAGCCGGTAGTCGGGAATATCGTCTTCCTCCATATAATCGTCGAGAGTGAATTCCTCCTGATCCTTGTCAGTCTCCTCAAACTGTTCCTCATCCTCTCCTTCCGAATGAATGTCTTCTTCTGCCTGACCTTCTTCCAGCGCAGGGTTCTCCTCAAGTTCTTTTTTAATCCGTTGCTCCATCTGCAAAGTAGGGATCTCCAGCAGTTTGATCATCTGGATCTGCTGTGGAGACAGCTTCTGAAGCAACTTTTGTTGTAACCTTTGATTTAACATCCTCTTTTTATCAACAAAAGCCTACCTTATTAACTATTTTAAAATTCAGCATTCTTTGGAGTTCTCGGGAATGGTATAACATCCCTTATATTTGACATACCTGTAACGAACAACATCAATCTTTCAAATCCAAGACCGAAACCGCTGTGGGGCGCTGTTCCGAATCTGCGTGTATCAAGGTACCACCATAGATCTTTTTCAGGCAATTTCAGCTCTTTTATTCTTGATATCAACCTGTCATACTGCTCTTCTCTTTGTGATCCCCCGATTATTTCGCCGATTCCGGGGAACAGAACATCCATTGCTCTTACGGTTTTGCCGTCGTCATTCTGCTTCATGTAAAACGCTTTAATCTCTTTCGGGTAATCAGTAATTATCACCGGGCGCTTGAAGTGAACTTCCACGAGATACCTTTCGTGTTCAGCCTGAAGATCACGGCCCCAGCCAACCTGATATTCCCATTTCTTCCCGGAAGCGGTAAGAATTGAAACAGCTTCCGTATAAGTTATTCTTACAAATTCATTCTCAAGAACAAACCTGAGTCTTTCAAGAAGTGCATTATCAATCATATTATTGAGAAACTCAAGATCTTCATGACAATTTTCAAGAGCATACTTTATCAGATATTTTACAAACTCTTCCGCTAGATCCATATTATCGTCAAGGTCGTAGAATGCCATTTCCGGTTCTATCATCCAGAATTCCGCAAGATGACGCGGAGTATTTGAATTTTCTGCCCTGAATGTTGGTCCGAAAGTGTAAATATCACCTAGCGCAAGAGCGCCAAGCTCTCCTTCAAGCTGTCCGGAAACAGTAAGGTTGGTTTCCTTTCCGAAAAAGTCATTCATATAATCCACAGAACCAATTTCAGTCCGGGGCAGATCCTTCAGATCCATGGTAGTGACATGGAACATCTCGCCTGCTCCTTCAGCGTCGCTGCCTGTTATAATAGGAGTGTGCAGATAGAAAAACCCTTTGTCATTGAAATACTTATGAATTGCAAAAGCCATTGAATGTCTGATCCTGAATACTGCACCAAATGTATTTGTTCTGAAACGCAGGTGAGCATTCTCCCTGAGAAATTCCATAGAGTGCCCTTTTTTCTGAAGAGGGTATTTTTCGGCGTCGCTTTTCCCATAAAGTTCAATGCCGGTTGCCTTTATCTCGAAACTCTGACCCTGACCCTGAGATTCTACCAGCATGCCGTTTACAGCAAGACATGCGCCGGTTGAAATATCTTTTAATAAATTTTCATCAAATAACCCTGTTTCCACAACTACCTGGATGTTCCTGATAGTTGATCCGTCATTCAAAGCAATGAACAGTATGTTTTTATTTCCCCTTTTGGTCCTTACCCATCCCTTTACAAGTACATCCGACCCAGGCAATGCTGAGGATAACAATTCTTTTATCTTAGTTCTTTTCATCATGTTCAGTAAAATCAAAAAATAGTAGCGCAAAAATAATAAATAATATTTACCCTTTATTGCAGTTATTATTAAACAAGCGGAAGATGATCATTTATTGATTTGAAAATTAACAAAATCTGAATAACTTTGATTACTAATTTGAAAACTGCTAAAACAATGGAAGATAACAAAAAACTTATAGTAGTACCCTGGGATTTCACTAATGTAGCCGAATATGCACTTGCGCATGCAGTAAAGATAACCCGGATGGTTGGGAGCGATATTTGTCTTTTACATATTGTCAGCCCGGGAATCGATCCAAAGGAGCTGGCAGGAATCAGGACCAGGTTACAGCGTCTGGTTGAAGATAACAGTAAAAAGTACAACCTTCCTGTTTCATTTCAGATTTATAAAGGAAATATATTTACATCTATCGCCGAATATGTAAATGAGAATGACGCCAGTCTCGTGGTTATGGGCACCCATGGAATGAAAGGGATGCAGAAGCTGACCGGCAGCTGGGCATTAAAGGTTATTATAAAATCAAAAGTCCCGTTCATTGTGGTTCAGGATTCCCCGGTTGACCAGGAGAGGTATCACAATATTGTATTTCCTATTGATTTCAGGGCAGAAAATAAGGAAAAAATGAAAATGGCGATTTTTATGGGGAAATACTTTGATTCAAAAATTCACATGCTTGTAGCTGTCAGCAAGGATAAAACTCTTTCAAAAAAGACAAATGTTAATTTGAATTTTGCCATTAAATACCTCATTCAAAATAATATAGAATACGAGATTCATAAAGTGCCAAATATGAAGTTTGCCGAGCAGACCATCGAATTTGCGCAGAAGATAAATGCCGATCTCTTACTTATCATGACAACCAAAAATATAACCATGGCAGATTATGTTCTGGGAGCAAAGGAACAGTTTATAATTGCAAACAGCTCCAAGATTCCTGTCTGCTGTGTAAATCCGAAAGCTTCATTTGCCAGTGTAGGACAATTTATGGGAGGATGGGGAGGAAACTGATGTTGCAAAAGAGATCCTGTTGCAATATCCCGGCAGCCAAAAATGAGAAACCAACCGACGTCTTATGTCAATTGTAGTCGAGGGTGTTACAAAGTTATTTGGGGAACAGAAAGCGCTTGATAATGTCTCTTTCGAAGTAAAAAGCGGAGGAATTGTAGGATTTCTCGGACCTAACGGGGCAGGGAAATCGACAATGATGAAGATCATGACAGGTTTCATCCCTGCAACATCAGGCAAGGTTCATATAAATGGCCTTGAAGCAGGAACGGACAATCCGGATGTTAAAAAACAGATAGGTTACCTGCCTGAAAACAATCCCCTTTATCCTGAAATGTATGTCAGGGAATATCTTGGATTTGTTGCATCAATCTACAAATCCGGCATTCCAAAGAAAAGTCAGATCGATCATATTATAGATGTAACCGGACTTATCCCGGAGCAGAAAAAAAAAATCGGCTCACTTTCCAAGGGGTACAGGCAGAGGGTTGGACTGGCACAGGCCCTGATACACAACCCGTCGGTTCTTATACTTGATGAGGCGACCGCCGGGCTTGATCCAAACCAGATCGTCGAGATCCGTAACCTTATTAAAGAAGCCGGAAAGGAAAAGACGGTGATTCTGTCAACACATATTATGCAGGAGGTTGAGGCAATCTGCGACAGGGTGATTATTATTGATAAAGGTGTGATTGTTGCCAACGAGGAAAAAAGCAAAATCTATTCGATCCTGAAGAGGGCAACACAATCTGTTGAAGTTGAGTTTGATACAGAAACAGCGCAGTCATCATTAATGAACATTGCCAATGTTATAACCGTACGACAGACCGGAAAAAACCGGTGGCTTCTGGAAGCTGTGGGTGATGAGGATATTCGTCCTTCTCTTTTCTCTTTTGCTGTAAATAACAAACTCACGGTTTTGTCGCTTCAGAAGCAGGAAAATAATCTTGAAGAGGTCTTCAGACATTTAACTAACGGATAATAATTTTGTTTTTAAGAATATTTTTAGTTGCTTTGTGCCCTGTTATACTGGTGGAAAGATTTGTGCTGATTGCAACCACAGGAAAAAAATGCTAAACCGCTTATACCTCCTTTTTACAATCAACCTTTTTTCCCGGTAGTTTTTTTGTTATTAAAAAAATTAATTCAAATATGGGATATTTATTCACTTCCGAATCAGTTTCAGAAGGCCACCCGGATAAGGTAGCCGATCAGATTTCAGATGCTTTGCTTGATGAATTTCTTCGCTGGGACCCCGAATCAAAAGTCGCATGCGAGACTTTTGTAACCACAGGACTCGTTGTCTGCGGCGGGGAAGTACGTACAGAAGGATGGGTCGATGTGCAGGAGACTGCCCGAAGAGTAATCCGTAATATTGGTTACACAAAAGCCGAATATCGTTTTGATTGCGATTCATGTGGCGTGATTTCTACAATTCATGAACAATCGAGCGATATAAACCAGGGCGTTGTCCGTGCAAATCCTGAAGATCAGGGAGCAGGCGACCAGGGAATGATGTTCGGATATGCCTGCCGCGACATGGATAACTATATGCCTCTGAGCAGTGAGCTGGCACATAGCCTTTTACGCGAACTGTCAAACATCAGGCATGAGGGAAATAAGATGAAATACCTGAGACCCGATGCAAAATCGCAGGTTACAATCGAATATGATGATAACAACAAGCCTCTCCGCATTGATACAATAGTTATAAGCACACAGCACGATGAATTTGTCATTGCAAAGGAGAAAGGGCATAAAGCAGAACTTGAGGCAGAAAAAAAAATGCAGAATAAGATCTGCGATGATATTAAGAATATTCTCATTCCAAGAGTCAGAAAAACACTGCCGGCAAGAATTAAAAAACTTTTCACCCGCGATCTCAGACTACTTGTCAATCCTACCGGAAAATTTGTCATAGGAGGTCCTCATGGTGATACCGGACTGACGGGTCGTAAAATCATTGTTGACACTTATGGCGGACATGGCGCTCACGGAGGAGGCGCATTTTCAGGTAAAGATTCATCAAAAGTCGACAGGTCTGCTGCCTATGCAGCCCGTCATATCGCCAAGAACCTGGTAGCTGCAGGTGTCTGTGATCAGGTATTGGTTCAGGTAGCTTATGCTATTGGTGTTGCAAACCCGGTTGGGTTATATGTTAATACTTACGGAACCGCTAAAGTAAAAGACCACATCGGGATCGTCCTGCATGACGGAGCCATAGCCGATGAGGTGAATAAGCTTTTTGACATGAGGCCATATTCTATTGTTAAGCGCTTCGGGCTTAAAAATCCAATTTTCCTGCAAACTGCCTCTTACGGACATTTTGGCCGTAAATGTGAAGAAAAGGAAGTTGAAGTATATTATAAAGTCCCCGGAGGTGAACCAATTTGCGTAAATGGCAACGGTAAAAATGTATATCTCAAGAAAGTTGAATTTTTTTCCTGGGAGAAACTTGATTACGTTGATGATATAAAGAAAGCGTTCAGATTATAATACCGCGTGGATCAGGGATTGAATCAGAACGACGCGCTGACTATCCTTGCGATATTATCTGACCGTCCCAGGGTGTAGTAATGAATACCGGGAACTCCCAGACTGATTAATCCTTTGGATTGCATTATGGCCCACTCTATTCCGACTTCTCTTGCTTCACTGTCATTTTTGCATTTCTGCGCTGCACAAAAAAGGTCATTGGGTAGATCTATATGGAATATCTGCGGTAACAACTTAATATCTTTCAGTGTGGAAATCGGTTTTATACCAGGGATTATAGGAACAGTTATCCCATTTTTTATACATTCTTCCCTGAATCTGCAGAATCTGTTATTATCAAAAAACATCTGAGTTACAACATAACTTGCACCTGCATGTATTTTTCGCTTCAGGTTCTCCATATCTGTCAGTCGGTTAGGAGCTTCAAAGTGTTTCTCGGGATATCCGGCAACCCCGATACAAAAATTAGCAGGCTCGGGATTTTCAAGCGTATCTTCAAGATATTTACCTGCATTCATATCGGCTATCTGCCTGACAAGTTCATATGCGTGGGAATGTCCGTTCTTTTCAGGAACAAACGTCCGGCTTCCTTTCTGGGGATCACCCCGTAATGCAAGAACATCATGTATCCCCAGGAACATCATTTCAATCAGCACATTCTCAGTCTCCTCCTTGCTGAAACCTCCACAGAGGACATGAGGAACAACAGAAATGTTGTATTTACATTTTACAGCTGCAGCCAGGGCAATCGTTCCAGGCCTCAGCCGGACAAGTCTTTTTTCTATCAGACCGTCGGGCCGCTCCTTATAAATGATTTCATTCCTGTGTGAGGTGAAGTTTATATATGCCGGATTAAATTCGACAAGCCTGTCTATGGCAGTATAAATTCTTTCAATGCTATGCCCTTTTAGCGGGGGAAGCAATTCAAAAGTGAACAACGGCCCGGTGGCATTTTTTATCTTATCTATAACACTCATCGAATTCTAATCACAAGTTAGGAGCAAGCCATCTGGCAGCCTCATCAATTTTCCAGTTTTTCCTCAGAGCATAATCTTTAAACTGGTCAGGTCCGATCTTCCCGATATTGAAATAGGTTGACCCGGGATGTGAAAATATGTATCCGCTAACCGAAGCAGGAGGTATCATTGCAAAGTTCTCGGTGAGTTCCACCCCGATCTGTTTCTGTGCTTCAAGCAGGTCAAAGAGAATCTGTTTCTCGGTATGATCGGGACAAGCCGGATAACCCGGAGCAGGTCTTATTCCCTTATACTTTATTTTAAGCAATTCTTCAACAGTAAGCTCTTCATCAGCTGCATAACCCCAGTACTTTCTCCTTATCTTTTCATGAATCCATTCAGCCGTTGCTTCAGCAATCCGGTCGCTGAGGATCCTGATCATTATGGTAGCATAATCATCCTCTTTGTACTTTTCAAGAGCATTATAATCCAGGGAAGCAGTCACTACAAAAGCGCCAATGCTATCGGTAAAACCGCTCGCTTCCGGGGCAATATAATCAGAAAGTGATAAATTGGGGACACCTTTCTCTTTTGGTTCCTGGTTCCTTAAAAACCTGAAGACTGATTTTATTTCCTTTTTGGATTTATCAGCATATACTTTTACATCATCACCGTCGGAAACTGCCGGGAATAAACCAAATACACCCTTTGCAACAAGTAGTTTACTGTCAATAACTTCCTTAAGATAGTTCTGCCCGTCATCAAACAACTTCTTTGCTTCAACTCCCTTCACCGGGTCGTCGAAAATTGCGGGATATTTACCAGATACCTTCCAGGCATAGAAAAAGAATGTCCAGTCAATATACCGTGCAATCTCATTCAGATCAATATCGCTGAATACATGTATGCCCGGCTTCAGCGGATCGAATAGCTTAAATTCCTGCCAGTTGGTATAATATTTGTTTTTTCTTGCTTCATTTATTGATAAAAGGTTTTTTTCTGTCTGATGCAACCTGTGATCCTCACGTAATTTTTTATACTTGTCCTTTACTGCCGAAACATATGTGCTGTTATCTTTATGTAGTAAACCTGACAGAACACCTGCGGCTTTTGAGGCATCCTTAACATGTATCACTGAATTTGAATATACAGGCGCAACTTTAACTGCAGCATGAATCTCCGAGGTAGTCGCTCCGCCAATAAGAAGGGGAACCGTGATCTTCCTCCTTTCCATCTCGGAAGCTACGTGAACCATTTCTTCAAGAGAAGGGGTGATCAATCCGCTTAATCCGATAATGTCAACCTTCTCCTTTACAGCAGTATCTATGATCCTGTCGGCCGGCACCATAACCCCGAGATCAATGATCTCATAGTTATTACACGATAAAACAACCCCAACTATATTCTTACCTATATCATGGACATCACCTTTGACGGTTGCAAGAAGTACTTTCCCGGCTGTTTTTTTCTCAAGCCCTTCACTCTCTTTTTCAATATAAGGAGCCAGCTTTGATACAGCTTTTTTCATGACCCTGGCACTCTTGACAACCTGGGGAAGGAACATCTTCCCTGCTCCGAAAAGATCGCCAACTTCGTTCATCCCTTCCATCAGCGGCCCTTCAATCAATTCAATTGATCTCCTGTAAAGAGTACGGGCCTCTTCAATATCAGGTTCAATGAATTCATCGAGCCCTCTGATGAGAGAATGTTTTATACGATCTACAACAGGCAGCAGACGCCACGCATCTTCCTTCTCCTCCTTCTTTCCCTCATTCTTGATACTTTCGGCAAATTTAACAAGCCTCTCCGTGGAATCTTTCCTACGGTTCAGGACAACATCTTCTACCAGATGAAGAAGAGCTGGTTCTATTTCGGTGTAAACCTGTAACATTCCCGGATTAACTATTCCCATATCAAGCCCTGCCTTAATTGCATGGAAAAGGAATACAGAGTGCATCGCCTCGCGAACCTTGTCAGTGCCACGGAATGAAAATGAGAGGTTGCTGATCCCTCCGCTCACACGGGCATATGGGAGATTCTGTTTTATCCATTCTGTTGTCTCGATATAATCAACAGCATAGTTGTTGTGTTCTTCAATTCCGGTAGCTATGGCAAGGACATTGGGATCGAATATTATATCTTCGGGTGGAAAAGCCAGTCTGTCAACCAGAAGACGATAACATCTCTCAGCTACACTGATTCTTTTTGCCAGTGTGTCAGCCTGACCCTTTTCATCAAATAACATAACAATTGCTGCCGCACCGTATTTCCTTATTTTCCTCGCATGTTCCAGAAATACCTCTTCCCCCTCCTTCAGACTTATTGAGTTGACAACCGATTTCCCCTGAATGCATTTTAGAGCCGATTCTATTACATTCCAGCGTGATGAATCGATCATCAGCGGAAGCTTCGAGATATCAGGCTCAGACATAACAAGATTTACAAACTTTACCATAGCCTTTTCCGAATCAAGCATGGCTTCATCCATACAGATATCAATCACCTGTGCTCCACCTTCTACCTGATTCCTGGCAACAGCCAGAGCATCGTCATATTTTTCTTCCCTGATCAGCCTTGCAAACTTTATCGATCCTGATACGTTTGTACGTTCGCCAACGTTTACAAAGTTGGTCTCGGGAGCAATAGTCAGCGCCTCAAGTCCGCTGAGTCTGGTATACTTTTTAATTTCTGGTTTAACCCTCGGTTTATATTTTTTTGATGCTTCTGCAATCTTCCGGATATGATCAGGTGTTGTACCACAACATCCTCCGATGATATTAACCCATCCCTCCTTCATAAAATCCTCCGCAATTGAGGCCATAAATGAAGCCGACTGATCATATTCCCCAAATTGGTTCGGAAGTCCGGCATTTGGATGAACAGAAACATAAAATCCTGTTTTCGAAGACAATTCCTCAACAAATGGCCGGAGTTGTTCAATCCCAAGGGCACAGTTCAAACCAATACTGAGAAGCGGAAAATGAGAAACAGAAACCATAAATGCTTCAAGCGTCTGACCTGTAAGTGTTCTGCCGCTTGCATCGGTAATTGTACCGGATACCATAACGGGAATATGAATTCCTTTTTCCTCAAAAACCGAGTCAATAGCAAAGAGAGCGGCTTTGCTATTCAGCACATCAAAAATTGTTTCTATCAGCAGGATATTTACTCCTCCGTCGATGAGCCCCCTTGCCTGTTCGGCATAAGCTTCAACAAGTTCATCGAATGAAATTGACCTTGCTCCGGGATCATTTACATCGGACGACATTGATGCGGTACGATTGGTTGGTCCCATGGAACCGGCAATAAAATGCGGTTCAGGTTTCCCGGACTTTTCATATTCCTGAATTGCTTCAGCAGCAAGGTGAACAGCCTGAAGGTTCATATTATAGACCAGGCTCTCCATACCATAATCGGACATGGATATCCTGTTGGAATTAAAAGTGTTGGTAGTAATAATATCGGCTCCGGCTTCGAGATACTCAGTATGAATTTTCTTTATTACTTCAGGCCTGGTCAGTGATAAAAGGTCATTATTTCCCTTCTGTAGCCTGGGATGATCTTTAAACTGTTCACCACGATAATCACTCTCCTGAAACCTGTTTTTCTGGATCATGGTTCCCATTGCCCCGTCGAGGATAAGAATTTTCTTTTGGATAATATCTGAAATGGATTGCTTCAATTTGTTATATTATTAGTTTATAATTAATTAGGCGTCATTTACGTACCTTTACCGGCCTCTCCCCCTCGTTCCCCCTCTCCCTATGTGAGAGGGGGAAGATCGCCTTACACAAGCGGTTTGGGCTTGCATACTTTCCGTCCCGTATTCACTATAAAAACATCCAGATTGGTAAGTTGTTTTCTTAAAGTGTAAAGTCTTTCAAGATTTACAACTCCGATCACATATTTGAAAAATCTACCGCTAAAGTATTCCGAGACTTCTTCAAATCCAAATAATTCTTTATCCTTCTCATCTTTATATCTTAAGTAAATCTCCAGCTTATGGTCGCGTGTGTAATTTGAGACTGTTCCCTGACGGTATTTTTTATACTCATACCTGTAACCGTAAGAGTTCGCGGAGATATCCGAAAGCACTGCGCTGCCTGTTGCATGACCGCCCGCACCTTTTCCGCTGAAAAACTGCTTATCGGCAAATGCTGCTTCTGTGATCACTCCGTTATACTCATTATCTACATTATAGAGATACTTATCAGAAGAAATAAACCTGGGAAGAACAAAACTGGTTATTGTATTATCATTGGTTTTGCCGACATAAGGCACAAGTTTTATCTTAAATCCCTTTTCTTTGGCGTATTGGATATCAAATTCAGATATCTTATTAATGCCATAATGAAAAACCTCCTCCGGATCAAGAAAAAGACCATACGCATGACCGGTAATTATACAGAGCTTGTACTTTGCATCCCAGCCTTCGACATCAAGAGTAGGATCAGATTCGGCAAAACCTTTTTCCTGGGCTTCTTTCAAAGCTTCAGAATATTTAATCCCCTGGTTATGCATTTTTGTGAGGATATAATTTGTGGTTCCATTCAGAATACCGCGTAAAGAATAAAGAAGCTCATTATCATAATATTCCTCAAGATTTCTGATAATGGGAATGCTGGCTCCGGCCGAGGCTTCATAAAGTAGCGACACCTTGTACTCCGCCTGCATATCAACCAGCTCCTTAAAATGGTTTGCAACCATCATTTTGTTGGCAGTCACAACATTTTTACCTCTTTTCATTGCGGTGGTAACAATTTTAAATGCTTCATCGGCATCATCGATAAGTTCAACAATCAGGTTGATTGACGGATCATTCAGGATGTCCTCCTTATCAAATGTGAAATTCGACATCGGGATCCTTCTTTTCTTTGTGCGATCCTTTACGCAAATTCTTACTATATCGGCCTTAAATCCTTTACTGCTGTTGAGGACATCATGAAGTCCCTGTCCAACGCATCCGTAACCAAATAACCCTATTCTTAATTTTTCCTGTGTCATAATATTTAATTTGCTGAGATGATATTTCCGATCTTTCCGTCAGTTTCAGTATCAGTTATAAAACCTTACCGAACGCCTGGTCAAAATCATAAATTATATCATCAATATGTTCAATACCTACTGAAACTCTGAAAAGTCCTGGTTCAATTCCCACGGCTAGCTGTTCTTCTGCGGAAAGCTGGGAATGGGTGGTTGCGGAGGGTTGGATTATAAGTGTTTTTGCATCACCCACATTAGCCAGATGGCTCACCAAATCGAGGTGTTCAACCAGCTTTACAGCTTTTGATTTTTCTGCTTTAAGAACAAAGCTAAGTACACCGCCTGCTCCTTTTGGCAGATATTTTTTTGCGAGATGATGGTATGGATTACCCTCCAATCCCGGATAGTTGACTTTTTCCACTGCCGGACTAGCTTCAAGCCACTTTGCAAGAGCCAGTGTGTTCGAAATATGACGCTCCATCCGGAGAGAAAGAGTTTCCAGTCCCTGAAGAAGAAGAAATGAGTTAAAAGGACTGATACAAGGACCCAGATCCCTTAATCCTTCGACACGGGCTTTTACTATGAAGGCAATATTTCCTGCCGGTGAGGTCTGAGAAAATATCTCACCAAATATTTTCCCGTGATAGCCCTCTGCAGGCTCTGTAAATACAGGGAAGTTGCCATTATTCCAGTTAAAATTACCGGCATCGGTTATTACACCTCCGATACTTGTCCCATGTCCTCCGATCCATTTGGTTGCAGATTCCACAACTATATTGGCGCCATGTTCAATTGGCCGGCAAAGGTAACCGCAGGCGCCAAAGGTATTATCAACAACAAGTGGAATTTTATATCTGACAGCAAGTTCTGAAAATGCTTCAAAGTCAGGTATATTAAAGCCGGGGTTGCCGATAGTCTCGACGTAGATTGCCTTGGTATTCCGGTCAATCAGCTTTTCAAAGGACCCGGGATTAAGATCTTTGGCAAATCTGGCTTCAATGCCGAAGTTCGCAAATGTGACCTTGAACTGGTTATGACTTCCTCCATAGAGATAAGGAGAAGTGACGAAGTTTTCGCCCTTCCTCATAATAGTTGTGAGGGCTATGAATTGGGCTGCATGTCCGGATGACACGGCAAGAGAAGCTACTCCGCCTTCGAGGGCGGCGACCCTTTTTTCGAAGACATCCGTAGTAGGATTATTTATACGTGTATAGATATTGCCCTCTGCTGCCAGATCAAAAAGATCAGCTGC
>Ga0182021_10000388_pt1 | contig 46064 bp, 37 predicted proteins | sample 612E3MmetaG_FD_120493 | JGI IMG/M metagenome (GOLD analysis project Ga0182021, IMG submission 120493) | Permafrost microbial communities from Stordalen Mire, Sweden - 612E3M metaG (Illumina Assembly) | ecosystem: Environmental > Terrestrial > Soil > Wetlands > Permafrost | place: Sweden... | reverse complement strand
GTGGCTGAAAGTCAAAAAATCAAGGAACCTTGGACTAGGTCATTAGTGAAAACTATTACTTATCGGATTTTTATAATAATATTGGATTTTACTTTTATCTATCTGCTTACGCGCGCGCGCTGATCGACAGCCGCTTGAAGGCGGGCCCCGTCGCGGAGAAGGAGAAGGAACAGAAATTGATATAGGCGTTTGCGAGCCTGTTCTTCATTCTCCTAGTACTCGTACCTTCCCTCGATCATCGCTTCCAGTGGTCCACCGTTCCAACGTATCTTGTTGCCGCGAGTGACATTTTCGTCATGCTCGGACTCCTGATAATTTTCCTCGTCTTCAAGGAGAACAGTTACACCTCCGGAATCATCGAGGTCAACGAGGGGCAAAATGTGATATCAACAGGACCTTACAGCCTAGTCCGCCACCCGATGTATTCTGGGGGACTACTCATGCTGCTCTTCACTCCCGTTGCCCTTGGATCATTTTTTGGGTTACTCGCCTTTCCACCCATGTTCTTCGTAATCGTCGTGAGGCTCCTCGAAGAAGAGAAATTCTTAGCGAAGAATCTGCCTGGTTACAATGAGTATCGAGATAATGTCAGATGCCGTTTAATCCCGTTATTCTGGTAAATCTTCTTATCAGCCTTCGATGAACCTTATCCCGGATGCGGGAGCCGTCTATGGGGTTTCACTTTGTCCTCGCCCCAGTTGGGGCATGAAGACTCGGGTAACCCAGATGGCGCTAGGCTCCCTGCGGACAAGGTTTTAAGGCTCCGCCACTCTTCTGAGCCTATTAAACCGCGTCCGGAAGACGGTGAAGAGCGATGAAACAGCTGCCAAACAAGATTGACTTTCTCCAAACGGAGGAGAAGTGGGAGAAGCTCTGGGAGGAGAACGGCACATACAGATATGACTGGAACGACGATGTTCGTCCTAGATACAGTATTGACACACCGCCGCCCTACCCGAGCGGTGACTTCCACATGGGCAACGTCCTAAACTGGACCTACTTCGACATGAGGGCACGTTACAAGCGTATGCGTGGCTTCAACGTCCATTTCCCACAGGGCTGGGATTGCCACGGGATGCCGACGGAGGTCGCGGTGGAGAAGAACAAGAAGATACGTAGAAGCGACGTTCCGCCCGACGTCTTTCGGAAGATGTGCGAGGAGTGGGTCGCTCAGTACATCGCTAAAATGAAGATCGCCATCGTCAGACTCGGCACAAGCATCGACTGGAGCCTAGAGTACCGCACGATGGACCCTGACTACATCAGGAAGGTGCAGCTCAGCTTCCTCATCCTATACGGGAAGGGTCTCATCTACAAGGGGGAGCACCCCATCAACTACTGCCCACGCTGTGAGACGGCTATTGCGGATGCCGAGGTGGAGCGCCTCAAGAGGACGGGTAAGATATACAGCCTCGCCTTTGGCGTCCCCGAAGGGGAGCTTATAATCGCGACGACGCGTCCCGAGTACGTCGCCGCATGCGTCGCGATCGGAGTGAACCCCACCGACGAGCGCTACAACAAGCTCATCGGTAAGGAGGCTACGACGCCCATCTATGGGAAAAAGATATCCATCATAGCAAAGGATGACGTGGATATCACATTTGGTACAGGCGCGATGATGATCTGCACATACGGGGACAAGGCGGATGTCATTGACGTGGCCCGCTTCAAGCTCCCCGTGGTCAACCTTCTCGATAAGAGGGGACGACTCAACGAAAACGCTGGCAAGTACGCGGGCATGACCATTATCGAAGGCAGGAAGGCCATCGTCGAGGACCTCAAAGCTGCCGGACTCCTCAGGGAGGAGAAGCCCCTAGAGCAGGAGGTGGGCACTTGTTGGCGCTGCGACACACCCATCGAGGTGGTGAACGCCAAGCAGTGGTTCATGCGCACCACAGCCTTCAGTGAACAGATCATAGAGCAGGCGAAGAAGATCACGTGGTACCCCGACTTCATGAGATATAGGCTCATCGACTGGACAAAGAGCCTCGACTGGGACTGGGTGCTAAGCAGGCAGAGAGTATTCGCGACTCCCGTCCCCGCGTGGTACTGCAAGCAGTGCGGTGAGATACACCTAGCCGAGCCCGAGGAGCTTCCCGTGGATACGAAGGTCACGCAACCTAGGGGCAAGTGTTCCAAATGCGGTGGCTCCGAGTTCATCCCTGACTATGATGTGATGGACACGTGGTTTGATAGCAGTATGACGTGTGCCATACACGCGGGGTGGCCTGATAGACCAGACTGGCACAAGCTCTTCCCGGCGAGCCTCCACCCGAGTGGGCAGGACATCATCAGGACCTGGGCCTACTACCTAATGGTCCGCCACCTCGCCCTCTTCAATGAGCCGGCCTACGAGTCAGTCCTCATCAATGGTATGGTCCTAGGCGGCGACGGCAGGAAGATGAGTAAAAGCCTCGGTAATTTCGTCAACACACCCGAGGTCTTCGGCAAGCACGGCGCTGACGCGGCGCGTCAGTGGGCTGCTGCAGGTGGAAGCACCGGCACCGACATCCCATTCAGGTGGGAGGACGTAGAGTATGGGCGCAGGTTCCAGACAAAGCTCTGGAACGCCTGCCGCTTCAGCGCTATGAGGCTCGAAGACTACGACCCTGCAACCAAGGCAGAGCCCACTCTCCTCGATCGCTGGATACTATCCAAGCTAGAGAGGACGGTCAAGGCGTCAACGGACGCGATGGAGAACTGTGAGTGGATGAACGCCACGGAGGCAGCTCGTAACTTCACTTGGCACGTTTTCTGCGATGACTACCTGGAGGGGGCGAAGTACAGACTATATGGGGATGGGGCCCCTAAGCTAGCCGCCCAGCAGACGCTCTACTATACCATCAAGAGGACGCTTCAGCTCCTCGCACCTGTTATCCCCCACATCACGGAGGAGATCTACAGCACCATGTATGCGGAGGGCCCGAAGGACAGCATACACATCAGCAGGTGGCCCGAGCAGAGCGCCTCTCTTATCGACGATGATGCGGAGCGCGCCGGTGACATCATCATGGCCATCATGGGAGAGGTAAGGAAGCAGAAGAACAAACTTGGCATCCCACTCAATAAGCCGGTGAAGAGGCTCGCGGTCTACGCCGACGAGAAAGCGCTTGCGGACGCCAGACTCGGTGATAGGGATGTCAAGGAGACCCTCAAGATAGAGGAGATCGCTTACGCTTCTGGGGTCGGCGAAGCCGAGGTTGAGGGACACGTGGGCTTGAGCCTTACACTCGCGCTTTAGCCCCCAAGTGACCTTTTTTAACGTGTTCTAAACATTAGAACTATTGTACTAAACTGTGGGATTATACTGAACACCCCAGGTAGCTTATTGTGGTGAAACGACACGAGACACCTAACTACTCTAGTCGCTATCTTCCTGGCGGCCCTTATAGTGCCGACCAGCATCTTTGCGGCACAGAACCCCGGTCAGGGGATTAGTAAACCAGGTGACATTGCCCTGAATTACATCAGGGATGGCCTAACATTCAGCTTCGACGGTATCACGACCACTCTCAAGATCGTGAATGTGATCACTGACAAGAGCGATCCATCAAAGTTCGCTGTTACCATCAACTTCCAATGCCTTCATGGCGGGTACGGTGACAGAACAGACCAGATCCTCACACAGGAGATCACACCGCATGTAGCGGTAGTGACAATCATCGGGGGTAAAGTCGTGAGCGCCATCATCGATGGCTCCTGGAATGAGGTGGCTCAGAGGCCGGTTACAAACGGCGATATGAAGGCAACCGTCGAGGCAATCGCGCTCAGATGGCTAGTCAATGCACCCACCTTCAAGTTTGACGGAGTCGAGGGCTCAGCCAAGGTGGTCGACTCTTGGCTCGCCATGACCTTCGCTGCTCCTAGCTTCTGGGAGGTGACGATAGAGTTCGACTGTCTGCACGCCGGTTATGGTGACCGCAGCGACCAGATCCTAGCCCAGGCGATTACACACCATGAAGCTACCATCCACGTGACTGATGGCTCAATCAAGTATGTCATCATCGATAACACTTGGGATGAGGTGAAGCAGGTTGAGGTTACACCCGTCTCCGCTATCCTCTTGCCAGAGCAGGCACGTGACATCGCCATCGAATACGTGATCCAGAAGTTCGGGTTCGAAGGCACCCTCTCGAGTGATTGGACTGTTGAGGACCTCACGCCACAGGGGCTTGTAGGCTCCCAGAAGACCCGCTACACCTCAGGAGGCTGGGTGGTTACCATCGAGCACGCAGTTGTTTTGAAGCCCACATACACCGTGACCGTGGAGAACGGCGCTACAATCTCGTGGGCTGGGAGTGTGGACCAGAGCGGCTTCGTCCAGTGGGATGGGTTAACCCACCCGAGCGTCCCCCAGCTCATATACACGCCAGACATAGCCCGAAAGATGTGTCTAGACTATCTTATCGCTAACCACCCTGAGGTAGCGACTCAGATACCAATTGAGTGGACTGAGAAGAACCTCGTTCCCGAGGGCATCGTCGGCCTCACAAAGGTGCAGTATACCTCCGGTGGTTGGACAATCACAGTCTCTGCGCCAGTTGTTTGGAAGCCAACGCACTCAGTCTCAATGAGTTACAAGGGCCCCGAGGGGACATTCACGTGGGAGGGGACACTCCCACAGGATGGCCAAATGACCGAGATCAGTTTCAGCAAATAAAACCAAATATTCTTAACACTCTAGGTTAGGGGAAACCGTTTTACAACACACACATTCTAACTTATTACTTACTTCCTTTTCTTCTCCTCCCCCCTCCCTTAGCATTTTTCCGCACCCCACATCTGGCATCACACATTAAACATCACATCACACATCCCTATAAAAATATATGATACAGTATGGACTTTGTTTGGTGAGCTTAACAGATTCCTCGAGTCTATAATTGAGGTTAAACGGATTCGAAATGGTGAGCACCAGACCCTTGAGACACTTATTAACGAGGAGACCCTAATATTTGCAAAATATATAAGAAGCGAATCCCAGAGCTGGATTCCTTGAATAACACGCGACGAAGCCCCCAATAACAAGAGGTTAGACGTTGAAACTACATTTCGGAGGCAGCCTATGGTACCACGGGGACTTCATGCGGTTTTGGTTCGGCGACACGGTCACGCAGTTCACTAGTCAGATCACAGCCCTAGTACTGCCGACACTCGCGATCTTGACTCTCAACATCACCGACTTTCAGCTCGGGATCCTAAACGCACTAGGATTCATCGCCTTCCCCACGCTCGGCCTCTTCGCAGGCGTATTGCTGGACAGGGTAAAGAGGAAACCAGTCATGATCTTAGTAAACGTGGTCAGAATCATGACGCTGGCAACGATCCCTGTAACCTACCTACTTGGCGTGCTCAGCCTCTACCAACTCTACATTGTTGCTCTCTTCATGGGGATCTGCACGCTTTTCTTTGACGTGGGATACCAGTCATACCTTCCCAGCCTTGTAGATAAGGAGAATTTGGTTGAGGGAAACCAGAAGCTACAAGTGAGCGCTTCCGCTGCCGCGATAATCGGACCTAGCGTTGCGAGCGGATTAATGGGACTCATTGGCGCAGCGATGTCCGTAGTGGCCGATGTCATCGGGTTTTTCGTCTCCGTTCTTATGCTTATCTCGATCAGAAAGCCTGAGCTGAAGCCCGAACCCCATTTACCGGAAGGACAGGGGCACTTCTTTACTGAAATGAAGGAGGGAATCAAGGTTGTGACTGGAAACAAGTTGCTCTGGACCCAAGCAGGGTGCACAGCCATGGGCAATCTAGGGAGCAACATCTTCGGTGTGGCGATATTGCTCTATGCGTATCGAGTGCTTGGCATCTCTGAGAGCATAATAGGAATTGCGTTCTCGATCGGCGCGATGGGCTTTATGATAGGTGTCATTGTCTCCTCCACGGTCACTGACAGACTGGGTCTCGGAAGAGCAACAGCTGTGTCGAGCATGGCGAGCTTCGGACTCTTAATTGTCTTACTTGCGGGTGGTGGTTACTCTGTCATTGTTATAGGTATCGCATACCTTGTAAGCGGTGTCGGTAACCCGATCTATAATATCAACATGGTTAGTCTAAGGCAGATCATCACTCCCAACAGACTACAGGGTAGGATGAATGCAACAATGAGGACGATTATATGGGGAACGATACCTATCGGCTCCTTCCTAGGAGGCGTTCTCAGTTCCAGCATCGGACTCGTCCCGACCCTGGTAATTGGAAGTCTCGTGGCGGGTTGTGCAAGTCTGTGGGTTATATTCGGACCTATTTTAAAACTTCGAGAACTACCTGAGCCTGTTCAGGACTAGATTGAAGCGCGCGCACACACACACTTGCGCCTTAAATAACCGGATTTTTTGTAATCTTCTTCAAGACACCATATCTTAGGTGTAGTACCTGTGATAGTCGTTTCCTCAAGTGATTACCTTTGAGTTCAGATTTCTGTATGTTCGCTATCTGCTTCGACAATATCTCGTCGCCAAGCATCTTGATCCAGTTCTCGAAGTCACCCCTTTGGCAGTGGAACTCGATTGAGGTTGAATCGACTGTTTTAATAGATTCTATGAATTCTTCGAGGCTGTGAGCGGAGCCCTTAGTCGGGGATCCGACGCTGTCGTAGAAGTAGAATGCCTGTGAGTCTGGGTACACCGCCAGAATCCTCGCGGCTTCTTCTCTTGATGGCTGTTGCATAGTTAATCATACGCGCGCGCATCTCTATAGTCTTATCCACACACTGTTTAAGAATCTCCTCCGCATCCATTGACCCACTCATTCTATCCATTCCACAGCCCATCCGATGGTTCCAATAACCCCAAACGGTGAACCTGAGCACCATCATGACCAAGAAGCATACGAGGACAAACCCGATTACTCCTACGCCTAGCATCCAGCCGCCACCCCAAAACATCATAAACTATCTTTGCCACCCAGCACATTCTGTCTATAAACGATATTTGAAAAAGGGGCTGAAATCGACCATTTTATGCGCGCGCGGCTTAAAGAAACTATACGACCGTTAATATATCCCCTCCTCCCGGATAGGATGTTATGTCTACCGTTCACAAACAGAGGAAGAACGCCCGAGACCGCCTAGCTAGGATAGAGGGACACGTTCGGGGCATCATCAAGATGATTGATGAGGACAAGGAATGCCCAGACATCCTTATCCAGATAGCAGCCGTCAAAGCCGCTCTCGAAAAGACTAGTAAGATAATATTGGAAGACCACATCGAGCACTGCCTACTCGAGGCAGTCAAATCAGGAGATGTCGAATCCCAACTAGAAGAGCTGAAGATGGCGATACAGAAACTCATCTAGGTGATAAAATGGTAGCGAATTGGAAGAAGGCAATACTAGCAATCAGCGTAGCATTAGCAGCGATAAGTTGGCTTAGCCAAACCCTCAACCTCCTACCTCCCTTCACCTCAACCCTGATCGGCATGATCGCAGCCGGACTCGGAGCCATATTCATCGGCCACAGCGCATTCGGTGCACTACGCGAGGGAAACTTCGGCATCGATATCCTAGCCACCTTCGCCGTAGTCGCTTCAGTCTACGTTGGGGAGTACGTCGCCGCAGCAGTTGTAGTCTTGATGCTAGGCGGAGGCGAGATCCTTGAGGAGTACACGAGCGGAAGAGCCTCTATAGCAATCGAGAAACTCGTAGAAGAATCACCGAAGACAGCAACAGTGATACGTGACGGCAAGGAGATGGAGATTCCCATCTCCGAGGTTAGTATAGGTGAGACAGTCATAGTCAAACCAGGGGGAAAAATTCCCGTTGATGGCTTGGTGAAATCTGGTAAGGCATCCGTCAACCAGGCATCTATCACCGGAGAGTCGATGCCGGTTGAGCGTGGTGTCGGCGAAAGTGTATTTGGGGGTACTATTATTGAGCTCGGCAGCCTTGACATCGAGGTTACGGCCATTGGCGAGTCAAGTACTTATGGTAAGATAATTAAGATGGTGAAAGAGGCTGAGGAGCACAAAGCGCCCATCGAGCGTACCGCAGACAAATACGCCAAGTACTTTACCCCTATCATCCTCGGCCTAGGTGTGTTAGTATACCTATTCACCGGCAGCCTTCTCAGGGTTGCCTCTCTGTGGGTCATTGCGTGCCCCTGCAGCTTGACCCTCGCCACGCCCATGGCCGTGGTTGCGAGCATTGGCAACTCGGCCCGTAAGGGTATCCTGATTCGTAACGGAGAAAGTTTGGAGAGGCTGAGCAGCATCGACATCCTAGCTTTAGACAAAACGGGCACAATCACCACGGGGCGCCCCGAGGTCTTGGCTGTCAAGGGCTTCGGCGCTGAGGAGAACGTCGTCCTCAGCGTTGCAGCGACAGCTGAGGGGAGATCTGAGCACCCATTAGCAATGGCTATCTTGAAGAGGGCTAGTTACGCTGGGGCCAAGATGGAGGACACTCAGAATCTTACAATGGAGCCGGGTCTAGGCGTCCGAGCGGAGACGAGGGATGGAGTAATTCTAGTAGGTAATGAGAAGCTTCTCGCCAGAAACGGCGTTAAGCTGACCAAAGAGATCGTAGAGTATTCTTCCTCGGTCGAGTCGAATAGGACCCTAATCTATGTAGCTAAGGGTAAGAAGCTACTCGGTGCGATTGAGGTGGCGGATACTATCCGAGGTGATCTGGTTGGTACTTTCAAGGATGTAAAAAAGTACGTAAAGAAGACTATCATGCTTACGGGTGACAACGAGTCGGTGGCTAAGATTATCGGTGAGAAGGTAGGAGTTGACGAGGTATTCTTCAATCTACTCCCTGAACAGAAGGTCGAGAAGATAAAGGAGTTGAAGGCGCAGGGGTACAAGGTCGCCATGATAGGTGACGGTGTTAACGATGCTCCGGCGCTAGCTACGAGTGATGTGGGGATCGCGATGGGTTTAAGGGGCACTGATGTGGCCATCGAGACCGCTGGAATCGTCTTAGCTACAGATGACTTGAAGCGGATACCCAAGTTGTTTAAGATTGGAAGTTCGACGATGACGGTGATTAAGCAGAACCTCGTTTTCGCGATGGCGGTTAACGTGATCGGAATAGGATTGAGTGTCACGGGTATCCTTCCGCCTCTTGTCGCCTCGATCATTCATGAGAGCAATGCTATGATAGTAATGCTAAACTCACTTCGGCTTCTCCGTGTCGATTAATTGTGAAGGTACACGCGAGCGCATTTCCTGAGAGGAGGATATTGTATCTTAATGTAGTTTTTCCATTGAATAAAAGCTCAAGACCTGACCATGAAAGTTTCCCTTTCGCACTTTCTCTACCCCGATAGAGTCTTGCGTCTATCGGCTTCTCAATAGAGAATGACAAATATCTAATGTCCATGAGACTTGCTTTGTCATAATGAATCTCCTTCCATGCCCCGATGCTCTCATCGATGAGCATGCCTCCTTCGTCTCGGTAGCTACGGAAGGTTGAGGCACCTTGTTCGTTAGGTAAAACGATTTCCTCGAAAGGCATCCTCAGCCTGGCCTCGGCATTTACCTCCACTCGCTGGATGTGAATACTATATGCGCGCGCTTGGAGAGAATAAGAGCTGGGTTCCTAGAGTAGCTGATCAAATTTGATGCGTGCACGCAAATTTGTCGGTTGCCCGGATTAGTTCCCCACTGACACTCGCGTTAGCCGAATGCCCAGCGTCATCAACCATCACTAGCTCAGCCATTGGCCATACTCGCTTAAGCTCCCACGCGTTACCGATCGGTGCCTGAAAATCAAAGCGTCCATTCACAAGAATCCCCTGGATATTGGTTAGAGCATCAGCATGTTGAAGTAAGATTCCATCTTCTAACCACGCATTATGACTCACGTAGTGTGTAACGATACGGCAATAAGCCAGCGCAAATGAAGGGTCAGTAAATCTCTCAGCGAGTCGATTCGTTGGAGGCCACTCTGGGGTCGCGGACTCCCACATGCACCAAGCAACAACGGCTCGTCGTCTAACCTCTGGGTCAGCGTCGTTAAGCAATCGCGAATATGTCTCTACGATGTCACCACCACGCTCAGCTACCGGCACAGCTGAGCGAAGACTATCCCACTGCTCCGGGAAGAACCTGGCGACACCGCCACGAAACAACCAGTCGAACTCGCAGTGTCTCCCAGTTGTGACGCCGAATAGGATCATCTCCGTTACACGATCAGGATGCGCTTCAGCGTAGGCGAGGGCCAATGTACTACCCCATGAGCCACCTATCACTAACCATCGCTCGAGGCCTAGGTTATTACGCAACTGTTCAATGTCTGAGATCAAGGTCGCGGTTTTGTTACTTGACAGATCTGTATCGGGGTTGCTTGCATGAGGCTTGCTTCGCCCGCAACCACGCTGGTCGAATAATATTATGCGGTATACGCTTGGATCAAAGAGCTTTCGCCACCAAGGTGTACATCCCGAGCCTGGGCCGCCGTGAATTACGATGGCCGGCTTACCCTGTGGGTTGCCGCATGTTTCCCAGTAGACGAGGTTGCCATCGCTCACATTTAACATGCCATGATTGTAGGGTTCGATTTCGGGGTATAGATCGTTCATGGCGAATTCTTGTTCTCCCACTTAGTGTCCATACTTATGATTCTTCTGGCATGCTTTGCTCGTGTTGTCTGTCTGGTTGTTTCCCTGTCCGTCTGTTTTTCTGACCCGAGAGAGAGTAAGAGTATAAGTGAATGAGTGAGATGGAAACGAAATAATTGAATGAGGGTTTGGGTTTGGGGGAAACCGTTTTACCCTTCCTTCCTTGGGATATATCAACGGACCGTTTTAAGAAGTTTATTCCAGTCTTAACCAGCCTAAAATTGCGCCAGAGGATCCAAAAGTAACGACTCGCGCAATAGATACAGTTTCCGCCCATCAGGACTCAGCGATAACTCAAACTCCTTTACTCAAATAGGGGATTCCGTACGAACTAAGTAGGGGGTAAAATTCCGTGGGGTCAGTAAATCGGTTCGTACAAAATTGAGAGATGGAAAGAGTTTAGGTTAAGGTAAGTTATAGATAAGAAATTCATATACGCGCATGCATTTATAACAAATATGCATTGTATGAACATTGAAAGGTGATAGGCAATTGGAATTTTACGAAGCCGTCAACTTCAGGAGAAGCGTAAGGGAGTTCCAAACAAGACCAGTAGAAAAAGAGAAACTCCTGAGAATCTTAGAGGCGGGATTAAAAGCCCCCTCTAATAACCACCTAAGGCAGTGGGAGTTCATCCTCGTAAAAGACCCTGATCAGAGGATAAAAGTCGCGGAGCTAGTCGCAAAGTCAAAGAACATTGCGAATGAGAGGGAGCTAGAAAAGGCACTAGATAATTGGTCGGACCAATTGCAAAAGGAGATGTACCGCAAGGCACTGCCAGTCCAAGAGAAGATGCTGGTGAACTCACCAGAGCTCCTTGTTGTCTCCTACAGGTTGAGGAAGCCCCTGAAAGAATGTGAGATTTTGTATGACTTGAACGATTTGGCTTCTGTCTGGATGTGTATCGAGAATATACTGCTGGCGATGACGGCAGAGGGGCTATATGGGGTTACCAGTGTACCCCGCGAGACAGCCTCTCTTAAGAAAGTGCTAGGCGTACCTGATGGTTACGAGGTGGCTGCCGTGATTCCAATTGGCTATCCTGAGGACTATTCAATAAACCAGAAGTTCGTTTTACTTGAAGAGAAACTACATTATGATAAATGGATAAATGTTTGAGTGTGTTTTGTATTCGCGCGATGCGCGCGCGTCTTTAGGGAATGTTCACGTGGGAGGGGACACTCTCCCAGGGTGGGCCAGTAACTGAGATCAGTTTCATTAAGTAAAACAGAATATTTCTTTTGAGGCGTCAAACGTCTGCTCTTGCGTTTGCGAGCTTTGGGTGTTTTGAGGAACTTTGGGTAATGTGATTTAAATCTGAAGGCATTCGAATAATCACAAGAAAATGTCGACTGATAATAGACATGAAGACCTAGCTAAACTCGCAGCTGAGTTACTTGTTCGTTTACGTAGCAAGAGGCCGCTAATTCATCACATTACAAACATGGTTGTGATGAATGACACCGCGAACATGACACTTCACATCGGCGGTCAACCAGTAATGTCACATGCGAAGGAGGAGGTTATTGAGATGGTGGGAGCTGCCGGAGCCTTAGTGCTGAACATCGGCACCCTGACCCCCGACCTTGTTGAGTCGATGCTCCTGGCGGGCCATAGGGCCAACGAGCTTGGTATCCCAATCATTCTAGACCCGGTGGGGGCAGGTGCCACCAAGCTACGAACAGAGAGCAGCCTCCGAATCCTAAGGGAACTTCACGTAGCCATCGTGAGGGGTAACTCTGGGGAGATCGGGGCTTTGACCGGTCTAGGAGGGTTGGTTAAAGGCGTTGATAGTGTTTCGGATGCTGGGGACCCAATAACTGCTGTGAAAGCCATGGCAAAGATGTTCGGGGTGACCGCGATCATCACCGGTGCTAGGGACCATATCTCCGATGGGAAACGTGTTACAGGGGTCGACAGCAAGCATCTCATGCTTAAGACATGTACTGGAACAGGCTGTATGTCAACAAGCGTGGTCGCAGCTTTCGCAGCGGTCGAGCGTGATTACGTTCATGCGGCGACTGCGGCTTTGACATGTTATGGGTTGGCGGCGGAGTACGCGGCAAAGAAGTCGGCGGGCCCAGGCAGCTTCAAAGTGGCGTTGTTTGACAGCGTCTACAACCTTACACCTGAAAAAGTGCTTAGGGACGGTAGAGCGCTCTACCTTAATCTCGAGTAGAGGGTGGACCAGTGATTTCTAACTGGGATCTCTACCTGGTTACAGATGCCAAGGTCTACCCGGGACGTTCACACGTCGACGAGGTGGAGGCGGCCATAGCCGGTGGAGCCAGGGTTGTACAGTTCAGGGAGAAGCAGATGAATGATCGCGACATGTTGAACATTGGAACAACTCTGAGAAGATTAACAGCTGAAGCTGACGTTGACTTCATCGTAAATAACCGTGTGGACATCGCCCTTGCCGTTGACGCGGATGGGGTTCACGTTGGGCAGGAGGATTTGCCAGCTTCTTTGGTGAGGAGACTAGTGGGGCCTAAGGGGATCGTAGGGGTCTCGGCCTCCACGAGTGAAGAAGCTATCAAAGCTGAGAGGGATGGTGCTGATTACATCGGGGCCTCCCCAGTGTTCTCAACTGGGACGAAGACGGATGCCCCACGTCCAACCGGGCTTGAGGGTCTGAGGGCAATGGCTGATGCAGTGAATATCCCTATAGTTGCCATCGGGGGGATAAGCGTAGGAAACATCGATGGCGTGATTTCCGCTGGGGCTGACGCGGTTGCGGTTATCTCTGCGGTGGTTTGTGCCCCGGATATGGTTAAGGCGTCTAAGGAGTTAATATCTAAAATTCGGGCGGCTAAGCGTCGAATTCAAGATGTTTAATGAGGCTAGCGGGATTAGCCACTAACCCATTCTTACTGGATTCTTATCCTGATGTGAAGATGTGACTGCGGACTTTGTTGGACTCTAGGTCGAGGACCACCCCTCTTAGTATGGTCTCGGCGTACTCGCTCCCTGGGTTAACGCAGAGCGTCCTCCCTATCTGGGTCACCCCCCTCGACTCATGGATGTGACCGTGAAGACCCAACATAGGCTTGTAACTGTCAATGCAGTCGCGAACCGCCTGACTCCCCGCACTGAAAAGCTCAGGTTGGCCTCCGACGAAGATGGGTTTGAGCTCCTCGGTAAGTCTCTGGCAGATATCTAGATCCGAGTTTCGTGGCGGTGCATGTAGGTTGAAGATGCATCTATCCATCGACTCAACTTTCTCTGCGATTTTGGATATTCTTACGGAAAGGTCGTCCTCGCTCGTCTCCCTTGGTGTATCCCAGGGGGTGGGGTTTGACCACCCGCATGTGATCATTTCGTTTCCTCCCCTGATCCTTACAGCTTCCCCCTCTCCGTTGACGAAGACCCTTGATTTCCTAAGCATTTCATCCACCCATGGGAAATCATCGTTTCCCCCGGACACGTAATGCTCCGCGGGGGATCCACGCAGCCTCTCCTCGGCTAAGGTGACCCACCGCTTAAGCCTCTCTCTGATCAAACCCTCAAAGATGCCACTGACCCTGTCACGTCTGAGTAGAAGCTCGTCGTATTCATATCTACTGACAGCGTAGGGATAGGATCCGACCTTGCTGACAAGTCTCTCGAGTTCGATCCGCTTATCATTGTTAACAACGCGGTGTGTCCCCATGAAGGTCGTCTCGAAAGAGCCGTCCTCCCTCTCAATGATCGGTACTAATAACTTCCCACTAAGGTCACCTGAGAGAATCATCACGTCTGCCTTGTAAACTCTGGATGCGTTTAGGAACTTGAGGAAGCATGCCTCTGAGCCGTGCACATCTGTTGCGAAGAAGAGACGTGTCCTAGCCACAGAATCAACCCATTATAAGTCACTTATATAATTACTTATAACCACATTCGTTGACCCAGATAAGTCAATGTCCAGCGCCTTCTCGAGGAAGACCTCGGGACTAATCCGCCAAGCTTCGCTTTTTGACACGTTCATCTACAACTCGTCAGCCAGCAGCTTTGCAAGTGTGATTGGAAACTACGCGTTTGCGGTCACGTTCACGAGCGGTGGGGACATCATCTCGGCTTTGCCGCTGGTCCTACTCGCATTCTCGATAGCGATTGTCTACGCGATGCTCGTCTCCACCTTCCCAAGATCGGGTGGTGACTATGTATTCAACAGCAGGGTCCTGCACCCATCCCTAGGATTCGGATTCAACTTCAGCCTAGTCTTCTGGCAGACCTTCTTCCTCGCCTTCAACTTCTACCTTATCAGCTTCTATGGACTGGGCCCTGGCATCCACATAATTGGGTACCTACTAGGAAATCAATCAATTATCAACGTCGGGCTGGCGCTGATGACACCGCTCGTCTCCTTCCTCGTTGGCTCAGTGTTGAACATTGTCTTCACCCTGCTAGCTCTGTCTGGGACGAAGAAGATGTTGATCGTGAACAATGTGATATGGCTCATCATGATTGTCGGTATAGCAATCGCGCTTATCTCGTTGATTCTTGTAGGCAACCAGGGATTCGTATCTCTTTTCAATTCCTTTATGCACAGCTACGGTGGGCAATATGGGTCAGCCGCTAACCCATACCAGTCTATCATCGACGCTGCCAATCTTGGAGGATACTTTGCACCTGCATTCACCTTTGACTGGCCGCTGCTGGCCCTAGCGACGAACGCGGTGTGGTGGACCTTCTACTCCGCATACATAGCAGGTGAGGTAAAGGAAGCTGGCTCGGTCAAGCGCAACCTAATCTCGATGGGCGGGGCAGGTCTATTTAATCTGCTATTCCTTGGGGCCCTCTTCTACTATGCATTCAAGACAATTGGATACAATTTCCTCTCGTCCATCAGCTATCTCGCCACCTACAGTCCGCAGGGTCTGCCTTGGAGCAACGCGTTGGAGATGATCACGGCGTTCTTCGGCCTCGTAACACAGAACCCGGTGCTAGCGGCCCTTGCCGTCCTCGGCATGGCCCTTGCTGGCACACTTATCTACACGGTCGTCATATACCTGCAAATTAGCCGAAACATATTCGCATGGTCTATGGATAGGCTCATGCCAGACAAACTCTCCGAGGTCAGCCCAAGGTTCCACACGCCAACTTACACGAACCTCGCGATCTTCCTGATCAGTGAGGCCTTCCTAGTTGTGGTCGCACTATTCCCGGATGCCTTCTGGACATTCCTATTCTCGACGATAATTGGCCCAGCGTTCAGCTGCATGTTTCTACCCGGAATAACCGCTGCTCTGCTGCCATATAGGAGAAAAGACATCTACGAGGCATCGCCGATAAAACGGGAGGTGTTTGGGATACCGCTGATTACGATTTTCGGGGTCTTGGAGGCCTCATTCGTCGTCGCTATCGCGTACATCTTCATCGCGTACCCACAGTTCGGTATCTCGACACCATACGCTCTATTCCTCAACTTCGGGATGATTTTGGTGGGCTTCGTTCTCTACTGGGTGATTAGATATGTTAGGGCCCGACAAGGAGTCGATATCGATCTCGCGTTCAAAGAAATACCCCCAGTGTAGGTTGAATCACTTGACTAGCCTCGACCCTGATTCGACCCTACGGGACGCCCTCCATCTGGTAGAGGAGGCGAGGAGCAGAGGTATCTCTCTGAGACTCACCGGCGGCGCCGCGGTTCAGTACCACAATCATTCTGGGCAACTCCGAAAATCAGATTCGGAGATTGATGGGCTTAAGGACGTCGATATGGTGACCTACAGCTCAGATAGGGTCGAGGTGAGTAAGCTATTCAACAATGAAGGCTATGTTGCCGACCGATACGTGATGGCATACTTCGGAGAAGATCGCTTCCTCTTTCACAATCTTGTGAAGAAGTATTCAGTAGACATCTTCTTCGAGAACCTTAATTTCAACCACAAGATAAACCTACGACCAAAAGGCTCTCCATCAAGAATCGAGCTAGACTACCCGACGCTGACCCTCGCTGATCTCGTCCTATCAAAACTACAGATACACGAAGCATTAGAGAAGGATCTGAGAGATCTTCAGGTACTTATCCTTGAGCATCCCCTCACGAATGTGGATGCGATTGAGTCAATTAATACGTCGAGGATCGCCTCCGTATTAGCAGACGACTGGGGATTCTATCATGATGCAAAGGTTAACCTCTCCAAAGTCATCACCGGTGTCTCAGCGTGTGAAATAAGAGAAAAGGTCAACCAGATTATTGACGTGATTGATTCTGAGCCAAAGTCAAAAGCGTGGGAGAAAAGGGAACATGTCGGCATAACCAGACAGTGGTGGAGCGATGTCGAGGAACTAGTTAGGTAGAGACTAACCGCTATAAGTCACTTATAGGATCGTTTATTGAAAATCATGGAAGGGCTAGAGGATCCGAAGCGCAGTGATGTGAGGCTGAGACTTCCTTGCGAGATCGTGACAGAGCAGCTACTGCCCTTGATGAGGAAGGCCCTCGTTGTGGAGCTTGTCAGTAACCGCGGCGTGAGTCAGCTACAGGCTGCGAAGATCGTCGGCGTTACACAACCGGCGGTCTCAAGCTATCTGCACAGCCAACCACGAACGAATAAGGAGCTCAAGGGATCAACCAAGGTGAAGGAGCTGGCAAAGAGCCTAACAGAGGATTGGATGGGTGGCAGGCTGAGCGAGACAGACGCCATTAGAAGAGTCTGCGAGTTATGCATAGAGATGAGGAGCAATGGACCCATCTGTACCATCCATCACAGCAACTACGAAGAACTCCCTGTCAACTGTGAGGTCTGTTTAGAGGACCTGTCAAGATCTAAAAAGAGGTCTCGGGAGGATTGGGAGATAATAGAGAGTGTTAGGCAGTCCATCAGGATCATTGAAAGTTGCAGAGAACTGGCTTCATTAATTCCAGAGATAGGGATGAACATAACATACGCTAAGCCCACGGCAACAGGCATCGAAAATGTAGCCGGGATTCCTGGTAGAATTCATCCTATAGGCGGGTATCCTAGATCATCTAGACCGTCAGAATTCGGAGGATCATCGCATGTAGCGAGGGCTACTCTGACTATGATGTCTTTCCAACCGCTTCTACGATCAGCGATGAGCCTCAGATACGACCAAGATGCAATAGAGATCTTAAGTGAAAAGGGGCTGGTCGTCTCACAATTTGATAGAAAGGACGAGCCACCGGAGGTCAGAAACATGGATGGGATGACTATACCTTGGGGAATCAGAAGAGCATACCCTGCAACTAAGGATCCGCCGACCGTAATCTTCGACCTTGGGGGAATAGGAAAGGAGCCCATGATCTTCCTATTTGGTACCAACCCCGTCGAGGTTGCTCTGATAGCTGTAGACATCGCGAGAAGCCGACACAATAGGAGAAGATAACAAACACGCATGCGTGAACTAAAAATTCATAGAAAAATGAAAAATGTAATCGACAAAGGAGATGAGAAGATGAGAAAGGTTTACAGATGCCTGACAATAGCAGGCTCAGACTCGAGCGGCGGCGCGGGCATACAGGAAGACCTCAAGACAATGATGGCCCTCGGGGTCCACGGAATGTCGGCGATCACGTCCGTGACCGCCCAGAACACGGTTGAGGTGAGATCAGTCTATGATCTACCAATAGGCTCGATAAAGGACCAGATTAGGGCGGTTGTAGATGACATAGGTGTGGACGCTGTTAAGACCGGGATGCTCCATACCTCTGAGATAATTGGCGCGGTAGCAGATGAGCTTGAGATGATCAGATGCCCAATTGTCGTCGACCCGGTTATGATCTCGAAGAGCAACACGCCGTTGCTCCTGCCGGAAGCAAAGGAGACGCTTCTCAAGAGGATCTTCCCGCTTGCAACCGTAGTTACGCCTAATGCGGTTGAGGCGGAGGCCATTACGGGCTTAAGGGTAGGTACTATTGAGGAGGGCAAGAAGGCCGCCGAGAAGATTGCGGGGATGGGTCCGAAGTCTGTCCTTGTTAAGGGAGGCCACATATTTGAGACCCATAAGGCAATCGACATCCTATTACACGACGGGTCATTCACCCTGCTAACTGGGGAGAGGTTTGACACAAAGGATACGCATGGAACGGGGTGCAGCTTCGCATCGGCGATTGCAGCCGGACTCGCTAAGGGTTTGACCGTTACGGAATCTGCCTTAGAAGCGAAGGATTTCGTGAATACCTCAATAAAGTACGGGTTAAGAATCGGGATGGGAAATGGTCCCCTAAATCCTGCGGCAAGGCTACTCAATGAGGCTGAGAAGTATAAGATCATTGAAGAGGTTCACAAAGCGGCGGCGATGCTTGAAGGATGTGCGGATGTGAAGAGCATCATAACTAAGGCTCAGACAAACATTGGGATGGCGCTATCGTATGCTGTCGGGGTAAAAGATGTGGCCTCGATAGAGGGAGGTTTTGGAAAAACCCAAGAGGGTGTGAAAGCTTATGGCTGCCCCCGCTTCGGAGTCGACAACCAAGTCGCCAGAAGGATACTTGCTATCAGGGAGTTTGACGAATCGAGGAGGGCTGCGATCAGCCTAAGATATGGTGAGGATACCAGAAAGGCATTGGAGGAAATGGGTTTCACAGTTTCCTTCTACGACACTGAAGATAAGCATCTCGAGGACGAGGATGATGGGGGCGAATCAATGTACTGGGCTGCTGAGCAGTCGGTTAAGAGGGTGGGAAAGATCCCCGACGCAATCTTCAACTTGAGTGAACGCGGCGACGACGGGATGTTGATAGTTTTGGGTGAGTCCGCTGAGAAAGTGGCTGGGGTCGCGTTGAAGATCGCTACTAGAATCTCCAAATAAATAATCGAGTGCACGCGTATGTTTCAGTGCGCATGCACTGATGTATAAAAGAAGCCTAGAGAGGGGTGATCAACGCGGAGTTTAGGTTACTTGTAGGTTTAGCGTTATCTCCGGTCCATGTTTGATGCTTTTGTGGACGAAGCAGTTATGCGCCTCAGCGAGAAGCTCCTTCCTCTGCTCCTCGGTCAAGTCGGCCTTTAGCTCAATGTCCAGCATGAAGGCGTCTGCCCTAAACTCGACCATGTTCAACTTGTAGTCGAGCTTGATGTTGATGTCCTTGACGGGCCATCCCTTCTTCTGGCATGTTCCTATGATTCTTGATGCGGTGCATAACCCTAGGGAGGCCGCGAAGATGGCTCCCGGGGGCATTGCGTCTAGATTCTTCAGGTCGCTTGTTTCGTGTGAGATGAGTTCTAGGCTGTTCCACTCAGCCTTGAACTTGAGGTCACCGAGCCACGAGATGTTGAATACCATTGATTTCCCATGTTTTCGCTTGAACTTATACCTACGCTAATATTGAGTCAACATTCACCAAACCGCCTGCTCCGAGCATAATGACTTCATTGCGCGCGTTCCAACAGTGGGACAAGTGACTGAGATCAGTTTCAGCAAGTAAAACAACTTTCTTAGAAAAAGGGGCTGAGTCTTCTTAGCGGGTCATGTTTCTCTTGAAGAGAGGGATGGCTATGGCGGTGAATACTATCCCGAATGTGGCTAGTATTATGATCTCCGAGGAGATCGCTGGGATGCCTGCCCCGAGAACCACGACCTTCCTCAGAGCGGAGGTCGCGTAAGACAGTGGAATCAGCTTGGAGATGTCCTGCATGTACCAGGGCATCTGCTGAGTTGGGAAGAATACGCCGCTGAGGAACATCATTGGGAACATTATGGTCATCATCATCATCGTCGCTGTCTCCTGGTCCTTGGCGAAGGAGGTGATGACGATCCCGATGCCGACGAAGCTGAAGACGTCGAGTAGGAGTAAGCCGAAAATGAGGGGTATGCTGCCCTGTATGGTAACCCCGAATAGAGTCACTGCCATGATTAGTATGAGGGTACCCTGTAGCAGTCCCCTCATCGTCTGTGCAAGTGTTTTACCGAGTATGATGGAGAGACGATTGATTGGTGCAACCATCATGCCGTCGAGCGTGCCTATCTCTCTCTCGTGGCTGATCGCGGCGGGTAGACCCGTCATAACGCTCATCATGACGTTCATAGCCATGATGCCTGGTGCCATGAATTCGAAGTAGTTGAAGTGGCCTGGTACAGCGCCTTGCGTGGTTACGGTTAGAGGTTGAATGACTGCGAGTGGGTTCTTAATCGAAGGTATCATGGTCTTGATTGTCTGCTCGGCGAAGGCAGCCCCTATTTGATGGAAGATTGCTGTCATTGCCCCTTGGAGGAGGCCGGACATCTGTGGGTTCGATTGATCAGTAATGACTATGATTGTTCCCTGTCTCCCGCTGTTGAGGCAGGCCGTGAAGTTAGCTGGGATAATGATCCCGCCCTCGACCTCTCCACGTTGGATCATTCCCCTGACATCGTCCATAGACGAGGCTGAGGTGATTGTGAAGTTGTCCATCCGGTTCAGATAATTAACAAGCAGCCCACTAGTTGCGACCTGGCCTTTCTGAAGACCGTATGCTTGGTCCATGTTTGCGACCGCGAGTGTGACAGGGCCAAGGCTTTGTCCCGAGGGAAATATGAAGCCCACCATACCCATCATGAACACGGGCATTATGATCAGCATTGCCAGTCCTAGCCTGTTCCTGAATAGCTCCGTTAGGTCCTTCCTCGCGACGAGGTAGACGTGATACATTGTCAATTTAATGGCCATTCATATCACCTTGCTCTGGACTTAGCCCCTCCCATCATGAATCCGCGTCTTGGTTGGGCTATCTTCTGGTTCGCCGAGTCACGTACCTCGTGGCCTGTGATCTGGAGGAAGACATCCTCGAGTGTAGGCTCCCGACTGCTAACCGACGTTATCTTACCGTTTTTCGCCCTAATTGCGTCAATGATCGTGTCGAAGGCGTCCGAACCTATAGCGTGGATCATGAGGTGAGTCGGATCTTCCTGAGAAACACCTGTTACGTTGCTTAACGCCTTTACCGTTGATAATATATCTGAGTCGAGATTGGGAATCACAAACTCTAGTACCGTCGTATCGCCTTCAGAGATGCTCTTTTTAAGATTCGGAGACGTGTCGAGGGCAGCTATTTTCCCGTGATCGACGATGCCGATGTGCTTGCAGAGTAGATCGGCCTCGGCCATCATGTGTGTTGTTAAGATGACGGTCATTCCGTTCTCCTTGTTGATCTTCCTGATGAACTCCCTGATCTCTACCGTGGTCTGAGGGTCTAGACCGAGCGTCGGCTCGTCGAGGAAGAGCACCTGCGGCTTGTTTAGGAGGGCGCGGATGATGTTCACCCTCTGCCTCATTCCGGTGGAGAAGGTGCCGACCTGTACATCCTTCCACTTGGTCATCTGGACAAGTTCAAGGAGTTCTACGATGCTCTTCTTCATCTCGTCCTCTTTGACCCCGTAGAGTTTCCCGAAGAACTTGAGGTTCTCCTCCGCGGTTAGGCGCTCGTACATGATTAGCTTCTCAGATACGAGACCGATCAGGGTTCTGACCTTCGAGTCCTCCTTCACTATGTCGTATCCACCTATGGTCGCGGTACCCGAGGTTGGTTGAGATAAGGTCGCGAGCATCCTAATCAACGTCGACTTTCCTGCCCCGTTTGGGCCGAGGAGACCGAATATCTCCCCCTTCTCCACATCAAATGATATGTGATCCACCGCGGTGAAGTCGCCGAATTTCTTAACTATCTCCTTTACTTGGATTTCGCTCATCAATATTCACGTTCCTAGATGATTTTATTGGAATCTACGAGTATGCAATTTCTGACTAGGTGTCTCTCTGCTCCAGTTTGCATCGGCGTCTTCCTTCGTCCCTTTCCATTTCATTCTATATATTCGGGGTTATTGGGAGTTAACCCATCCCAAAGAGGTGGCGGAGCCATCCCCAGAAGTCGGAGCTTATTGTAGCCGCCGGCTTCGTGATGGTCACCGGGTAGCTCAGTATCTGTTGCTGAGGCCTGTTCAGGTTATCGAGGTAGCTGATCCTGATCTTTACCGTGGTGTCTCCGAGGGTCGCGTTGGATGCTACGTTGAACTTTACTGTAAAGAGAGCAGGGCTATCGGGAAATATCGCGCCGATGTAATCACTGCTTTCGGGGATTACTATCACCTTTGGGTCGCCGACTACATCGATGGATGTGAACTGTACCTTGCTCGTGCCTTTCAGTATGAGTGTGGAGTCGATCTTGCCTGTTGTGCCCTGGTCTGCACTCACCTGTGTTGGGTTCATTATCTGGAAGTCGACAACCTGACCGACCTGAACCGTGAGGACCTCGGTCGTTGCTCTTTGGATACCCTTGGAGTCCATGTATGAGAGGGCGAGTGATACGGGGATCTGGCTCGCGGGGGTGGCGCCGTCGACCAGCACCGTGCAACTCACTGTCTGGAAGTCACCGGGGTTCATTTGACCGAGGCTAATGGTGGTTGGCGTGAGTGGGTGCAGGAAACCTGTGGGGTCGAGTGTGAACGTCGCTTTGGCGTTGAAAGCTGAGGCATCAGCGCAGTCGATCCTAGCCTGTATAGTGAACCTTTGCCCTGGTGTGGCGTTCGTAGTGTTTAGGTTAGTGACTGAGAGGACTGGGATGCTATTGATCAGCGGAGCTGTGACCTCGAGTGGGAGGGCGGCTGTTTGTTTGAAGTTATCGCCGACGGGGCTTGAGTAGAACATCGAATCGGTTAGGGCGTAGGAACCCAGCGGTGTGCTCTCCAAAACGAAGACGCTTGTGGTGAAGCTCGTAGAGCCGCCTATCTTTATACTCGTAATGTTATAGTTGAACGGACTTTCGATGGAGAGGAAGGGAGAGGCTGTTGAGAGCGAGAGGGCGACGCCCTTAACGTCGGAGTCGGCGATGTTTCTCACAGTCACTGTGACATCGTTTAGTTGTCCTACGTTGAGCTTCTTCGGGGATACTGTGACCTCTAGCATCGGTAGGAATAGCTTGTTGACCACGATTGTGATCGGGATCGGTACAACGACTATTCCGCGGCCCGCTCTTAGGTATGTGAGTTGCATCGTAAGTGTGTAAGCGCCGAGGGTGACGCTCTGATCAACCATGATTGTGGCATTGTAGAAGGTCGACTCTCCCTGGAGAATCGTGTTCATGACCTTCTGGGAACCAGCTATCACTGATACGCCGGGTGTGGTGGAGGTTATGAAGGCCTCGACCTCGCTGGCGTCGTAGTCCCCGCCGTTGTATACTGTGATACCGATGTTGCCGTGGGTTCCGGCTGACAAAGTCGTGTTTGTTACGTTGACCTCAAGGTGGGGTATGTTGTCATCCGCGTAGGCGTATGCGATCTGCCCCGCCATTATGCATATGAGCAGTGTAGCTATCAGGGTGCTCCTCTTTACATTCATTTAATCACTTCGTTTTGATTCGTTTTCTTCCACGTCATTAGGTAGACTTCTACCTAGTTACCAGAATACCGTCCGTCTGTTCCTAATAAAGATTATAGATGCCTCGGGTGTGTTTCTGCCCCACCTCATCTTTTGGCAAATTATAAATCCTTATTGAAAGGAGGTAATATCGGGTTAGTTTTCTTGGCGAAGATATCGAAGGAGAAGCAGACGGCTCTTGACTGGGTCGAAGCAAACGAGAAGATGATCTCAAGGTTCGATAAGACGATCTGGGGCTATGCCGAGCCAGCTTGGAGGGAGTATAAGTCAGCGGCGGCATACTGCAAGCTGCTGGAGGAGGAGGGGTTCAAGGTCGTTAGGGGGACAGGCGGCATGCCAACTGCGTTCCTCGCGACCTTCGGCGAGGGAAAGCCTGTGCTCGCGACGTATGCAGAGTATGACGCTGTCCCCGGTACCTCCCAGAAGTCGGTTCCCCGGCAGGAGGCTAGGGATGGGCTGAACAGGTGGGCGGCAGGGCACACGGACCCTCATTCGGCACTAGGTACCACGGCTCTCGCTGGCGTCCTCGCGGCGAAGGAAGCGATGGTAAAGCACGGCCTCGACGGGACGCTCAAGATATTCGGGGAACCCGCGGAGAAGGTCTGCGGCTCGAAGCCAGTGCACGCCGCATGGGGCTACTTCGACGACCACGACGCCTCAATCTGTTACCATCCCTCGGGGGTGAACACTGCTCTCTATGAGACACAGATGGGAGCTTACTGGAGCGTCGTTTTCACGTTTGAATGCCTCGAGCCTGAGAAGTGGTTCAGGCCTGTTGGGCCGATGAAGGTTGGGGGACATGCTGGAGGGCGTTGCCCTGCTGCCCTAGACGCCATCTGCCTCATGTATACTACTACGAAGTACACGAAGGAGGCCATGTTACCTCACGGTGCCTACTGGACTCTCAACGAGTACGTTATGGTGGCTGGGCAGTGTACGTCTGATAACCTGCCGCCTAGAATCGGGCAGATACAGTACTCTTGGAGGACCCCCACTCTCGGGATGGCTGAACAGATTTACAAGGTGCTGGAGAACAACGCGAGGCACGTCGCCGAGATCGCTTTCTGCAAGCTTTCTATAAGGTGGGTGACGAAGACGAGGGTAGGGCTGCCCAATAATGTGATGACGGAGATCACGTACGCGAACCACGAGATTGTGGGGGCACCGAAGTACGGGGAGAAGGCGAAGAGGTTTGGGCGTGAGATACAGAAGAACCTCGGTCTCAATCCGATGGAGTCCCCATTCACTGAGGCGTGCCAGAGACTAATCACACCCAAGGATTACGAGGCGGAGCAGAGGGCGACGCTCGAGCCGTGGCAGATGCACTTCGGCGCGGACGACTACGTCGACTATACTTGGCACTCCCCCTCGGTGAGGGTGTTCACCGCGAAGGCGGTCTTGAAGACTCCGGAACCGGGGTACGTTTATCCACATTGGGCCTCGAACGCGATGGCGGGGTACCCCGAGACAATCGATCCAATGATCTTCGCCGGGGGGAAGGTGATCGGGGCTACCCTCGTCGACCTTTTCACTAAGCCTGGTGAACTTGCACGGGGTAGGAAGGAATTCGAGGAGAGGACAGGCGGTGGTATCAGGGGCTCGAAGTGGGTCGGTCCCCTGCTGCCCAAGGACTTCAAAGCGCCGGTCGACATGAGGTGGCCGGAGTACATCACTACTGCTCGCGGGGAGGAGTGGTGGTTGCCCACACCTATTTCATGACCCCAAACTATTTCTACGCCGTTGTCTCCGGTTTTCATGATCAATTTGTCTGAGAAGACAATCCCGCTGAGCGAGGCGGAGAATGAGGTGAAGATAGTCACCCAGCGACTCGCCCTCCTTCACCTCTCCTATGCACGCACATTGGTAGATGAGTTTGGTTGGGAGGAGGGAAAGAGGCTGATCTTGAAGTCGATGAAGAGGTATGGTGTTAATGTAGCTAATTGGGCAGCTTCGGGACATCAGGGTCTGCCGCGGTTCGGATTTTGGGAGAAACGCGAGGGAAAGCCGGATCTATGTGAGCTTGGAAAGGTTATGGTTGAGCTAGGTGAGCCTGAGCTTGGTGCGTTATACTGTCTTATCGACCCGGCGAAGACGATGGCTGCTGATCCATCCAAGAAGATGATTCACACAAAGAACATGATCATTGGTGACGAAGGGTGTGGATTCGAAACCGTACCCACGACTGAGGAGGATAGAATGGATCTGAAGGAGGATCGAGACTGGGCTCACGTTGACCCGGTTATAGACAACTATCTGAGGAAGAATCTGCCTAGTAGGACTTGTAGTTCGTGATCGCGGCTATTCCACCGAAGCTGCGGGTGAGCATGTCGCCTTCCTCGGTGTTGCCGGAGATGAGTTCGGCACGTACGTTCCCCGCTTCCGCCATATCGATGAGAGCCTCGATCAGGTCTTTCTTTTCAAGTACTTCGACGTCCCCACCGCATTTTAGGCACTTTAACGTGTTGAGGTTGGCTTCGAAGTCAGCTATCTTGGCGTTGTCAACGACCTTGTTCTCGACGTGGCCGCAGGCCTTGCACTTGAGCCTGTAGAGGGTGCGGCGGACGTCCTCGCTTATGAGGAGGAGTTGGACGTTTTGTCCTTTTAGAGCCTGTAATATCTCCTGCTCGCCGTAGGTGCCTAGGCCGTCGTCCTCTCCGAGATGTTTGAGGAACTCCTGGACGTTCTTGCGCTCCTCGTAGTATCGTGCATCCTTCATGAGGTCGCGGCTTCGGTTCACCAGCTCCTTGATGCCCTCGGGGCCTGTGTAGCCGGTGTCTACCTGTGCGAGTATCTTGTCCTTTAGCTCATAGTGGAGGTAGTTGCCTTTCAGGAAATCATCTTTGGTGGGACCGGGGCCCCCAACTATAATTCCCTTGAGTCCGGGTACGTTTCGGAAGTGCTCGGTGAAGTAGCCGCCTAGGCGTATGTACCACTCGTTGAGGTGCATGTCGCGTAGCCGCTCGTAGCGTCGGCTGGACTGGCCTCCGGCACGCGTCTTCCCTGCGACTCCGCTGCTGTACTGCTTTATTATTTCGGTTCGGTTGCCCTTGAGGTAGCCGAAGGCGGCATCCTTGGAGTCAATGACTACTAGGCCGTAGACGTCCTTGGCGCTGATCATGTTGAAGAGGGGTTCGAGTAGGAACTGGTGTTCGCAGCGGTAGTAGTAGATAGTGACGGGTTCGGGAGGTACGATCACGAAGGTCTGCATGTCCCCGACGCCGAGCTGATTGCTGGCGATGCTTCCGGCGAAGATGGCGAGGCCCGTTGGGGGAATGGTTTTGAAGAGTTTGAGGCGCTCCATGACCTTGCTTAGAGCGTCCTGGACGTTCTTTCGGGTCGTCTTGCTCTTGATGTTGACGGCTGTGCCCCATTCGTTGCGCAGGTCGTTCATGACCTCAGATATTTGTTTTCCCGGTGGGACGTAGACGCTTACGAGTTCGGTGCCGCGCCCCTGTAGGTCCTCGAGCTGCTCCAGCATTCGCTGGGCGCGTAGCCTGTCTAGGGGTGCGTTTCCGCTCATCTTGATCGACCTCGAACGTCTTGATTATCGGATAACTGCATATATACGTTACTTTCTAGGGGGCGGACGGTGGTGCCGTGATGGGCCCCTGTGATGGCGCATATGATCTCCTCGGGGTCTGTTCCGTCGACGAAGACTATTGGGGTGCCGAGCTTGGCGGCGAGTCTAACGGCTTTTAGGTCGAAGAGGCCGTATTCGCCGGGGGCCTGACGGGTGTTCGCCTTGATGATCTTCTCGAGCTCGGTGTAGGTGATGGTGTCGAGCTTCTTAGCATCGGGGTTGGTCTTCGGGTTCTTGTCGTAGACGCCGGGGACGTCTGTGGCGTTTATTATAAGGTCGGCGTCGATGGCCTCTGCGAAGATGGCGGCTCTGTAGTCGGTGCTGCTTCCGGGTTTGTGGCCTCCGCCGACGAGTATTCTGTCTCCGAGGTGGCTCTTGATCTCGGTTGCTCGGCGGTGGATGTGGGGGTCGGCTGCGTCTCCGAGTGCGGCGATGAGGAGGAGAGCATTAACATGTGTGGCGAGTATGCCGAGACTGTCCTGCAGTTCGCGTGAGCCGTCAAGTTCCTTGGCGATGCTGATGAATTGGCGGGCGGGTCGTCCCCCTCCACATGTTACGACGACAGTGTGGCCGGCCTCCCACAGGCGCCTGATGACATCGGCGTAGCGGCGGTAGGTTGCAGCCTCCATGTTCTTTGTGAGGAGGCTTCCGCCGAGGCTTATAGAGACCTTCATCCGGGTTCACTCACCGTCTGGTTCCCGTGGCGGATAAAATGGTTGATGCTTGGCTTAGGTGGGGAGCTTACCCGATCCTCCGGGGAGCTCTGGGAAGGTGTCCTTCATCCTGGATTCAGCGACTGACGCGGCCTCCTCCAGTATCTTGGAGGAGTCCTCGTTTGCGGACTGGAAGTTGAGGGTCATGCCTGATGTGGCGCCCGCGTCCATTACTATTCCGCTCAGGAGGTTGCTGATGTCGCCCATCTCCTTAGCTATCTGTGGGTTGACTGCCGCCATGCCGGTCATGACGTCGCGCATGACGCCGATGACTGGTAGGAGCGTGTAGGCCAGGTCACCCATCTCGCTGATGGCCTCGATGCGCATCACGATCTGGTCGAGAGCGAGTTTTGCGTTGAGTATGGTCTTCTGCATCTTGCGTAGTTCGGCGAGTTCACCGGCGTAGATGTTGGCGTGTGGGGTGTCGTGCTTCTGATAGCTGTCAACGACCTTGGCGAAGAGGGCCTTGTCCCTCTCGGCCATGCGTTGCGACTCGCGGTCCAGCTTTGTGACCTGGGCTTGGACGAGTTTGGCTGCGTAGTCCATCCGGGGCTTTAATGCGCCGGGTGGGTTGATGGTCTCTCTTAGTGCCTTTCCGATGGGTTTAGAGTCTCCCCTATCCCACTGCTTGCCGAATGACATCTAGTATTACCTTGGTTTGTATGTGGTGGGTCGTGGTGATAGGTGTTCAGTTTGCAATATGATCATCCGGATCATCTTATTGGGCTGGTTTGGCTTGATTTTGCGCTATTTGAGTAATCATCCGTTAGTAGTTTGTACGTTTATTATAAAATGCGTTCAAGTTTGAGATGCTAAGGCATCTTGATTTGCGCTATTTAGTGTAAGTAACTCCTGCCCCGCTTTAGTATATGCACAGCTTTTCTAGAAAGTGCATTCACTGAGCCAAACTATGTTTTCTGGAGTTTGTTATAGGAGGTTTCCTTGACATATGAACGATCCTTGAGATCGCCTCTGATCAAATAGGCTGACTTTTTTCGAATAGGTTTTAAGTTGTGTGCCTGGTATCGTTGGTGGGGCGGGGGTTCCCAAGTGGCCAAAGGGGCGGGACTCAAGATCCCCTAGCTCAGGCTTTCGAGGGTTCGAATCCCTCCCCCCGCACCTATCTTATAGGGTTAAATGGGCAATATTATTGCGTATTTTCGGTAATGGGTTTGTTTTAATTAAGCAAATTGCGCGCGCGCCCATGTCCCGGTAGACTATGACCTCAAGCGGCTCATCCGCCCCACCATAACGATGTGTAAAGCAACTCACCGTATCAGGCCTATAATCGTAAACCGGATAGACTAGCCTATCGATGAAGAGGACGTTACTCCGTAGTTGGGGGTCGCTGATCGCCTGCGAGAGCTTAACATACGTCTTGAGAAAGATCTTCTCATAGAGGACCCTATTCAGTATGGCGCCGTTCACGTAGCCCCTTCGCCTCTTCCCGAGCTCGGGGATGATCATCCTGAAGGCGGTATCGTATTCGGGTAGGGCCCAGGGGATCACCATCTCAGTATAATTCATCGCGCTCACGTACTGGAGCATCACCCGATCCGTGTCCGGGGCCCTCCTGAGCTCCTCCTCTAGGGTCGGCTTCCAGAGGCCCTCTGAGACCATCACGGGCATGAGGTGGGTCTTGAAGTCCCTGGCCGTTGTATCTTTGGTGATGCCGACGAGAAGTATCTTCTTTCTCCAACACTCCTCGATGAGCATCAGGTAGATGAAAAGGGTGAGGAAGGAAATGTCGAGGACTGTTAGCCAATGATTCTCCCCTATATGTAGGGGATTCTCAACATCGCCCTCCTCGAAAACGCGCCTACACAAAATGAGAGTCGCTGACTTGACGCGGTCCCAGGAGCTCTCGTAGATAGGGGCGACCAGGTATTTGTCGATCTTCTTCCTTAGGTAGCCCTCTTTGACACTGGAGTTTAGGAACCTCTCGACCCTATCCCTGCGATCGACGCTGTCGATCCCAAGTTTACTACTGATCTCATCGATACTAAGGGGCCCCCCAGACTCTAACAGGTAGGCGATAGTGTACCTCAGATCATCCCCTCGCGGTGAAGGGATCATAAGCTCGGGGTTCACAACCCTGTGCCTGTTGTAGAGCATGTCATTACGATCCACACGTTGGCCATCGACCTCGAATCCTATGAAGCTGGAGATGTCCCAGAGCTTCCTCTCACGAGTGTCGTACATCAGACTGCCTAACATCGTGGAGAGGCTGCGATCCATGAGCAGTAGATTCGGAGAATCTTTACTGGCCGCTAGCTTGTATGCGAGGTAGAACTCACTCAGCGTCATGACCGCATTCGCGATCTGGGAATTGCCGACAACCTCCTCATCGGAGAACTGTCTCTCAGAGGTAACCTCACCATCCTCCCCCACCTCGACGAGGGTCTGATCCAACTCGACTATCTGATTCACATATAGTGGGATGCAGCTTGATACTCCTAGGCCCTCCTCAACTAGCCTGGGATCAAACTTGACCTTGAGTCCATCGAGGTCGATAATGCCCTTAGCCGCGTAGGAGCCGCCGTAGAAGACCACGAGGTCAAACATGCTATTCTTGTACTCGGTTCCATCCACCCCAGCGAAACGGATCCTCCGTGACCCGAACATTTCCTCAGCTACTCGAGAAGCATCCTCAGAGTCGAAGCTCGAACGGATCTTATCGCTCAGGAACCCCTCATAAAGTCCAGCCAACGAGTTGAAACGCGTGGAATAGTCCTCAACCTGCGACGAGACCCCCCTCTTCAGAATTGCTCCAGTTCTCCTCAGCTCCTCGCTGTGCACAGAAGGCGAACGAACCACCCCACTATTTACTTGGTCTTCGGTACAGTGTAACGAATCTTACCATCTTGATAGTAGGAATTGAACATTTTACCACAGCCATCACACTTCTGTTGTTCGACATCAAAACTGCTATACTTCACTTTTTACCAGTACTGTGAGAAGGTTTACCACAACGTGGACAATTCATCACAATCAGTGTATGAGGTTTCAAAACAGTATTAAATAACTTCTCATCTATCCCATGTCTTTTTATTATTTTACGTAATTATTCGCTTATGAATGTTCAGAAAAATCTGGTTTGCGCAAGCAAACAGATTATCAAAATCTTAACATATGTAAATATCCTAGTAAACTTGATTCGGTTAAAAAACGGCTAAGAATTAGTATTTTGCTTCTTACCCGATCCACCACAGTCGGGACATGTAATAATTTTTTCAGAGTTAATCTGGCCATCCTCCCGAATGTACTCCACCTTAGTTATCTCACCACGTCCGCCACATTTTTCACATACCCGCACGCTCTACTTGAGTCAGATACTAAGATAACTTCCTAAATTGGGTCCGCACCCGAGTCACAAGCCCTGCGATGCCGTCTGGTTCGAAGAGCAGCATCCCCCCAGATGACCTCATAAGGGCTGAGTCCAAACATCGAGATGAAGTTACTAGCGTATGCAAACCCCGCAATAGGGCGGTTTCCTATGTAGGTATTCAACGCGTCAACAACCCAACTCTGTACGAAGACGAGCGTGAATCCTCCAACGGCGGCCCCGGGCGCGCGCGCGCCCTGAACATGTTCACCCCGAGGATCATCGCAAGCTCCTCGTTCTCAGACACCGCCCTCAGCGAGACCCCCAGCCGATTACGGATCAGGAAAACGTAGACCATCAACACCGCGACAACCGACGCCACAGGGACGAAAACCTGCGCCATGGGGACTCCGAGTACACTGAAGTCGTAGCCACCCAGCCTGAAGGCCGTGTTCCTAACCCCCTCACCCATCAGCGCCCAGTAGCGGATCGCGAGGAAGACGGAGTTCAGGACCAACGACGCCGCGAGAAAGGCCAGCGTAAGGTAGATGATGCTCCTCCCCTGCCTCGTGAGGGGTCGGGCCAAGATCAAGTAAAGCACAGCCCCAAGCAGACCCGAGAGCACAACGGCGACAGGGAGTGATAGGTACGGGTTCACACCGAGGAAGTAGACGACGGCGAATGCGAAGAAGCCCCCCATGTTTGCGATGCTCACGTGCGAAGTTCGGGAACCTCTCAGTTGTGAAGGTGAAGCTGAAGCCCATACACAAGACGGCGACGACGAACCCCTGAAGAACAACGGTCCAAGCGTTCATACTTCCGCCCGCATCCACGAACGCGAACTAATCAAGATGCGCCGCGACCCAACTTAAGAGCATGCAACCCGCTCAGCAGTAGCTGGGCATAACCTCGTCTGAGAACCTGCTCATGGCTGAGGGGTCGTCCTTCGGGAACGCAACAGCGCGAGCATCAATTAGAGCCTATATCAAGGCCTTCCCCAACTGCACGCGCGCAAAAGCCCTAAGAGCCTCCGTCACAACGAAGTTTGGATGAAGTTCTCACGGCAGGTCCTCTCAGTCATTATACTAGTACTGCTGGTGGAGGCCGGCCTAATCTACATCAATCAATCAGAGTGGAGAGCAGCGAAGAAAGAACCCTATTCAACCCAACTAGACTGGACCACCACATGGGGTGGGAAAAACTATGAGAGCGCAAATGCGGTGGCCATACACAGCGGAGCAATCTATGTCGCCGGGAGAACCCTGAGCTTTGGCGGCAGCCGGTCTAACATATTCCTCCTAAAATACAGCGGCGACGGAGTACTCGATTGGAACAGGACCTGGGGAGGCCCATCTTACAATGGGTGCTTTGCCATAACTGCGAACGATGAGGGATTATACTTGGCAGGCTACACCTACATTGGCGGAAACAATAATGCGAATGTCGCCCTTCTAAAATACGATTTTTATGGAAATCTGGTGTGGGCGAGGACTTGGGGAGGCGCAGAGGACGCCGTAGGCAGAGGCGTATCCCTCGATGGGAGGGGAGCAGTATATGTCACTGGCTACCTCCGAGGAAACACGACTACGAAAAATTCGTTCCTGCTAAAATATGATCAGCTGGGGGAACTCATGTGGAATAAGACCTTCGGTGTGGAGGGTGTTAACGCGCTCAGCGTAGGTGTCGGCGACGGCATATACGTGGGCGGCACGAATGAAATAATTAAGAACAACTTGTGGAGTTCGGAGATGTTCCTGACGAAGTTCAACGAGACTGGCTCCATCCAATGGAGCCGTACGTGGGGGAGTAACCCCGTTAACGATTGTTGGGCGGTCTCGGTCAACGGGGAAAACATCTACCAGGCTGGCACCACGGTGGACGTGTCTGGAATCTACTACTCTGTTCTACGGGATTACGATCCCTCAGGCAGTCTTAGGTTCAACGTCACCGGGAGGAGATCTGAGGGGGAGTATGTATGGGGAGTCTCTCAGGGAGGCGACTACATCTATCTAGTCGGTTACATCTACAGGACGGATTTCAGCAATGATGTTCTAGTTGCCAAATTTGCGGCAGATGGGACTCCCATCAGTAACGTTACCTGGGGAGGTAGAGAAGCGGATGCGGCCCGCTCAGTGGCTGTTGACGGGAACGACATCTATGTGTCAGGTATGACGTACAGCTATGGTACAGACTCGCAGGCTTTTACCCTGAAATACTCATCAGTTAATAAGGTTACAAGTTTAGGTGCTTCATGGGCTGCTGCGGCTGCCATTGGGGTTGGCGTCATGGTGTTGACGGTGCTCGTTATCAGAGGATTAGAACGCAAGCGCATCTCAACAAATCCATCACATGCAACTATGGTGATGTGATAAAGTCCTTTTCACCGTAGGGCATGGTGGAGAGTGGTGACACCACCAGTGATCCAGAGTCCATGGAGGAAGCTTCTGACATAGCAGAGGTTACAACACCCGTAGATACTAGCCCTATAGGAGATGTACGCCAAGTGTGGTAAGTGGGTCCGAACGCGAACCAATGAAGATGCTCAACAACCCTACTTTAGGGCATGCAACCCGCTCAGCAGTAGCTGGGCATAACCTCGTCGGAGAACCTGCTCATGGCTGAGGGGTCGTCCTTCGGGAACGCGACCGCGTAGTACCGGGCGCCCAGCTCCGCAGCACCCTCGATCCCAGCCGCATATTCCTTGGGGCTGTACGACTTCGCATCCATCGTCCCAAGCATCAGCGCCGGGCCCACCCTCCCCGCATCCTCCGCCGCCGACTCCACCTCCGAGATCAGGTCCTGCACCTTCCCCTGAACCCAAGGCGGCACGAAAAACATGTCCGCATTCTGCCCAGTCAGCTTCAACATGCGCTTACCCTGGCTACCGAAGAGTAGCCGGGGGTGCGGTTTCTGCAACGGCTTCGGTGAAAGCACCGCACCTTCCAAGTCGTAGAACCGACCGTGGTGTGTGATGCTCTCCTCCGACCATAAGGCGAGTATCACCTTAAGCGCCTCCACCGTCTTCGCCACCCTCTCCGCGGGCTCCAACCAGCTACTGTAGCCCTTGAACTCGACCTGACTCCAACCAGCCCCCACCCCGAGGACAACCCGGCCACCAGAGAGGATGTCGAGGGTCGAAAGCATCTTCGCAAGCATCCCCGGGTGACGCAGCCCAAGAGGAGTCACAAGCGTCCCCAAGCTAATCCTCTCAGTCTTACCCGCGAGGTAGCTCAGCGTCGTCCACGTCTCCAGCGTGCTGTAGGGGTTCTTCATGCTGTGCCCAATCTCAGTGCCCCACATATAGTGGTCAGGCATAAGCGCACCCTCGAAGCCGAGGTGATCCGCCTCAACTATCGACTTCGTAATATATTCCTGGTTCTCGGCGAGGTTACCGAGTCCGGTTAGGTAGAACTTCATGTCAATCAGTAAACACAGTGGAGGGGGACCTTATAATGGTAGGTGAGTTCACTCGGGTACGTTGAAGAGCTCAGCGCTCGTCTCCCCGAGTATCTTAGTCTTATCACCCGCCTTGACTCCCTTCAGTTCCTTTATCATCGGTATCGAGTCGTAGTCCCCCATGTCCCAGGGGAAGTCGGTTCCGTAGAGGACGTTCCCAGCCCTCATCACGGAGACGAGGTACCCGAGCGCCGCCTCCGAGTGGGTGATGGTATCGTAGTACATTCGGGAAGCGTACTCGCTCGGCAGGTGGTCTATATTCGCCTTCGGCTCGTTGCGCACCTCGTACCCGTGGTCGAACCTCCCCACCTGGTAGGGCCAGAAGCCGCCGCCGTGTCCCCAGCAGAAGACGAGTTTCTTGAACCTCTCCAGCACCCCGCCGAAGACCACGCTCCCGATTGCCAGCGTCGTCTCCATCGGGTTACCCACGATGTTGCCGAGGTAGTAACTCCTCATCCTGTCCGCACCCGCATTGTTGATCGGGTGGACAACCACCGGCGCCCCCAACCTCTCCGCCTCCGAGTAGAAGGGCATCAGTTCAGGTGAGTCAAGGTTCCTCCCAGCCACATTCGACCCTATCTCCACGCTCGTGAATCCGAGGTCCCGCACACAGCGGTTCAGCTCCTCCACAGCCGCCCCAGAGTCCTGCAGCGGCACCGTGGCGCAGCCCACGAACTTCCCCGGATACTCAGCCACAATGTCCGCGATTGCATTGTTCTGAGTCTTAGCTATCACGGCTCCCGCCTCAGGAGGCGCATCGTAGCAGAAGTTACCCGGAGTCACAGAGAGGATCTGGACATCCACACCCATCCTCTCCATCGCCTTGAGCCTCCCTTCGACGTCCCCGAAGCCAGGCATCGGCGCCAGGGGCCCACTCGACCTCTCCCCAGTCACTATCTCATACCTACCCCCATCCACGACGAGTTGAGGAGCGTACTTCTTCACCTTTCTATCCACACCCGCCAGCGCCTCCGCCGTGAAGATGTGGGCATGCATGTCGACTATCATAGTATCCTTGATAGTGCGCCTTTTGGGAAAAGGCCTTCTGTAATTCTTCCGACTCAATGCCGGCTGATTATGTCACTAACATACACAGCTTAATGCGCTCGCGCCTCAGCTAGAGCTAATCCGTCACACTCCACTGAACATCGAGCCTCACGTGACACTGATCACCCGAGCTGGCCTTCATAGCAATAGTGACGAGCCCCTCGCCATTGATCTCAAACGGAATACTCAGAGTCTTAACACCCGATTCGTGAGCTACCCACCTCTAAAGAGGTGAGCTTCCTGATTCAACGACCCAACATGCATCACAAACACCTCAACAGAGGCCGAGTCTCCAACAGGCGTAGATTCGGCACGCACCATGCCTATCCCCCTACGGAGAATAACCCTAGCCGCATTCACATCCCTATCCAAAACAAGCCCACAACGCGGACAGATGTGAATCCTAACGTCCAGGGTTTTAGGAACATATTCACCGCACCCCGAGCACAGTTGACTTGTGTATCTGGGATCGACAGACGCTATCACTCCCTCTGACCGTTCAGCCATATGAGCGCGCGCGCAGCGCAGCCGCCTCTGTGAAACCAGGGGTGGAAGTGGTCGCTAATGCAGATGAACTCGAAGCCCTGCTTGTCTGCCATGGTGGCGTATTTGAGCAGTTGGCTCGGCTGGCAGCGTTCCTCAACAGCCCGGTACCCGAACTTTACTGTCATCTCGATTTCCTCTAGATGTGTTTCAGGATGTTATTCGTTCGATTGGTGAATAAAATGATCATATTAAAATCTAATAAACGGATGAGAGGTTTCTCAATAAGCGCGAGCAACAAGTATTCTTCAAAAAAACGACTAAATTAAGATGAGGAACGTTTTCTGACAGACAATATGACAACAACGAGAATGATACCCAGCATAGTGGCCTCAACGGGGAAACCTGGCACACCACCACCCCCACCACCCCCACCACCTCCACCGCCTGATGACTGAGTCTGAAGAACTATACTAACCGATGCAGATGAACCAGCCGCAACACTTCCCGTTCCAATATTCATCACGTATCCGCTTTTTGATGCCTCTAATGAGTAACCCCCTACAGCCACATTACTAAAGGTCACCGACCCATCTGAGCCGGTTGTCCCATTCACTACACCTTGACCGATGGGCTGGCTCGTCGACGATACAGCTACTCCCGAGAGCACACCCCCGCTGGAGTCCTTTACGTTGACTATCAGGCTACCCGTTGTCTGCGTCGGCTTTGGAGTACTGAAAGAATCTGAAATCATGTAGACCGCGCCATCTTGAGTGCTGGTGACAAATATCTCACCCTTACCCGAGTCATATGTTATACCATAAAGCCCAGATGAGATACCCACACTGGCAATCACCTGATCATTGCTGTCTGATATTACGGTTACCCCCTCATTAGTGAGCACCCATATCTGGCCCTTACCAGAATCATAAGCCACAGCACTCGCGCCAGGTATGTTATTTATCGTGGTCTTGACCTTGTTATCCGCGTCGTCGGGTATTACGGAGACGGTGTTATAGTGGGGGTTGGCGACGTAGACCTTGTGTTGGCCGGAGTCGTAGGCGACTCCTGTGGGGCCGAAGTTTGTAGCGCCTGCATCAACGGTTATGGTTGCAACAACCTCATGTTTGATGTCCGATATGACCGAGACCGTGCTAGATTCCTCATTGGCCACGAATATTTCGCCCTTACCTGAGTTGTAAGCTACGCGGGCGGGACTTTTTCCCACGGGTATGGTTGCGATCACCTTGTTATTGATGTCAATGACCGAGACGGTTCCGTTATATGTGTTGGCCACATAGACCTCTTTTGTGAAGGAGTCGTAGGCTATGCCGCTGGGGCCACGTCCCACTAAAACGTTTGCGATTTGGCGGCCATCCTTATCCTCTACCACTGCTACGGTGCCGGCTCCGCAGGATACGAAGATCCTGTTTTGGTCCGGGGCATAGGCTAGGTCCACTGGGAAGGCGCCTCTATTTTCTCCCCCTGGGATGTAAGGTATGGCGATTGACCCTACGAGTCTGTTAGTGGTATCGTTTATCAATGAGACTTTGTTTGCGGAGTTTGGGTTGGTTGGGTCGAGTTTGTAGTTGGCTGTGATGATTAGGTTCCTGCCTGAGTCATATACTATCCCCATAGGGGTGGGTCCACCGTTTATAGTGGCGTTTACGCCTATGGCGTGGGCGATGTTCGGTGCCGACATTGCTAAGACTATTGTGAAAAGAATTGCGATGGACGCGATCGAGATCGATACAAGTTTCAGATTTCTCATATGTTTAACAAGATTACAGCGTTATATAAGATGAACGCGGACGCGAATTAATCAAAGCGCGCGCATGTGGGAGTCTGATTTGTTTGCTTTAGGTCATAAAAAGGGTGTTCTGGCTCGTCTTGAGAGAAGCTTTTCTAAACATCCAAGCGCGCACAGGGGATGAAGTTCCTGTATGGGCTCGTGCGCAGATTAATCAAGACTAAATTTATGATTTTTTCAGAAAAATATATGAAAATTAGTCAAGTTACATTTATACAAATACATATGGAATAAAATTTTGGGTGGATACCTATAGCAGTTAACGGAATATTTTATCAAAAAATGGAATGATTTGAACGCACGCACACAAAATCTTTCACAAACAAGTAGGTGTACAACCTCGACTTCCCACTTTTTTCTACCCGTTGCTTTTGATAAAGACTCAAGAATATCCTACCCCTACTCAAAAACCATGACTCAACAACAGACCTCACTCAAGGATGAGATAAGATCCACAACTGTTCCACGGGGGCATGTCATGATCTGGTGGATAGGCCAGTCAGGCTACATAATGAAGATCCCGAATGGGAAGGTTCTGATCATCGACGCATACCTCTCAGGCGGTGACAGACGGATGATGCCGCCACCCATTGATCCCAAAGAGATCGAATGCGACTACTACATATGCACACACAATCACCTCGACCACGCCGACCTAGACACGATTAAGAAGATACCAATCGCGCAAGTTAAGACGTTCATCGGCCCAAGGAATGTGGTCGCAGGCCTCGAAAAACTCGGGATAAATAGGGGGTCACTCCGAGAAGTTAACGTCGGGGATTATGTCGATCTCGAAGGCATTCACCTCAGGGGTACATTCTGCATCCCAACCGATGACACGGTGCTAGACTCAGAGGGCTTCATAATCACAACAGAGGACGGCGTCAACATCTACCACAGTGGAGACACGGGCTTCCACGACTTCCTCTTCTACCTGAGCAAGTACACAATCGACATCATGCTTGTCTGCATAAACGGCGGCATGGGTAACATGGGAATCGATGAAGCCGTCAAGCTAACTCGACTTCTACGTCCCCGAGTAGTCGTACCCAACCACTACGGCATGTTCGAGGCAAACACAGCGGATCCAACCCTATTCAGAACCCGCCTAATGGCCACAGGCGCTGAGCCAAGCTGCCAGATCCTAAAAGTCGGGGAAAAGTATCTCTATCCCGCCAAGGAATTATAGCCGAGAGCAAGGGACCTAGCGGGAGTAGGTCTCCCTTAGCGCGCGCTAACATGCGCGCGACCTGAAAAAATCGCGGAAATGAAGGAGATTAGAGCGCCTTGAATTTACTCCCCTTCAAGATAATCTGGTGAACGATCCTCTGATCATGACCAGGCTCATCCGGCGCCGCTTCCGCCACGACCTCAATATAAGACTCTAATGGACCCCCAATAATCTTCTTAAAAAGAGTCTCCTCAACCTGGAATATACCCGCGCTGTTCGACATCTTAATATTAATCCTAATCGGGCAATCCACACCCTTCACGATGTTAACCGCCTCAATACTAAGGGCAGACACAGTGTGGATGTTCACGTTGCCACTATCGAACGACATCCTACCCCTGCCCTTAGTCATATCAGTCCCATCACCAATACCAACAAGAGCCGCCTCCGCAGTCAAATCAGGGACCTCAAATTCATGAGAATAGATCGTGTGGAGAATATGACCACGCATCTCGTACATGATCTCTGGTACATCATAGATCTTTGGTAGAAGCCGATTCAGCAAGGGTATCGCGAGGTAAGTACCACTAATGTGATGATTCTCCCTGTGAACCTGATTCCCAATATCGTGAAGAAGAGCCCCCGCCATGACTACTAGGTACTCATCATCGATGTCGCCAGCCCTCTCCTTCACCAAATCAATACTGATGTTACTCTCTGTGAGTAGTCTCAGCATCTTGAGGGCATTCGCGGCGACTATCTTCATATGGATCTCGCCGTGGTCGTTGTAGTGAAGTTTCTCAACGGCTATGTAGTTTGACATGTCCCAGTCAGCTTTTACTTCAGCGTCCTTTTGGAGAATGTTCCAGAATTTATTGGCCTTGGGTTTATCTGCGAGAATTTCGTTGATGTCTCTCTCAGCGTCCTCCTTCATGATGATGTAGGATTCAGGTAGCTCGAGCTCGAATCCCTTGCCAAGCGCTATTTTTTTACCCATTTAGAACAAAGGGTACTATTGTTCATAGGTAAATAAAATTTCGTTACGAGTGCGCGACCACGCGCAATTTTAAACTCTATAACACGCGTGCTCAGAAAAAGATAGTGCAAGCGCAAACCCAAATCGTCAACTACCCACGACTAAAGTCGTGAGCTTGTAGTTCAAACTCCAGCACCCGCTGGCAGACCACAATAGGCTGGTTGACATCAGCCCTCCAACGAACATTCACAGCCGCGTTCAAATCAGCGTTTGACCCAAACCCATAGGCCCTACATCTGAACTCTGATTGGCTGACCCTGTTACCCTTCTCAACATGCCCACACCTAGAGCACCTCCTACTCGTATCACGGGGATCAATAAGTTGCACGGGCACGCCTCTTAACTTAGCCTTATACTCAACGAATGCCCGTAACTGGTTGAAATCCCACTTACCAAGCCTCTCCCGCTGCCCCCTCCTAACCGTGGTCCGAGAGCGAATACCCCTAAGGTCCTCCAGAGCAATCGCCCTCTTCGTGCCTTCAGCAACGGCCACAAACCCCTTACTGATTACGTGGTTCGTATACCTCTTGAAAAGCGCCTCCCTACCCGACAGCCTCCTCAGCTTCCTCTTCGAGCTCTTAGAACCCACCCTCTGAAGCTCCGCCTTCACCTCAGTGTAATGCTCCCGAACTGCATCCACCTCCTCACCGGAGTAGGATACTCCGTCGCTTGTTGTCACCAGCTTAACGACTCCAAGATCTACTCCGAGGTAGTCTTCAGGTGTAAACGGTGGCTCCTCAGGCTGCTCAAAAACCAAGCAGAGGTAGAACTCCTTCCTCACGTAGACTAGATCGGCTTGACCCCTGAGTGCTCGTTGGCCGAGCTTCGCATAGTCCCCAACCATTAAGGGGATGGTCTCCCTTCCCCAAGCTGTTGTTAAGCTTACCTTATCAAGCCCCTTGAAGCTCATTATCCTCTGATCGTAGACGACTGCGCCAAGTGGGTCGAAGACGTGCAGGTGTCGCCTATCCACCTTGTAGCTCTCCATAACTTTTCCGATTGCCCTTATGGCTAGCTGGGCTGGTAGCTTGTATTGTTCTCTTACTCGGTGGTAGATTCTGCGATGTAGTTTGTATTGGTTGAATGTGTTGGATGTGTATGCTTCTCTTGATATGGTGTCGCAGGCTGCGTTGAATGTTTTCATGGTGCTGAGTAGCTTTACCCTCTGTTCCTCGGTTGGCTGTATTTTGACTTTTAGGGTGAGGAGCATCGAGTATTCGAAGGGGATTAAATCGTATTAAAATGGCTGCGTTTACCACTTTCAGCTACCTCCAATTCTTCCCATGACTAAAGTCATGGGTTTCCTTGGAGAATTTTCATGACAATTAACTTAAATTTCAAATACAGTGAACGACAACTACCATTGGATTTGAACGTCATTAAAAGCGATGATAAATTCCTCCACATGTTGGCAGCTTATAACCGAAGAATCGGGCTACCCTCGATTCTAATCGCGTCAATAATAGCGGCGATAATCCTCGGCGTATCGACGGAACTAGGGCTAATTCTACAGGGCAGCCCCATTGGAGCAGTCGTGACGATATTATTATGTTTACTAGTTATAGACTCGGTTCTAATACTATCGAATTTCCTAGTCATGAATTACCTTTTTAAAAGAATACTCAATCGATACCAAAAACAAGGCCTACCATACGCATCGCTCATCGGGGTTGAGGCGCTAAATGATACGTCCGTCAGGGAGACCCAGTTTGCGGTTCTGCTAACAGTATTATCCACAGCCTCCCTCTCCATGTATCTTTTAGGAGGCACCTCTACCGAGGTCATTTTCATCTACCTCTCGATGGGATCAGCTCTGATTGCCTTCGGTTTCTCCATCATTAAGAGGGAGCACGTACTCGACCCCGATGAGTTACTGAGGCTCTACGTCCCGGATAACTGGCCAATAGTGCTCACAACTGACATCTTCTTGGAGACGTTCATCGACCCCTTTAACAGGTTAAAATTCAGGGAATACCTCAGCGATTTATCCAGATACGTTAGGGAGGATTTGGATCTTGAGGATGCGCTCAGCAAGATCACAGTGCTACTGTTCCAGAACCTATACGGGGCGCTTAAGATAGAGGACGTTCGCAGCGAGGTCTCCGAGTTGTTCAAGCCCGGAACGGATATTATGAATATTGAACAACACCCAATTTTTGGGTTCAACCGACTAAAAATAATACTTAACAAGACCAAGAAGATCGTGCCCGAGTTCTCCCGACTTCTTGACAGATTATTCGTGGAGATACTGGATGACCTCCCAGGCATCAAGGAGAGCAATTATTACATCGATGCTGAGGTTACGCCCGATAGGAATAAGGGTCAGGTTGTCAAGTGCTTTGTCTTTCTCTACAATAATGACTCAACGAAAACTCAGACGTTCAGTGTCAGTTATGCGAGCGGCTCAACCGGTCCTTTATCCTCTGAGGTTACTTTGACTCTCCCGGTGAGGCATTTTAATCTCCCCGCTGGAGATACGCTGCCGATCTACACTAAATCTGGGTCTGATTCTGCGAATGATCAGGAGCAGGATATCGTTGGATTTATGTCGCGTATGTTGGAGGATGCGCGTATTATCTTGTTCTGTTTCGAGGTTAAGGAGAATGGGAATAAGCCGATAGTCGTGTCGGTGAAGGATAAGGAGACGGGTCAGTTGGTGTATGGGAGGACGTTCCAAGTACTTGTGTCGAATAACTTTTCAGATCTTTATTTAAAGCTCCTGGGTGGAGTTAGTGTATTCATTGGGATCATCTTGCCATTCCTTAGGCTAATGGGACTTCACGTGTAATTAGAGACGATAAGAACAATTATAGAGAGAAAATAACGACGCGAAAATCAAGATAAACTATGAGATCTATTATCTAAATGTGCGTGCAACTCATCGATAACAAGATACGTTTGTGTATCTTATACAATCTGAGGGGAATATATCCAAACAATGGAAGGCCCGCCCCCGTCACGCGCGCGAATTTATTGGGTTGACAGCAATAGTCTGGGGAAAAACAACGAATCTCAATAAATAAGCGATTTTCCCATCAACTATATCTATACTAAAGATACCGGAGTCCTGAGCACAGTAAATTATTTTTTCGTCGGGAGAAAGCACCGCATAATTAATGCGACTGCTAATCTCAATCTTCCGCGTGATCTCGTACGATTCAAGGTTAACCACGTACACTAACCCCTGATCGAGGCCGTAGTTAGCGTAGACGTAAGCCGTCGAGCCGTCATGGTTGAGTATGAGGCCATTTCCCGTGCTTAGTGGAATCTGTTTCTCCAGAATTAGGTCAGATGACCGGAGTATCAGCAGATCGTTGCCCATCTCTCCTCTGAGGAGTATGATCTGGTTTGTTCTTTGTGAGTAAGCGACCGCGCTTGGCCCTGTTACGGCTTTGTTGAACAGTACTTTGCCTAGGTATATTTTGGTGTCTAGGTCTACGATGTAGAGTTTTCTTGCGACGGGTTTGCGAGGTATCCTATTCGGTGGCCTGAGGCGCCATCTAGAGCAATAAAGAGTCCTTTTGAGTACAGTAGTTGGGGTGGAAATGTGGTGATGTCAGAATAAGGGGGAATTATCCCCGTGTCAAGGCTAGGTTCTTTACCAATTGGATCGAACTCTATGGGGATATTTGTTGTGTAGAGGTAGATGGAAGCTATTGTTATAATTAGTAGGATAATTGCAGAGGCAAAATAGAGAATCTTTTTTTCCAATGGTTAGTGATTGAATGAATGGGATTTAACCTTTTTTTTAGCGTGCGCGCATGCACCTCGATTACTACTTCGTAGCCGATATCCGTTCCACCTTCACGATCGCCCTGCTGACACCGGCAAGAGGAGGCAACAAATGCGAAAGAGTCTGTTCAGCCGTGCACCGCCTAACTATTCCCCTAGAACTAGTCTCGTACCAGCCATCCTTATCCCTCTGAAAGGATTGCATTACCCTTCCTTCTTTGTTTAGAAACTTGATTACACATTCATCGTTCCTCAAGAGCTCACCAGCGCGCGCACTATTCGGATTAGGTATAACGTTGACTTTCATCAGCATGAGGGTTTTCCTAGACTGGGACGTGATTAAGGTCAAACTGAGCACTCATCGTTATTTTTTCGCGGACACGGTTCTCCCGCTTTGCGTGCGCGAAAGACAGATAAATTTACCTAGAAGTGTAGGAAGATGGTTGCCAATGGATCCACTAAATGAAGACCTTGATAGATCAGGAAATGAGGATCGTAAAGATTGGTCAACATCTGGGGAAGCTTTGACAATCGTATGCAAAAGAAGCAATTTAAAAAACACGATAACGATAGCCCTTATAGTTGGAACTGTCCTCTTTACAATAAATCAGTTGGATGTCGTATTAAGGGGAGAAGCCACGAGGACTGTCTGGCTCAAAATAATTATAACCTATTTTGTTCCTTTTATGGTTTCTAATATCGGCATCCTCTCTGTTACGAGACGGAAGAAAAACCAAGAGCGCTCAAAATATTAAAAATATTGCGCGCACGCAGCGGGTGGCTGTAACAGGTAAATCATCTGCGCGCGCTTGCATCAGCGTCTGCCCCTACACGAATGGTCGTTCAGAGGCGAAGAGTTGGGAATTCTGGGCCACTCAGTAGCCTTATGCGCAGCCTTCAGAAGAAGCTCGGAGTGAGAAAGTAGACCCGAATATGGGTCTGAGCTTACGCGCGCGGTTATAACTATCCTCACATGTATTTTTATTATTATATCATCAGCTTCAATCCATTAGAATCTGTACGCGGGCGGCTACGAGCCCTCTATCCTCTTCGCAAGATTCCTCTCATAGACCAGATACGTCAAACCACCCCTATTCACGAAAAAGACTAGAGTCGTCGTGTCCACCCCATACGTTCTGAAGGACTTCGTCTCACCCTCAATATCAACGGGAATCATAGGCGTCATGAACGTCCTCTCCCCCCACCGCTGCTCTAACTGAAGGATGCCACCGCTCCGGACCACCTTGTAGGATGAGGTGTCTTTGAATGTCTGGTATATCCCCGCTAAGCTATCGAGTATTCTCCCCCTCCTAAAGCTCGTGATGTCAAGTGGGCTCTTCCCCAGCAGCAGCGCAACCGCGTACTCTCCTATGTCCTCAAGGAAGTACCCACCATTCGCAAGTATAGCGACCCCGCAACCCGCATCTGGGACGAAGTTTATGTAAGCGCTCGATCCGAAGACGCTGCCACTGTGCTGGATGAGGCGGTGTCCGAGGAACCCATCCTTTAGCCTCAGCCCATAGCCATAGTAGCGCCACTCCCCACCCTCGATCGGCTCGTCGATCATCCTGATCTTCGGGGAGGCCAGCTCAGTTATCGACGCCTCAGCAGCGAGCCTGTGCCCATCGAAAGCGCCCCCGGCAAGCATCATCTTCAGGTAATTCGCCATGTCGAGTGCATTACTCATCAACCCCCCGTCACTAATCATCTGACCATACGGGTACCGGGTCGCTACCTTTCCCCCATTCCTGTTGGTCACATACGGGACGGCGAGATCCTCGTCGTCCCTCACATCCTCCTCCGAGAAGCTACTCCTGTACATGTGGAGGGGAAGCAATATCTTC
>Ga0182021_10000387_pt1 | contig 46113 bp, 38 predicted proteins | sample 612E3MmetaG_FD_120493 | JGI IMG/M metagenome (GOLD analysis project Ga0182021, IMG submission 120493) | Permafrost microbial communities from Stordalen Mire, Sweden - 612E3M metaG (Illumina Assembly) | ecosystem: Environmental > Terrestrial > Soil > Wetlands > Permafrost | place: Sweden... | reverse complement strand
TCGAGAAGAACCCTTGTAGTCTCAACATTACCTTTATAGTAGCCCGACTCGTCTTTCGATTTAACAACACCGGCGATATGAAAAAGATAATCGGCATCCTTCACGATACTTCTTATCGCTTCCTTATCGAATAAACCGCAGTTAAATATTTCCACCGGTTTATTTTCGAGCCAGCGCCTGGAACTTGATCCGCGGAGGATACACCTGACCTGATGCCCTTCTGAAATAAGTTTGTCGACTAAATGACTCCCTACAAACCCAGATGCTCCGGTAACTACAGAGATTATTTTCATGCCCATTCTATTATATAATTATTAATTTTAGTTATATTAACGAACGAAAATGAACAAATTTCGTTTTTAACAAATCTAAAATAAACAAAATCATTCTCGAATAATAATCCGGAGGAATTTTTGGACTTATTTAAGAAGTGTTACGAATTCACGCGCGCTGACGATATTAAAGCAGCAGGGATTTACCCTTATTTCCGACCGATTGAAGAAAACGAAGGGCCGGTAGTACAGATTGAAGGAAGAAAAGTTGTGATGGCCGGTTCAAATAATTACCTTGGTTTAACAGCTCATCCGAAAGTAAAAGAAGCAGCAATAAGAGCAGTTCAAAAATACGGCACCGGCTGTTCCGGGTCGCGGTATTTAACCGGAACTCTAGATCTTCATATCGAATTAGAGAACCGGCTTGCTAAGTTTTTCGGAGCTGAAGCGGTTCTTTTATTTTCGACGGGTTATCAGACAGCACAGGGAATTATTCCAACCTTAGTTCAGGGACGCGATGAATACGTCGTTTCGGATAAAGATAATCACGCATGTATCGTTGCCGGCCAGATGATGGCAAAAGGAATAACGGCAAATCTTGAGAGATACCGGCATGCGGATATGGCCGACCTGGAGAGAGTTCTTCAGAAACTCCCCATCGATGCCGGCAAACTCGTTGTAAGCGACGGCGTATTCAGCACAGGCGGCGAAATTGTTGATCTCAATTCCCTGGTTCCAATCGCAAAAAAATATAATGCCCGCATCCTAATAGATGATGCACATTCGGTAGGTGTAATCGGTAAGGGGGGGCGCGGTACCGCCAGCGAGTTTAACCTCGAAAAAGAGGTTGATCTAACGATGGGGACGTTTAGCAAAACATTCGCTTCACTCGGAGGATTTGTTGCCGGGGCAGAAAGAGTAATCAATTACCTTAAACATCATTCATCTGCCCTGATTTTCAGCGCCTCGCCAACTCCGGCAGCGGTTGCAGCCGCCCTGGCCGCTCTCGATATACTCGAGCAGGAACCGTGGCGGGTGGAAAAACTGATCAATAATGCCAATAAGGTTCGTACGGAACTGCGGAACGCAGGATTTAACTTGATCGAAGGGCGCACGGCTATCGTTCCCGTTATAGTTGGAGACGATGCCCGCGCTTTCCAAATGTGGCGAAAGCTTTACGACGCAGGTGTGTTTGTCAATGTATTTATTTCCCCCGGGGTTCCTCAAGGCAGGCAAATGATGCGTACGAGTTACATGTCATCCCACGAGGAAGAACACCTTGATTTTATCGTAAGCACTTTTATCAAGGTTGGTAAGGAAATAGGACTAATTTAAGTCTTCTTAACAAAAAGGGTAAAGAGGCTGTAACCCTTAATAAGAGGCCTCTTTTTTATAGAGTAGGAGATGCTATGAGTTCAGTTACAATAAGAACTGTTCAATCTAAAAAAGATTTGCTGACATTCATTAAATTCGCCTGGAAGATATATAAAGATAATCCCTATTGGGTCCCCCCTCTAATATTCGATAAGAAAAAAATACTCGACAAAATAAAAAACCCATTCTTTAAACATGCAGAGATGGAAATGTTCTTGGCAGAACGGAACGGCGAACTTGTAGGGAGAATAGCGGCTATTAAGAACGATCTTCACAATCAATATCACCATGACAAAATCGGGTTCTTTGGTTTCTTCGAATGCATTGATGACCGGGAAGTCGCGAATAAACTCTTCGATACCGCGAGGGATTGGCTCCGCTCAAAGGGGCTTGATACGATGAGGGGACCTGCAAACCCATCATCAAATGACGAATGGGGAATGCTTCTCGATGGATTTGATGATGAGCCGAGACTGCTAATGACTTTTAATCCGAAATACTACCTCGATCTTTGCGATAATTACGGATTTAAAAAGTCAAAAGATCTTTATGCATATAAACTCGAAACTGCGAAAGTTAAAAGCTCCGATAAACTAAGACGTGTTGCCGAAATAGCCGCTAAACGGACCGGAATCAAGATCACCCAACTTGAGATGAAAAACTTCAAATCCGATCTGGAAAAAGTAAAATATGTCTATAACAAGGCTTGGGCCCCTAATTGGGGATTCGTCCCGATGACCGAAGACGAGATCGACGCAATGGCCAAAGATTTAAAACCTCTTGTTGAACCATCGTTGGTGCTGTTTGGAGAGATCGATAATAAACTGGTCGGATTTTCTCTGGTAATCCCCGACTATAATCAAATATTTAAATCGATGAACGGAAAGCTCCTCCCGTTCGGATTTCTGAAATTGTTTACCCAGAAAAAGAAAATGACATGGTGCCGGATAATTACTCTCGGAATTATCCCCGAATATCAGAAACGGGGGCTTGATGCAGTTTTTTATTGGGAAATTGTAAACCGCGCGGCAGACAAGGGTATCTTCCTCGGCGAAGCAAGCTGGATTCTTGAAAATAATGAGATGATGAATCGCGGCGCAGAAGTGATGAACGGCTTTGTTTATAAAAAATACAGGATCTACGATATAGCAATCTGAATCGAACGAAGGTTTGGGACTGCTATTTTGCCGCTTCGTCGTACTTGGATAAGTGGGGAGCATCGAGTTTCTTCAACATCTGGAAAATATTTTTGTCCGGGTAATACTTAAGACAATCGATTAATTCACCGAACTTCGCGTCGAAGAATACTCTTAAAAGAACACTTCTGGAATCCACCTGGTCTTTCATTTTATCAAGATTCTTTACCAATTTGGTAATATTCTCCAACGCGCTCTGCCTGTTTTCAGGTGTCTGGAGGAGATCTATTCCGTTATAATGATAATCGAAATAATCCTGCCTGAACAATTGGTAGTTCGAGTTGAGAAGATTATCTATAAGTCCCCGGCGATTGAATGCCGTACTTTCAAACTGCCAGCCTTTGGAATAACTTGAATTGCCGCCGCGGATGCAAATGTCAAGTGCTTTCTGGAAATAATCGGTGCCGCCAAGTTTATAATAAGAATCGGTATCAAATCCAATGATAACATAAGCGTAATAATCGAGGAAACTTATTAAAGGGTCAAAATCGGTTTGATTGAAATATATTCCCTGATTTTTTTCATATCTGAACTGCCAGGAACTATCCAGAATAAACATCATCTTTGATGCATTCTGTGATCCGTAAACGGGCCTCTGACTCGTTACAACCAATTGGGCAATGTAAGTAACTTCATCGCTCGAGCTCTGAAAAACCACATTAAACGAACATTTAATCTTTGGTCCGTCCCAGGCCTGCCGGGTAAATTTCGTATTATTCAGATAATCTCCGATCTGTTTGCCGAAGTTCTCTACTCTCCCCCGTTCACCGGAAGCAAGCTGTTCCGTGTTTACAGTAATGGTCGCGTCCAGTTCCTGGGCTCTTGCCAATAAAGGTGATATGACTACTAAAGCGAAGAATATGATAAATCTTCTCATCTGGATGCTCCCGAAAAATATTTTCCAGTTCAAAATAGACATTTGCAAAAAATAAAACAATAATATAAATTACGGTTATAATGGGGTGGGTTAATAAAGGTTCAGGTTTATTACTTCTTTCTTCTCTCTTAAATTTCGCGCAGGAAAATCCGGGTGCTCGAGAGGTAGCGCTTGCCCACTCCGATATATCAGACAACGGCAGTCCTTTTTCGCTTTTCAATAACCCGGCATGCTTATCGTTAGCCCATTCCGGCGAAATTGCAGCTTACTATTCCCCCGCTCCGTTCGGGATTAAAGAATTATCAAATACATTTGCGGCGTGCTGTGAGCCAACTAAATTCGGAAATCTGAGTGCCGGTTTCAGTTCGTACGGATTTGAACTTTACCGGGAAACCCAAATCGCTCTCGGTTTCGGCGAAAAGATTTCCAACTCCCTCTGCGCGGGCCTAACAACAAGATATAAGAACATTTCGATCAGAAATTACGGTTCAACCGGAGTATTCCTGATCGATCTCGGCTTACAAGCAAAAATAAACAAACAATTTTCATTGGGGTTCGTAATCCAGAATGCGGCGCGAACGACCATCAATAATGAAGCAGATCAAATTCCCGTAGTACTTTGGGCGGGCACCGGCATTAAGATTTTAAAAGAACTGATCTTTTGCATCGCTTTCCAAAAAGAACTCGGTTTCGACCCTTCTCTCAGACTCGGTACCGAATATTATCCCCTTGAATTTCTTCATATCCGCTTCGGAGTTTCGAATAATCCCGAGAAATACGCAGCCGGTATCGGTATTGTCTATCAATCCGTGAATTTCGATTATGCCGTTTCATCTCATCCGGACTTGGGTCTCACCCATCAATTCAGTCTGATGTTCAGTTTTTTTGCGAATTAATTCCCATGAAATCAGTTATTATAATATCGATTATGCTTATTAGTTATGCGGAGAGCCCGGCTCAAATCGATACATCTTACTTTCCGCGGTATCTGGAACAGGTCATCGAAGATAATTCGGATGAAAACATTAAATCCCAGTTTTATGATCAGATCGAATTCCTTCTTGAAAATCCCATTGAAATAAACAATGCGTCTGAAGAAGAGCTGCTTAAAATTCCGTTTTTAGACCGTGCGGATGCAGCTGCCATTATCAAATATCGGAATGAACAGGGCCGGATCGACTCGGCAGATCAGATGCGGAAGATAGAAGGAATCGAAGCCGAAACAATCAACCGGATCATTCCGTTTATTTTGATTAATAAGAACAAAGAAGCGGAAAAATCCGAAGGACTCCTTCCGCGCTCGTTACCCGTAAGATTGAGTTTGCGTTCACGATTGATACGCGATCTGAAGCAGAATCTCGGCTTTCAGTCGGGAAAATATGTGGGATCCGACCTTAAACTTTATAATAGAATTACAATCAGCAGTAATGACAAGGTCCGGATAGGCCTTATCACAGAAAAAGATCCGGGCGAAAAATCGCCGGCCGATTTTTATTCATGTCATTTATTGTTAAGAGATCTGGGCCCGGTTAAGACTCTCCTCGTAGGAGATTATACTTTCGAATTCGGCCAGGGTCTTGCATTATGGGGAACCTCTTCACTTTATAAAGGAAATGAGACGACCGGTTTACTCCCTCGTAACGCGCATTCTATTGTGCCATATTTAAGCACGAATGAGAATGTCGTCCTCCGGGGCATGGCTATTCAATTCTCTTATCTCCATTTCAATGTATATTCTTTTTTCTCTTATAAATATCTGGACGGTTCGGTCGATACTGCCGGTAATACAATCGGGTCTCTTGATCAGGACGGATATCACAGAGATTCTTCAGAGATCGCCAGAAAGCATACAATCGGCGAGAAACTAATGGGACTCGCTTTCGACTATGGTTATAAATCGATTTTTAATGCCGGCCTTATCTATTTCAGCACTTCTTACAGTTCCCGTTTCAATAAACGAACATCCTTTGATCCATCGGGGAACAAATTTGATTTTATTTCGGCTAATTATAATTTGCTGATGGGAAGATTAATACTGAGCGGAGAAACGGCCGGGAGTAATAACTCATACTCCTCCATTAACAGTCTCAGGATCAACACCGGGAAAAACTTGGCACTTCTTTTCTCACTCCGGAATTATTCCCCCGGTTATTGGAATCCGCATGCCGATGGAGCCGGAGAAAAAGACGGTACACAGGACGAGAGAGGATTCTATACCGGCTTCCATTTATATTCTTCTATTGGAATCCTCGATTTTTATTACGACATTTTTCATTTTTCAGTCACATCTGCCACTTGCCCGTTTCCTTCCGGCGGATCCGATTTTCTATTTACATACTCGATCAAGCCCTCTCTAAAAACCGAGATTCGCTTTCGATATAAGAATAAATCAAAAGAAAATCCGGTGCAATTGAATAATCAAACCGTATTGATAAAAGAAACAACTGAAGATTTACGAACCGATTTTATATTTGACGCAGGGTTGTTTGTCGAATTGCACAGCAGAATCGAATGGCTTAAAACCCATGCTACGGCTGCAGCGCCGGGGGAGAATGGTTTTTTAATTTACCAGGACCTCAGGTACCGGGTTTTGAACCTGATCGACTTATCTGCTAGAATTATTTTATTCAAAACAAGTTCATACAATTCACGCGTTTATCAGCTAGAGAAAGACCCGGCCGGATTGATTACAAACCCGCCTCTTTCCGGAGAAGGAACACGATGGTATATTCTCGTCAATTCGGATTTATCATCTAATGTATCGTGTTCGTTAAAATACGCAGAAACATTCATGCCGGATGTAAAATCAATTGGTACCGGGAACGGCATAATTGAAGGCAATCTTTCTAACCGTCTCTCGTTTCAAATTGATGTTCACTTCTAGTAAAAATTGTTGGAGGGTTGAGAAGTTGAAAATTGAAGAGTTCAACTCCACCCATTAACCTTAAACCTCTCTATTCCTAAGCCGTCAAGTCCTGCAATTACTTTGTTGCCAAATTCTCGGTATTCATCTAAGTTTCGGAACAAATTTTAATTCTTAAGGATCATGAATGAGAACCATTGTGGCTCTGCCGGGTGACGGCATAGGAAAAGTTGTTTTGCCGGAATCGATCCGGTTGCTGGAAGCCGCAGGCTTTAATGCTGAATATATTTATGGCGATATAGGTTGGGATTTTTGGTGCAAAGAAGGAAACGCTCTTCCGCAGCGTACTATCGATCTGATCGCTCGGCACAAAATCGCCTTATTCGGAGCCATCACATCAAAACCTAAAGATGCCGCGGAAAAAGAGCTTGATCCCCCTCTGAGAAATAATGATCTTGTCTATTTTTCGCCAATCGTAGGATTACGGCAGCATTTTAATCTCGATATATGCATCAGGCCGTGCATCTCATTTAAAGGAAATCCCCTAAATTTTATCAGAAAAAACATGGACGGTTCTTTTGATGAACCGTTCATAAATACTGTCATTTTCCGTCAGAATACGGAAGGATTATATTCCGGCGTAGAATGGACGAATCCTCCGCGTAATGTACGCGATGCGTTTGATTCGCATCCGAAAATGAAATCTTTCGCGACAATTCCCGGTGAGGAACTCGCCATTTCAACCCGAATTGTAACAAAAAAAGCATGTGAAAGGATTATTAGAGCAGGATTTGAATATGCGAAGAAGTTCGGTTATAAAAACTTGACCTTGTGCGAGAAACCGAATGTTTTAAGAGAAACTTCAGGTATGATGTTCAAAATCGCCAGAGAAACAGCAAAGGAATTTCCCGATATCGCGCTGTGGGATACCAATATCGACGCGCAGATGATGTGGCTTACTAAAAATCCGGAAGATTACGGAGTGATAGTAGCGGAGAATATGTTCGGAGACATTATCAGCGACGGTTTCGCGGGACTTATAGGGGGATTAGGATTTGCCTGCAGTGCCAATATCGGCGATGATGCCGCGGTATTTGAACCTACTCACGGTTCGGCTCCGAAATACGAAACACTGCAACCGTCAATCGTTAATCCGATAGCCATGTTTATGAGCGGCGTAATGATGCTTGAACATATCGGTGAAAATGAAATTGCGGCAAAAATAAAAAACGCTGTTGCTAAGGTAATTGAGGAAGGGAAAGTCCGCACGTATGATATGCTGAAACTGAAAGGCAGTCCGGATGTCTTTGCAAAAGGGGCCGCCGCTACCAATCAAATGACGGACGCAGTGATTGCACAACTTTAAACATATAATTAAATGCCTCAGACATTAATAGAAAAAATAGCGCAACGATTTGCGATCGGCCTTCCTGATGCAACTGAAGTTCATGCCGGTGATTATATTTCCGTCCGTCCCGCTTATGTTATGACACATGACAACACCGGCGCTGTTATACCGAAATTTAGAAGCATCGGCGCAGTAAAACTCGCCGACCCGAGACAGGTAGTCCATACTCTTGATCATGATATACAGAATAAAGACAAAAAAAATATCGAGAAGTACAGAAAGATAGAGGCATTTTCCAATGAAATGGGTGCGGATTTCTACCCAGCGGGCCGCGGAATCGGTCACCAGGTAATGGTTGAAGAAGGGTATACATGGCCGGGAACGATGGTTGTTGCTTCCGACAGCCATTCCAATATGTACGGCGGTATCGGATGTCTCGGTACACCGATCGTCAGAACCGATGCCGCTTCGATATGGGCGACCGGGAGAACCTGGTGGCAAATACCTCCTGTTGCCAAAGTCGTGTTAAATGGAAAACTCAGGCCGGGTGTGGCGGGCAAGGATATTATAATTGCCCTGTGCGGTTTTTTCAACAATGACGAGGTCCTGAATCATGCCATCGAATTTTCCGGAGATGGTATTCAGTATCTTAGTATAGATCAGCGGTTGACTATCGCTAACATGACTACCGAATGGGGAGCCCTCGCAGGTCTCTTTCCCGTCGACCGGATCACAATTGACTGGCTCCGTAAACGCGCGGAGTTTATTTCAAAGCGCGGGCTCTCCGGTGTCCCATCGGATATTGACGGGAACGGAATTCATCCGCGCTTGAATGAAAGAAGAATAGCCGAACTCGAAATGGAGCTAAGTTTTCTGCACTCCGACGGCGACGCTTATTATGCCAGGGAGTTGACTATCGATCAGGCTTCAATTGAGCCTTATGTCGCAGGACCGAATACCGTCAAAAAAATGATCCCGGTTTCGGAAATTAAAAAAAATCATGTAACCATCAATAAGGCCTACCTCGTATCATGCGTCAATTCAAGATTGGATGATTTAAGTGAAGCCGCTTCGATTTTAAAAGGGAAACAAATCGCTCCTCATGTAAAATTCTATATTGCCGCGGCATCCAGTGAAATAGAATCCGAAAGCGAAAAAAGAGGCGACTGGCAGTCACTACTCGCCGCGGGCGCTATTCCCCTGCCTCCGGGATGCGGACCGTGCATTGGTCTCGGAATAGGATTGCTTGAAGACGGCGAAGTGGGCATTTCCGCCACCAACCGTAATTTCAAAGGGAGAATGGGATCTCCGAAGGCTCTTGCGTATCTTGCCTCACCGTCGGTCGTAGCATCCTCCGCTCTGGCGGGGTTTATTTCGGATGAATGGGAAGCTTACGGGACCCCTTTGCACGGCGGAATAAAAATTAACGCAAAACCGGAATCACTAAAAACCGCAGTTAAAATTATTGACGGTTTTCCATCCGGTATTGAGGGGAATATAGTTTTCTGCTACCAGGATAATCTAAATACCGACGGGATTTATCCGGGAAAGTATACGTATAACGACGATATGACACCGCTGGAGCAGGCAAAAGTTGTTATGGAAAATTACGATCCTGAGTTCGGCAACATCACCCGGGAGGGAGATATACTCGTTAGCGGTTTCAATTTCGGGACAGGAAGTTCCAGGGAACAGGCAGCGACGGCCTTAAAATACAAGGGAATCCGTTTGGTAATTGCCGGTTCGTTCAATGAGACTTATAAAAGAAATGCGCTGAATAACGGTTTTCTTTTGATCGAATGCCCTGCATTCGTTACCGATCTTAAGAATAGACTCGGGGAGGAGAGGCTAACTGTCAATACAGGTACAATTGTAAAAATCGATTTTTCAAATTCCAGGCTGAGCGCGTACGATAAAACTTATAAACTCGATCCGGTCGGAGAAGCCGCTCAAGAATTAATCGTTGCGGCAGGACTGGAAAATTGGATAAAACTTAATATTGATTGAACCAGGCAGGGAAACGGTTGAGAATGGGATCGATCTAAACTTTGTATTGGAGTAATGTGAAATGAAAACAGCTTCCGCCGTTGATTTCGCTGACGGCCCATATTTCACCGTTATGCTTTTCTATGAACTCTTTGCAAAGCAGGAGACCGAGTCCGGTTCCTCTTTCCTGTTCTGTGCCTTCGTGTGAAATAAGATTGTTTATATTGAAAAGATTTGCTCGTATTTCTTCGCTCATACCGATACCGTAATCTCTTACAGCAACTTCTACCACCTTCTCATTTTTTGTTACAGTCACAAGAATTTTCCCGTTCCGATTAGAGAATTTAATTGCATTCGACAATAAATTCCGCATTACCGTGCAGATCATATTCCTATCACACCCTACAAGTACGTCATCGCGGATATCTGTTTTAATCGCAATCTCCTTCTGAATTGCCGAACTCTGTACAATATCAACAGCCTCTGAGACGATCTTCCGGATCGAATTTTCGGCTGGTTCATAGTTTAGTGTACCTGTTTTAGCGCGGGACCAATCGAGAAGATTCTGAAGAAGGCGATTTCCGTTTTCCGATGCTTCAAAAATATATTTCAGGTAATCCATGATCTCATCATGAGATAATTCCTCATAATCTTCAAGAAGAATTGTGCTAAATCCGAGCAGGCTCGCGAACGGATTTTTCAAATCGTGCGCAATGATTGAAAAGAATTTGTCTTTTGTCACGTTTAGCTCCGTGAGGCTCTCATTCTGGAGCGATATTAACCGGTTTTTCTCTTCAAGTTCTCCATTCTTCTTCCTTGTAAACCGGTTCTTCAAATAAAGTCCCCAAACGATCAGTAAAATCAACATAATTATGCTTGTCAGAATAAGTAACTGCAATGTTTGAACCTTCTTCTCATTTTCAAGGGCCCTCTCTTTCTGCTCGGTTTCATATTTTATTCCGAGTGTCAAAAGCTGCGAATCCCGGTCACGTACGAACATCCCGGACCTGTTTTCTTCATAAATTTTAAGGTACTCAAATGCCTGCCTGTAATCTTCCAGTTTTTCATAAGAGCGGAACAATATAAGCGTAGACATATCGATAAACTGCAGAATTCCGAGTTTCTTCGAATCGGTATAGCCCTTCAATGCGTAATCGATTGCCTTCCGATACTCTAGAACGGCATAAAAAGTGTTGGCAATATTGAGATAAATTAGAGGTATCTCATCTTCAAATTTATTTCGCTCGGCTATCGCTAGCCCCTCATTCAAGCTGCTCAACGCGTACTGATATTTTTTAAGGAACGAATTTAAGGATCCTAGTATATTGAGATTGCTTACTATCAGTTGATCCTTATTAAGTCTTCTCGATAATTTGAGAGAAAAGTTTACATGGTAATAAGTGGAATCGATATAGCTTTGATCCTTCTGGACCATTTCATAGAAGATAGCTGCTAATCTATTATGAGCCCAGGCAATACCCCCTTTATTGTCTGCCTTTTTAAACTCAATCAAGGCTTTATTCGAATATTCCATGGCGAACGAATAATTTACAGTGGCTCTGTACAATTCGCCGATATGGATGCAGCATTCGGCGATTTTATTAATGTCTCCGAGCGTCTCACGGATTTTTAATTCTTTGAAGTAGTAATCAATGGCGGTAGAGTTATCCTGAAGATTGGCCCAGCTTCGAGCAAGGAGTGAAAGGGCTCCGGCTTCACCATACTGATAATTATTCTCCGATGCGAGCTGATAAGCCTCGCCTGCAATCCGGATTGTTTCTTTTAAATTCCCCGCTTTATTTTGAGCTTGTTCCAGTAAGGAATTTATTCTTTCTATTTGAGAATAATCAGCCCTGGCGGAAATAAAAGGGGATACTGTAAATGCTAAAAAAATGTAAACCAAATTTAGTCTATTAGGAAATCCTTTAATGGAAAAGTCAGCCATGATTGATCTCTAAGGGTTGGAAAATATATAGAATTAGGAAAACCAAGGTATTTAGTTTTCCTGACAACACAAAAATACGATTTTTGAATAAATTAACTTCGTAAAAAATAAAGGTTAATAATTCCCCTTCTTAATTTTTTCCGCGCCACCGCCGTTTGTGGTAATCCATAAATCGCCCGAGTTGTCGATCAAGGCACCGGTGATATTGCTGGAAAGAAGACCGGTATTATACTTGGTGAATAGAGCAGGCGTTTGAGCGGTAGTGTATTTTCCCAAACCGGATTGGGTACAGAACCATTTTGTATTGTTCTGGTCGACATAGATCGACTTAACAGTTTGAGTCGGAATTGCGCCGGCTGTAAAAACATTCCATTGTCCGCCGCTGTAAGCACAGACACCGCCTGCATAACCTAATTTATCATTCGCTGAAAACGAAACCCATATAACCCCGTCCTTGCCCGCGGCAATACTGCTTACTATATTTCCGATTGTTGCTCCAACTTGCATATCAGAGCTGTTCCAAATCTGCCAGTTATGGTTCCCGTCAAATACGCTTATTCCGAATGCGTTTGTACCGGCCCAGATTTTCCCGTCGTCTGAAATATCGATCGCCATGATCATTGTGCTGGCTATCCCCGAGTTTGACGGTGTAAAATTCTGCCACGTCGTGCCGTCGAACTTATACAGGCCGTTATTAGTGCCGAGCCATAAATTTCCGGATTTATCAATCTTCGCGCAGAATATGCTTGCGTTTTTCACGTTTGCGGAGAAATCGATCCAGGTGCTGCCGATTAATAGCATTATGCCATCACTCAATCCAACCCATAAATTGTTACCGGCGTCGACAGCCAGACAGTTAACCGCATCTGTTTTAAGGAGCGAGTTGGCGGAAGTATATTTAGTCCAGCGAACTCCGTCAAAGCTGTTGATCCCGCTTCCAAGGTTTGATATCCACTTTACATTTTTATTGTCGGCAACAATTCCGGAAAGGTAATTACTGTTTATCGGAGAATTGAATGCGGCATAGCTCACCCATTTAGATGTATCGTCGAGTGTAATATTAACCATCGTATTTGAGCTTGCGGTTACGGTAAGATGGAGACTGTCGCTGCGGCATAGCGGATAGGTTAATTGCACCCAATAATAACCCGGTGTCAAGCCTGTGATGGTATACGGTGTTCTCTGATTGATAAATGCGCCGTTAAGATAAATCTTCGCGCTGCTTGGTTGAGAATTGCAGATAATTGATCCTTTCTGATTCGCCTGATCGGAGTAATCGTTAAAGAGGGTGTAAACATCACCCCCGTTTACAGCAACCTGCAGTTTCGTATCCAAGTATAAATTAAGCTTGAGTGTAATATCATAGGTTCCGTTATCAAGCCACTTTAACGTATCCGGAGTTACCTGTCCTGTGTTTCGTCCGTTCAAATAAATCGAGGCTCTCTTTGGATTGCTGTTAACAAATATGCGGCCGTTCTGGAAAACAGACGGTTCTGTAACACCTGTATATATTTCCCTCTTGCACGAAACTGCTGATAAAACCGAGAGGATCGTAAGTATGACGAAATTGTATCCTTTCTTTCTCATTAATGGCAATTCATTTTTGTGTTATTAAATCAGTCTTTTCCAAACACTTATAAAAATCAATTAACAGGATCCGGAAATCGGCATTCCATTTATTGCAACGCCGGAGTATATCCGAACGAGCGAATATAATCCGAAGAAATTCTAATTGCATGCTGGTTCTTTATATAGATTCCGAACATCCCTAACCCGCCTGAAATATTCGAATAATCCGTCTCATCCAATTTAACCGAATAAATATCGGTACCCCTGGCCGTGGCGTTATAGTAAACGCTCAGATTCACATCCAGCGATAATACTTCTATGATACATGCTAAGATCTGATAACCGCTTTTATTTGAATCGCCGTCGGAAAGCATTTTCATCGCTGTATTCATTACGCCCATGTCCACCGAGTATCCTGTGGTTGAAATCGGAGACGGATAAACGGGCTGCCGGGTACCGTTAAAATCCGTATAACTTAAGGGCACGATATAATCATGCCTAACTTTTTGATTATTCTCATCCTTCAGATAATAGATGCCGACCCTGGTGATGAAAACCGGATTTTTCTGATATGTGTTCCAGGCATACTTGAAATAGCTCTTATTTGCCGGCGGCACCAAAGTATCGGTATTCGCCGCATCAAATCTGATAGAGGACGGCACAGTCGAAGTAGAGGTAAGCCGTTTCCCGTTGGGAAGAAGGGCTTCAATCGATATTACCGAATTTGGAGAAGGTTTGAAATTTTTTGTATAATAGGCCGAATAGGGTGTTAGATAAGAAGATCCGGCAGGCCGGGCAATACTGGTATCGCGCATAATCGCAACAGTATCATCACCGTTCCATATTCTGATAGTCGCGTTTTTAATTGCCGGATCAACCGTATTTGAATACGCGTTAAAATCCTGAGTTACATAATTGTTAGTCAGGTACGCTACCTGAAAACTCGTGTCGGCTCTCACAACACAGCTCAGTACATATTGATCTTTGAATTCTCCGTAGGGATTCAGGTTCTCGTTGCAGGAATAAAACAAAACCGTTCCCGAGCAAATCATTATTAGTATGGCTTTCTTTCTCATAATTCCACCTTAAGAGAAGCGGTTGGAAGAAAGGGAAGCATATTTACCCGCTCCCCCGTATCACGCTTGAAGTAAAAAATGTTCTCTCTGTTATAGACGTTGATTATACTGAAGTCAAGATCGAATGAAACCCAATCCAGCCTGAATTTCTTTGATAATGTCATATCGAGCCTGTGATAATCCGGAAGCCTTCCCATATTTTGAATGCCTAAAATCGAATAAGGGAGCCGCGGATCATACTGATCCCAGCCTTCGAAAATATTGTTGAAATAATATTTATCATAATATCCGATCAGCTGTGTAAACGGCAATCCTGAATGGTAGCTCCATACGGCGCTCGACGACCATCCGGCGCCTAATTTAACCTCGAGAGCGAGATTAACCGTGTGCCTTATATCATAACGCGGATAATAACGAAGTCCGTTAATCACTTTATAAGCGAAAGCGTATGTATAGGCCGCACTGAAGCTGAATGGGTTCGGATTGAATTTGGTAAAGAACTCAATTCCAGACGATTCGCCCTGCCCTGTTATAAAATCGGGATCGGATGGGAGAATCTTCTGATCATTCAGAACCGGCAGATTGTCAACAGTCTTGTAATATCCCTCAACATTGAACAAAAAATTCTCGAATAATTGAGTTTCGAGCCCGAGAATATAGTGGCGGGATAATGCGGGTAACAGATAATCCGGTGAAATAATCCATGGGTCGAATATATTAATAACATCGTTCTCGTCGCTGACTGTCGTCATTTCCTGCTGATAAATTCCCACTGCACCCTTTAGAGATACCTGGGGAAGAAGTCTTACCGTGAAACTGAGTCTTGGTTCAAATCTCGCCGCTTTGTTATTTGTAGTAAGAGTCGTCAAATTAATTCTTGTTCCGGCATCGATCCCGATGAATTCCCATTGAAGGAGTTTATATTTGGCATAAAACGTTATATTCGCCGCGGAGGCTCCGAGATCGACAAGTACTCCATTTACGTTTTCGAGCGCAAGGCTTGTCTGTATCTGTTTGATATGAAAGCCTACCGCGATTTCATCCTTGCTGTCAAACATATATGTAAAGTTCATCTGGAGTCCGACATCGGACACATGATTATCCATCGGCAGCGAGCCGCTTAATTTAGGATCGAGCTTCCCCTTGAAATCGCTTAATGAAAGACTGAGTTCATAAAATAAAGGGGAGTCGCCTACCTGGAACCACTTGAAACCGAAAATGTTATTCGACCAGTTGTAATCTTCGATTCTCGGATCACTGTTTTTTATAATATCGGAACTGAAAAGACCGTTTATTGTAAATTTGCTGCCTGGTATAAAATCCGGATTTGCGTAATTGGCTTTAAATGAGAAATCGTAAAAGTCGATCGGCACCTGCTGATCGTTCAGGAATTTTTTTATGATATCGTTCGAATAACTTTTCCGGCCCGTTAGAATAAATGAACCGTTTGGGATCGGGCCTTCCAGCAACAGTTTACCGGTCAGGAAACTCGCCGATGCCTTTGCACCGAACCGGTTCTTATTGCCGTCTTTGGTAAGAATGCTCATTACGGAAGACAATCTCTCCCCGTAATCGGCCGAAAATCCCCCTTTATAGAATTCAATGTTGTTAATCATATCGGGATCGATGACACTGAAAAGCCCCAGCGCATGAAATGGTTCGTAAATTGTAATCCCGTCTACAGTTACAAGATTCTCGTTGCTCGCCCCTCCGCGAACAAAATAACGGGCCGAGACATCACCCGTCGACTGGACTCCCGGCAGATATTGAAGTGAACGGAATACGTCGGTCTCAACACCCTTCGGAAGCGATTCAAGATCTCGTATCGCTATCCTCTGAAGACTGATATTGGTCTCGTTCTTTTCCACCTGCCTCTGAGCAACTTTTTCAATGGTCTGCATCTGTATGTTTGCAGGCACCAGATCAACGTTGTACTGAGTTAGCTTGCCGGCTGTCAGCCGTATTGTAATGGTTTTCGGACGGTAACCGATATAAGAAATGATTAACGTAAGATCCGTATTCGCCGGAAGACCCGGTATCATTACATAACCCCGGGCATCGGTTGTTCCCCCCGATCCGGTTTCCTTAATATACGCATTTGCAAACGACAGGACTTCCGCGGTCGTTGAATCGGTTACATATCCGCGTAATGTTCCGTTTGCGGTCTGAGCTGATAAACCAACTCCCCACCGAGCCTGGAAAATGAAAAATATAATAATAAGAGTCACGAGAGTGGTTCTTGAATATATCACTTTAACCCCACCACTGGATGAGAAATGTGTCATATTTTTTCAGATTATTTACAATTGCAAGATATATTAAAACTTAATAAAATCAATCCCCTTTTTAGTGGATAATTGCTTTTCCCTCTTCCAAAACCCGTTACGCGTAACGCGTCACAAGTTACGGGTCATTTCCTTTTTACTTTTTCCTTTTTACTTTTTACTTTTTCCTTCTTTCTCGCCCTCGTCACTCCTCCAGCGTCGAAATATTTCCCGGGTCCTGCCCCAATGCGCGTGCTTTCAGAACCCGTCTCATAATTTTCCCTGAACGGGTTTTGGGCAAAGAATCGACCAGTTCAATATGCTCGGGTTTGGCAATCGGTCCCACCTCGTGACTTACATGCTGCCTCAGTTCCTCGATTAAATTGGGATTCTTCTCGACACCTGATTTTAATATTACATACGCGTAGATGGCATTTCCTTTGATCTCATGCGGTAAGCCGATTGCGGCGGCTTCGGCAACTGCATGATGGCTCACCAACGCGCTCTCGATCTCGGCAGTACCGAGACGGTAACCGGAAACCTTAATAACATCATCCACCCTTCCGATGATCCAGAAGTAGCCGTCCTCATCTTTCTTAGCGCTGTCGCCTGTAAGGTAGAACCCTGGGTATTTGCTCCAATATTGGCTGATATAACGTTCCGGATCGTTCCACACGGTTCTTATCATCGCTGGCCACGGGGTTTTGATAATGAGAAAGCCTTCCTCGTTCGCTTTTACAGGAGTACCATTTTCATCAACGACATCCATTTGAATACCCGGGAAAGGACGTGTGCCCGAACCCGGTTTTAACGGAACAGAAGGCATGGGTGTAATCATAAACATTCCTGTTTCCGTTTGCCACCATGTATCCATAATAGGGCATTTTTCTTTTCCTACAACCCGGTAATACCATTTCCAGGCTTCGGGGTTAATCGGCTCGCCAACCGACCCCAGCAATCGCAAAGACGAAAGATCGTGACGGTTAACCCATGATTCTCCAAACCTCATAAGTCCCCTTATCGCGGTAGGAGCCGTATAAAGAATATTCAGACCATATTTTTCGATCATTCCCCACCATCTGTTCGGATAAGGAAAATTCGGCGCGCCTTCATACATAAAAGAAGTCGTTCCATTGAGCAAAGGCCCATATACAATGTAGCTGTGGCCGGTAATCCACCCTGGATCGGCCGCGCACCAGTAACGATCCTCCTCATGAATATCAAACACATATTTTAGTGTCGCGTAAGTTCCCACCATATAACCGCCGTGAGTATGAAGAATCGCTTTCGGTTTTCCGGTTGTTCCGGAAGTATAAAGTATGAAGAGAGGATCTTCAGCATCCATTTCGGTCAGGACACAACTGTTGGTGGCAATCGGAAGATTCATCAATTCATGAAGCCACATGTCGCGTCCCTGTTCCATATTAACTTCCTGACCCGTTCTTTTGACTACGAGCACATGCTCAATTGTTCCGCACCTCTGCAGGGCTTCGTCGGCAATCTGTTTCAAAGGAACAATTTTCCCCCGCTGATAAGCGCCGTCGGATACAATTAGTACGCGTGAATTACTGTCCTCAATTCTTTCCGCTAGTGACTCTACGGAGAAACCGCCGTATACTACCGAATGGATGGCACCGATCCTGGCACATGCAAGCATCGCCATTATTATCTCGGGGGTTCTACCCATATAGATCGTTACGCGATCACCCTTCTTCACACCGAGACTTTTTAATATGTTGGCGAACTTGCATGTTTCCCGGTGCAATGCGAAATATGAGAACGTTCTCGATTCACCGTTCTCGCCCTCCCAGATCAATGCCAGTTTATTTCTGCGGTATGTTTTTACGTGAACATCAAGGCAGTTGTAAACAATGTTAGTCCTGGCGCCTGTAAACCATTTATAGAAAGGCTTATCAGAATCGTCAAGCACTTTATCCCATTTTTTAAACCAATGAAGATCGTTTGCCATCGACGCCCAGAAGCCGGAAAAATCCTTTTCCGCCGTCTTATTTAATTCATCCCAGTCTTTAATATGAGCATTATTGATTACTTTTTCGGATGGATAGAAGACCTCGCCCCTAAGAGTTTTAGCCGACATTATTACCTCCTCAACTTTATTTGGGAACTTTTTTGTTTATTTTGCGTAGTAGTATTAGTGATAAATTGGTTTAGCGGAATTCCGAGATCAATATCTAAATATTTTTAATTAAAATAAACGCCTTAAAGGGTACAACCATAAGTGACCCGATTTAAACATAAATATCTAAGAAACGCTAGTCTGCTTTTTCTTTTTCATTATCTTTTTTTCCTGGGAATAGCAACGTTTCATTCCCATCATATTTCCAGTTACACAGGTCCTTCCCTTCACGAAAAGGATGAAACCGGTATTGCTGGAAATCAAAATTTATGCCTCTTCAATCAATTAAACAAACCTTCTTCCTTCTATAGTTCAATTGAGAATTTCTCCGTCCGGAATCCAGACCTTCTAATTATTAATGTATCGCCGGAAAATCCGGATCATATCATAAAGGGTACTCTTTTCTCTGCAGGATTAAGGGCCCCTCCGACATCTTCATAAACACCGCTGAACGCGGGTACTATAAGCGGTACTCCCGCGCCTGATATTTTTTCCTAATTCTTTACCAAAAGGAAAACTGATTTTAAATTAAGGTCGAGAATTATCTCGACCAAAAACTATGGTCGGCATGAATGTCGACCTGCGTTAAAGAGAGGAATTTATGATAAACAGATTAATTTATTTATTTGTGATCGCGTTTATTTCATTCGGCGGCATTTGCGCGCAATCTAATATAAATCCCGATATAAGTCTGATCGGTACGTTTGATACATACACGAATTTCATTAAAGGTTCACCGGGATACGGCAAGCTCAATTTCGATACCCCTCAGATGGAATTATTTGTAGATGGATATCTTAATCCGTACGCCAGGGGAACGGCAAATATTTCATACGAAAACGGTCAAATTGGAGTTGAGGAGATTTATGCCAATATTTTGCGCGGGCTCCCTCTTGATATGCAAATCAAGGCAGGCAAGTTCTTAGTCGGATTCGGTAAAATCAACACAATTCACCCCCACGCCTGGCCTTTTTTAAACCGTCCGCTCTTTCACCGTGTCTTTTTCGGCGATGACGGATTAAACGATATCGGCGTAAATGTTAACTTCCTCCTTCCCACGGGCGAGGAACTCTTCACCAATCTCGAACTCGGTGTTTATAAAGGAAACTTCATCGATAGTCTGCACAACAGCAATTACGTTAACCGCGGGGTTAATCCTGTATTCGTGGGCCGTTTCAGCACTTTCTTCCCGGTCGGGGATTTCGGAAACCTCGAAGCCGGAATAAGCGCTTCTTACGGATCCTATGCGAAAAGTAATTTGATAATCTATAACATTGTTCCGGTCCAGGATATTGTACCGCTCAATTATTTCTATTCCGGACTCGATTTCAAGTACAAGTACGCGCCGGATTCTTACACCGCATTAACGATTGAGGGAGAAGGGCTTCTTAATCATCGCGATGTTTCACGGATCGTGCAGATCGGTGTTGATAGAACTACCGCCGATAAGGAGAAGATTTCGAACGGAGGAGCGTTTGTGTTCATCGATTATAAATTCGAAAAACAGTTCAGTTTAGGCGTTAAGTACGATTATACTGCTGGTATCGTGGGTGATGCGCCCACATTCTCAACACTAGCCAACGACGATAAAAACGCTACCCAGGGAATCGAAGGCTGGATTTCTTATTACCCGGTCGAAGAAACGACAGTATTACAGCTCGGATTGCAGCATCTGATGTTTTCAAGCGGCGATGGAATCAATCGCGATCCGCAGACCACAATTACCTTGCAGTTCCTGTTTTCACTGGGACCGCACAAAGCACATCCATTTTAATTTCTAATAAAGGTGATAAAATGAAAAAAATATTGATTCTTATTTTGCTTGCTTCAGGCCTCTCATTTGCGAATATTAAAGTCGTTGCTTCAACAACTGTCATATATGATCTCGTCAGGGAGATCGGCCGGGACAAGGTTACGGTTGATTTTATAGCACGGGGTGATCAGGATCCCCACTTCGTCGAAGTGCTTCCAAGTTATATGCTCAAACTCCGGAATGCCCAGATCTTCTTCAGGGTGGGCATGTCTCTCGAACTCTGGTCGAATCAGCTGATCGACGGCTCCAGGAATAATAAATTAAAAGTGATCGATCTGTCGACCGATATTGATAAAAAGGAAGTACCGAATTTCAAACCCGACGCAAGCTATGGCGACGTGCATCCCTACGGTAATCCTCACTACTGGCTCGATCCCGAAAACGCGAAAGTAATGGCACGGGAAATATATGAGTCTCTTTCTTCCGAATCGAGCCAGGATGAAAGCTATTTCAAATCGAACCTCGATAATTTCATTTCCCGGCTTGATAAGAAAATAGTCGAATGGTCAAATAAGATGTCGAAAGAAAAAGGAAAACCGTTTTTATTCTTCCATGCCAGCTGGATTTATTTCGCCGACCGATACGGAATTAAGATAGCCGGATATGTTGAGCCGAAACCAGGCATAGCACCTTCACCGTCTCATAATGCGGATTTGGTTCAGCTGATCAAAAGCAAGGGAATAAAAACAATTGTAATGGATAATTTCTACAGCGATTCAGCACCCAATCAGCTTTCCCAACTCACGGGAATTAGGGTAATTAAGGTGCCTACTGCCGTCTATGGCATGAAAAACATAAATTCTTATATGGATATGATCGACTATATAATCAACCAGATTGTTCAGAACAACTAATAGAATCACAATTAACCTTATACCTTATGAATAAAGAAATAATTAATTTTTCCGATGTTGCCATCGGTTACGGTAAAGAAGTAATCGTCTCCGGTATAAATCTGACCGTTTATGAGAATGATTTTATCGGGATAGTGGGACCCAACGGCGCGGGTAAGACTACGCTTCTCAAGACACTTTTAGGCAACATTAAGCCGCTTCGCGGTACACTGACAAAAGAGAATCTCCGGTTCGGTTATGTTCCTCAGCGCGATACGGTGCAGCCCCTGCTTCCATACTCGGTTTTCGATGTAGTAATGATGGGAAGGTATTCCCTTTCAGGTCCGTTCAAACGGATGACGGGTGAGGATAAAAAAATTGTCGAGGAATCCCTTTCGTATGTCGGTATAAGTGATCTCAAAGAAAAAAATTACAACAGTCTCTCGGGAGGGCAGCGTCAAAGAACCCTTATCGCGCGGGCGCTCGCGGTTAAACCGAATGTCCTGATACTCGACGAACCGACCAATGGGATGGATACTCCTTCCCATTATTCCCTGCTTAATTTGATTTCAAGGCTCCATTCCGAGCGCGGACTGACTGTTTTTCTTGTCAGCCACCTTCTTTCCGACGTTGCGAACGTCGTAAAGAAAATCGTTATGATCGACAAGGATTATTTTCAGACCGGTCCTATAGAGGATATCCTTTCAGAAGAGAATCTGAATAAAACATACTCTTCCGATTTTCTTATAACGAAAATCGAGGATGAATACTTAATCACATACAAACATTCAAAGTAAAAATTATGGATACAATTCAACAATTACTTACGCTTTTTCCATACGCTATCGCGGGAAGCATTCTGGCGGGAATTATCTGCGGCTTTCTCGGCACTTTCATTGTATCGCAGCGGGTTGTTTTTTTAGGCGCTGTTTTAACCCAGGTTGCCATTGCGGGCGTGGCTTTTTCATTCCTGCACTTAATTAATATAGAGGGATTGCTTGGTGCATTGACCGGGACAGCCGCGGAGGAGAATTCATGGGTTCATCATTTTGAACCGGCATTTTTCTCGCTCCTTTTCGCATTGGCTGTTGTACTTATCTTTTCACAAACTCATCATCAAAAACTGCTTACGCAGGACGCAATACTCGGAATTATTTTCGTCGTTGCGATCGCGATTAGAATAATGTTCATTCAGAAAAGTCCCGTGGCTGAAGTCTCCGAAATCGAATCGATTCTAAAAGGCGACATACTTTTTATCGGGCAGAAAGAATTCTTTACACTTGTTGTGATTTCGGTTTTTACGTTTACTATCTTCGCTTTATTCCAGAAACAGTTAAAATTCGTTACATTTGATGCCGAATCAGCGAACGCCCACGGAATAAATTCGAAACTGTGGCTCCTGATCTTCTACCTTGTTGTAGGCACGGGGATTTCTTTGACGACACGATTTGTCGGGGATGTATTCGCGTTTGCATATTTAATCATTCCAGCATCGATCGGGATTTTACTGGCCCGTAAGGTGAGCAGCGTTTTCATGATTGCGGTAATTGTCGGAGCGGTAGTTCCACCTTTATCGATCTACATCGCGTTTAAATTCGATTTTTCTAGCGGACCCACTGCGGTAGTAGCAGCATTCATTCTATTTATTCTCGTCTACGGAATAAAAAAAATGAGAGGATAGTTCCATCTGAATCTTGAGTCTGTAGAACAGTTTATATAAAGCAACTTACTCAACCTTAACCTAAGCGACATTATGAATTTGAATGCCCGGGGACAAAACTGTATGTTTCAAAGTTAAAAAGAAAATATTCTTTATTCGAATCCGCACTTTTCTTAGATAATAAGGACCGCCTTATGAGACTTCATTTCGTCGATTGGTTAATAATAGCCGCTTCTTTGATTCTCTGTTTTGCACCGGCGTTCTTTTATGGCAAAAGAGCCGGTAAGAATACTTCGGAATTCTTTGTTTCGGGACGATCCATTCCCTGGTGGCTGGCCGGATTATCAATGGTGGCGACAACCTTCAGCAGCGATACCCCCAACCTGGTAACCGATATCGTGAGACATAACGGAGTGGCTGGCAACTGGGTTTGGTGGGCATTTGTACTTACGGGAGTGGCAACAGTCTTCTTTTATGCGAGATTATGGAGACGTTCGAATGTAATGACCGATCTTGAGTTTTATGAAATGCGGTATTCCGGAAAGGCTGCGGGATTCGTAAGAGGATTTCGCTCGGTTTATCTCGGACTCTTTTTCAATATTATGATTATGGCAACCGTCAATCTGGCCGCATGTAAAATTGCCGGAATATTATTTAGTCTGGAACGCTGGCAGACTTTGTTGATTGTCGGAACGTTCAATGTTGTATTCGCGACTATGTCCGGTTTGTGGGGAGTTCTCGTAATTGATATGATTCAGTTTTTTATTAAAATGACAGCTGTAATTGCAGCCGCATATTTCGCTCTCCAGATTCCGCAGATTGGCGGGTTGCACGGCCTGGTTGAAAAATTATCGAAAATTAAAGGACCGGGTGGAATAAATTATTTAAATATGCTTCCTGATTTCACGAATAATTGGGATATAGCCATCGCGATCTTCATTATGCCGATCGCGGTTCAATGGTGGGCAGTATGGTACCCCGGGGCCGAGCCGGGAGGAGGAAGTTATATCGCGCAGAGAATGCTCGCATCCAAATCGGAAAAAGATTCTCTCGGAGCGGTCCTATTCTTTAATGTTGCGCATTATGTCCTTCGCCCCTGGCCTTGGATACTTGTCGCCCTTGCTTCAATCATTGTTTATCCCCAGTTATCCGATATTCAACATGCTTTTCCTAATCTTGACCCCAAACTTCTTGGCGACGATATAGCCTATCCGGCAATGTTAAGGTTCCTTCCCGTAGGCTTCATCGGCTTAATGGTCGGTGGTTTAATAGCGGCAAATTCATCTACAATCCTGACCCACCTTAACTGGGGAGCCTCTTATCTCGTCAATGATTTCTACAGAAGATTTTTCAAAAGGGATGGAACGGAGAAACACTATGTATTTACTGCGAGAATCGCCACCATATCACTCTTCATTCTTTCCTCGGTTCTCGTGTTTTTCCTTGACAGCGCCAAGAACGCATTTGATATTATTCTTCAGATCGGCGCGGGAACCGGTTTGCTCTACCTCCTAAGATGGTTCTGGTGGCGTATTACGGCCTGGAGCGAGGTGGCAGCAATGGCAAGTTCCTTCCTAATATCGGTCGGCTTTTTGATTCTTAATAAAAACGGAATCCATGTGAGTTCACATCTCTCATTGATTCTCACTATCTTTTTTACGACTGTATGCTGGGTGGCTACAACTTTTCTGGGACCGCAGAATGACCGCGCCGTCTTAATCGAATTTTATAAAAAGATCCGTCCATTTGGACCGGGATGGAAAAAAATAAGGATGGAAGCCGGAATCATTGAAGATCCGGAGGAGACGCGGAGTGAGAATATCCCTCTCTCTCTTCTCGGATGGCTATCGGGAACCGTTGTAATATGGTCGTCTCTATTTACCGTTGGAAATTTCCTTTACGGCAGACTTAACTATGCTTTCACATTATTAGCTGTCTTTGTAATCAGCGTAATTCTTTTATTAACGGTAATTAAAAAGGTTTGGAATTAGAGCCTTGCAATTATAACATCATGTCAATTCATCTTCCATGATGCTGCTAGCTCCGTCTTTACCATACATTACTTGTGAAGAAAGAAATTGGATCGGGAAAGCGCATAGAAGAAGTATTATGATTATATCAATCGGAAATCAGGATATAGTTCCCCAACATTCATATATTCCCCGGCTAAGAATTAAGAAAAATCCCTGTGGTCGGCCATCAATCCTTTTAACCGGTTGAATTTTTCTTGACCGTATGTTTTAGCCAATGCATCGGTTAATTCATCAAAATGATTACAGAAAATATTCGCGATGAAAACAGCCTCGTTTATAGAGATAATTTCATTATATACCAGAACCGGATTGTGGTGCGATGCAATGGCATCAATGATATTATCAGGGAAATCCCATAATCTTAAAATATACGCCCCGACATTTACATGTGTGACTCCAAAGCGGTCCTTCTCCAATTCCGTGGATCGGACGTTTTCCATTTCCAAGTAATAAAGACTGCTCTTTTTTACGTCGTTTAACTGAAGAAGCACGATTTTTCCAACATCGTGCAAAAGACCGGCGATATATGCGTCCTCTACCTGCTCCCTGCTGCCTCCTTCATTTTCCATGATGGCTCTCGAGAGCCTGGCCACATTAATTGAATGCACCCTGACTTTCTTAAGAAGCATTTCGGTTTCCGGAGCAATATTAGATAATGAGAATATTTTCACATATAGAACAAGGGTCTTAATGATATTGACACCGAGAAAATTTATCGCCTGGAAAAGATTGCTCACTCCGGTGGGAATGTTGAAAAAGGATGAATGCGCTATATGAAGAATTCTCGCCACCATCAGAGGATCGACCGAAATGATATCTGCTATTCGATTCATTGAAATAACGGGACTGTTAATTTCTTTCGTAAGTTTAACATAGATATCGGGCAATACCGGTATAAGACCCAAACCGTTTATTTTACCTACAAGGGAAGCATCTAATCCGAACATATTTAGTCTCAGAAGATCGCTTATTGTCTTCATGAGAAGGTTAAGATCCAACGGTCTGGGCAAAAATCTGTGAAATACCTTTGTGAGGGTCAGATTCTTTGTATTTAATTCCTGTACAGTCAGACCGATTCTGAAAATTTTTGGAAATTCGTTCTGGATGATTGTGAGAAAATCGCTCGAATCTTTCTGTAAAAGACGCAAATCAATAACCAATAAGGAAATATCCTTTTCCACTATAAGATCGATCGCGTCAATCCCGTTCTTAGCGAAGTAAAACGTATATCCGTTCTTCTCCGGATCGATAATACTGATTTTTTTGCGAATCTCTTCGGAATCGTGACTTATAAATAAAATACTATGATTCATGAACTCCCTTAATCATTAATATACTTTATCCAGGATATGTAAAAATACTTACTTCTCACATTAAATATATACAAGACTGAAATTCATAACTTTATTTTCGTAAAATCTTAAAAATATTATACGGTAATGGTTTAAACGCTAAATAATATTCAAAAATCTGCAGCTTTATAAAAACTTTATGCTTTTAACCTGCTTCTTAACAGCTTGATTATATATCAAACCTTATTTTTGAGGCAAAATTTGGACTTATATGAACAGCGGCACAGTATCAAATTACAAAATGAGACATAGTATGAATAAGGAATTTGCTCTGCTCACTACACCAAAAAAAATTCAGTACATTGTGGATGAAGAATTTACTCCTTCGCTCAGATCCACAGAGCAGAAATGGATGGTTCTCATTAACCCAGAAAAGAATTCCGAAAAACTTCTGCAATCGATTAATGAGATGGCATCCATGAAGGGCATTCCATGGTATGCAGTATTCATTCAATACAAATACCTCTCCGGACGCGATAACTTGAAATTGCTTCATCATAATTTCGTACTTGCCGACGAACTTGGGGCTGAAATGATATTTCATTTTGACTACCGCATAATGAAAAATATAATAAGACTTGCGGAAGTAAAAAATATTACTCATCTGGCAGCTCCTAAATCCCTCACAAACCGGATCCGTATGCTCCTTTCAGGAAAAGTAATCGTCAAGAATCTTAATAAACTTCATAACAAGATCGACTTTTTTACTCTGAGGGAAAATGACGGCAGTCAATCCAGATTCTCAGATAAAATCTATTGAAATTCCTATTCCAATTTTTTCAATTCTTTTGTAATAATATTCGCTGAAATAATCATTGCCGGTAAAGTAAGAGAGATATAGGGCTATCCCTTTATCATCCCAACCGCCAAATTTAATTCCTGTCATTATATGATTATCGCCTGCATACACCGAAATGCCGTGAATACTTAGTTGGTAAGCGCAGAATAAATTTGTCTCTTTGCCGAATATTTTGCCGATTATTTTATTCGAATTTAGTTCGAAGCCGAGTGCAAAAGAATATTTTTTTTGATCATCCGGAAAAGTTAAGATTGTATATGCAGCGCTTCCATAATATCTGAGTAGATAATTCCCTTCATCATATTTATCAGCGAGTGTGATTTCGCCGAAATTTCTGCTTATAGGAATCGGCCGCAAATCATCAATCCATTCATTTTTGGAGAAGTCATAATGCCCATCCACCATGTGTGCGCTGTTGTGTATAATTCTACCTCTTATCTGAAGAACATTTCTGTCAAAAGCTTTCGAGAAAGAAGCCGTACCGCCAAAGAAGCCGTCAAGAGCGTCAATCTGCAATCTCATTCCAGAGTAGCTGGTTGCTAACGCGTAAGCCATAAATTCAACGCCGAGTGTTAAATCAATTTTTTCCTTACTCCAGGAGAATCCAAAAATGTCGACGTCATTTCCAATATCAAGTTTGAGGTCCGAATTATCAGGATAATATAGAGTGCCGATTCTTGCCTCCTGCATATTTGCCCTCAACGGTATGAAATGTAATCCCGGAGGCAGAAATGAAAAATAATAGTTTTGTTCCTGGGGATATATTATTGAAGCTAAAAGAAATAGAAATATGAGAGCAGACTTTCGCAAATTCATTAAAATTTTATTCCTCCCAAACTTTTTTGAATAGAGGTTAATATTGTAAAAAGTTGCTCATCTTATTGTTTCAATCTTGTAAATAATAGTTTTAGCTTATTGAATTATTTTTTTTCGATTTTAGATTCATCTATGCCGGTTTTGATATCCTCTTCAACACCTTTGACTGCTCTCTTGAACTCCCGAATTCCCTTACCGATTCCCTGTGCAAGTTCAGGAATCTTTTTCGGTCCGAAGAAAACAATTATTACAAGAAGAATAATCAGTAATTCGCCGCCGCCTATATTTTCGAACATATTTTTTCCTTTGATATTTTTATATTGTAAATGTACATCAAAGAATATGAATGGGAAAGGGGAAAAAATCAGTGATCAGCCTTCACTTCCGGCTCTGGTAGATTAAGAGGATTCTTACGCCCCATTATCCAGATCCGCTTAGTCATTCCGACAGGCAGTTCTAGTTGTTTATGGATGTGGAAGTGATCGAAGTGGGAGCAATCACCATAGTTACTTTTACCGGGTTAGAATTGTCACTTCCTGTCTGTGTACCAATCGCGATAAAAGTTATTGAAGATGCCGAAATAGCGGCTGAATATGAGCCGTTCCCGGTTGTAACCAATTTCGGAGGGATCGACCAACCGGTAAAAGAATTATTACCGCCCCCGAGTGAAACGGGTCTCTGATAATAAGTCTGGGCCATCCAGGAGAGACTTGTTAAATCGGATACTAAACCTTCACGGTTTGAGTTAGAAGAATGAGATGAAAAGAGGCTCGCAGCTATCAATATGCATAATCCAACTATGATAATCCCTACTACTATTAGCAAGAGCTGCTGTTGACCCAAATTTATCTCCTAGATAGAATATCTTATTTTATTATCGAGCGAATTATCCTGTAGTTAACAGAATAGTAACAAGTTACGGGAGCAATGAGTTCACATCTCATTTGCCGCCCATTTACCACTCTCGGCCGCACCCTCGGTGCATGGAATGCTAATGTTGACTTGCATCTTCCGCAATATTAAAAACAAGACCGAAAGGATCTCGAATGTAACATTTGGGAATACTCGGATCTTCAATTTCAATACGGCAGCCGTTTTCTAAAAGCAATTTCCTGGCTTGTTCTAAATTGGGAACATAAAATTCAAAGACAGGGCCGTAGGGTTCTCCCTTGTCAATGAAAAGCCGGAAATTTCCCGCATCGAACCCGATTAATTGACCTGTTCTCTGAAAGATTTTCAATCCGAGAACTTTTTCGTAGAAGATTGCCGCAGCATCCAGATTTTCCGTCTGGACCAGAACATCACGAGATGATTTCATATAACTCTCCAAGTAATTAAATCATTTCACATCTGCACCGCATTTCGATATTTAATATGAAATACTTTTAATTACAAGACAATTTTGAATAATATATCGTGTTTGAGTTCAATAAACTGGTTGGTTCCGGATCTATGCGCAATCAACTTATACCCTTTAATATAAGTGTAATTAGTTGAAATGAGACGGCCCGGCGGGCCGTCTCTACGGAATCAATAATTACCGGATCTGGAGAGGGATCATCCTGCAGTCTGTTTTTAAACGAGAAACCCTGTAACTTAATAAATTACAGGGTTTCGCCTATGTGGGCGCTCATGGATTCGAACCAAGGACCCCCTGCTTGTAAGGCAGGTGCTCTGAACCAGCTGAGCTAAGCGCCCGTACAAATAATCTTTAAAACAAACTTTAGTATAGAATATTTAATTCAAATATTCAATAAAAAGCAGAACATTTTGAGCGGGCGACGGGATTCGAACCCGCGACATTCAGCTTGGGAAGCTGACACTCTACCAACTGAGTTACGCCCGCGCAACGGCAAATTTATATCCCTAAAAACTGGTAATCAAGATTTTTTTATTAATTTTTCTCTCAAAATTAAAATTGACTTGAAAAACACGCGAAACCGACAAGACAAGATAGTCGAACTGGCTTTTTTAACCATTATTATGATCCTAAGTTTCCTCTTCTGGGATACATACTTCGTCTATCCTGTTAAATTGTTTGCCGTTTTGATGCATGAGGTGAGCCACGGAATTGTAACTTTATTGACGGGTGGAAAGGTAGTCTCAATGAATATCGGTTTCGACCTGGGCGGATCATGTATCTCAGAAGGCGGCAAAACCGTTTTAATTGCTTCCGCAGGCTATTTAGGAAGCCTCCTCTTTGGAATACTTGTTTTCATTTCACCGAATAACATTAAAATCGGGAAATGGGTCTTATCAATAATTTTCATCTCCATTTTTCTTTTCACCTTAATATGCGCCAACGGCGCCCTCTTTATAGCTCTTGATGCTCTCCTGACATGTATCCTGGTTTTAGCGGCTTTTTATATGAGTATTCCGATCATCGCAATATTTATTCGCTCATTCGGTCTTATCAGCTGCGTATATGTTTTATTCGATATAAAAGAGGATCTGCTTGAGAGCAAAATGACATTAACCGACACGATTCACTTGAGCACTCTAACCGGGATACCCCCGATTGTATTCGGTCTCGGGTGGCTTTTCCTTTCGATATTAATCCTTATCATTGCTTTCAGAATCAGTTACAAGCACAGGGACTGAACGATTAAGCGTGATCGGCGTCTTTGACGAAACTCAGTATGCAAAGCCCGATCACGAAGAAGATTCCTATTGTAAGAATCGCAAGCCTCTGGTCTCCGCTTACAAAACTTACATACCCGAAAACCAGGGGGCCAAGTATCGCGGAACTCTTACCAAAGAAGGAATAGAACCCGAAAAATTCTGTTTTTCTTTCGAACGGAGTAAGCTTTGACATGAGGCTCCTGCTTGTTGACTGCGTAGCGCCCATCACTCCCCCGGCCAGCAGTCCGACCAAATAAAAACAGTAATGCGAAAATTGAAATGGTTCAATGCCGAAAAATGCCGCTGAACTCAACATCAAACTGCTCTCTTGCCTGCTTGTAGCGAACGCCAGAAGGATGGTACCGATCCATATTATAATTGAAATGACGAGCGATTTTTTCTGGCCATACGCATCGGCAAGAAGTCCGAATACTACCGATCCCAGGATAGCCGTCGACTGAACAATCAGGAAAAAGACCATTAATTCGCCCATTGAAAAATGAAGTGTTGTACTCGCGTAGTTACCCGAAAAAAAGATAACGGTATTCACCCCCTCGATATAACAGAAAAACGAGAGGAGGAAAAGCGAAAGATTTTTATAATTCCTCAGATGGGTAATTGTATTTAACACCCTTGCGATTCCGATTTTGACGAATGACTCGGTTCGCTCTACGGTTTTACGATTATCTTTTATGAAAACAAAAATAGGAACCGCAAAAATCAGAAATATCAGAGCCGATATGGGAAAGGTCTCTTTTATCATCGCAGCTTTAATAAAGGGGAAGACAATAGCGAGTGTAGTAAGTGAACCCAGATAACCCATCGCATACCCATATCCGCTTACCCTACCAAAGTTTTTCGGCGAGGTAATTTCGGGCAGAAAAGAATCATAGAATACCAACCCCGCCTCAAACCCTACATTGGCGATAATAAATAGAACCAATCCCCAGAATATCTGTCCCTTTCCCGTGAAATACAAAAGAGACGTGGAAATTATGCAGGCAAGAGTGAAAAAGAGAAGAAACCTTTTTTTACCGGCCGAATAATCGGCGATGGCTCCGAGTATCGGCGAGATTATCGCCGTGATAAGCATTGAAATGCTCGTTCCTATGCTCCAGTAAAAATCACCGATTGGTTTGCCTTCCAGGATTGTCTGTTTGAAGTAAACTGCGTAAAGGAAAGTTACAACGACTATTGAATATGAAGTGTTTGCGAAATCGAAAAGGGCCCAAACAAGTATCCGGAACCTTTCGTTCTTTTTAATCCTAGCCCGATTTTTTAGGGAGGGATTCTTCAATAAGGCCTCTACCGCTTTTATTTAATTTGCCGTCCTTCTTCAAATCGATAAGGATGGCATCGAGAATTCCGTTAATAAATTTTCCACTGTTGGATGTTGAATAATCCTTGGCGATTTCAATCACCTCATTAATTGTAACTTTAGGCGGTATGTCCGGAAAGTAATAAATCTCAGTAATTCCGATTCTGAGAAGGAGACGGTCGATCAGCGCTATTCTCTCCATTTCCCAATTCGCTACCCTGCTCCGGATCTCATTATCGAGTTGCATCCGGTTTGCCACAACCTTATTAATAAGCTGTTTCGCGAAATTAACATCTATTTCGGAACTGACATCGATCAGCACACCCTCCATGAGCACTGTAAGCCCTTCTCCGTTCAGTTCATATGCATATAAAGTCTGAAGGACCTTTTCCCGCAGTTCTCTTCTATTCGATTTTTTCATCTTATGAGCAAACATTAATAATACTCATTAGCTAAATAGCGAAAAACCAAAAAAGAAGCAAAGCCACACTCTCACGGGCCCGGTAAAAGATTGTTTTGCTGAACGACAATCCGTGATCGGAAGATACTCCAACAGTATTTACTTTAAAGAATTTCGACATCTGGATAATACGCGAGAGGTGAAAACCGTCGGAGATAATTAGTATTGGAGCTGTTTTCTGCTGTTCGTAAAACTCAGAACGAAGAAACTTGATCTGGTCCGAAGTAGTAGACGACTCGGTTTCAAGTATCATCGTCTGCTCCGGTACATGCAGATTTACTAAATACTTGAATGCTGTTTCCGATTCACTCGTCTCGCCGGGCGCATGCCCTCCGGTCAGAATGATCTTTTTTATCTTCCCTCTCCGGTATAAATCGAGCGCTTTGCGGATTCGTCCTTCGAAAATGGGACTCGGCCCCGCGTGACCCCATACGGCCGCGCCGGGTACGCAGCCGAACTCAAAATTAACCCCTTCCAGTTTCGATTCGGAATACGTTCTCACATTCCAAACATAGAGAAGGGAGAAAATCATCAGTATGATGATCACGGCGCTCGTCCGGATCAAGGTTCGAATTTCGAGAAGACTCTCGTACTTGAAATTCAATCCCCAAAAATAAATGACCGAATAAATCTGTATCAATTCATTCACGATAAAAAGAAAACCGATATAAACTTTCTTAATTGGAAAGCCGAATAAGTAACCGGATAGGTTTAATAAATTCCCTTTTTCGATCAGCAGTATTATGACAAGCGCAATAAGTCCGATTACCTGAAGTGAAATAAGAAACGATATCCGCTTCGGGTCGGTCTCCTTTTTTCTTATAAGATATGCGGCGAGTCCTACGAGAAATGAAATCGTCACAATAAGATTAAGAATATTGCCTATATAATCGGCTCGGAATTCCAGAAGAGAAAGACCACTCAGGTAATATTTTAGAATAAACAAAAAAAGAAGATCAATTACGGCTATAATTCCTGGAAGAAAGTTTTGCCGGATATTTTTAGATTTTGCTTTCAATAAGTTCCGCGGGTTTTGGTTCTATTTTTGAGATTTATTCTATAAATGACTTAAGAATGAACTTGATCGCATCCGGTATCTTTTCTATTAAATCCTCGCTTGTATAACCGTATTCCGTCTTCTCTTCAAGTAAAAGATCTGCGGCTAGACTATGAATATAAACCGCGGAGATAAGGGCATCTTCGATCTCTTCGGTCTGTGCCAGAAAACCGGAAATAACACCGGTAAGCACATCACCCGAGCCGAATTTTGCCATTCCCGGATTCCCTGTTGAATTTATAAATACTTCCCCTGCCGGGTTGAAAATTATTGTAGGCGCTCCCTTAAGGACAAGGTAGCAGCCGTTCTCAATCGAGAATTCTTTTCCGTAACCGGTAATATTTTTTTCGATCAGCTCCAGATCAACTTCTATTAAGCTGGCAAACTCCTTATGATGAGGGGTTAAAATTTTTCCCCGCAAATTTAATTTTTTATACTCCCCGTTCCCAATCGCGGGCAATGCATCGGCATCGAGCACAAATCTTGCTGTTTTATTCGAACGGATCAACTCAACTACCGCTTCATTAGTTTCCTTTTCACGGCCAAGACCCGGGCCAACGGCAATTATATCCGCCCAATTAATTCTATTTTCCAGTTCGGGTATATTCTTAGCACTCAGAAATTCCTTTCCTTCATCGTTATACGGAAAAACTATCGACGAAGAAAGTTTCGCCTGCGCAAGTCTCTTCATTGAATCCGGGAAAGCAAGAAATGAAGCACCGGCACCGCTTCTTAAAACAGCATTCGCAGAAAAGATCGCCGCGCCCGGAAGTTTACCCGATCCGCCGATAACGAGAACTTTTCCCGCGGAATATTTATGCGCATCCAATTTTTTTTCGGGAATTCCATTAAACGCGTCTTCGGGTTCTATCAAATATTGATCTACCTGAAGTTTGTTATAATATTCTTCACCGATACCGATAGATCCTTTAACAATTCTGCCGCAGTTAACATATCCCTTTCCGTAAAACAATCCGGTTTTATATTCAGATAGGGTAACCGTCAGATCAGCGCCGAAAACAATACTCCCGCCGGCACTTTCCAGATCCAGACCCGTTGGAAGATCGACTGCGATTTTTAAAGCGTTTATCTGGTTGGCTTTCTCAACAATATCTTTATACGGTTCACCAAGATCTCCGCGGGTTCCTGTTCCCAGCATCGCATCGACAATTATACTGCAATCATCCAGCAACGACAAATCCTTAGGACCGGAATAAATGATAAGCGAAGAAGCCGGATATTCGCTCAGAAGATTCCTCGTGATCCTGAAATTAGTAAGAGCGTCCCCTTTTAATTCGCTTTCGCCGCCAAGGGAAATAACCGTAATCTGGCTACCTTCATTGATAAAATGACGAGCCAGGGCGAACCCGTCGCCGCCGTTATTCCCCTTACCGCATATTATTACAATCTTTCCGGCAATTTGCGAAGTCCCGGCAAATTCCCGAATCGCGGTATAAATACTGCGGGCAGCATTCTCCATCAAAACAATGCTCGGAATACCGAGTACATTGATAGCGTATGAATCTGCTTCCCTTGTTTGTCGCGCTGAATAGAGGGGTATCATAGTTCATCTCTCGCTGGATTCCACAGGTTAAAATAAGAAAGAAATGGGTGAAAAATAAGTTAGAAGTTGGGTTAGGAGATAGAAGATAGGAGATAGAAAATAGAAGATAGGAGATAGAAGATTTCTATTAATTTGGGAATAACAGATTAATGTCCTAGTGATCCGATTATTACGTTCATTAATGTATCCGGGAAGAGACCGAATACCAACACTAATAAGGCCGCGATGATTACCGCCGTCAGGCTAAAAGAGGAGACTTCGATTTTAAAATTATCGGAAGGATTTTTGAAATAAATAAGAACCACTACATGGATATAAAAGTAGATGCTTATAATGCTCGACAGTACTCCAACAACGGCAAGCCACGTCATATTACTCCTGATCGCGGCTACAAATACGTAGTATTTTCCGAAGAATCCGGCTAAAGGAGGAATACCGGCCAGCGCGAACATAAAAAGTGCCATCGCGGCGGCGAGTACCGGGTCTTTAGAGTTTAATCCTGAGAATGATTCGAGTTCATTTCTTGTATCGTTCTTCCCCTCTACTATAGAGATAACCGCGAAGGCTCCGATATTCATGAATGTATATGCGGCAAGGTAATATATTATCCCGGCAACGCTGTATAAATTTCCCGCCGCAAGTCCTACTGCCATATAACCGGCGTGAGCAATAGATGAATAAGCCAGCATCCTTTTGATATTGTTCTGGGAAATAGCTACAATGCTTCCGAACAGCATCGATAATACGGCAATCACAGCAAAGTAAGGACGGAATGGATAGGGCGCACTTGTGCCGAAAATTCCCGATAACATTATCAACAAGACACTGAACGCCGCGGCTTTTCCCGCAGTCGACATTAATCCCGTAACTGTAGTTGACGAACCCTGATACACATCCGGAACCCACATATGAAAAGGGACTGCCGCGATTTTGAAACTGAACCCGATAATAAAAAAAGCAAGTCCCAGAATAAAAAGTATATTGGAAGAATAGCCGGTAAAATTTTCCCTCAGGTTCTGAATACTTGTTGATCCGGTCGACCCGTAAATCAGGGCTATGCCGTATACGATGAATCCGGTGGCGAATGCACCGAGAAGGAAATATTTCAAGGAGGCCTCATTGGCTGAGAGTTTGTGCCTGTTAATTCCCGCCAGCACATAAAAACAAATCGACATCAGCTCGAGTCCCATAAATATCATCAGTATATCTCTCGCACCGGCCATGATCATCATTCCGAGAACGGACGATTGGATCAGAATATAATACTCTCCGTAATTGGTGCCGTATTTTTTCAGGTAATCGACCGATGTAAGTACAACGAGAGCGGCACCCATATTGAAAATAAAATTAAAAATCGCGGGTTTTCCGCCTACTTCGATCATTCCGCCGAATAGAACGAAATCGCGGCTGATATTCATTATTGAGTTTGAAGCTGCAGCAAGGAATAGAACTATCGAAAACCAGGGCAGTAACTGTTTTCCCTTCTTCGTAAAGATCTCTATCAGAACGGATAAAACAATTCCGGCCCCGATGATTATTTGAGGCAGAAAGAGGCTATATTCGTAATTATTTGATGGCATAGTCTATTTCAATAAATTAACCGTGAATGTTCCGACCTGATCGATAACCGATTTGGTAGAGGCTTCGCTGAGCCGTAAAAACGTCCCGGGATAAATTCCAACCCAAACAATAAAAATAAATATCGGAATCAAGACAATTAACTCACGAAGGTTAAGATCCGTGAGTTCGCCTTTTAGTTCTTCATTAGTCACTTTTCCAAAAACCACCCTCTGGTACATCCATAATAAATAAACCGCCGCGAAAATAATTCCCGTTGCCGCGAAAATTGTGTATGCCCAGCTATTCAATACAGCCGACTTGAACGATCCGATCAGAATAAGAAACTCGCCTATAAATCCGTTTAAACCCGGAAAGCCCATCGACGACAGCGAGGCTATGAGAAGAAAAGTGGAATAGACCGGAACCAGCTTCGCGATTCCTCCGTAGAATGCAATGTCACGCCTGTGGGTCCGTTCATACGCAATTCCGACGAGAAGGAAGAGAGCGCCCGTAGATAAGCCGTGATTGATCATCTGTATTACCGCACCCTGTATTGATTCTATAGTCATCGCAAAAATTCCAAGCACTATAAATCCAAGATGAGAAACCGAGGAATAAGCAACGAGTTTCTTCATATCAGTTTGAACCATCGAGACAAGCGCACCGTAAATTATTCCAACAACCGCCAAGATTGAGATTAGAGGGGCATATTGAACGGCGGATTGCGGAAAGAGCGGAAGACAAAAACGCAATACTCCATAAGTACCCATTTTCAACAAAACACCCGCGAGTATAACCGATCCCGCGGTAGGCGCTTCTACATGAGCATCGGGAAGCCATGTATGAAGAGGAAAGATCGGCACCTTAATCGCGAAACTGAGAAAGAACGCGCCAAACATCCATCCCTGAATCTGGTGCGGTATCGACGGCCCCACCTTGTAAAGCTCAAGCAAATTTGTCGTAAATTTTCCCAGAAGTCCGGATGCGTAAATCGCCAGCCATATTATCGCGACAAGCATGAGCAGACTTCCAAACATCGTAAAAATGAAAAACTTAATTGAAGCATAGATTCGTCTTTCGCCGCCCCAGATACCGATTATAAAATACATCGGGATCAGCACCGCTTCCCAGAAGATGTAAAATAGGAAGAGGTCAAGCGATATGAACACTCCGATCATTCCGACCTCAAGAAACAAGACCGAAAAAACAAACATTTTCAGGTTTTTCTGAATTGCACTCCAGCTGGAGAGAAGAGTCAGCGGTGTAAGAAATGTGGTTAATAGAATGAGAAGCAGCGACATTCCGTCGATGCCGACATAGTAACTGATGTTTAGACTTCTTATCCAGTCGACCTTTTGGATAAACTGAAACTGCGGGATTGAGGGATCGAACTTGAAATAGCAGATCACCGTGAATGCGAACGCAATTAACGAAACGCCAATCCCGAACAACCGTATCTGAATCTTCTGTTCATTTCCAAAAAATAGAACCAGCAGACTCCCGAGCAGAGGAGTTAAAAGCAGATATGTTAACAGCAAATTCTGTTCCATTAATTAAATGATTAATTAAAGTCAAATACTCAAAATGAGCCACAATAAAACCAATGCTATTCCTGCCATCATTATAAGCGCATAGGACTGGGTAAGGCCGGTTTGTACTTTTTTTATTACACCCGATAATTTATCAATGAGCGCCGCGATACCGTTAACGGCTCCGTCAATGATTTTCATATCGAAAAATTTCCAAAGAAATCTTTCCGATCCCTTCTGAACAGGATTGACTATCGCCGCTTCGTAAATCTCATCAACAAAATATTTATTAAGCAGAATATTGTATAGTACTTTAAACCGGGATGAGACCTTAACAGCGATATCGGGTTTTCTTGTATAAATATGGAGTGCAAAATAGATTGCGCTCAACGCCGCAGCAGCTGAAGCGGCCATTAGCAGAATTTCTTCAACCCGCGTATGAGTACCATAAACTTCCAGTTTATTCATCGCGGGCATATAGATCGGTTCAAGCCAATTTTCCAAAAGATTCCCATGTTCTCCGCCGAGGATTTTCGGCAATCCCAAATAACCTCCGAATACCGAGAAAAATGCCAAAACCATTAGCGGTAGAGTCATCCAGTATGATGATTCATGCGGGCGATGTCTGTCGTCCGCCGGAAATCTTTCCTTTCCGTAAAAAGTAAGAGAAACAAGTCTGAACATGTAGAACGCGGTCAGCATTGCCGTTAAAACACCGATCAGCCAAAACACGAATCCGCCGTTGGCGAATACATTCCAGAGAATTTCATCTTTGCTGAAAAAACCCGACAAACCGGGAACACCTGAGATAGCCAGTGCTGCGATAAGAAATGTAAGATATGTTTTCGGCAAATATTTCCTTAGACCGCCGTATTTCCTGATATCCTGCTCTTCGTGCATTCCGTGGATCACCGATCCTGCGCCGAGGAATAACAAAGCTTTGAAAAAAGCATGCGTCATCAGATGAAAGATAGAGGCCGAGAATGCGCCGACACCGGCAGCCAAAAACATGTATCCCAATTGGCTGATAGTAGAATAAGCCAGTACTTTTTTAATGTCATTCTGAACGAGTCCTACTGTAGCAGCCATAACTGCGGTAAGAAGTCCGGTCACGGCTATAATTGTCATCACCGCAGGCGCTAGGGCAAAAATAATAGACGCGCGTGAAACCATATAAACGCCGGCAGTAACCATTGTAGCGGCGTGAATTAAAGCCGAAACGGGAGTAGGCCCTGCCATCGCGTCGGGCAGCCAAACGAATAGCGGTATCTGAGCCGACTTACCAGTAGCCCCGATAAATAAGAATAATGCTATCAGGCAGAAAGTGGATTCTGAGACGGGTGATACGGCGGCTCTGGCAAAAACTTCTTTGAAATTGAGGGAATCGAAAGTCATATAGATGAGAAACATTCCGAGAAGGAATCCGAAGTCTCCGATCCTGTTAACAACAAAAGCTTTCTTGGCCGCCTGGGCCGTAGTCCCATTTTCGAATTTCCGGTCATACCAGAATCCGATTAGAAGGTATGAACAAAGCCCGACTCCTTCCCATCCTAAAAATAAAACAACGAAGTTGTCGCCAAGAATAAGATTCATCATGGCGAAAATGAAGAGATTCATGTAGGCAAAGAATCGCCAGAATCCTTCATCGCCGCGCATGTAGCCGATAGAATAAATATGAATCAGAAAACCGACACCGGTCACAATCAGCGACATTGTAAGCGAAAGCTGATCAACCAGATAAGAGAATTTTATATTGAGACCGCCGGTGTTTAACCACGTAAAAAGCTCTACCGTATTTGACCTGTTTTCAACCGGGAGCCGGAGTGTCTGGATCAAGGCACCGAGAACAATCAGAAATGAAATACCGACGGCGGAACTGCCGATCATTCCGACAATTTTTTCATTCTTGATCTTGCTTCCTACGAGACCGTTAATGAGAAACCCGGCAAACGGAAACAGAACCGTCAGGTAAATTAAATTTATCATTACCATTTGAATATATTAATCTCGTCTATATTTACTGTCTTTTTGTTTCTAAATACGGCGATTATAATGGCTAAACCCACCGCGGCTTCAGCGGCCGCGACGGTCATAACAAAAAATACGAAGATTTGCCCGATCGAATTTCCAAGATACGATGAAAAAGTAACGAAGGTAAGATTCGCCGAGTTCAACATCAATTCGATGCACATAAATACTACGATAGCGTTTTTCCGGATCAACACTCCGGCTACACCAACGGAAAATAAGAAGGCACTCAGTATTAAATAATATTCCATCGGAATTGCTGTCATATAATTCCTTCGCTTTCCATGCTTACCCTTTTACAATTAAAAGGCGGGGGAAGTTGATCCCGCGCAAAATCAAATCCGGATACGTTTATTAGCCGAATTTCTTTTGGGCCAAAACAAGAGCACCTATTGTAGCCGCAAGGAGAAGAAAACCCGCGATCTCAAACGGAATAAAATAACTTGTATAAAGCTGACCGCCGATAGCCTGGATTGTACCTGCTTTTACACTAGCCGCTTCATCGGGTGTCAAAGTTCTTGATGGCCTCTCGAAGAAGATAAGGCAAACGACCTGGATAAAGACCAATACGCTGATGAACAACGCAAAAATTTTAATACCGCGCTTATCTGCCAACAGTTTTTCCTCGGACTCGGTTTTGAGCAACATGAGTACGAACAGGAACAGTACCATAATAGCCCCGGCATATACAATCACTTCTACGACGGCTATGAACTGAGCATTAAGGAGCAGATAGAGTCCGGCCAGGGCAAAGAAGTTCAGCACCAGGAATATGGCGCTCATCACCGCATTGGAACGCGTTATCATCGCCACCGAAGAAACGGCGGCGACGAATGCCAGGATCATAAAAAGAATTAACTGCATGTTCATTACTATGGCGTATTCCTATAAATCATTCTCGGGAACGGAATCGCTTCACGCAGATGCTCCATTCCGCAGATCCAACTTACTGTTCGCTCAAGTCCAAGACCGAATCCCGAATGAGGAACTGATCCGAATCTTCTTAAATCCAAATACCATTCAAAGAAAGACTGGGGCAAATTGTGTTCTTTGATTCTTTCAAGCAGAATGTCGAGGTCATCCTCGCGCTGGCTGCCGCCGATTATTTCGCCGTAGCCTTCCGGGGCAATCACATCAACGGCGAGGGCGACTTTCGGATTCTCGGGATCGCGTTTCATATAGAATGCTTTTACTTCCGACGGGTAACGGTGTATCATAACAGGCCGATCGTACCGGTCGCCGATTACGGTTTCATCTGCGCCGCCGAGATCGTTTCCCCACTGGAAATCGATTCCATTCTTCTTAAGTATTTCAACCGCTTCATCATAAGAGATTCTCGGGAACGGTTTTTTTACCCTTTGAAGCCTGGTAATATCCCGTTCAAGTTCCTTTAACTCTTCCTGCCTGTCCTCGAGAACGCATGCCACTATATATTCAATAAACTCTTCGGCAAGATCCATATCGTCGTTCAGATCATAAAATGCCATTTCAGGCTCAACCATCCAGAACTCGGTAAGGTGCCTTCTTGTTTTCGATTTCTCCGCCCGGAATGTAGGACCGAATGAATATACTTTTCCAAGGGCCATTGCGCCGCTCTCTTCGTAAAGCTGGCCGGACTGAGTCAAATAAGCCTTTCCCAAATCGAAATATTCCATTTCAAATAATGTCGACGTTCCTTCACATGCATTGGGCGTAATGATCGGCGGATCGAACAAAACAAATCCCCTGGAGTCAAAGAAATCCCTTATGGCCTTAACTACACGGGCACGGATCTTCAGGATTGCCACCTGGCGTTTGGAACGGACCCATAAATGCCTGTTATCGATCAAAAATTCAATGCCGTGCTCTTTTGGTGTGATCGGATACTCATGCGCAATGGAAATAATTATAACATCGGAGGCGTCCAGCTCATATCCACCGGGGGAACGGGGTTCCGCCTTGACCTTGCCTTTGACTTCGAATGAGGATTCCTGTGTCAGTTTTTCGGCATTTTCAAAAACTTCCTCACTTACATTGCCTTTAAAAACGACGCACTGGACGTATCCGCTCCCGTCGCGCATGATCAGAAACTTAATTTTACCGCTGGATCTTTTGTTGTAAAGCCACCCTTTCAATGCGACTTCTTCACCGATATGATCTTTCAGATCTTTGATATAAACTGTTGGTTTCATTATTCTTTTTAATTCCGTTTTTAATAATCAAATATAATGAACAGGCACTTAAACTTGCAAAGTTGAACCCGGTCGGCACAACTCCTTATGATCCGTGAAAATGACAAACCGCTTTGATTTTCTTTCCGAAGACCTCCTCAAATAGGCCTTTCCGTCTTTCGAAGTTCCACAATTCTATATCGGGTACAACGCTCTTTTCGCAATCCAGGTTCAGTTCTTTGAAATCTGTTTTATGCTTTCGTCGCCTATATCCGAGAGATTCGGACCCCTGCCGTCTGAGAATCTCGGCAGATCCGGATATAATTTCCGAATCGAGTCGATGACAATCCCTTCCCGCAGCGAGTATCCCGAAATTGTTATGCTCTGAAGATCAAGCATCTCAAATAAAGCTGCGAGAATAATTATTCCCGCGGGAATTATATCGGCACGGTTCTCATCGAGCCCCGGAATCTTTTTTCTCCTTTCAAAGCTTCTTCTGCTCAGTATTTCGTTCTTCGCCTGTTCAAAATCTTTTACTCTCAGTTCATAGTTATTCAATATGGCATTGGGAGCAATATTACCTTTCCTCAATGCTTGGGCTACCAGGCCCGCCGACATAATCGTGCCGGAAGTGCCTACGCAAATGCTGAAACCTGTTTTATGGATCGCATTGACGGTCCGGGATATCTCTCCCTCCACCCATCTTTTGCATTCTTTCAGACGGGAATCCGAAATTTCAAAATCCGGGAAAAATCTTTCGGTTAAACTAACGGCGCCGAGAGCCAGACTTGCGCTGAAATTTGTATTCCCTCTTGTACCCACGATCAATTCAGTACTTCCGCCGCCTATATCAACTATAAGAGCCTTTTTATTGAATACCGGGACAGCCCGAAGAGCTCCCAGATAAATAAGGCGCGCTTCTTCGAAACCGCTTATTACTTCGATTTCAATTGCCGTCTCATGCAAAACTTTATGTAGGAAATCGTTTTTATTATAGGCCTCACGTACCGCGCTCGTAGCTACCGCCCTTATTGTCGCGTCATGCGATACCGCGATCTGACGAAAACGTTTCAAAGTAACTACGGCACGGTCCATCGCTTCAGGCTTTATATACTTTATGCTGGAACTGCTTCCTTCCCCCAGTCTAATAACTTCTTTTTCTCGGTCGATGATTTCAAAATTGCCGTCTTCCCGGATATTGACCACTATCAAATGAAATGAGTTGGTTCCGGCATCTATCGCGGCAAGATTATGTGTTTCAGAAGCCATTTTCATTTTAATCTCTTCAGTGTGATTCCAACAAGATCCAGAACATCCTCCACCGAGACATCGTTGATTAATTCCGATTTCCGGATAAAATACTTAGACGGTCCGATCGGTGCCCAGTTAAATGGATTCGTCGGGCCGAATATTGAAATCTGAGGTACGGAAGTGGCTCCTGCGACATGCATAACCCCGGTATCGTTGGTTATGAAAAGATCGCTCATCGAGATTAGGGCGGCGAGCGGGGGAATCTCCCTGTTTATAAAGAAGCCGGCTCTTTCACCGTATTTCTGCCTAACCTGACTGATTTCAACCTCATCGGCGCTGCTGCCGGTAAAATAAAACCGGAAACGGTACTCTTCCTTCATCCGGCTGATCAGATCGCAGAACTTTTCAACATGCCACTTGTTTTGAGGTTTTCCGGCACCGATGTGAAATCCGATAGTTAATATGTCTTTTGAACCGGATCCAACACCTTTTAGAAACATTGAAGCCGCAGTTTTATCAGGCTCATCAAAAGTGATGCTGGAAGAGAAATTTTTTGTCTTTATTCCGAAAGGCCGGACAATATCAAGTATAAAATCGGAGACGTGAGCATCCGGATATTTTATCCAATTAAGATCCACCGGATGTGTGAATACAAAACTATAATCGTTCGGCACATTGTTAAGCGAGCGCGGTCCGATTTTAATTTTCCCTTTGGCAAATGCGGCAAGCAGGCAGCTCGTAATTGAAACAGCAACGGTCACCGGCACAATCACGAGGTCGTAATTTTGCGACAGGAGTTCCTTCAATTGCCCGATATATCCGGGACTTGTCATCTTCCTCCGGTCAAACACGAAAACCCGATCCAGGAATTCGTTTTTATTGACGGCGAAAAAATTCTCGCGGCTTGCTAAAAGCGTTATATAGGCATCGGGGTAAGTTTCTTTAATTGAGCGGAAGAGAGAAACGCTGGCAAGCATATCTCCGAATTGGTTATGCTGACGTATTATTAAAATCCGCGCCGGAGGATCAATGGCGAATTTATTCTGTTCCGGGACAGATAAATACTTTTTTAAAATTGCTGATGCCGATTTCCTAAAAATTTTCCGGAATGACATTCAGAATTTACTTTTGATTTGAGTGGTTTTTAGAATCGATATCTTCAAATTTGGCATCTATCACATCATCGTTCCTGATCGTATATTTTGGTTGCTTCGGAGGTTTGACCTCTCCGCTCTTTTTAGCATTATATCCCCTGACGACCTTCATAACATTACCCGCTGTGCGGGCTACCACGTATAAAAGGAGCAGCCAGATCATAAGTCGCAACATAGACATCGTTTATCCTCTTGTTTCCGGGTTGAAATATTCGATAAAACCTCTATCCTTTCTAAAGATTTGAGAATAGAGTTCGTTGAAATCCTCATCCCTATTGACAAAATCGATATCGGTGGTATTCACAATCAATAAAGGAGTTTTATTATACTTAAAGAAAAAATTGTTGTATGCCTCGGAAAGTTCAGAAAGATAAGCGCGGGTAAGATTCCGCTCAAAGCTACGCCCCCTGCTTTTAATATTCGACATTAAACGGTCGGTTGCGGATTGAAGGAATATAACCAGATCCGGTTTGGGAATCTCTCTTTCGAGCAACGGGAAGATCGTTTCATAGAGTTTTAATTCCTCACCTGAAAGATTGAGATATGCAAAAATCTTGTCCTTCTCAAAGATATAGTCGGAAACGGCATACTTTGAAAAAAGCTCCTGCTGGTTAAGATGCTGCTGCTGTTTGTACCTGTTTATCAGGAAAAACATTTGGGTCTGGAAAGCATACCTTTTCCGGTCGTTGTAAAATTTTTCCAGGAAGGGGTTTTCCTCAAACTGCTCCATAATAAGATTGGAGCTCAGTTTTTCCGATAGTCGCCTGGCAAGAGAGGATTTACCGGCCCCTATAACTCCTTCGATTGCGATATACCTTAATTCAGCCACATTCGCTTTTCATTTTATTTGCAAATCAAGTTTACGGACTATATGTTTTTTAATCTTAGAAAGATCGATTTTTCCGAGTTCCTGCTTCATTTCCGGGTGAATAAACCCCGGGGCAATTTCAACCAGAGGTATGATAACAAAATCTCTTTGTAAAATTTCATTGTGAGGAACCTTCAGCAGATCGCTCTTATAAATTAAGTTATTATAGAAAAGAATATCAATATCTATCTCCCTCGGCCCCCATTTGACTTCGCCGCTTCCCCTCCCGATTTTTATTTCGGAATCCTTGACAAAATTATGCAGATCGTTCAAATTCATCCCGGTTTCGATCTCAGCTACCGTATTATAATAATTTTCCTGCTCAATTGGGCCGTAAGG
>Ga0182021_10000386_pt1 | contig 46149 bp, 33 predicted proteins | sample 612E3MmetaG_FD_120493 | JGI IMG/M metagenome (GOLD analysis project Ga0182021, IMG submission 120493) | Permafrost microbial communities from Stordalen Mire, Sweden - 612E3M metaG (Illumina Assembly) | ecosystem: Environmental > Terrestrial > Soil > Wetlands > Permafrost | place: Sweden... | reverse complement strand
GGCGAACTTTTTGCATGGATCATCGGGTGGGATTTAGTTCTTGAGTACGCTGTGGCTTCAGCGGCGGTTGCACATGGATGGTCTGCTCATTTTCAAGATCTTCTCAAAAGTTTTGGCATAGTTATTCCGTTCTCACTTTCAACTGCGCCAATTGATTTCGATACAGCAACCGGTCATTTCTTTTCTACTGGATCGTACTTTGACCTCTCTGCTGTCATTATTACAGCAATTATTACAGCTATCCTGGTAAAAGGAATAAAAGAAAGCGCTGTATTCAACACAGGAATGGTCTTTGTCAAGCTTGTGATTGTGCTCTTTGTAATCGTTGTCGGAGTTTTTTATATTGATCCGAATAACTGGAAGCCGTTTGCTCCTTTCGGATTTACCGGTATCAGTTTCTTTGGGCATACATTGTTCGGACAAACCGCCAGCAATGGCGTCCCGCTTGGAATGCTTGCTGGCGCAGCAATTATTTTCTTTGCCTACATCGGTTTTGATTCTGTTTCCACACATGCAGAGGAAGCACGAAATCCGCAGCGCGATGTTCCTATCGGCATTATTGCCTCACTTCTTATTTGCACGGTATTGTATATTGCAGTCTCTGCAATCATCACCGGCATGGTTCGCTACGATCAAATTGATATCAATGCCCCAGTCGCAAATGCCTTTGCTCAAAAAGGATTGCCATGGGCACAGCGCCTCATTGATGTCGGAGCCATTACAGGCATTACATCCGTGCTGCTGGTGATGATGCTCAGCCAGCCACGGGTACTTTTAGCAATGGCACGTGACGGGATGGTGCCTGAAAGTTTCTTCGGCGCAGTGCATTCGAAATTCCGCACTCCGTGGAAGTCGACCATTCTCACTGGAGTCTTTGTCGCCGCAATGGCAACACTCCTTCCGCTTCGTATTCTTGCAGAACTGACAAACATCGGTACATTGCTGGCATTCGTGATCGTTTGTGCAGCGGTGCTCATTATGCGCAAAACAAATCCTAAAGCAGAACGCCCATTTCGCGCACCATTCGTACCCTTTGTACCCATCGCCGGTATTGTATGTTGCTCAATCTTAATGTTTTCACTGCCGGTAGAAAACTGGTGGCGTTTGTTTATCTGGCTGGGTGTCGGTTTCATTATTTACTTTAGCTACGGACGGAGGCACTGCGTAACGGCGCGAATACGACGAGGTGAAGTAGTGGTACCCAAGACGGAAGAACCGGCACGATGATCCGAAAAGCAATCGTCAGCGACGTTCAAGGAATACAAATATTATTTCAGGAACTCACTGGATCCTTGATTTCGGCCAATGATGTTCTTAACCGAATACAGTTCGTTCAACAAAGTACTCTTGATTCATTATTCGTTTATGAGGATCAGAAAATTATTGCCGGTTTGCTTGCATTCAGAATTCGTGAAAATATTGAAGAAAACAGCCGGTTTGGGGAAATCTCTGTTCTTGTCGTCCGGCCAGAATTTCGCAAAAAGGGAATTGGTAAAGAACTTATGGAATATGCCGAGCACCTTGCGCATGAACAAAATTGTATCGGGACATGGCTTGTCAGCGGATTCGGAAGAGAAGAAAAAGCTCACACATTTTATAAATCGCTCGGGTATCAGACTACGGGTTATCGGTTTGTGAAACATTTTGAAAAAGAGTCATGACCTCTTCAAACGCACAGCCTGAATTTAAACGCGAACTTGGATTGCTTGATTCGACTATGATTGTTATCGGTTCTATGATCGGTTCCGGTATCTTTATAGTAAGCGCTGATATTGGACGCACAGTTGGGGCGCCAGCGTACCTCTTGCTTGTCTGGCTTATAACAGGTCTGATGACGGTGATTGCAGCACTGAGCTATGGCGAACTTGCCGGCATGATGCCTCACGTTGGCGGACAGTATGCCTATCTCCGTGAAGCATACAATCCTTTCATTGCATTTCTTTATGGATGGACATTATTCCTGGTCATTCAAACCGGTACTATTGCGGCTGTGGCAGTCGCCTTTGCAAAATTCACAGGCATACTTATTCCGTGGTTCAGTGAACAGCACATTCTTCTTTCAACCGGAAAATTTCATGTGAGTGCGGCTCAATTTTTAGCAATGGTGAGTGTTGCATTACTGACATTCTTGAATATGCGCGGTTTGCAGGAAGGGAAAATAGTACAAAACATTTTCACTACGATAAAAATTGCGGCACTTCTTGGATTTGTGCTCTTCGCATTATTTGTTGGGCGAAATGCTTCTGCTCTCGCGGCAAACATCAACGGTTTCTGGAATGCAACTTGGACACAAGTTGTAAACGGTAAAACACTTTCCATAACTCCTCTTTCCGGCTGGATGTTATTATCAGCAATCGGTGTTGCAATGGTCGGTTCACTTTTCTCTGCTGATGCATGGAATAACATTACATTCACTGCCGGTGAGGTCGCTAATCCGAAAAAAAACATCCCGCTCAGTCTTACGTTAGGAACTGGAACCGTTATTCTCATCTATATACTTGCCAATATCGGGTTCTTACTGGTTCTGCCTTTGACCGGTTCACCGCAGGCAGTGGATGCAGCCGGACGAGGAATCCAATTTGCCGTAAGTGATCGTGTTGGAACAGCAGCCGCTTCTGTAATTTTCGGCGATAGCGCTGCAATTATCATGGCAGTGATGATAATGATTTCCACATTCGGGTGTAATAATGGTTTGATACTCGCCGGTGCACGCGTATATTATGCGATGGCAAAAGATGGATTGTTCTTCAAGAGTGCATGCGCACTGAACAACAAATCTGTTCCAGGCGTGGCGCTCGTTGTACAGTGCGTGTGGACGTGTCTTCTGTGCCTATCCGGTACATACGGTGATTTGCTTGACTATGTTGTCTTCGCGGTGCTGCTGTTTTACATTTTGACGATAGCTGGAATATTTATTCTTAGGAAGAAACAGCCACGTGCGAAACGGATGTACAAAGCATTTGGATATCCAATTGTGCCTGCAATTTATATTTTACTTGCAGCCGCGATCTCCATCGATCTGTTGATTTTCAAACCCAATTATACCTGGCCGGGATTGGGAATTGTGCTTTTAGGTGTTCCGGTGTATTTTGTGTGGAAGAGATACAACTCCAAACCTGAATCATAAACAGAATCACCCTAAAAAGAGAGCGATTGCATTTCTAAGATTGGTTTTTAACCTAATTCTTCCAGTATTTGGCGGGGACGGATGACACGTACACGGTCTCCGTTCACAAGAATTTCGGCAGGGCGAGGTCGGCCATTGTAATTGGAACTTAACACAAAACCATATGCACCGGTTGTGAGCACTGCAAGATAATCCCCGGCAGCAGTTTTCGCAAGTAATCGTTCCCTGGCAAAAAAGTCGCTGTTCTCACAAATCGGACCGACAATATCAACCTTCTCGTGTTCGTATGTATCAATGGATACTGGAACGATTTGATGGTAGGCCTGGTAAAGACTAGGCCTCAGTAAGTCGTTCATGCCGCTGTCGATGATAATAAATTTTTTCGACGAGTTCTCTTTAACAGAAATAACGCGAGTAAGTAAGACTCCAGCATCTGCAACAATTGAACGCCCTGGTTCAATCCAGATAGAACAACCGGCTGACTGAAGAATAGGTAACACCGCTGAGAGAAATTCCTTCGGAGAAGGCACAGAGGTACCTGCTCCTTCCTCTTGCGGTAACGCCTCATGGGAAATAGCGCCGGTGTACGGAACACCAAAACCGCCGCCAAAATCAATATGTGTCAAATTAATACCCGCGTCGCGTAATTTTTCAATTAATCCGACAACAAAATTCGCCGTTGCTACAAATGGTTCCACTTTCGTAATTTGTGATCCAATGTGGGTATGAATTCCAATCAGTTCTAGCGATGATAACGAGGCTGCATGCTGAAATACCTCGAATGCTTTTGATGCTTCGATGCCAAATTTAGTTAATTGTAACCCCGTAGTAATGTATGGATGGCTTTGTGCATCGATATCCGGATTGATACGAAGCGCAATGCGGGCTTTTTTCCCCATTCGAAGTGCTGCACGTGAAATCGTATGCAGTTCTGCTGCCGACTCAACATTGAAGGAAAAAATATTTTGCTTCAGTGCATATTCGATTTCATCTTCTCGTTTCCCTACGCCTGCAAAGACAATTTTGTTTTGAGAAAATCCGGCTTTTAACGCAAGATATAACTCCCCGGCAGAGACCACATCCGCACCGGCGCCCTCTGCTGCAAGTAATTTTAGAATAGAGTGGTTCGCATTCGCCTTCAGCGCATAACACACAAGATGATTCGTTTCTCCCAATGCACCACGGAGTGATCGATAATTCTCCGTAATTTGGTTCTTGCTGTAAACATATAATGGCGTGCCGTATTCTTCCGCTAATTCTTTTAACGGAATGTCTTCACATGCGAGAGCATTTTCTTTATAAGCGATATAATTCATGTACGATTTGACATTTTCGATTGATAAGAAAGAACAGTGATATACGTATTTCTATTCTTCATGGAATGAACCGCCCAATAAGTATATCTAACGGTATACGTAGTGTGAGTACAATGGAAAAAACAGCATGCTGGAACGATGCTATTCGCATGAGCATAATAACAATGAGGATTCCAAAAAACCCGATTTGCCGAAACTGCGTACCTATTTTTTCTGGAAGGAGCGATGATAATACATGCGAACCATCTAACGGTGGCACAGGAATCAAATTAAAAACCGCAAGAAAAATATTCAGCGTAATCCCGGCGGCAAACATGCGGATCATAAATATTGCCATTTCACGTTGAAAATTATTTTCAGCCGTTATGATCGAAGCAAGAATACGTACTGAAAAAATGTAAAAAATCGAACATAAACATGCCATTAATAAATTAGAGAACGGACCGGCAATGGAAACGAGAATATCATCCCGGTGGAAATTACGAAAACGAGCCGGATTAATTGGCACGGGTTTTGCCCATGCAATAAACACAGATCCAGCAGAGATAAATGACAGCAATGGAATTGCAATAGAGCCAATCGGGTCAATATGAGGAATCGGATTAAATGTCAACCGGCCAGCATCACGCGCTGTAGTGTCACCCAAACGGAGCGCCACCCATCCATGTGCTATTTCATGCACAACTATGGAAAAAAGCAAAATCGGTAATATGTAAAGAGAATCCAAGAGAATGTCCTTTCAAAAACAATCCGTCCCGCTACAATGCGGGACGGGCAAGAAATACTACCTGTTCTTCATACCTATACTAGGTACCAAAAAATGTGATGGAATTCAAGAAGTTCCCTTATATGAATCATTGCATCTGCGGCACTGCTTTTCTATATTTATTCTATATTTTTCGTGGCATTATTAACACTTTGACTATCCGAGGTTTCCCATGAACATTAGATTCTTGTCCTTGCTCTCCGGTATCCTTTGCGTTGCGACAATTCTCAATGCTCAGGCGCCTTCTATTCAGCTAAAGATTAAAGAAAAATCCGGTTTCTTAGGTATGGGTGGCCCTCGGACACTGAAGATTGAACTGTCGAATCAAAATCGCCAACAACCTTTAACAAGCGACAGCGTTAACAATGGTGAATACTTCTTCTTCCTTGTGACACCCTTAGAAGATTGGGAGCTCGATGAGGATTTTGCAAAGGAAGAAGTTTCTAAAATCAGTATTAATCAAGACGGTAATAATATCTCCATTGCCTGGAAGAGTGATCTGATCAAGGGCGGTAACAACGCCATGGTGCTTGGATTCTCAAAGACATTCAAATTCAACCTTCCCTTTTCTTTTCAATATCCGGTTAATGATGTAATAAATCAGGCAGCATATACAGTACCGCAGGAACTATGGCCAGGGTTTACAATCATTACCGATCTTATGAAGCGAGCTGAAACTGCGGCAGCTGTGAAACAATTCAAGTCGGCTATCGGACTCTACGAACAGATTCTAGGGAACAAAAACCTGCAGATTTTCCCTCAATACGAAGAGTCAAAGAAAAAACGCACTCAATGCTTCGATAATTTTCATAACGAAACTTCTTTGTTGTTCCAAGCAGCAGCTACAAATGCGCAAATAGATTTGAATTCACGTATCGCACTGATGGATGGGTTCAAGCCGAACTTTAAAATGATACTTGATTCGTTGCCACGGGCAGACTGGAATATCGGTTCACTTGATTCGGCCGTCGCCCCTATTTTAAATCAATGCCGAAACTCACTTGCCCATCTCAACAGTTATCGTGATTCGCTTCAGCATATTTTGGATGATCAGAACATACGATGGATCATCGAAGGCTCCGCATCAGGCAAAAACGGCTACCTCTATGTATACATGATCGAGACATTGGCATCGGCTTTTTCATCTCTCAATTTTGCCGACACACTTGCAACAGATTTGAAAGTGAAGATATCAGATGAATATCAGGCGCGGTTGACAAAATATGACATCATGTCGTCTTTTGAAACATTCATCCGCATTTGCAACGAACGGTATCAAACACATCTTCCCATTTTCCCAATCGATTTTCTTCCCAATCTCAAGAAAGACAGCATTTCTTTTCCGCTGCCTTATTATTCAATACTCAAAGCAGTAAACGATTATTACTATGGCAATTTCGCAAGTGCAAAGAAAGAGATCATCCATATCTTCCGCACAAATTACGAACCGGATATCAATAGCCGATTTGACGCAATGCGTGTGATCATGGCAGACCGCGAACGACGTATTTCACCCGAAGTGATGAAGATGTTCGAAGAGGCAGAACAATTGGAAAAAGTAAAGGATCTTCAGAATGCACAGGATAAATACCGCCAAGTCACATTGATTGCACCAAATTTTGCATACGGGTTTTTTATGCTCGGTAAATTCTATAGTCGTACAGGCGACCCCATCCGGGCAAATTATTCGTATCAACGGGCGTATCAAATTGACTCGCTTTATTTGAGCGCCTATCGCGAGAGCTATAGTATCTTTCTTAAGCAAAGCAACTTCAATGAAATTATTAATATGTATTCCATGGCACTTTCTAAAGGGAACAATTATTGGGAAATTAATTATACTCTTGGCATAGCTTTTGCCGGCCAGGCAGATCCGGCGCGCGCCATCCAAAGTTTTGAACGTGCACTCGCACTCAATCCAAAAAGTTATAAAACAAATATTCAGATTGGACTCGCGCATCAAAATGTAAAAAACTACCAAAAAGCGCGCGAGTATTTTAACAATGCCATTGGCTTGGATCCCACGCGACAGGAAGCAGTCGATTATCTGACAAAGTTGAATGAACTCCAGCGAACCGGCAGATGAATCCATTGCTTCAAGAAATGCTGCAAAAGGGATTCCAGAGTGAATCCCTTTTTGCTTTTCATTTAATCGGTTCTTATATTGAAATGCCCATTTGCAGGCGTTTATAAGAGAACGCTCAGCTTATTGGGCATTTTTTACAAAGGGGCACGTGGCGAAACTGGCAGACGCGCTAGCCTTAGGAGCTAGTGGGGAAACCCGTGTGGGTTCGAGTCCCTCCGTGCCCACGAATCATATATTATGCACTAAAGGAAGTTAAACGTGGAAGTAACTATTCAATCATTATCAGATGTCTCACGCGAAGTGGAAATTACTGCTACAACTGAAGACCTTGCGCCTCACTTTGATAAAGCATACATAGAGTATCGAAAGAAAATCGAAATTCGCGGATTCCGAAAAGGGAAAGCACCCTTAGACATCGTTAAAAAACTTTATGGCGATTTAATAGAAAACGATTCTCTGAATGAAGTCGCTACCGAGATGTATCGCAAAGCTGTAAAAGAAAAAGAATTGAAACCCATCGGCGAACCTGTACTCATCGACATGGATTATAAACGCGGCGAAAGTTTTCGGTGCAAAATTCATTACGATATCCGTCCGACCATAGAGGTGAAACAATACAAAGGTATTGCACTAGAGAAAAGTATGCATACCATAACCGATGACGAAGTTGAAAAAGAAATCATTCGTTTGCAGCGGATCAATGCTACGATGGAAGAGGTAGAAACTGTCACCGATTCAGAGCATATTGTTACTGCAACTCTTCAGGATCTAGACAACACTGGTACGCCAGTAATTGGAAAAAAAAGTGATGATGTCCGTTTTTATCTCGCCGACGAGCAGCTTGAGCAGCCATTTAAGGATGCGTTAAAAGAAGCGCGAAAAGGCGGTAATTATCGCGTACAATTTGAACATAAACACGGTGAGCATGCACATACCGTCAATACTCAAATCATCGTAACGAAAATTCAGAAAGTCACACTCTCACCTCTGGATGATGCTTTTGTCGCTAAAGTCACAAAAGATAAATTCACAACTGTCGATTCATTACGGGCAGGAATTCGGGAAGATATCATTGTTTATTGGAAAGAAAAAACCGAGCGGCAAGTGATTAACTCGATAACATCGGAAATTATCCGACTTCATGAATTTCAGGTGCCGGAATCGCTCATACGCAGTGTGCTTGATGGATTGTTGGAAGAAATGAAGAATGAATATCCCAACAAACGATTGCCGGTTGAATTTAATATCGAAAAATTTAACGAAGAGAACCGCGCATACGCTATCTATCAGGCAAAGTGGGCATTATTGCGCGAAGAGCTGATCAAAGCTGAAAATATCGCTGTTTCCGATGAAGACCTTGAGAAGCTGGCAGAAACGGAATCTGCCAAAATTAAAATTCCGAAAGATCGTCTTATTAGCTATTATAAATCTTCTGAACAAATCAAAGATCGCCTTATCGGCGATAAGCTATTGAAAATTCTTGTGGATTCGGCAAAAATAAAGGAAGTCCCTGAAAAAGTATAAGAAAGAAGGAAAAAATCACTATGGCATATCCTGAAATCTATAATCAACTCGTTCCCATTGTCGTAGAACAAACAGGCCGTGGCGAGCGATCATTTGACATTTTCTCGCGATTACTGAAAGAACGGATTGTATTCCTCGGCACACCCATCGACGATACTGTTGCCAGTCTCACCATTGCCCAGTTATTATTCCTCGAATCCGATGACCCGGATAAGGACATTCATCTCTACATTAATAGCCCGGGCGGAAGTGTGTCTGCCGGCCTTGCCATTTATGACACGATGCAGTATATTCGTCCAGACGTTTCCACCATCTGTATGGGTATGGCGGCAAGTATGGCAGCCGTGTTACTGGCAGGAGGAATGAAAGGAAAGCGTACTGCACTCCCTAATGCACGGGTGATGATTCACCAGCCTTGGGGCGGTGTGCAAGGTACAGCGTCTGATATCAGTATTCAGGCGGAAGAAATTCTCAAGACCAAGAAACGGATTAATGAGATTCTTTCTATGCATACTGGACGTTCACTTGATCAAGTTGAAAAAGATACGGATCGAGATTATTACCTCGCCGCCGATGAAGCAAAAGAGTACGGATTGATCGACAATATTCTCTTGAAGCGAGTCGGTGAAGTAAAGAAAGAAAAATAATCGTTCACAAAGTGCCGGTAATGAATAATAACCGGAAACGATATGACACAGAAACCTAGGCAAGGCGAAAAAATTGCATGCTCCTTCTGCGGGCGCACGCCGGAAGAAGTCAACAGTATCATCGCAGGACCGGATGTCTATATTTGCGACCTCTGTGTTGGAAGTTCCGTTGACATCATTAAAAATAATATGGCGGCAATCAATGCACGGCGGTTTGGCTTCCGTCGCTCACTGACACCTGTCGACATTAAGAAGTCTCTTGATGAATTTGTCGTCGGACAAGATCATGCCAAGCGTACACTCGCAGTTGCAGTGTACAACCACTATAAGCGCATCGATGCAAGTGATCAAATGGCAAATCTTGATGAAGTGGAAATAGAAAAGAGCAATATCCTCCTCGTTGGGCCAACAGGCACCGGTAAAACATTGCTGGCACAAACACTTGCGCGAATTCTTGATGTGCCTTTCGCCATTGCTGACGCGACAACATTAACAGAAGCCGGCTATGTTGGTGACGATGTTGAGACGATCCTCGTCTATCTTTTACAAAACGCCGATTATAATGTCGAGAAAGCTGAGCGAGGTATCGTCTATATTGATGAGATCGACAAAATTGCCCGCAAGGGCGACAGCGCTTCCATTACGCGTGATGTTTCCGGCGAAGGCGTACAGCAAGCACTGCTGAAAATCCTTGAGGGCACCATCGCCGGTGTTCCGCCGAAGGGCGGGCGCAAACACCCCGAGCAAAGCCTCATTAATGTCAATACAAAGAACATCCTCTTTATTTGCGGCGGTGCATTTGATGGATTGGAAAAAATTATCGAGCGGCGTGTGAGTCAAAATCCAGTTGGGTTTGGAGCCGATCTCAAAGGTAAGAAGAGTAAGTCCCGAGGAAAGATTTTACAGCAAGTAGAGCCGGATGATTTGCTCAAGTACGGGTTGATTCCAGAATTTATCGGCCGGTTACCGGTTACCGCTACACTTGATCCGCTTGACGAAACTGCGCTCTTGAACATCCTGACGCAACCGCGCAATGCAATCGTCAAGCAATACCAAAAACTCTTTTCGCTGGAAGGCGTAGAATTGGAACTTGAGGAAAACGCACTCAAATCAGTTGTCGATAAAGCAATGGAACGAGGAACCGGCGCTCGAGCCCTCCGCTCTATTATCGAGGCAGTAATGCTTGATGTGATGTATCATTTGCCATCACGAACCAATGTTTCGAAATGTATCATCACGAAAGAGACTATCCTCAAAGCGAAAGATCCGATTTACCTCTATGAGGAACGAAAGTCGGCATAAAACAGTTTTCCAATTCGCAGTCAGATTCTCTCTGTCAGATGGTGTGTTGTTTTTCCGCAGTGTCATTCATAGTAACTCCCTTTTTCCCAAAAATATTGGGATCCTCGAATCTCAATTCAATAGACTAGATGGTTTCTGTTCTTGAATGTACAGCTGTTTTCATTTCAAATATCTTGAAATGACCTATCCCCCATTTGTTCAATCTGAATTTCATTGCTGTGTTCAAGCAGCCCAAGCCGTATTTGATACTCCGGATAAAATTAATGGACGATGCCTCCGGAAAATATTTTGCCGGACATGTTATTTCACCTACACGGAATCCAGCATAAAGGATCTGTGAAAGCATCTGATTATCGAAAACAAAATCATTTGAATTATTATCCAAGGAAATTGTTTCCAGTACTTTCCTTGTAAAAGCCCGGTAGCCTGTGTGGTATTCCGACAGCTTTTGACCCATGATCATATTTTGGATGAGTGTTAACAAACGATTATTCATATACTTATAGATCGGCATTCCTCCCTGGAGGGCTTTTCCTCCTAAGATACGAGAGCCAAGCACAACGTCATATTCTCCCGATAAAAGAAGGAATACCATTGCGGGAATCAATTTTGGAGTGTACTGGTAATCAGGGTGAAGCATGACGACGATGTCCGCGCCGCCTTCAAGAGCTGCCCGATAGCAGGACTTTTGATTTCCCCCATAACCAAGATTCTTTGCATGGACAAGCGTACGGATATGAAGGCTCTTCGCAACCGCAACTGTGTGGTCGACACTGGCATCATCAACAAGAATAACCTCGTCAACAATGTCGAATGGTATTTCGCGATATGTGGTTCCTAAAGTCTTTTCTGCATTATATGCAGGAAGAACAACAGCAACTTTTTTATTTCGTATCATTGACCTAAAGACCTTTTATTGGCTTATCTACACTTATTCATTTCAAGAAGAATCAATTTATTGATAAACGCCTCTGTTATTGCTTTGTTTGGTAATCTTAATATCTTGTAATTGTGGTGCTTTCACTTTTAATTCAAATCTATATCCTTCAAGATATCCCATTGGATACCATGAAAAATTCATTTGCCAGCAGTGGAGATCCCGAGTAACGCTGACTGATGGAATAAAGTGCTGTTTGAGGACAAAGTCGTACGAACCGCTGGTAGAAATCTGCCACTTCTCCGTAAGATTGAAAGAAAGGCTTGCCTTTATAACAGATTGACGAGAATAGCTCTTCGGATTCGGCTGTGACTGCGAGAAGTAAAAACTGAGACTAATATTCCAAGGGATACTGAAGTCTGCATCTTCGCGGTCATAAATTGAGTAATACATCTTTTTCTGACCCGACGAAGGCATAGTTTGCCCTGAAGATTTTTCCTGCTCTTGTATGGTACTATCAGGGATACCTGCATTGCTCGGCTTTTGTTTCTTCTCACCTTTGAATGATGTTGACAAATTGAGCGAAAACGAGGTCAAATCACCGAACTTGCCTTGTTCTTTCAAAAGGAATTTATTCACTCTATCATTCACTGTCGTATCAAAAACATAAAGGTTATAAACCGCATTTCCCCCAAGATTAAGATACTGTCCGATGGCTGTACTATAGGAAATATTAACAGGGCTAAAATTCTTGGAATTTTTTGCAAAATCATAACTTGTACTCGCATCGATATTGATTAACTGGATTTTGTCTTCTGTTTTCGCACTATCCCCTTTTTGTATTTTCATCTCAAAATTGTTCCCAACATTGAACGACCCTGTCATCGAATACTTCTGCATGTTATCACCGTAAATCTGCTTATAGTAAAACAGTCCGAATGTAGGCGTAAGCGTATGGCGAATTGCCGTTATACCGAAAAGGTCAGGTTGAAACAATCCAAAAAGCTTCGTGCTGACATTCACACCGGTATTCACAGTTCCTATAATATTTTTCGATCGAGAAATGCTGTCACCAAGCAAGCTGTCTGTGATGACGCGAATTGGCGCTTCCTTTTGTGCCCATACGCGCGCATCGTTGAACGAAAGCGATGGTGCTACATTGAAATATCCAAGCTTGGGAGGGGAAATCGAGAACGTAAGCCCTTGTGAGAGCGATTGCGTCTTGGTATGCAAAAAATCATTTATGTTTGTAAGATTTTGTTCAGAAGGTGACGATTTGACTGAATCTATCACCGTCGGAACTTTTGACTGGCTATTACTTGCATTCGCATTATAACTGAAGCCTAACATATCAATAAAGCGCTCATCTGATCCCGTGGTTGAAGTGAGTCCACGTGTCTTGAATGTTTTACGAAAAGGATAAATTGTTCCCTGCGAAAATGTAATAGACGGCAGTTGTTCGTTTGTTTCACCGGTATTAAGAATTTGTTCACGATGAACATTGATGGTCAATGAACTGGTTGATGACTCCCAGCTTTTCCAATATGTAGCATCTGAAATGACATTTTGAGTGAGAATATCGGTCAAGTTGGTACTAAAGTTTTTAAAGTAATCGCTGCTCATAAATGTAAAATTGACATCCAGATGCGACGATGGGCTAATTTGTTGGCCATGGGTAAAGTTTACATAATATTGCCGTGATTTATAATAATTTGGATCGCTCGGATCTCCTTCTGGAGAACTCGTAATTCGAGCAGTAATGCTGCCTCCAAAATTATAACGCTGCGAATAGCGAATGTTTGTCATGTTTTGCCATCGTCCGCGCGAATAGAGATCGAACATTGTCGCTATATCCCAATAATCGCTCACTGCCAAAAAATACCCTATATGGCTCAAGTACCAACCATACCGGGCATCTTCACCATAAGCAGGAGTGATAATACCTGATGAACGTCCGCCATGAGCAGGAAAGACACCGAATGGCAGGGCAAAAATCGGCACACCGGCAACAAAAAATAGCACCGGTTCTGCCACCACTTTGTCGCGCACAAAAACTTTCATTTTGGGACTTTCAAAATAGAAATGCGGATCCTTATCGCTGCATGTGGTATACGTACCATCGGAAACACAGAGAACATCGGGTTCAACTTTCTTAATCTGTGTACCGACATAGTAGCCGTTGTCCATCTGCGTGGTGCCGATCGCAATCTTTCCTTTCCGTGTCTGAAAATTGTACCTCACTTGATCACCGTGATATTCACTGCCGCCGTCACGCATGATAGGCTTACCAATGATGGAATCTACTTTTACCGTGTCGGCTGCACCGTACGCAACGAGTGTCGCATCATCCCAATTGACATTTACCCGCTCAGATTTCAAACCGGTGGTTTGGTACTGCAATTCACTTTTACCATAGAGATTCATGTACCGCGTACGGAGGGAATAGATAATGGAATCCCTCGCAGTATAATTTACCAGTGTATCGATGCTTGCGTTTTTCGCACGTTTCGTTGTGTCATTTTGTGAGACCGGTACTTTTGTGGTATCTCCTTTCACCGGTTGCGTATTTCCGATGCAGATACCGAAAGTAGAAACAAGGAAACAAGATAGAAGAAACCGCGTCATCATGAACACAAGATAAATAAATATCGAGAGAAGTGCATCGGACAATGAACTATTGAGAAAAAGTCTATCACCACATCCCTAATTGTGCGCACATGAGTAAACCGAAGAGATCCTTTTCGAAATTCAGGTTTGCATAGGCATAGATACCAATTCCTGCAAACCGTGTCGGGCGCCAGAACCATTGCGCTTCCAGCGGCATACCCACATTTGTGTGAATAGATATTGATGCATGTGTTTCATACGCAGCACGGACCAATCCAATACCGGCACAGATGGAACCATAGGTTTGTGCCGACTGCCATAGGGGCCCATACAAAATACTATAATCGGAAAATTTATAGTTTACTTGTGTCGGGTCAATTTTTTGAACGGTAGGATTTTTGTTGGTCACACCGATTATCCGTGCACTGATTGTGCTGTGTTCAAACTGATAGCAGTACACCATACCGGCATTCATCGAAAACGAACTGCCGACCAGCGAAGGACCTGCTCCAAGACTTACCCACCAAGGATGATTTTGATGCTCGATTTGAGATTTGAGGTATGAAACAGGGGAGATAAGAATGAGAAATCCTGCTAGATATTTTAGAAATCGTGATAGCTTCATATAATTTTCCCCTTACAGCATTCCATTTCGTTTTCGAAGAAACCACTCCAACGCAAATATAAAAATGACGAGTAAAAGCATCCAGCGAGAATTCCAGATTTCTATCTCCGCAGACTTGCTGACATTCCGTGGTTTAAAATTGTGTAAACTGGAAATATCGTGCAAAAGTGAACTCAATTCATTGGTTTCGTAATATCGCCCTCCCGTCTGCGCAGCAATCTGTTGCAGCAACAGCTTGTTCATACGTGTCTCAAGATACTCTGCATTAAAGCTGCCTACAGAGAAGGCGCCTTGATCCTCGCCGATGAGTGTGTTATTCACTTTCACTGTTGCCAAAAATTTATATTCCCCTCCAGGCACCCGATCATACACTCCTTGATACTGGCCGCTGCCGAGTGGGTTCAGTACCAACAGATTTTTATCGTTGCCATGGTGTATGGACACCTCGATTTGAGCATCATCCAACGGCTCAAAGCTGTCGTTATATATTTGAGCGGTAAATTCTACAGCGTCTTGTGTTGTAAAAACATATTTAGAGGGCTGAACAATAATTCGTCGAGCATCTTCTTGCGTTGTCAACCACCGAATGGCGTTGCCTAGAAAGCTCTCAAGTACTTTTTCCGTTCCGCTTCCGGAGCTGGACAGTATATTCCAGCGCCACAATCCGTATCCGAGCACAGAAATAGATTTCATCTTATTCACATTTCTCGCGATAATAAAAGGATCATTCAACAACGCCGACTGGAATCGAATCGTAGCAAGAATCTCAGATTCAACTTTTGCTCGGAATATTCCCTTCGGTTGAAAGACAGGAGGCAGTTTGGACCAAACTTCAAGTGGATTGACAGCATTACTAATTTTCAATATCGGGTTATTACGCTGTGATTCCGGAACAGTAGCAAAGACTTGCAGTTCATTACCATCAACGCTTCCTACAGTGAACGGTAATGCCTGGTCTAATAGACGCAACTTATCAAAATTCATTGTCCTGCTCAGTACAGTCAGCAATGGTTTCTCAGCATCTAATATCACTTGGAAACTTTGTGGATTGCTGCGTGAGGTTGGGAAACCAACGAGGACCAAACAATCAGCTTCAGTTAATCCTTGTGCCGTCAGCTCACCTTCATAAAACTGTCCATTTTCCCGTTCGATGAAAGTCTTCACTTCAACATTTCTATCATTTGTCAACATGTTTTGGATACAAGCCGCATCTTGACTTGGTGAACCTGCAATGAGTGTCACATGCAGCTTGCTTTTTAAGACTTTTGTGAAGAAACTCATGCGATTATTTTGAAGCGTAAGTTCACCGGGGAGCCGAGAAATTTCTGCCTCAAATTTCTGTGTCCCCTCCTTCTCTGGAATGAATGAGAGAGGAATAATATAATCCCGTGTTCCTGGTTCCAATACCAATGTTTTCTTGTCGAGTATGGTTGCACCATCAAGAAGAGACACCTGTCCACACTCTCCACCGAATCCCGTACTATGCACTATTACATTTACAGGTACTTTGGCACCAATATAGGCAATCTCATTTGTTAACACTTTACGAATGAGAATGTCCTTTTGCTCATCCGTATCACCTACACCGATGGTGAATACTGGTACACCCAATTCTTCTGCTTCGACCAACGGATTTATTCCGACGGTTGCGTTGCCATCCGTGATGAGTATAGCAGCTTGAAGATTGGAGGAAGCAGATGTTCGTTTTATCGACTTTAACGCTTCGGCAATGTCGGTTGCCTCACCGTTCAGCGTTAACGAATCCTCAACGATCGCGCTGAGGTGTCGAACTTTTTCATCAAAGAGTGAATAATCAACTTTCGCATCTTTACCTATCTGCTGCCATACCGAAGAACGAAGGATCGATTTGAGCATCTCGTCCCTTTGTATCACCTTATCTTTAATTGCCATGCTCTGGGAATTATCCACCATCACCTCAACAACAGGTTGATCAACTGAGTACGTAATAAGTGAGAGAAGCGGTTCGCCCATAAGGAAAAATAGAAAAAACAATCCTAAACTACGGAACGAAATGAGGACGAAACGTTTTGCCGAAGAAATAGGCGGCACGGTGACGTGATAGACAGCCATTGCCATCGCAACGGAACACATACCAGCAAGTAAAAGGAAAACAAAACGGAATGAAAGAGAGAAATGCAACTCTGGCATCGGTTATGCCTACTTTATATATAACATTTTTATTGAAGATATTTCATCTGGTGTTTTTAAACGAGCAAAATACACTCCCGTGGCAACTTGGTGTCCATCATCATTCGTACCATCCCATTGCCTCGTATCTCCCGAGAGCTTCCATCCTCGGTAAATCGTTTTCACGCGCTGACCCAGAAGATTAAAAATTGCTAAATCTATTTCGGCTGGAAATGGCAACGTAAACTGAATATGAGTGGGAATGGTATTGGAAAATGGGTTGGGATAATTTTGAGAAATTTTAATTACCGTGGGGTTGATCGGACCATAATACATTGCAGCAGCATATGCATTAATAAATCCCCACCCGTAATAGTTATTTGGATACACAGAGTTTTGCCATGTCTTAAAGGCGCTTGGAGCAGCCGTGTTGAGAAGCGCTTGCCGAATTTGCATGTTCGTGAGTTCCGGATGGGCAGAGAGCACTAATGCAGCCGCACCAGCTACAAGAGGTGTTGAACATGAAGTACCGCTGACTCCATTCTGATACGCATGGGTTGTACTTCCATCTGCCCAAAAAATTCCAGTTCCCTGAGCAACAACCTCTGGTTTAATACGTCCGTCTGCTGTCGGACCCGTACTGCTGCTAGGATTCAATTCACCATCAGAGGTTGTGTTGCCTACGGCAATAATGCTGTCAGCATCGGCAGGAGACACGAGCGTAGAGTCCTTGTAAAACCCAGAAGGCATAGAACCTTCATTGCCCATCGCCGTTACCACGAGAACTCCTTTTCTCGCTGCAATGACAGCTGCTTGAGCAACTTTTGTAGTCCTTCCATTCATATCTGAGGTTGTATAAAAAGGAGGAGTTTGAAATTCCTTATACCCGAGCGATGAGGAGGTAATATCTACACCCAATCGTTCCATCCACTCAAGGGCAGCAATATATGTATCCTCTTCGCTATGGAAGTCTGAATTTCCACTACTATCCATTTCTGTTTTCGCAAGAAGAAACGATGCACCATATGCTGCACCAATCATATGCCCATTATCAAATCCACCGACCTCAGAAAGCGTGCCTGCACCATGATTTCCCTGTTCAAAATTTTCCCACGGTTGTCTGTTGACATCACTGATATGATGGATAAAATCAGAATCTGCTTCCACGATGATCTGTTTTAATGCGGAATGCGTCCGGTAATTGTTAAACCCATCGTCCAGCATGCCAATGAGGACACCAGCACCATTCACACCAAGAGCATGAAGATCAACAACCTTTATATTGGTAAGCTGCGTTGCAGATTGTCCGTAATCCAATCCTTGAGCATAAAAAGTTTTTGCAAGCGGTAGAGGTGGAACGGACAAAGGTTGTGGTCGAGAGCGTTTGAATTGTGCTATCGGTTCTGATGCCGCAACAACTGGAAGAACATTCAGCAGCTGAAGTTGAACGGGCGTTGCTTCCACCGAAACTGCATTAAACCATCGTGATATGGTCCGTATCTTCACTCCAGTTTGTTTGATTTGAGCAATACTAGATTCGGAAACAGGAAGGTCAAGTTCATCCACCAAACGATTGAAAGGAATTGATTTTGCACGCCGCTTGAGTGCACGCGCTGTAATTCCAAGAGCTTGCGAAGTACGATTTTGAAGTGGAAGTGAAACGTCTTTTGTGCGAAGCACAATCCAGTAGTGACGGGTTTCTGCCGTCTGTGCGAACCCCAACGACGCAATTGCAATAATGGCAAATGCCAATTTGATTACTCTCTTCATTGCGTCTTACAGCTGTCCAATTATGACGTTACATCGTGAACCAATTTTTCAACAATCTGGATCGCCGAAACACCTTCTGCTTCAGCGTTGAAACTTGTCACAAGTCGGTGGCGCAACACTGGTCCGGCTATTGCTCTCACATCGTCGATATCCGGAGTAAATTGCCCACGAAGAATTGCGCGTGCTTTTGCGCCAAGAATAAGATACTGTGATGCCCGCGGGCCTGCTCCCCACCGAATCCAATTTTTTATATAGGACGGTGCATTTGATGATGATGGGCGCGTCGAATCAGCCAATCTCACAGAATACTCGATAACATTATCTGCCACAGGCACACCACGTACAAGATTTTGAAATTCAATAATATCGTGAGCGGAAAGAATGTGCTTAACCGATGCATCATATTTGCTCGTTGTGAATTTGACAATTTGAACTTCTTCCTCAAACGATGGATAATCGAGCCAAAGATTCAGCATAAAACGATCAAGCTGTGCTTCGGGCAATGGATACGTCCCTTCCTGTTCAATAGGATTTTGCGTGGCAAGGACAAAGAATGGTTCATCGAGCATATAGGTTTCGCCGGCGACCGTCACATGATGTTCCTGCATAGCTTCTAACAATGCCGCTTGCGTTTTCGGCGGCGTCCGGTTGATCTCATCGGCAAGAATAATGTTGGCAAATACCGGACCACGCACAAATTTGAATGCCTTCGTTCTCGTAGAAATATTTTCTTCGATAATTTCCGTTCCGGTAATATCGCTCGGCATAAGATCAGGAGTAAATTGGATGCGGTTGAATTTTAAATCCAGCGCTTGCGCCAATGTTTTAATCAGGAGCGTCTTTGCTAATCCGGGTACACCGATAAGCAGACAATGTCCGCGTGCGAGCAGCGTAATAAAGAGATGTTCAATGATACTATCCTGACCGACAATTACATGGCCAATTTCTGATCGTAGATCTTTATATGCCTGCGCGAGTCGTTTTACGAATTCGACATCGCCTATGGGTTTTATATTCTTTGCCACACGCGTACCATTGATAAGTGTTGTGTGCACCGCCGATCAAATGCGGATGTCGACATAAATAGTCTTTTTCAGTTCATCAAGCCATTCCGCATTGAGCTTATTACGCTTCATATAGAGCGCAAGCTGTTCGATGCGTTTGTAATCATCTTGAATATTGATGGCGTGCGGTGGCGTTCGTTTACGCATCCATATAATGTGAAATCCATAAGATGTTCCAACAACAGTTCGCTGTGGTTCGCTTATTCCGCCCGCCTTCATATCCTTGATTTGCCCTGCAAAATCCGGCTGCAACTGATCCACGGTCAAAGTACCTAAATCACCTCCGACTGATTTTGTATCTTCGTCCTCTGAATACTTGTTTGCAAGTTCTGCAAATGATTCACCTTTCAGTACCCGTTCTCGAAGGGCCCGTAAAGTATCTGCAGCAGCAGAGTCACTTGCAGGTCCTTTGTCGATCTTCATAAGAATATGCCGGGCATGCACCGATTCTCCTCGCCTGCCGATTAATTGAATGATGTGAAGCCCAAATTGTGTCTTGACAAGTCCAGAGATGTCGCCTTCTTTCAATCCGAAAACGGTCTCTTCAAATTCTCGCACAAATACTCCGCGCTTTTCCCAGCCCAAATCGCCGCCGCTGGTTGCTGATCCGGGATCTGTCGAATATCGTTTCGCAAAATCAGCAAAATCACCGCCGGCATGAATGCTGTCAAGAATCGATTGCATCAATTGGCGTGTTTTTGCTTCCACTGCAGTATCAGGTTTAGGCACAATATATATATGGCTCATCCCGAATTCTTCCGGAACCTGCGGCAAGCTATCTCTGAAAGAAATAAAGAAGTCCTCCACCTCGCGCCGTGTGACAGAGATCGACGCTTCACGCTGCTGGCGCACTTTCTGCACCAGAAGCTGATTTTTGATTTCCGTCCTGTATTCAAGTTTGATGCGGCTTATGGATTTACCGTACATTTGTTCTACTCGCTGCTCGGAACCGACCTGCCGGACAAAATTTGCTATCTGTTGGTCGAGTGCGTGTGTGATTTCATCATCCGTCACTTCGATACTGTCAATTAATGCTTGAGCAAGAACAAGTTTTTCTGAGATCAATCCATCAAGCACTTGAGTACGTAATCCTTTTTGATTCGGATCAATACGGTTTTGCATTGCAAGAAATGATGCTCGCTCGTTCAACTCTGATTCTGTGATGATTTCCTTATCCACAACCGCCACAATACGATCAATCAAAGTCTGAGCCGATAGTGTTACTGGAATCAGGAGGATTGCCAACAATAAAAATTTTTGAGCATACTTCATAGTATCTTCCTATTCTTCGATTTTCGGTTTTCCGGAATCGGCCGTCGAGTTAACGAATACTTCAATTGCATGTTTTGCACGAAGATTTTGAATGAGTTGATCAAATAATTTTCTCCGCCTCTCAACAGTCAATCTTCCGCGAATTTCATGCTCCACCATCGGCACTTCTGCAGTTTGTCCTTGTTTGGCAAATTTCCAGACTACAAGAATGTAATAGCCGTTATCAGTATTAATAGGAAATGAAAGTTCATGGGTTGCCACTTTCGTGGCAACACGCCATAGTTCTGCCGGTATAAACGTTTCCTGCGTTTGATACGATGAATCTATACGCATCAGGATCGACGTTTCATGTTGAATGACAGCAGAACTCCACGGTGTTCCTTTCAAAACAAGATTACGAAATTCTGTAGCAGCATCTCGATTTTTGAAGAGCGCGTAGCTGACCAATGCGATGTCGTGCATCAAATTGAATTCCTTGATGTGTGCATCGTAGTACTGCCGGATATCCTGTGGAGAAAAGTTTGACAACTGCTGGGAATAGACTTCTTTATCCAATAATGCATTAATGGCAAGCTGGCGCCGTACATCTTCTACTTTCTGATTCATTTCATCCGAGCGATCCAATCCGCGTTCTATTGCTTCACGATAAAGAGATTCTTCCGTGAGCCACCGTTGAATGTACTGCTGAATTTGTGCTGGCGATGGCTTGTATGACGTATCGATATGCGCCCGGATTTCTTCTAATGCCAGCGTTTTATTATCAAGACGGGCAATAGGTGTCTTCCCCGGTTCCGTTTTGGAACAACCGGCTGCCAGAACAACAAAAAGAGTTGCAAAAAGAAATTTACTGGGATTCAACCCGTTTCCTCTTGAACGCTTCCGTCAGAGCTTCATTATTGATGGTCACTGGATACTTTTTCTTGAGTGCTTCAATCCATTCTTGTTCGCGCTGCTTTGATGCCACTTCCTGATATCCACTTGCGACCTCCGGCATTGCTTCCTCGAACGTCTTCACATGTGCACTGTCCCTGCCCAATGCTTTAATGATAGACCAACCTGTTTGGAACTTAAACGGCGAAGTAATGCTGTCGATTGCCATCGTTGATGCCTTCAATGACAATTCATTCAATGTGAACGATTGGAATCCCCACACACCTTTCTTTTCTTGATACCCGGAACGATTCGTATATTCTTGTGCAACATCCAAGAAATCCTTGCCTTTTACTATTTTTTTGTACGCTACCTTTGCTAGACTATCCTTTACGGTATAGATTTCGGCAAAGTTGACTCGTTCCGGCCAACGGTAATTTTCCATATGCGTATTGTAGTATCCCTTCAACAACGAATCATTTACAACAACCTTTTTCCATACTTCGTCCTGTTCTACACGATAGAGGAGCGTTCCCTCTTCATATTCATGCAGAAGTTGAGTGAGTTCAGGATATCTCTCTGCAGCATGACGTGCATGTTGTTCGAGCGCTACGACATCGGCAAACTTTGTCACAAGTAGCCAAACATTTGCGGAAATCAAGCGATAGTCTTTGTATTCATTTGTTGTGATTACTTTATTAATAAAATCTTTTGCAATATATGGACGGTCCGTGCAATGAATTAATGTTGTTTTCAACATGTCAGTCGAAAGTGTATCTTTCCAATTCTCACTACCGACTGTCTTCGTGGTGTCAATCTTGGAAATTAGCATCTTCACGGACATAGAATCAATGGCAACACGATATTGAGCTTTCAACTTCTCTACGTAACCCTTATACTCATACTGGTAACGCATTTGTTGGTACTGACCCTTCAGCTCCTTCTCTATTTCTATAAACGGTTGTAATGATTTTTTTTCAGTAAGCTTGAAAATGTGATAACCATAATTGAACCTCATCGGTTCTGATATAGAATCAATTTGCAACTTGAAGAATACTTCTGCAAGCGCTGGCGGAATTCGTTCATGTTCATAGAATCCGATATCGCCATTGTTTGCGACGCTTTTAGGATCTTGACTGTATTTTTGCACTACTTCCTTAAAACTAGAGCCGCTTTTTAATCGTTTATACAACATCCAAGCAGTATCACAAACTGCAGCAGTATCACTTGATGATGCGTTGAACCGGAGGAGGATATGGCTTATGCGGACAGATCCTGGATTCGGCTGCCGAGCTGTCACTTTTATCACGTGATACCCATATTGTGTGCGTATAGGTCTTTTCGTATACTCTCCAGGTTTCAGTGAAAAACACGCATCGCCGAACTCCGGTACCATCTTATCGCTTATAAAGAAACCGAGGTCGCCATAGTTTCCTTTTACTGATGGATCTTCCGAATATCGAGATGCAAGTGAATCAAAGGGAGTGGAAGGGATTTGCTCGATTGCATTCATTGCGCGTATATATGCCATAAGCGTATCTTCAGGTGTTGCATTTCTCTGAAGACGGAATAATATGTGGCTTGCACGTATTTCTTCTTTTTTCCTGTCATAAAATTTTTCAATGCCCGGTTCTACAACCTCTTTCTCAATCATATAAGACTGAGCAACAGAGTTATTATAAGAATCCATCTCGCTGACGACAGCAGAATCCTTCTCCAGTCCCTGTGCGCGCGCTTCTTTAACCTTAAGTCTGAATTTTACTAGCAGGTCAAGAAATTTTTGACGGTCTTCAAATGACGTGGCAGCACTTGAATCCCAGCCGCCGTTGCTTTTAACAAAGTTGTCTTCAAAGTTACGGAGTGTGATTTTTTCATCCCCAATAGTAGCAAGAGTGGGATTAGATGCCCCGCAACCAATGAAAAGAATAACTAGAAAAAGGGGAACTCCAAAAATAAACATGCGTGTCATAGTTCTCTTTACCTCTGATTTTGATTTTGAGATGATAGGTGCAATACCTTACGTAAGTAAAAAGTAATCAAAAATGGCTCAGCAAGCAAGAAATTGTATGGGCAAAGCAAGAAGCAGAAAGCCCTCCTCGCGAAGGGCTTATCTCTCTGTTGAAGTCTCACCATCGTAACTACTTACCACTTTCAACTTATAAATTCTTACTTTATGGTTGATTCTACAATTTCCTTTTTCCGTTTCAAAATCTGGTTCGCTTTCCCTGATTCTAGGATAAACCACTGGGATGAATGAGAAGATTGAACAGCATACTTATTCATGGTTTTATTCAACGAGAAGCGAATCTGTACACCAGCATACATAACCGCCGCCATGATCTTCGGCGATAGTGTGGAATCAATAAAGTCATCTGCTTGAAGATTGGAAAGTGCAGAAAGAACACCATCTACCACCGATTGTTGCACTTTGTCTTTTCCGATAAGCCATGTGCTGTCTTTCAATACAATCGAAAACGTTGTATCACCATATTGGTACTGCACTTCTTTTATATTTTCCTTCGGTGATGTGAAAATCGTCTTATCTCGCCAATCTTTTACCGGACGGTTAAACATATAGCTGGATGCCCCTTCGACAAGGAGCACATCATCGGAATTTAGTTTTCGTGCGTACGACTCGGTATAACTTGCCGCCATTTTACCAAGAATAAACGATGTCTTCTCGATCCCTTTTTCAAACACCTTTACTTCTGTTCCTGTTTGATCAACTTGAAAGACGGATTGTTTTTCCGGTTTGCTGGAGACCGTACTTTTAACCTCAAGGTTTTTTATCTGATGAATGATTTGATCAACATTTGTTTGATTTGCCTTATAGTTGATTGGTTGTGTAATATACCATTCAGCCCCACGTTTTTCTACCACAAGAGAAATCATCGGCGTCTTGACTTCAATTTTGTCCACCGATGCTGAATCGATAACGGTTAAAAAGCCCGTACTCGCCGAACTTGCACTTCGTTCTCCGGGTTTTTGAAGAACAAGAAAGGCAACAATCAATAAAACAATGAACAATCCAATTAGAACGTATGTATTCTTCTTCATAGCTCTTTACCTTCGCCATTCTCCTGTCTATAGTTGGCTTTCTAACGATCGTTTCAACGCGAGGCGCCGTCTCCACCGCAGCAAACCATAACCAATAACAAGGAACGGCGGCAAGAGGAGGGCGCCATACTTCAAAAGTTTCTTGGTTCCATCAGCAACCTGTTCCAATGGAGGTTGAGCAATATCCTTGGAGCGAATCGTAATCAATCCGGCGTCATCAGCAAGGAAGTCCACAATGTTTACAAAGAACGTCATATTACTGCGATTACCGGCGAAATCGTCTTTCATAAAATCGCCATCACCCACAACGATAATCCGTGTCTCAGGACTTTTTGTTGCCTGTGGTACCAGAGATTTTCCTTCAAAAAAGCTTTTAAAGGAACCGCTCACTACTGCAGCCATCGGAATATTGGATTCTGCCAAATCTTCGAGTGTATAGCGATGAAACGGATCAATCATAACAAACCCACTTTGCCGTCCGCTGTGTTTTGAAGAGCGAACCAAGATTTCTGCTTTCAATCCTTTGTTTGCTGCAAGAGTTGTATCAAGCGAGCTTACGAAGAAGAAAATTAATCCCTGCAAATCTTTTACAATCGGATTTGAGCGGTCAACATTGACAACATTGGGAAGATAAGGAAATGGTATCTGACTTCGCATCTGAAATTGGCCTTGATTCTGCATTACTGTTATGCTGGCGCATTGTTCGTCTCGTACCAAATCACTGTTCACACGAATACCATAATTCTCAAGCATATCTTCCAATCCAAGATCCACCGGCTGTGCAACTTTATACTGAGCGCTCAGGTCAACATTCATTTTATTAAGCAAGAATGCAACTTTTCCACCGCGCATGAGATATTGATCGATTTGATATTTTGCCGTGTCGGAGAATTTCGTTTGAGGCGCTATAATAAGTAATGCCGCCAGATCTTGCGAAATCCCGGCAGTATTTGAACTCAGATCAACCGGCACAGTTTCATATTGCGCATTAATCTCTTGACTCGCACGCTGCATACTGGTCAGGACTGTTTCTTGATGACCGGTCGTATAACCGATCCGTTTTTTTGTTCGAGCTGTTAACCGTTTGATCGCTGCACTGATATCATACTCCAGCGAGCTCAGATTCTGTATCACCGGTATAACTTCTTTCTTGTCTTCATACATCATTACGAGACCGAGGAACGCGCGTTTCACTTCAAATTTATCTTCCTTCACTACCTGCACTTCTACCGGAGGAATTCCTGCCTGCTGTGCCTCGCGTTCATTCTTCTCGCCTTCCGGATTAATAAACTCATAATGCAGATTACCCTTCGAGTATGCTTTATAGTCATTGAGAATATCCAGCACAGCACGACGATTGTTATTATATGGTGCCGGCAGGTCTTCTGTAAAATATGCTTTCACTGTCACACGATCATCAAGAGTACGCATCAAGTTCTTACTTGCATCGGAAAGCGTGTACACTCCTGCTTTCGTCAAGTCAAGACGACCGAAGATGCGAACCGAAATGAAGTTCACCAGAATGAGAATTCCGAGAACTAACAGGACTCGGAGAAGTGTTTGAGTTTTTTTAGTATTCATAGAAGTCAGAAATCAGTTTTCAATGGTGTATTGGATATTGGACATTCTTCGATCAGATATCGGCATTACCACTTACGTCGTTCCAGCGAGACAACCGAGAGATACAACGAGAATCCAAGAACAGAAAGAAAATAGACAACATCCCGCGTATCAATCACACCTCGTGCTATGTTAGAGAAATGGAAATCAATACCGAGATATTCAACAACACTTGTCATAAAATCCGGAATGAAGATAAGCACTTTATCCATTAAAAAGAGTGCAAACATAAGCAGCAAACCGATGATAAAAGCCACGATTTGATTTTCCGTTAAACTCGATGCTAACAACCCAACCGCGATATAGACTCCCGCCATCAACAGTAAACCAATATAACCGCCAATAACTGGACCATTATCAATATCGCCCAGAAATACGACCATGATATAATAGATAAGCGTCGGTAAGAGCGCCAGAGCGATGAGTACCCAAGCGGCAAAAAACTTGCCTGCAACAACTTCCCAGTCGTAAAGCGGCTTTGTCGTTAATAGTTCGATGGTACCAGCTTTCTTTTCCTCAGCCAACAAGCGCATCGTAATTGCCGGCACTACAAACAGAAACACCAAGGGTATCCATTCAAACATCAACCGGAGTGAAGCAACATTTATCAGAAACATACTGCTGGTATATACCCAGCCGACAATAGCAAGAAACACCACGATGACGACATATGCTACTGCTGAATTGAAATATGAACGCAACTCTTTACGAAAAATTGTATTTGTATTGCTTAAGCTTGGTAATGCCTTAATGTAATTTTCAATATTCATATTTGATTACCTATGATTATTATGACTCAGCTACTCAGAAGTTGTTAACTTATGGAATACTTCTTCCAAACTCGTTGCCTTACGCGACATTTCCAACAGCACCCATCCTTCGAATACCACTCGTCGGAAAATTTCTTCACGCAGATCGCTTCCTCTGACAGTATGAATGGAGAACTTATGCAGGCCGCCCTCTTGTCCGCTGTACTCTACCGACTCAACCTGTGAAATCTCTTTGAACTTCGGATATATATCCGTCATAGCATTGACAATCTTGCCTGCAGGAACTTTCAATTCAAGCGAAATTTTTTCCGATCCACGGAAATCTTGCTGTAATTGCTCCAGCGTCCCATCGGCAACAATTCTTCCGTCATTAATAATAATGACGCGGTCACATGTTGCCTGCACTTCTGTGAGAATGTGTGTGGAAAGCACTACAGTTTTTGCGCGGCCAAGCTGGCGGATGAGATTCCGGATTTCCACAATCTGATTTGGATCAAGGCCACTGGTCGGTTCATCAAGGATGAGTACTTCGGGATCATGAATCATCGCTTGCGCAAGACCTACTCGCTGGCGAAATCCTTTCGACAATTCACCGATGTCTTTATGTCGAACTGCGGCAATACCACAAACATCGATCATCTCTTTCAGACGACTTTTTAACAATCCGTCTTTCAACCCATGCAAACGCGCAGAGTATTCAAGGTATTCTAGAACATTCATATCGAGATAGAGCGGGTTCATTTCCGGCAGATAGCCAATTTTTTTCCGTACTTCAAATGAATGCTCGTTGATATCAAATCCTTCTACTTCCACAGCACCTGAAGACGGCGGCATGTAGCACGTGATAATTTTCATCGTGGTAGTCTTCCCGGCGCCATTTGGTCCGAGGAACCCAAGAATTTCACCGGTCTTAACATCGAACGAGATGTCGTTCACTGCTTTTTCGGTGCCATAAAATTTTGTCAGGTTTCGTACTGTTATTGCCATATGTGTCTTATTGTATAATGTTTCAGAAATATTGGTACTTTAGAGCGGAACAAGTTTATGAAAAATGAAGCACATATTCAAGAACCCTATTTGGATTTGTATATTTCAGTCAAGTGGTACAAAATCAGTTCGAATGAATGCAAATAGACGGAGAAGATTGTCGAAAGGTTCCCACTGTAATCGAAATATTTACTTTTTCACGATACAACTATAAACCATCGAACATTCCCTGATGCTCGATATTAGGAAAGGAACCCAATGTAAATACCGTTATTTCCGCAAATTTATTCGATGTTCTTGGTGTCATCTTATTGCGAGACCGCCTATTCGAAAGGCAATTATTCTTCGCTTTTACTATTCAGACCAAAGGACTTATTCAATGTGATCCTGATCCCGGATCTGAACACGCCGGATTTTTCCGCTGATGGTTTTCGGAAGTTCTGTAACAAACTCAACAATCCGAGGATATTTATAAGGGGCTGTTACCTTTTTCACATGCTCCTGTAACTCTTTTGCCAGTTCATCGCTTGGATGATAATTCTTTGAAGGAACAATTGTCGCCTTCACGATTTGCCCACGCTCGGGATCCGGAATAGCAGTAATGGCACATTCCAGAACTGCCGGATGTTCCAGTAGAGCGCTCTCGACTTCAAACGGACCGATACGGTAGCCGGAACTCTTAATAATATCATCTGCTCTGCCGACAAACCAGTAATACCCATCTTCATCACGCCACGCCGTATCACCCGTATAGTATATTCCGTTTTGCCAGACTTTCTTTGTAAGCTCATCATCACGGTAATATCCATTGAACATTCCCACTGGTTTTCTTTTATCCGTAAGGATAACAATCTGACCGATCTCACCCACCTCGCACACTTTTCCATCCGGATTAAGTAGATCAATATCGTATCCCGGAGATGGTTTTCCCATAGAACCCGGTTTCGGTTCCATCCATGGATACGTTGCGACAGCGACAGTACATTCCGTCTGGCCAAAGCCTTCCATCAGTTTGATTCCCGTTGCGTCGAAAAACTGCTTATATACTTCAGGATTGAGGGGCTCTCCGGCTACAACACAATACTTCAGATACCGGAAATTGTATTTTGTCAAATCTTCTTTGATTAAAAACCTATAAATGGTCGGTGGAGCACAAAACGATGTTATCGAATACTTATCTATTACTTGTAGAAGATTCTTGGGATGAAACTTATCATAATCATACGTCATTACCGCACATCCTGATAACCACTGGCCGTAAATTTTTCCCCACGCCGATTTTGCCCAGCCGGTATCAGCAATAGTAAAATGCAGTCCGTTATCCTTCACGTTTTGCCAGTACTTCGCTGTAAGAATATGACCGAGTGGATATGCAAAATTGTGATTCACCATTTTTGGCATACCGGTTGTCCCTGAGGTAAAATACAGAAGCATGATATCATCATTACGTACCTCATTGTCACCTTGAGGTCTTGTAAATAGATCCGATGCCTTTTCCATCTCTTCAGTAAAATTCAACCACCCGGCGCGTGTTGTGCCGATCAATGCTTTGTGCTTCAAGGACGGCGATTTCGCTTCAGCCTCTTCGACATGCTGAACCACTTCCTGGTCCGGCACGCAGACGATCATCTTCACTTCTGCGGTGTTATTTCGATACACAATATCTTTCGTGCTGAGAAGATGTGTTGCGGGAATCGTAATGGCCCCGATTTTGTTTAAAGCCAGTGTGCAGAACCAGTATTCGTACCGCCGCTTCAGAACAAGCATCACCGGATCTCCCTTGCGGATACCGATGGAAGCGAAGAAGTTCGCCGCTTTGTCGCTGTAATATTTCATTTGTCTGAATGTAAATTTCGCTTCGTCCCCTTTGTCATCGCACCATACCATGGCAATCTTATCCGGCTCGGTACGAGCATACACATCGACAACGTCAAAAGCAAAATTGAAATGTTCAGGTATGAGAATTTTAAAGTTTTCGATAAAATCCTCATAGGAGTCGAAGGAGGTCTTCGCAAGATAGTTCTCAATCATAATTCATCTCTGATTCGTTATTATAAAACAACTGCGAGCATTTTGACGGCTTTGTTGTTGAGGGCTTTCATGGCATGCGTATAGACCGAGTCATAATAAATCGAATCTCCTTCGTTCAGAATAACCTCATGTCCATCGATGATTATTTTCATCGTTCCTTCGATGACGTAATTAAACTCCTGGCCTAAATGCGAATTAAATTCCATCGGTGCATTTTCTTTATTTGGTCCGATTCTGACTATAAACGGCTCGGCCTTTTTATTGATAAAATTATATGCCAGGTGTTCGTACTTGTACTGCTTTCTTCGTTCAACGATGAGTCCTTTGTCTTTTCGCACGACACAATATACGTGAAGCCGTGGATTCTCTCCGCTGAACAGCGCAGAAAGTTCAATACCAAATTTGTGCGCAACCTTATACAGAAATCCGATGGGGATATCAACCGTGCCGCCTTCGTACTTCAGAAACAGTTCGGTGGTAATTCCAAGATCCTTTGCAAGAGTCTCGGCTGATGTACCGGATATTTCTCTCAATTCTTTGATCCGACCGGCAATAAGCTGTATTTGTTCTGTCATAGTTGCGACCTCGAAGAAATCCTAAAACGGAATTATAGTGTAACGAACTTACTCGATTATATGAATAAAATCAATTTACGCAGCATGTGTTTCTGTTACATGGGTCAAGAAATTAAATCAATATATTTTTCAATCCAAGGCGATCACCAAGCATGCTTTATTCCATTCGCTGCTTCTTTTTCTTGATAATGATCGTAATCGTCCGGATTTCTTCCCATCAAAACAATACTTGTCTGCTTTTTTTCCTTTCACACTTCCATCGCCGCATCCAACACGCGCTGATTCTTCAATCCTTCTTCGCCGGGAATAGGTGATGCGGTGTTGTTAAGGATGCATTCTGAAAAAAGAGTTACTTCCTTTTCATAAAGATTCGGTACAACAATGGTTTCTTCACGTGTTTCATATATTGTATCGTTCTCACCAAGCATAACTTTCAGTGAAAGCGTATTGCCGCTCCACGAAAAATTTTCCGCAGAGAGAATGCCTTTTTCGCCAATGATCTCGATAAAGGTGCGACGTATGGGAGCGTCATAAGAACAAAAAATACCAGCCGTTGTTCCCTGTGAGAATTTCAGTGCAAGTTGTGCTGTGGATTCAGTCGCGACCGCGGATGGTGTCGGATCAAGTTGGCTCTTTACCGACAGCACTTCGTCGTTAAGTAAAAATCGAGTGGTATCAAGACAGTGCACGCCGATATCAAAGATCGGTCCGCCGCCTGCGATGGTCCGATCGACCAACCATTGTCGATGCGAAAGATGACCATCATAAATAAATTCGGACTTGATAAAAGTAACCCTACCGATACTTCCCGATTGAACCAACTCTTTCATCCGAAGAACGAGCGGCGAAAATCGTACCATATGTCCTACCATCAACTTGACACGGCGTTTCTTGCATATCTCAATCATCGTTTCTGCTTCAGCCACATTCATTGCCATTGGTTTTTCTGTTAGGATATGCTTTCCTGCTCGAGCGGCTGTTATGGTTTCAGGTGCATGCAGGGAATTTGCCGAAACGATGAATACTGCATCCACATCTGGATGCTGAACTAAGGTTTCAGCGGAATCAAAGGCAAGCGGTACATTGAATATTCGGGCTTTCTCTTTTGCCGAAGCAAGCGATCGTTTTTGAATTGCTGCTAATTCTGAATTAGATGATGCTTGAATTGCCGGTGCAATCGTGCGCTCCGCAAATGCACCAAAGCCAATAATACCATAACGCACCTTTTTTTTCATCCAGAATTCCCTTCTCCAAATAATTTCACTGTAATAATAAATAAGATTTTGCTTCCATGCAAAGTGGAACGCAAGATGAATGGGCGAGAGTAAATTTTTGCGTCATTGACAGCTCGATGAATTCGACAGTCTCTGCAAGCGAATCCGTACGTTCCATCGGCTTAGCTGAATTTCGCACATCCATCCTTCTCCGAGGAATGGACTTTAATTTATGGTCACACATTGAATCTCTCTCAGATAACTTGTAGATTAGGCGTGACGAGAGCATATACTGTGAAGCATCCGAATGCAGCTTTTGTATCAACTTGATTTGAAAGACTTTAGGAAATTTCAGATGAAGCGCCAGAGATTCTTTTCACATCAGCCATTGCACCTGCTGCAACGTATCCCCAGCCGACGCAATGCTATGCTGCTTCTGCGATTGTTTATTTCGCTTATTGTCATCCTTGTCCTATTTTCCTTTGTGTTTCATTATCTTATGCACTCCGAAGGGCAAGAACACAGTATTGTTACAGGATTGTATTGGACACTCTCGACCATGACAACATTGGGGCTGGGTGACATTACTTTTGTCGGTGATGAAGGAAGATTCTTTACCGTCATTGTGGTATGCACGGGAATATTGTTTCTGCTCGTGTTGTTACCTTTTACAATCATTCAACTATTTCAATCATCAGCAAGAATTCCACGAGAGCTGCCCAAAGGAACACACGGCCACGTTGTATTAACGGAATATAATCCATTAACAAGTGCACTTGTTGAGAGATTGCAACGGTACAACCAGCCGTATGCCGTAGTAGTTTCCGGTCTTGAAGAAGCGATAGAACTTCGGGAGCAGGGAATTAAAACCGTTGCAGGAAAACTTGACGATCCAAACACATTCAAAGAAATCCGAGTTGAGCATGCGGCATTTCTCGTCGCCACTGGCTCCGATATCACCAATACTTCACTTGCATACACGGTCCGGCGCGTATCGGAAAATATTCCTATCATTGCATCAGCGAGTGGGGGGTCGGCCGTGTGCATTTTAGAACGAGCCGGTTGTACGCATGTGTTGGCGCTAGATGAAATGATGGGGCAATCGCTCGCACGCAGAATTATTGCCGGCGATGCAATGGCACATATTATTGGCCAGATCGACGACATGGTGATAGCCGAAGCGGCAGCAGCCGGAACGCCACTCGTCGGCAAAACGGTTGCGCAGACTTTCGCAACTCACCTTGTCGACGCATCCATCGTTGGTCTCTGGGAGGACGGAAAGTTTTCACTTTCAAAAGCAAATACAGTAATTACCAAGAAAAGCATTTTGGTCATAGCCGGACTACAACATCATATTGATCGATACAACGAGCTTTTCTGTATTTATAACATTAGCAGTGCTCCCATCCTCATTATTGGAGGCGGTAGTGTAGGACGCTCTCTTGGTCAAGTATTAAAGGGGCGCGAAATTGATTTCCGGATCATTGAAAAATCTCGAACTTTAATTTTAGATGACAAGCAGTATATTCATGGCGATGCAATAGACTTGCATATCTTGGAACGATCCGGATTTTTCCAAGCCCCTGCCGTTGCAGTTACAACTCACAGCGACCCGATCAACATTTACATCACAACGTATCTCCGCCACGTGCGGAAAGACATCCAAATTATCAGCCGTGCGACATTGGATCGAAATATTCAGACATTGCATTCTGCCGGTTGCGACTTTGTCATCTCACATGCATCTCTTGGCGCAAATAATGTCTTCAACCTCTCGAAGCGCGGCAACATTCTCATGATTGCTGAGGGGGTTGATGTCTTCCGTGTGAAAATTCCTAAGGCATTGGTCGGTAAGACAATTCAATATGCCTCCATTCGTGAAGAATGCGGATGTAGTGTCGTCGGAATAAACACGAACGGATCGCTCATAATCAATCCCTCTCCTGAAGCAAAGCTTCCCCAAGAAGGCGAAATGATTCTTATTGGGTGTGTCGAGTCGGAAGAAAAGTTTTTTAAACGATATAGACCCGAAACAGTTGAATATAGTTGATAACGCCAATCGAATACATGCTTCTTGTTGGATATCTTCTCGTTCTTATCAATATTGCTGCAGCAAAATAATCAGACAAGCTTGATATGCCTGCACTACTTTTTATTTCTTGTTATCAGCATGTTTGTTGGTTCTAAGGGACCGGGTTGACGATACAATATCATCACAATCGAGAGGCGCCGTTGCTCTCGTTTTTATTCTTTTTCCGGCATGGTACTGCAGATCGGAAGATCAATCTTTCGCAGGGTTGATTTACCTCTAATCCTTTTCAAGAATAAAGGCTGCATCAATTTCAAATAGCAATTCATCCCTGCATACATCCGCCAAGACACATACGGAAGGCGAATTAGAAATGCCCATTTGTCCGATGATTTCCTGATAAATGAGAAAATCTTCTTGACGTTTGATAAACACTGTGGCTTCGCAAAGATCATGAAGTGTCGCGCCCTCTGACCCCACTAACTCGGAAATCACATTCAGAGTTTGCCGGATCTGAGCCGCGGGGTCGCCAATAAACATACTTTTACCCTGTTCGTCAATGGAAGCCGTGCCCGAAACCAGAATCAGCTTGCTGCCTGGTTCCTCGATTACCATAGCACGCGAAAATGCGGAACCATAGCGAAAAGGCGAACGCTGTTTGATACCGTAAAGAGGACGTACTTGAATGTTACTTCCCGGTGATCGATGAATGGCGAATACATCCATCGTCGCGGGGAAACCGGAGGAATTTTTGCCTTCGATGCCAGTGCTCGCAGGAAGGTAAATTTGTTCTGCCTGTAGTTTAGAATCGATATTTCCAAGAAAACCATAATCCGAATAACAGTGATTTCTTACCGCATTAAAATCGCCGTACCAATCTAAAATATCCGATAGGTAAATCCATGTGCGCACAACATCTTGATACGACGCACCTTCGATACGGAGAAGCTTCTCTGCCTGATGGAACATGGCTTCAGACTGCGATTTTCGATCTGTACGTTTTGTACCCTTCGTATTTCCGCCATCAACACTCTGGAGGACGAAAAAAGTGGAACCGTTGAGGTTCCAAGCACATCCTTTAGGAATCCCCTGATCTAGAATCGTCCGAAGATGGGTTTCCGAGTTGGGTTTTAAAGCTCTGATCTGAACGCCGGCAAATTTGTTTTCCAGACACGATTCTCCTTCAATAAAAGTGACAGGCGAATTCGGATCTATTTTATATTTAAGAATTACGCGGGTGCGGGCTTCGAGGATCTGCGTTTGAAGTCCAATGCTGCTGAAACATCGTTCATGAATAATTTTACTCTCGAAAGTAGACAACAGCTCGGCTATCCTGTTATAAATTTCCCCGGCAGATTGTCCCGGGTCTACATCTAACTTTGTAATAGAGGCACTAATAAATAACTGGTTGTGGACGGATGTTATAAAGATTTTAAAGTTTTGATGCAACTCAACTGAACGGTTAATCATTTGATTCTTTCATTGGGCAGTTCATCATACTCTGTTTCTATAAATTTTTGCTCGTACGGGCAGGATTTGTTTTATTGTTATTTTTCGTTTTGGATCATTTTCGAATCTAATTTTGCAGTGAGGGCATCCTTCTCTGAAAAGGCGGCATTCGCAAGAGTTTGTGGACTAATATGAATTGGTTCTTTCGTGAATTCCGGAACGTTGTAAAGTTCTAAACAGGTTTCGTAAAACAAAGGATCCTCTTGCGGAAGAACAAATGGTTTGGATGTATTTCCCAACGAATCAATGTGGCTGAAATATGGCATGGTGAATAAATTATCATATCGTTTGCTCGAAAAGACAATCCATCGACTGTTACTCGACCATGAATGAAACGAATCAGCCCGGTCGCTGTTAATATCTAATTTTTTCCATTTGCCACTTGTTAAATCTAGTAAATATATATCGGCGCTGGGAAGATAGATCGGAAACTGGCTATATCGCGCTGCTGTGAAAAGAATAAAGCGGCCATCAGGTGAAACCCTTGGTTCGGTAATGCTTAATCCTAATTCAGCAGAGGATAGCACTGTTTCGAGTTCTCCCCAAGTACGATTCACAGGATCGTAAGCGATCCGCATTAAATCATATTTGATTTTATCGTATGCTAAATCACCGGGTTTGTTAAGATTTTCAAACGTTTCTATCTTCGGAGCGCTGCAGAAATACAAAAATTTACCATCAGGTGACCAAGCAGGCCAAATTTCCATGCGTTCAGGACTGGAAATCTTCGGTGTCGTCGTGATGGTGTTCGTCGGAATATCGTACAAAACAATGTCTGAATACCGATCAAGCACATCGCGGCATTCATCCGTTTGGTGGAAGAACAACTGCAATTTGCTGACTGAAAAAGCAATTAATTCGCCAGACGGGTGCCAAGCCGGATATGCAGTAGGTCCATTGAACTTGGTTTTCGTATCGATTTTTCGAACTTTGCCATCTATGATTAACAGCATTGCAGTACTAGGCGCCCCCCTTAAATGGAGAAGCCATCGATCCGTTCCGTTCTGCCAGAAATTGTGACAATTCATACAATTGTTCGATGTCAACTCGTTAAGGAGAATCGGCTTTTCGTCAAATGTTTCGAGGTTACGCTGAAAAATACCCATTTTTCTAAAATGGTTAAACAGGGGGCCCAATTTTCGGTACGCAAGATAACCATCCATGGATTCTTGTGCGATTCGGTTCACTACGGAATCGAAGCGAATCCATTGATTAGCCTGATTCCTTATATAGATGTCCAAGATAAGTGGTTGACCAAGATTCTCTGCGAGCAGGCGTTTCCAAGATTCCATAGGAATCTGGATGTTACCGGAACTGTTTTGAATTCGAATTGGATTCCCTTGTTTGGATCGAATCCGGACGAAATACTCTTGACCAGTTTCTTTTATGGAAAAATTAAGTGGTGCGATGTTGGGAGGAATTTCTATGCCGGAATAATTAGGCTCAATGCTCGCAAGTCGACCAATGGATTGGACGTCCGTTCTTCCTTCCGGTGTCGTTGAACATCCTGCACACAGGAAGAGAATTCCAATAAATGAAATCCAGTAAACAGACATTTTAATATTACTATTGATATTCATTTTGACTATCCGATTGCTTTGAAGAGGGCTTAACGAACATCAAATAATACCAATAGGTGTCGCCAAACCGTATTTTCAAATCTTGCTGCGCGTTGTATTTTTTCCCTTCATGCTTGCGAAAAATTTGTTCGTATTCAACAAATCGGCTATAGATAAGCGGATGAACGAGGGTCCTCAACTGATTCATATCAAATTTTGGAGTCAATGCCGCATTGACCATCAATGCTTCTTGAACATGGCGCGGAATTTTGAGAGTTGTTACAGCACTTAAATCCGAAATATGATTCCAAATTTCCCTTACGTTGCCATTCAATAAATAACAAGCGAAGAGATATTCGAGCGCCATTTTATTTTTAGGATTCTGCTTCAACAACAATTCCAGTTCACGTACGGACGTTCCCCCGAGTGAGATCAAATCCTCGACCGGCATGCACGAATAACTGTATTTGTACTCGCTGGTTGAAGCAAGTTCCGATGGATTTTCATTGAGCCGCAAGAGATTCTCTGCGGTTTTTTCCTCGAAAGGAACTTTCTTCAGATTCAGAAAAAAACGGTTAGCTGCCCTATGATCACCCTTCATCATATATACCACCCCGAGCCGTTTTAAAAGATCGGGAGTGGGTCCCCTATGCTCGAGGGCCTCGTGTGCCCAGTGTTGGGATTCGTTGACCAGCCCCAGTTTCCAGCTCAAATTGCTCGCTTCTTCCGGCCATGCAAGACACCATGTTTGATTCATCAAAAGGCCGGCAATTCCTTTGGATTGAGGATAGGCAAACATACTATCGAGAAGCTTATCTGTTTCAAAAAGAGCAAGGTTCGTTTGACTTAAAAGGAGGGGGGTTGCATTTGAAGAGTGACGAGTCAACTCGAGCACGTCTGTCCAATGTTCCTCACTCACAGCTCGGTTGACTTGGAGGACAAGCTTTTTTATGTCGATCGTAGATTCCTTCGCCAACAGAATAATTCCACTTACCAAAAGAAGTGTTCCAGCTGCCCATTTCCAGACATAGGCACGTCCGGCAGATTTTTGAAGTTGTTTCCGAATTCCAGATAACTTTGCAATCGAAGTAATTATAAGTGTCAGCAGAAAATAAGCGGGGAGGCTATATGCTATAATCCAGGATTCGATTGGATTCTCAATAGTCAGGTTATGCAGATACGCTTGTTTCAGAGTGATGAGAAAAATAGACATAGATGCCGCAAAAGGCAAAAGAGCAGTAATCAGCAGAAATATAAGTCCGCTTATAAACTTTCTCCTGAAAAGAATATCCTCCAATCCGCAGAGGACGGCAAACATCATAAAAGCACCACCAGTGATCCAATATAATAAAACGGTGATAACCAAGCCCAATCCGATGCGATTGGCTGGCCGTTTCGGTGACCAGCGGATGAATAAAACGAGAAATAATAAATTAATTATTATTGCCAATGTGACACTTAGGTCAAAATCGTAATTACTGTAAAGAACGAGTAGAAGGCCGGTCGGAATAAGATGGAATGAATGAATTGAACGATTTTCTATCAGGGTTTCTATCCATTTTTTAGTCAAAAACCCAACTATCCAAAAACAAAGAGCTAAAATTAAGGCGCTCAAGAAATCAGAAAACCATAATTGCATAAAAAGCGCCGAGAGCCAATTAACCAACCCGCCTGGGATTTTCAAAAAATCACCCAGAAAATCGGTTCCTTTAAAGAAGACAGGTGGATGCACTACGAGAATAAGAATGGGATGAATTCGAAGCAGCAAGGTGAAGAAGCATACCAGAAAAACAAGGCATTCCTGAACCCAAGTACCTATATATGCAAATCTACGTTTTTCATCAGAGCGAGACATTTTTTCACTTTTCATAGATGAAAGTAATTGATTAAAATATACGGTTTAATAGCAAGTTTTCAAAGAAGTTTTTAGATTTTAATGTGCGTTATAAGAATTTTATACTAAGATTGATTTTTTTTCATACTTCAAAACAGATTATTTTTGCCGATTAAATTCACTTTTTGGGCGAGTAACAATTATTCAATCTCCAACTACCGTGTCATGGAAATAGGTGTCAACGAATTGTTGATAATAAATTCCTATCCCGAGATAAGACTCCTTCCGAGTTTTCATACGATCACTTTATATACTGTTCCAATAACGAGCATGGAAAAATGTATATTTGCATTCCTTCATACTTTCGAGTATTTTAAAGAAGAGTCGGTACGGCAAAGCCACTCCGTTATCGCTCAATACCATAAGTGATCTCTCATTCTTTTCTGATTCTGAGAGAACCTATTTTTCTTCCATGGTGTTATCAATAATGTGGCTTCACTCGAAATAACAGAAGATTAATTTATGACAACATACAAAGAATTAGGATTGGTGAATTCGAAAGAATTATTCCAAAAAGCAGTCAAAGGTGGATATGCAATTCCAGCCTTTAATTTCAACAACCTGGAACAATTACAGGCGATCATAGGCGCATGTGTGGAAACAAAATCGCCGGTAATTCTTCAAGTATCAAGCGGGGCGCGTAAATACGCCAACCAGACTTTATTGAAACATCTCGCAAAAGGCGCAGTGGATTATGCAAAGGAATTGGGCTGTGCTATTCCTATCGTGCTGCATCTGGATCACGGCGATACGTTCGAACTCTGCAAGTCCTGCATCGAATCCGGATTCTCCTCGGTGATGATCGACGGTTCACATCATCCATACGACAAGAATGTTGAACTCACAAAACAAGTAGTTGATTACGCGCATAAATACGACGTAACTGTCGAAGGTGAATTGGGCGTGCTGGCAGGCATCGAAGATGAAGTCTCCAGTGCTGTGACACATTATACGAAGCCCGAGGAAGTAGAAGATTTTGTGAAGAAAACCAGTGTGGACTCGCTGGCAATTTCTATCGGTACATCGCACGGCGCTAATAAATTTAAGCCGGAACAGTGTACACGTTCGGCAGACGGCGTGCTCCTGCCACCGCCGCTTCGATTCGATATTCTTGAAGAAGTAGAAAAACGGATACCCGGTTTCCCCATCGTTTTGCACGGTGCTTCTTCCGTGCCGGCTGAGCTCGTGAAAATCATCAACGCAAATGGCGGCAAGCTGAAAGATGCTGTTGGAATTCCTGAAGATCAACTTCGCAAAGCAGCCGCATCGGCAGTCTGCAAAGTGAATATTGATTCGGATGGACGCTTAGCAATGACAGCGGCGATTCGTAAGGTCTTTGTTGATAGCCCGGCTGAGTTTGACCCGCGCAAATATCTTGGTCCGGCACGCGATCAGCTTAAGGCGCTCTATAAACATAAGATCATCAATGTGCTTGGAAGTAATAATAGAGCATAAACGAATTTCAGAACTGAAAAACAAAAATCCCGCCTTGAGCGGGATTTTTTTATACCTTGAAGGTAGACCGGAAACATTTAGCCCTTTTTCATAAGCCACTCATGAAATAGTTTATCCTCTTCTTTTTTGTTTATTGCATTATTTTCCCCGCAGAGATCAAAATCCTTAAATATCTTTCTTGCCCGTGCACGGAAGGCGGGTGTACCATAGGGAAGCATTTGGTGTACAAGGGCACGCAGCTCTTTCAATAAATCAGGTTCTTTCCTGGCAATATTCGCTAAGACAGTCATGGCAAATGCTTGCGGAGCAATAGCAGTTTTTGTGTCGGAGATGAAGTTAAAACATATATTCGCAACCGTCCCCTTGAGCGACTTCGGTATTTCTACATATTGTAATGCACGTACCACATTGCGTTGGATAGCATTGTGAATATCTGGCTCTTGCATTTTTTTTATCATCGCCTTCAGCCATGGTTGAGCCAACTCCGGGTGGCGTTCACAACAATGACCCACGACCCAGGCGGAACGCCTTGAGATGTCTTGATCGCCTTGCAAAAACAGTTTCATCAATTGCGCAAACCGCTTTGAATCTGATCCAATCCATCGGATAAGTTTTTCAACCTGAGATTTGGAATGGAGAATTTTTATTTCTGATTCAAGTTCCATGCAGTGATAAATTGCTGAGAATATTCTCTTTGGTCAAGAACCATAACCTCTATCGACGATAAATATAAAAAGGGACGTTCAGTCGAACGTCCCTGCGAAAAAAACTTTTCTTATTTCGATTGCCCCATCATATCCAAATCTTCCGTCGGCAGCATGGGTATTGATTCACCATTATGTTTTAATCGAAACTTTAAAAGTTCCATCGTTGGATCGGCTAATGTCTTCGTTTCTATGCCAAAAAATTTCGGTGCGAACATGCTGAAATCTATCAATCCCTTCTTCGGCATCTCAACAATGGTAACACTTTGATCTTTTTGAATGCCTGCACGTTCCTTAGCAATGTCGATAGCTGTCTCCAGCCCGCCGAGTACATCCACAAGGCCGTTTTGCTTTCCATCCAATCCGCTCCAGACTCTTCCTTGTGCTATTGGTTCAATTTCATCGAACTTCTTTTTTCGTCCAAGCGACACTTTTTCTACAAATTCTTTATACATTGCTTTTATACCGGCCTCTGCGATGGTTCGTTCTTCTGAACTTAAGTTCCGATCAGGAATTCCCAAACCGATGAATGGCAGCCTGAATCCGAACCAAAAATCAGCGTGAGTGCCGACCTTCACAAAATCTGTGGACATACCAAGCGATTCTTTCAATCCCTTATTGTACATCCATCCGCCAATAACTCCGATCGATCCGGTAATAGTACCGGGAGCTGCAACAATTGTATCGGCATACATAGAGAGCCAATAGCCGCCCGATGCTGCAACAAAACCCTGCGAGACAATGATCGGTTTTTTGCCCTTTGCTTTCTTTATTGCTTCTGCAATGTAGTCGGATGCCATCGCGTCGCCGCCAGGTGAATCAACTCGGAGCACTATCGCTTTTACGCGCGAATCGTCTACCGCCGCTTCAACATCTTTCACTAACCTGCGAGCCGTTATACCTTCATCCATATCGCAGCCGCCAAGCGCATAAATGACTGCAATATGCGGCGGCTCACTCCAATAATGATCATACGGTACATTGAATTTTGCCAGCGAACCGGAAGAGACGAACGAAGCATCACTTCCTGTTTCGTGTTTCACAAGACCTTTCACGGCCTCCCATCTGCCGATTGAATCAATCAGTCCGCTTTCTCTTGCCTGTTGTGCAAGGAATATTGCTTTTGTATTGACAAGCGTATCGAACTGTTGTGGCGTCACATGTCGCGATTCACAAATATCGGTAACAGCAATTTTATACCAATCATCAACAAGTTTCTGCAATTGCTCGCGGTCTGCATCAGACATCTTATCTCGTGAAAAACTTTCGGCTGCCGATTTATATTTGAAGAATCTCCATTCATCAAATCCTATCCCAATTTTTTCCAATGTACCTTTGAGGTACGTCCTGCCCCATAAGTATCCTTCCAGCGTCAACATGCCAAATGGATCCATCACAATCTTATCTGCTATCGACGCAAAATGATACAGGTCGATACCGCCGCGGTCAATGAAAATAAAAACTTTCTTTCCTGTCGTTTTAAAGTCCTTCAACTTCTCACGCAGCTCCCACAGCTTTTCCCGATTCACTTCCATACCGGAGGTGTTGATGGCAATACCGGTCACCGATGGATCGCTCTTTGCTGCATCGATAGCATCGAGCAAGCTGGCAAGTGTTTGCGTTTTATCAAACCATTGGAAGCGTTGATAATCAATGGGCCCGTTCAAATTCATTTCAACATACTTGTTCTGTTTTCCAAAATATGTGTCGAACACTGTCCGGTCATACGCGCCCAAACGAATCCCGTATGAGTTATATGCATATTTCTGATTGGCGTCGTAGTGCGCCTGTGTTTCCAATCCAATATTTCCAAGGCTGAATTGGACTCCAAGAGAAAATGCATCCGTATTAAAATAGCGGCCGGTAATTCGAACACCGGGCAGTGCTTCCACTGCAACACCCGCGCTCCACATATTATTTTCCAATAGTGGTGTCCGATAGCGAACATATTCCGCAAAAATTGTCACCAGCTCGGAGGCAAACGGACGCCCTGCGAGATCTCCCGCGAATTCATATCCTTTCGTATTGAGCGCGCCTGTATATGTCACTCCCGCAGAAACAAATGGCAGGGGACGAACCAATGTGCCCAATGTGAGAAGACTTGATTTGTCCAACGATGGATTATTGGCAATCGTCCATCCGTACGATATTCCGGTACTGACGGTCTTATCGCCCATCGCAAGTGAGAGATGATAATCGGCGGTGCTGACTCCTCCAATTTTCTCATGGACCATGCCAAATCCTGCACCAGGCAATCCTACAAACATCCCCCAACGATTTATCGGCGCTTTTGTATCATTCCACGTGAAAAGAATATCCGGTTGACGAACGTAGGAAAGCACAGCCGGATTATCATACCCATATAAGCCAAACTTTAATGCACCGGGTGATGCAAGAAGAAAATCGTTTCGGTCATAGTATGGTGTAAAAGTTGATTGGGCAACAGCAGCGCAATAAGCACTGAGAATAATAATTGATACAGCAATACATCGTTTCATCTTTTCCTCCGGAATGTTAGTGGTGATGAAATAATTTACGGAAAATGCAGTAAAAAGTTATCTTCTCCGCCGGTTTTTTTACGATTGTAAAGACTTTCGATGTCTTCCCCAACAAATTCATCGTAAGAAATCGATAGTCTCGCTAGCCCGGCAAAGATATCGGGAATCTTATTTAAGGATGAATTATATCCAAAATTCAGTACCTTCTATCCATAAAATAAAAGTAACTACACAAAGATTATTTAGAGAGTGGAACTCCTCTGGAGTTCTAAATAATCCTTGTTTTCCAGATTTACAAACGTGCAATCCCTACGGGATTGACATAATGAACTACCTCGCAGCAAGCTGCGAAGTATGAACAGCTCATATTGAAAAACGCATGGGCGAAGCACGCTTCTGGGTATTAGGCTCGAAAAGGAATGAAGAATGTTTTCGAAAGGACTCCGTAGGAGTCGTACGTTTGTAACACGAACGAAAACAAAAAATGGAACTCCGTTAGGATTTCAACGAATGAAAAATCAATTGAGCAGGTACAAATAAAATCCCTTCGAGAACCTTTCGTTATTTTATTGGAGATCGTATGGCAAAATACAAAATTGCGTGGCTTCCCGGGGACGGTATCGGTGTTGATGTGCTCGATGCCGCAAAGATCGTCCTCGATAAAATCCAGCTTGATGCAGAGTATATTCATGGCGACATTGGATGGGAATTTTGGTGCAAGGAAGGAGATGCCTTTCCTCAGCGCACCATCGACCTGCTGAACAATGTCGATGCTGCTGTGTTCGGTGCAATCACATCTAAACCGGTAAAAGCAGCGCAAGCTGAATTGATTCCCCAACTCCAGACTAAAGGATTGACATACCGCTCGCCCATCGTCCGAATGCGGCAAATGTTTGATCTCTATACTTGCCTGCGCCCTTGCAAAGCGTATCCCGGCAATCCTCTCAACTTCAAAGAAGGCATCGATCTTGTCGTCTTCCGCGAAAACACAGAGGATCTTTATGCGGGTGTCGAGTTCGCTCCGCCTCCGCAAGAATTGGTCAACGTCCTCAGCAGGATTTCAAAACCATTTGCGCCGTTTGCCAAACTTCCCGTTGATCAATATGCCATCTCATGCAAGATCAACACGAGAATAGGAAGCGAACGGATTGTGAAAGCGACCTTCGACTTTGCTCGCACATTCAAGCGGAAGAAAGTGACCATCGTTCATAAAGCGAACGTTGTGCGCGCGAGCGATGGTTTGTTTCTCGAAGTTGCCAAGGATGTTGCCAAACAATATCCAGAAATTCAAACGGACGATGCGAATATCGACGCAATGACGATGTGGCTGTTGAAGAATCCTTTTCATTACGATGTGCTCGTTGCTCCGAATTTGTACGGCGACATCATCTCCGACCTCTGCGCACAGATGGTGGGCGGCCTCGGGTTCGGTTGTTCCGGAAACATTGGCGCTCAGTTGGCGGTGTTCGAGCCGACACATGGTTCCGCTCCGAAATATGCAGGACAATACAAAGTGAATCCCATTGCCACTATTCTTGCTCTCAAAATGATGCTGGATTGGCTGGATGAAAAGGAGAAAAGCGTACGACTCGAAAATGCCGTTGCTGCCGTCATCAAAGAAGGAAAGATGCGCACATACGATATGGGCGGCAACGCAAGTACACTCGATATGGCAAAGGAAATAACTCGAAAATTATAGCAAAACCCGATATTTTTCAGCCGAAAGAATCCAGTAACTAAATTTATGAAAATGAAGTGAATAGAGCTTTTTGGGGGTATGTGATATTCCATCCAGAAGATTTTTGCCTTTTTGTGTCAGAAATCACTTTGAAAATTTATAACAAATTTTAGTTAGGATATGAAACATATTATGAATATACTTTAAACGTCTAAGGAAATTCTATGAAAGCATCTCTAAAAAACATAGAACCGTTGAGGACACCAAGGATTTGCAAAGTGTTTTGAGTTTATAGAGATGCGCAAAAATATTTTAGGGCAGGCTATTTTTATATCTTCATTGCCCAGCTATTTTTCATCATGAATTGCCTTTAATATTTCAATTATTTTAAATAAAGGAGTATTACTATGAAGAAACCTTTAACAACTTTTTCCATGCTTGTCATTATCATCGGTATGCTGATGATTGCGGGATGTAGCAAGAGCGAGAATCCTGTGGCAGCTGGACCAAGAGTCCAAACATTTCAAGTTTCTGCAATTGTACTCGGCCCATCTGGTGCACCGCAAGG